>WNEZ01005154.1_pt1 | contig 11427 bp, 8 predicted proteins | sample 5400521 | NCBI WGS metagenome assembly WNEZ01 (sample SAMN13153339, study PRJNA577476) | soil metagenome | isolation source: 120 cm saprolite under Douglas fir tree site 2 hole 1 replicate 1 | place: USA:California | collected 2015-04-18
CAGCCGACCAGCGAGCGCGGGTCCGGCGATCGCCCAGACGAAGAACAGGGCCAGCGGCCTCCAGGCGAAAACAAGCTCGCCGATCTCTTTCCGGGAGCGCTTCCGCAGGCAGATCGCGGCGACGCTCAGACCGCAGACGATCAGCCCCAAAGAGGCGACGATCTCGATGACCTGGACACCGACGCCCCAAAGGAGCAAGCCGGCGAGAATCCAGCGCGCCGCGGCGCGGCCAACAGTCGGATTGGAGGCGGCCTCGTCGATGGTCACGAGACGTAGTGGCCGATCGCGAACTCAGACACCATCACCGCCAGCAGAAGCGCGCTTGCCACGATCCATACCTTTCGTGCCTGCGCCCGGTGTTCAAGTCGAAGGGCAAGGGTGACGAAGCACGGGAACGCTGCCATGCAATATCGGCCCAGGCCAATGAAATCCCGGCTGACGAGAAGCGGAAGCCCGATCACCGCCACCACGTAGATGGCGTAGCCCAGCCCGAGAAGCTTTCGGGTGGGTATGGCGAGCGCGAGGAAGCCGACCGCCATCGCCAAGTGAAATGCGGGGAGAAACAGATCGCCATAGGACCCTTTCTGGAAGACGCGCTGCAGGAACGGAATCTTGAAGAGCGATGACCATCCTGGCTCCTGCCGCCAGGCGCCTTGTGCCTTCATGAAGGCCAGCGGATCGCCGAATTTCATGTAGAGGAAGAGCATGTAGGACGCCATCCCCGCGGCGCAGAGCAGCGGCGCGAAATCTTTGAGCGTCACCGCTGTCCCGGATCGTCGCCGAAGCTCCAACTGCCGGACCAGCAATCCGAGAACGAGCGCGGGGCCAACCGGGCGGGTCGCGGTCGCAAGCGCGCCCAACAGTACGGCCGGAAGGAGCTTGCCCCGCTCGATGAACAGGAAAGCGCCGAGCGCCAGGGCGATGAACAGCGCATCTGAATAGACCGCGCCATAGAGATAGAAGGCGAACGGCCAGAGGAGAAAAAGCTGCGTCGCCTCCGTCGCGGTGGCGGGGCCGGTCAGCTCTTTCGCCCAAAGCCAGAAGAGGCAGAAAGTCGCCAGCCCGAATGCGATGGTGAGGACAATCCCGGCGATGAAGGGATTGGCGCCAGTCCAGACGAGCGCGTGGATCGCCGATGGGTAGAGTGGAAAGTAAGCCGCGGAGCTTTGGACCGTGCTCGAAAAGGAGTACCCGTGCTCGGCGATCCCCTGGTACCAACCGGCGTCCCAGCGGATCCACATGTTGATGTAGGGCGGAAAATCGCGCGTCGTCGCCCCGCTGCCGGTGATCCCGTGAAGGGCAATCACCAGCGCTCCCAGCCCCGAGCTGGCCAGCAGCGCGGCACAGGCCTTCAAAACCGTGGCGGGCAGGCCGGGCATGGCGTCCCGGCCAGGCGCCCAGCGGTCGGGCTTCATTGTGGAATCCCTCGATAATGCCGGCACAGATAAACGAAGAACTTACGGACCACCCGATCCTGGTTGAAGATCAGCACCGGTTCCAACTCTTCGACGCTCTCGAAGTACGGGGTCAGCTCCGGCGGCCGTCCGGAGCGCCCGGGCGAGAGATCGCGGGGCGCCGAGTCCACCATCAGCGCATCGCGGCCGCGCAGGAGGGCCAGGTCATCACCGAGATAGTCGAACTGAAGGCCGCGCTGGTGGACGACGTTTGGCCCGTGGACCGCCGACCCGAGATAGAACGAAAGCTCCGCGCTGGTCTTGTAACTGTCCACCGAGAAGACAAAGGCGTTGGGGTGCCCGGCCGAAATCCAGCTCACCCGCTGCGCCAGCTCTCGCCATCCAAACCAGGTGTCATCGCTTTGAATGGGAAAGACATAGAAAATCAGCTCGATCGCCGCAGCGAGATGAAAGACGGCGGCGAAAGCCAGGTTCCACTTCCACCAGCGGCCGATGAACGGAGCCACCCAGAGAATGCCCGAGAGGTAGCAGGGCATCAGCCAATTGGGTTTCACCAGGGTAAAGACGGAAAGAGAAAGGAACCCGACCGCCATCGGGGCGAAGAAGCAGGCGAGAAAGAGTCGCTTGCTCGGGACCGGCGGCCGGCGTTTGCCGCGAAGGACGCGCAGCCGCCCCAGCGCCCAGCCCAAGGCCAAAAGCAGCGGCGGCATCAACAGGGCGCTCTGGGTTGCGAGCAGCGCGAGCAGGTAGCGCAGCCGCGGTTCGCCGATCGCTTCGGCCCGTCCTGCGCTCTGGAAGAGAAACGAAGCGAACCCATGCTGGGCATTCCAGATGTAGACCGGGAGCATGGTCAGGTGCGCGACGATGAGGCAAAGGTAGGGCCAGGGGGTTTTCAGCAATCGCCGATGGGGGTGGGAGAGCGCCAGGAACAGGAGCAATCCCAGCTGCAAGAAGATGCCGGTGTACTTGCTGTCAAAGGCCAGGCCGATCGTCAAACCCGCCACGAGCCAGCTCCACCGACGCCCCTCGAAGATGGCTCGATACAATTGGTCCACCGAGAGGGTCCAGAACAGGAGCAGGGGAACATCCGGAGTGGAGATCAGCGAGGCCACGGTGATGAGCCCGGTCGAGGCAAAGAGCAGGGCCGCTCTCGACCAGACGCGCCTCGGCAAAAACCGTGCGGCGAGCTTGAGCCAGGCCAATTGCGTCGCGGTCGTCAGGACGAAGGCGGTGGTGCGCAAGGCCAGCTCATTTCGTCCGAGCAGGCTCGTGAAGAATCGGATGAAATAGGCGATCGCCGGAGGATGGTCGAAGTACGAAAGAGCCAGGTGCTGCGAATAGAGGAAGTAATAGGCCTCCTGCGGCATCAGCTCGAAGGTGAAGGCGAAGGCAAACCGGACCAGGTTGAAGATCACCACCGCGAGGACGACCGCGCGCACCGACAGGCCGCGGCTCTGATGCTCCGGCCGCGCGGATGCGGTCTCGACGGCGGCGGTGCCGGCGTCTTGCGCCAGGGTGTTCACGGAGCGTCTATTTCGACGCTGGCGCGTGGCCGCTGCGCCCGCAGGCGAGTGAGTTGAAATTCGGCAAACAGGGGGAAGTGATCCGAAACCTCGATGTCGACCCGACGGCTCTGGAGAGGAACCAGGTCTCCGCTTCCGAAGACGTAGTCGATTCTCAGCAGCGGTGCCCGCACTCGAAAAGTAGGCTTGCCGAGGTAATGGGTGGCCATATACGCGTCCCTCGCCACTTCGCGCAGCGATCGAACCGCTAGCGCGGAGGGAGGGGCGTTGAGGTCGCCGCCGAAGACGTACGGTCCTTTGAGGTGAGCGAGGTAGTTCTTGAAGAAGGCGACCTCGGTATTCTGCGATCTCATCAGATACAGCCCCCAGTTGATCTGGCTCAATGGGCCGGTCGCAGGAGCTCGCCCGGCGATCAGCCGCACCGAAAGCACATTGACCAGGGTGCCTTCCACGTCGATCACCGCGTGGCTGAAGCTCCGGTGTGGCCGGTTTTGAGCCTGCTCGAGGCTGTTCGGCCCGGACAATGAAGCTTGAAGGGTGGGAAACTCCACCTCCTTGAAACTGACCATCGGATACTTCGAGGCAATCGCCGTCTCCCCCGATCTTCCCATCCGAAACGAGCGCGGATGCAGCTCTCGAATCACGGTTTGGGCTTCCGATTCGTCGAGCACGTTCTCTGAAAGCAACGCCACGTCGGCATCGACCTGCTTGATCGCCCGCACCACGTTCTCGACGCCGAACGAATAGTACTGCACGTTTAAGGCCACCACCGAGAGTCTGGCCGCGTTGACGGTCGCCGGCTGCGCACGAGTGCTCAAAGAGAAGTCGGAGTGCGGTACCACGCCCACCCCATAGGCGACGATCAGGCCAATGCCCGTCTTCTTCGCGCCCACCATCCAGCAGGCGAGCGCAACGGGAAGGACCAGCGCCCCGAGCCACCAGGGGGGCAGGTAGCTGGCTCCAGAGAGCAGCGAACCCTGGGGGAAGATCCCCCACGCCGCCAGCGCATGAAGAGCAATGCACAAGAGCGCAAGCGCGGCGACCGTTTGCAGGCCGGTCCGGGCCGCTTTCATGTTGCCAGTCCTCTCTCGCCCGTTTTCAGGACAAGCTTCCCCTCGTGTCGAAGCCAGAGCAGCGCTGCCCCGGCGGCGAGGATGACGAAGGGTGCCCAGGCCGCGGCGGCCGGCGCCAGTCGCTCCCCCAATGCCAGCGTTCGGAACACCACCATCATCCCCCACAGGGAAGTCGCGATCAGCAGACCTTCGAGCAGAGCCGAGGTGACGTGGCCTTTTCGTCCGCGCCGGAGTGCCAATCCGACGGTGAGGAGGGTCGCCGGAAGCGCAGCGAGCGGATAGGCGAATCGATTGTGCATCGCCAGGGCGTACTGGCTGCTCGACAGACCCAGCAGGTTTCGCGCCCGGACCTGCTCTTGCAGCTCGCGAAGCTTCATCTGTTCCGGTCGTCCCGGTGCGATCCGGAAATCTTTCGCCGTCGCGCCAAAATCATACTCAGCGCGGTCCCGTACTTGAAGCTCGGTCTTCCTGGGCCCGGTGAATGTTCGCGCGGCAACCCCGGAGAGGATCCAACGCGTCTCGCCGGCGGAGACCATCCGCTGCGCATCGAGGCGCTCGGCGAGCCGGAAATCGGGCGTCAGCTTGAGGATGGTGACGTCCTCGAATCCCTTGTCCGCATTGCCCTCGCGCAAGTAGAAGACCCAGTCCCCGCGCCGGAACCACTTCTGAGGAAGGAAGTACAGGCTCCAGTCCCCCCAGCGGTTGAATCGCTGGGTCGAGATCTGATCGATCCTCAAGCTCGCCTTCACCACCAGGGCCTCGTCGAAGCCGATCAGCAACAGGGAACAGATCAGCGTGCAGAGGGCAATCGGCGCGTAGAACGCCACCGGTCCGAACGATAGCGAGCTCAATGCGGTGAGCTCACCTCGCTTGCGGACGAGCGAAACCGCCGTTCCCGCGCCGAGAAGGAGGGCGGCGGGCCCGAGTTGGTGAAAGGTCATCAGCGCCTTGTACGCATAAAGCACGGCAACGTCCGCAATCCAGTGCGGTCCAGAGTAGGCCTTGGCGCGGTCGACGAAATCGGCGACGAGGAAAATGGCCAGCAATGCGGCGAGAATTCCGCCCACCAGCGCCAGGTAGGTTCGGCAGATGTAGCCGAAGACGGTCCTGCTCATCGAGCTTGTTTACAGTACCCGGGCATACACCGCCAGCGTCCGCACTGCGCACTCCTCCCAGGAAAACCTCGAAGCGCGAGCGATCCCTTGGGTCGACATTTCGCGGCGCCGCGAATCATCGCGAATGATGCGCAGCGTGGTTTCGCGCCAGCCATCGAAGTCATCGGGACCTAGCAGTTGCGCCGCTTCGCCCGTCACTTCGGGAATCGAGGCGGCATTGGAGGCGATCACCGGGCAGCCGGCGGCCATCGCTTCGACTACTGGGAAACCGAAGCCCTCGTACCGCGAGGGGTACAGCAATGCCAGGGCGGCCCCATAGAGCAGCGGCATCTCCTCCTCGGAAAGCGCCGGAAGCTCGATCGATGAATCCGGAAAGCCCAGGCGCGCCTTGGCTCCGATTCCTGCTGCCAGGGCAATCCGAACGGGCAGCGCCGAAGCAAGCCGCGCCAGCAGAGAAAGGTTTTTGTGCGGCTTGGAGTTTCCCACCGCGACCAGGTATCGCTGAGGAAGACCTCGCGCGCGGCGAAAAGCCGCCGCCTCGGAGTCCGTGGGGGGCCGGTAGGCGCGGTCCACCCCGGGGTGGATCACCTGGAAGCGGAAGGGGTCGATCCCCAAATGCGCCGAAAGCTCGTCGCGCGAGAACTCGGAGGGCGCGATCAGCGCGGCCGCGCTCCGGGCTCGGGGGCCGACGACGCATCGGTAGTACACCCGGCGGCTCCAGGGATAGCTGCCGCGCAGAGCGAGATGGTTGGCATCGTGCAATGTGGCCACCAATCGCCCCGGCCAAAGGGCCGGAAGCGAGAAGGAGGTCGCGTGAAAGATGTCGCACGACGCCCGAATCAGCGAAGCCAGCAGCGCCGGTTGTTCGAGAGGGGAAAGGAACCCGGCGGCGCATGGGATCAATGGGATCCGCGGCTGCAGCTCGCCGAGGTTCGCCGGGATCCCGCCCGGGCCGATCAATCCGAAGAACGTCCAGGAGGGCTGCAGGGCGGGCAACCTCCGGGCAAGCTCGAGCGCATAGCGCGCGATCCCGTGAAGCCTGCCGCGAACCATCCGCAGGTCGATCATCACCCTGGTCACTGGTTCGTGGAGTTACCACAAGGCGCGTCAACCGCGCCCTTTGATTCGCGGCGGTGATACAACGCTCGCCATTGAAAGTCGCGATCGTCCACGATTGGTTGGTTCGGTACCGGGGCGGGGAAAAGGTGCTCGAGGCGATTTGCGAGCTGTACCCGGACGCAGACCTCTTCACGCTTATCCACCGGCCGGGCAGCACCGCGCCGGCGCTGGAGCGCCGGAAGATCCACACCACCTTTCTGCAGCGTTTCCCGGGCGTGCATCGCCGGTACCGGCACCTCTTGCCGCTCTTTCCGAGCGCCGTCCGATCGTTTGACCTGAGCGGCTACGAGCTCATCATCTCGTCGAGCCATTGCGTGGCGAAGGGGGTTCGCAAGCCGCAAGGAGCTCGCCACATCAGCTACGTGCATGCCCCGATGCGCTACATGTGGGATCGGTTCGACGACTACTTTGGCCCCGGCCAGTCGCCCTGGCCCACCCGGGTGGCAGCGCGCCTCGTTCGGCCGTGGTTGCGAAGGTGGGATCGCCAGAGTGCTCGAAGCGTTGACCGATTCGTTGCCAACAGCCACTACATCGCAGAAAAGATCGCGCGGCTGTATAGCCGTCAAGCAAGCGTGGTTCATCCGCCGGTAGATCTGCAGACGTTCGCCGCGCTTCCCCTCGACGGGTTGGGAAAAGGAGGCTACTTCCTCTGGGTGGGTGCGCCAGCCGCGTACAAGCGCCTCGACGTCGCGATGAAGGCATTTGCCTCTCTAAAGCTGCCCTTGTGGATCGCAGGTTTCGAAGTCGGTTCGGGCCGTGATTCCCAGCCGCTGGCGCCGAACATTCGCCTCCTCGGCGAGGTCAGCGATGGGGATCTGGCGACGCTCTATCGAGATGCCAGGGCCGTCGTCTTCACCGCGGAGGAGGACTTCGGAATCGTGCCCCTGGAAGCCCAGTCTGCCGGACGACCGGTGATCGCCTTTGGCGCCGGAGGAGCGCTGGAGACCGTGGGTGCCCGAACCGGCGTCTTCTACTTTCCACAGACGCCGGATGCGCTGGCGGCGGCGGTGAAGCGATTCGAGGCCTGGGAGCGCGCCTTCCTTCCGGCGGACGCTCGCGCGAATGCTCTTCGTTTTTCGAAAGAGGCCTTCCAACGTAGGTTCGCCGCTGAAGTCCGTGCGCTTCTCGACCAATGAACGGAATTGCGAAGCCGTGACGAGGATGTCGTGGCGGATCGGCTAAGGTTGGACTTTTAGCTCCCGAGCTGGCATGGGCTCGAGATTTGCAGTGTTATTTGCAGTGGGCAGGTGAGCTTTGTTCAATCGATTTCAACGCTTCTACACCTCGATCAAGGTTGCCACCGACGTGGTGGTCCTGGCCATCGCGTTCGGGCTCGCCTATGCGACCCGATTCCAGGCGTTGGTGCATGAAAAGAGCATCCCCCTTTTCAGCGAGACCCTGGTCTCCCTCGCCCTGGTGCTCATCATCTTCCCGGTGACGTTCCATCAAGCGCGGCTCTACGCGACGAATCGCGTTCGATCGCACATCGAGGAGGTGTTCGAAATCTTCAAGGCGATGATCACCGGGACCCTGATCATCGTCGCGCTCACCTACTTCGTGCGCGAACGCTATTCGCGCCTGACCCTCGCCATCTTCGTGATGTACGCATTCGTCCTCGTTTCCGGAACCCGACTGCTCTTCCGCCAGACACTGAACGAGCTTCGACGCCGCGGTTACAACCTCAAGTCGATCATTCTCATCGGCGCGGGTGATCTGGGCCAGCGCGTCATCGATACGATCGACAAGAACCGCGAGCTCGGTTTCCGGATCACCGGAATTATCACACGCCATGCGGACAAAGTTGGCACCACCGTTCGAGGCATCCCGGTGATTGGCCATGTCAGTGGCGTGGATGCGGTGCTCGAGGGGCGGCAGGTGGATCAGGTTCTGATTGCGCTGCCGATCGAAGATGCCCCGCTGGTGAAGGGCCTGATGGAGCAGCTCGCCCAGCGAACCGTGGATGTGAAGATCGTCCCCGATCTCTACCAGTACATCACCATCTGCGGCGGGCTGGAGGAGTTCGGGGGTCTGCCGATCATCAGTCTCCAGGGGGGGCCGCTCCACGGCTGGAACCTCGTGGCGAAGCGACTGTTCGACATCCTGGTCTCGGTCTGCGCGCTTGTCCTCACCGGGCCGCTGCTGCTGGCAATCGCGCTGTTGGTCAAAGTCACCAGCCGGGGGCCGGTGCTCTTCCGCCAGGAGCGGATGGGCATGGACGGCAAGACTTTCAGGATGCTCAAATTCCGCACCATGAACACCGGGGCGGAGGCAAGCGGCGTCCAGATGGCGAGCCGCGACGACCCTCGGCGGACGTTCATCGGAATGTTGCTGCGCCGGACCTCGCTCGATGAGCTGCCCCAATTCTTCAACGTTCTAAGAGGTGACATGAGCCTGGTGGGGCCGCGCCCGGAGCGACCGGTGTTCATCGAGGAGTTCAAGCGGCAGGTGCCCAAGTACCACTTGCGGCACAAAGTGAAGGCCGGGATGACCGGTTGGGCGCAGATCAACGGGCTGCGCGGCCAGACCTCGATTCAAAAGCGCATCGAATACGATCTCTACTACATCGAGAACTGGTCCCTGGTTCTCGACCTCAAGATTCTCGTTCGCACGGCTTTGGGCGGCTTCATCTCCAAGAACGCCTACTGACGCTCCCCTCCGGCGCAGCAGTTTTTCGCGAGCAAGCCCAGATGCGAGGCGCGGTGGGGCCTGGCGCGCGGAGCGTACGAGGCAGTACGTGAGCACGCCAGGGGGACCGCAACGAAGCAGGTGGGCTGCGCAGCAGTTTTTCAGCCCTGGCTAGCCGCGAGCGGTGCTGTGGCGAGCGGGTGGGGTGGCTTCCAGGTCCCTGGTGGCGATGTAGATCACGTTTCGAGTGCTTTTCTTGCCTCGGTACATCGCGCGATCCGCCAGGTCGAGCAGGGTTGCCTTGTCCTGCGCGTGCTCGGGAAAGCTCGCCACCCCGATGCAGGTCGTCACCGTCAGTGCGTAGCCTTCGCGAGAGAGGAAATGATGGGTCTCGATGGTGCGGCGAATCCGCTCCGCAACCTTGAGCGCCCCGCCGGAATCGGTGCTGTGCAGGAGGATGACGTACTCGTCTCCTCCGAAGCGGACCACCACGTCGTTGTCCCGCACGCACCCCTTGATGATCCGCGCGACCTCGACCAGCAGCTTGGATCCGACGAGGTGCCCGTGGGTATCGTTCACGCTCTTGAAGTAGTCGAGGTCCAGGAACAGAAGGCTGAAGGTGTCCTTGCCATCCTTGGAGTCGTTGATCTCCCGGGAGAGCACCAGATCGAGGTATCGAAGGTTGAAAAGGTGGGTGAGGTCGTCGAGGTAGGCAAGGTCCTCCACCTCGGTGAACCGATCGAGGTTTCGCAGCGCCAGGCCGAGGTGACGCGATAGGTAGTTTGCCGAAGGGCGAGAGTTCTCCGGCATCGAGGCACGGAAGAGGAGAACGGTAAATCCATACGTCGTGTTCGCATCGCGCGCCGGATAGACCAGCGCTGTCCGGTAGGGCGAGGGAATGCCGTCGACGGAAAAGGGGGCGGTGGCAGTTTCGTCGAAGAACGGCTGTACCGCGGCTGCGTAGGGGGTCTCGGAACCCTTGTCGATGCCGTGGAGTCCTTCAACCCGGAACCCCCCCGAGCTCTGCCGGATATGCAGCAGCACCGCGTCGGCCCGGGTGACCTGCGCGAAGGAGCTACACGCCGTTGCCAGCAGCCGCTCCTTGTCCAGGGTGGTCGCAATCCGCTGCCCTGTTTCCAGAAGCTCGACGTCTCTTCGCAGCTGCTCGTTCTCTCTTAAGAGCTGCCGCGTGGTGAGCGCGCGCATCACCGCATGCTGCAATGCCTCGGGCGCCACCGGCTTCACCAGATACTCGGCCGCGCCGCTCTTGATCGCCCGGACCGCGGGGTCGACCTTGTTCAACGCGGTGATCACGATCACTTCGATGCCGGGGTAGTTCTCTTTCGCGTGCTGTAGGATCTCCATCCCATCGCCCTTGGGGAGGATGAGATCGGTGACCACCGCGTCATAGACGTCGGTGGAGAGTGCACCCTTGGCTTCCTCCAGGCTGCTCACTGCGCTGACGTTGTGGCCCGCCTCGCTCAGATAGTCGCTGTAGAGCGCGCGAGAGACTTTCTCGTCGTCCACCAGCAGGATTCGCGCCATGGGACTGCGATTAAACAGTGACACGCGTCCGCTGCCAACTTTGGGAGTGCGCACATCCCGGAAAGTCATTGGCCACGAGCTTGACACTCCCAACCACCAACCACATAAGGGTAGAATCTCTGGTGGAATCCAGCTTTCCCCCCAAGAGGGCCCCCCATCCATGCCCAAGAGCCTGCTGGTCGCTGATGACTCGCTCACCATCCGAAAGGTGATCGGGATGATCCTCGCTACGGAGGATTTCCAGATCGTTTCGGTGGACAACGGGCTGGAAGCCATCAGCAAAGCGCGAGAGATGCGCCCCGACCTCGTTCTGGCGGATGTGACGATGCCCGGCAAAAGCGGCTATGAGGTGTGCGAGGCGATCAAGGCGGATCCCAGCATGCAGGCGGTGCCCGTCCTGCTGCTCGCCGGCACCTTCGAGCCGTTTGATGAGAAACGTGCCCGGGCGGTCAAGGCGGACGATTACATCGTCAAACCTTTCGAGAGCAATGCGTTCCTGGAAAAGGTTCGCGCTCTGACCGGCGCTCCACGCCAGGCCGAAGTTCCAAGGCAGGTCTTCGTACCCGAATTCGCCGCCTCCGGTTCCAGGTCCGTGGCACCCGCGGCGCCGCCGGGAGCGCAGCCGGCAAAGCCCTCTGGCCCGATCCCCGCCACCTCCACCTCTTTTTCGGGCAGCGGTGGCCCGCCGCGACCGAACGCCCCGGCCTATGCTTCGGGGCATTCGCCCGCGGCTCCCAATGCCTCCGCTCCTCCCCCAGGTATTCGCCCCAGCGCCCCCATGCCGGTTCCCCAACCGCTTTTCTCCCGGCAGCCTGCCTCGCCTCCATCGGCGCGAGGCCCGGCTCCGGGGTATGGCAATGCAGGCGTTTCGGCCAACCCGGCAACGCCCCAAGCTCGACCTCCTTCCGCCGTTCCCCGACCGGCTCCGGCGATGGCCCCATCTCCAGGCGGCAACGCCAACGCCGGCGCGTTCCGACCACCGACCGGAGCGTCTCAACCCGCGCGAGTCCCG
>WNEZ01005155.1_pt1 | contig 11426 bp, 8 predicted proteins | sample 5400521 | NCBI WGS metagenome assembly WNEZ01 (sample SAMN13153339, study PRJNA577476) | soil metagenome | isolation source: 120 cm saprolite under Douglas fir tree site 2 hole 1 replicate 1 | place: USA:California | collected 2015-04-18
CCGTCACCACGTCCTTGATCTCCAGCCGCTCGATCGGCAGCAACAGTCCAGCCTCGTGTTCGAAGTCAACCTTCCCCGCCTGATACGGGTAGTAGGTGTAGCGATATCCTTCCTTCACCCACACCGGTTGCTTGGTAAGCTGCTTCGCCGATTTCAAATCGTATGGATACAGCTTCTTGGGCGTGACGTAATAATCTTGATTCGAGTAACCAACATTCCTCGCGTGCAGCCGCTTCTCCTCGGCAACCTTGTCCTCATGACGTTTGTAAAGGATGTAGCCCGAGCGTATCCCCGCCACCACCATGGCGAATAGCAGTGCCAGCTGAATCTTCCGCTTTGTCTCCCTGTCCATGGGCCAAACTTTATCAGATCGCGGGTTGCCGCCCGGTATCACGCCTTGGGTTAGACTATGGTTAGACTATAAAGAAGAGTTGCGTTGAAGCGATTCGCCGAGAATCGACGCCGACAAAGAAGGATTCAACATGCCTGAAGTCACCGAACAAGACGTCATGAGCGCTCTGAAGAGCTGCTACGACCCCGAGATCCCCGTGAACATCGTTGACCTCGGCCTGATCTACCACGTCAATTTCGTGTCCGCGCCCGACGAGAAGCAGGACGTCAACATCGACATGACCCTGACCGCGCAAGGCTGCCCCGAGCACGTCAACATCAGCGCGCAGGTCAAATCGCGCCTCGAACAGCTGCCCGGCATCCGCACTGCCAGCGTGAATGTCGTGTGGACTCCGCCCTGGACTCCCGAGCGCCTCAGCCCGGAGGCAAAAAAACAACTGGGCATCGAATAGATCGGGCTTCGGCTTTCGGACTCAGCGAAAGGCCGTGCAGCGAACTGATTCGGGCGAATAGTACGCCGAGTAGGAGCTGCTGAAACACAAACAACTAACAACAAGAAATTCTGAGCCCGCAGTCGGGCGGAGGATTCAGGCTGAGCCTGAAGCCCGCCTTAGCTAGCCGCCGATTTCTTCCCACGCATTGTAGGCGGTCTGTCCCGCGGCCTCGGTGATGCGCTTTCCGGCGCGCGCCGCCATTTCCATCACCTGCATGCCGCGGTCAAAATAGTCCGGCAACGACTGGCGCACCTTCTCAAATTTTTCGGGATACTCCGACGCCAACAGCGCCAGCCCTACACCCGTCGCCAGCACGCCCGCCGCGTGCCTTCTCTTCAGAAACAAGATCGTGGCCGCCCCAATCGAACCCGCAACCACCGCCTTCTTCCACCCGTCCATGTTTCCCCCGCGAAATCGTCTGCGTTTCATGCGATTGTACCTCAGTTCCTTAAGCGACCATGGTCACCATTCCGATGCCTGTTTGCAGTCCCGCGTTGTAATAATCCTGATTTCGGGCTCAGCCTCCCGGCGCACCAACTCCCGCAACCACTAGCTCGCCCGCATCCTTTATACTTCGTCGTTCTCTCGGAGGCCCCATGTCCCTGCATCACGGGCGCTGTCTCGCCACAGCCGTAATTATCATCACTTTTGCTTTTGCCTCATGCGCCGAAACGTTATCCGCAGAAACCAGGCCACGCGCACGCGATCTCGGCGTTCCATTCGACGGCACTCCCGGGCCCAACAACGCCATCACCGACGTCAAGGGAGTCGAAGTCGGCCACACCACGCTCATCTCCGGCGAAGGCAAACTGATCGTCGGCAAAGGGCCGGTGCGCACCGGAGTGACCGTCATCCATCCACGCGGAAAGGCCAGTAACGACGCGGTTTTCGCCGCCTGGTTCACGCTAAACGGCAATGGCGAGATGACCGGCACGACTTGGGTGGATGACTCCGGCTTCCTTAACGGCCCCGTAATGATCACGAACACGCACAGCGTCGGAGTCGTGCGCGATGCCGTCATCGCATGGAAGGTCAAGCATGGGACGCCTGACATGGAAGGCTACTGGTGGTCGCTGCCCGTCGTCGCCGAGACGTGGGACGGCTACCTCAACGACATCAACGGATTCCACGTGAAGCCCGAGGACGCGTTCCACGCGCTGGACGTAGCCCACGCTGGCCCGGTCGAAGAAGGCAACGTCGGCGGGGGCACCGGGATGATCTGTAACGAGTTCAAGGGTGGCATTGGGACTTCATCGCGCGTGCTCAACGCCAAAGCTGGAGGCTATACGGTTGGCGTGCTGGTGCAATGCAACTACGGATCGCGCGAGCAGCTGCGCATCGCTGGCGTCAACGTGGGCCGCGAGATTCCCGAGCACACCGTATGGCACCGCGACGTTGGCTCCATCATCGTGGTCGTGGCCACCGACGCGCCCCTGATCCCTACGCAGTTGAAGCGCGTCGCGAAGAAAGTCTCGCTCGGCCTGGGTCGCGACGGTAGCTATTCGGGAGATGGCTCGGGGGACATCTTCATCGCCTTCTCGACCGCCAATCCTGGCGCGGTCGGAACAAAGGGAGTACACCAACTCAGCATGCTGCCGAACGATTCGCTTGACCCCATTTTTCTGGCGACGGTGCAGGCGACCGAAGAGGCTGTGGTCAACGCCATGGTGGCCGCCGAGACGATGAAGGGCATCAATGATCACGAAGTCATCGCACTGCCCCACGATCGGCTGCGCGAAGCGCTGAAGAAGTACAACCGGCTAGCCAAGTGACGGAGTGTTCCGGTCGGAACATAAGTCCAAATTTAATTTGTATGTACAAACGTTCCTTTCGGAACACTCTACAATGTATATCTTTAAGATGTTGACAGGGAAGCGTTCTGGATTGAGGGACTTGCGAGGGAGTGCCGAAATACCGGCAGCCAGTGCACGGGGATCGGCACCTAAGATAGGGCTATCGAGGGTTGCCGGGACGAAAAAAGCCCCGTTCCCCGCAAACGATGCGGAAGGAACGGGGTTTCCGGTTTAGAAGTTCAGTTTCAAGGCCACCTGAATCTGGCGTGCCGAGGTGGTCCCGTCAGGCTGAGTAGCGGTGCCAGTAATAACACCAAACTGATCCCGACTGATCAAATTGCCGACTCCTGAGGCGTCCGTTCCGGGGTTCAGGAAGTGCGGGTGATTGAGGATGTTGTAGCCTTCGAAGCGTAGTTCAGCATTTACCCGTTCCGTGATACTCATCCGCTTGGCGATCGTAACATCCCAGTCCCAGAAACCTGGTCCGAAAAACTTATTGCGTTGGTTGTTGGATGGAGATCCCCAGGGCGGATTGGTGAACGCGCACTGATTGGTGATGTATTGATAGCCGGAACCAGGAGCCGGTGAGAATGCACAGCCGGATCCTGAGCCGAAGGGATCTCCGACTTGATAACCCCAGGCGCTAATACCAGTTCTCTGCGTGTCACGGGTTCCGCGAACGTTAAAGGGGTGTCCGGTTTGCGCCGAGAAGATCCCGCTGAGCTCAAAGCCCTCCATAAGCCTGCCCATTACGCCGTTGCTCAAGTAGCTCTTGCCGCGGCCAAAAGGCAGATCCCAGACATAGTTGATGACTGCCACGTGGCGGATATCGTTGTCAGAGTTACCGTAGCTCTGTGCCAGATTGCGGGAATTGCGTGGGAAGGTACGGGCACCGACTGCCGGCGTAAGCGGATCCACGGAATTGTCGAGCGCGTGCGACCAGGTGTACGCAGCCTGCAGCTGCAAGCCGTGGTTCATGCGGTGGGTGAACTTGGTCTGCAGCCCGTGATAGATGGAGTTAAATTCGTTGATCTGGTAGTTGGGCTGGAACAGCGCGTTATTATTCACCGCGTCAAACGGCATCGCGCCGAACTCCGCGCCTTCATACAACAGGGCGCCACTTGGCGTGGTAATGTCGCAACCGAAGGCGTTGGTCGGATCACTGCAGTAGGCTACCAGCTGTTGAACGAGCGCCGGGTCGGGGGGATTTCCATCCCGCTGCCCGTACACGTGCGTTCCCATTACCCCCACGTAGGCAATGTCGATCACGTTGTTGCCCGTGAGTTCCCTCTGAACATTCAAGTCCCAAGTGTTGCTGGCGGCGTTGGGGAAGTGGGTGTTGAATATCACGATACCCGGCGTAAGGCTGCCGTCCGCGATGGATGCCGAGACAGGCTGGGTTCCGATCTGACCCGGAAACTCTCCTGAGCCAAAAAGACCGTTCAGTGTGTCAAAGGTAAAACTTGAGAACGTCGTTTGGAAGGGTGGGTCGGCACGAACATTTCCGAATGCGTTGCCGAATGTACGATCGTGGAAGATCCCGAGCCCCGCCCGGACAGCGGTCTTGCCATCTTTCCAAGGATCCCATGAGAGTCCGATACGTGGCTCGATGTCTTTGTAATCGGGTTGATAGAGCTGATGTCCGGAACCCGGCCCCACGAGGCTAAATGTGAGCGGAGCGCCGGCCGCAAATGATCCCGGATCTTGCAACAAGTTAGACAGATTCCCGCTGGTTTCATGGGGCACGCCGTTGTATTGATAACGCAGCCCCAGGTTCAGGGTCACGTTCTGCCGAATCTTCCAGGTGTCCTGCCCGTACCAATCCCATTCGTGTTGCTTGAAAACCTTGTTGTCCGAGGCCGTCCGCGCCGCTGTCTTGTTAAAGAACTGGGATTGAGTATCCTGAATCACGAAACCCCAATACGCATTTGCCCCATCCACCAGCGACCGATCATCGGCGATGTTCAATGGATTTCCTGATGAATCGGTTTCATTCACAAGTCCGGGGTTGAAACCACCGAAGGCGGTCTCGGGGTCAAGCGTAAGTCCCCGGCGCGAGCCGAAATCATCAAAGCCGCTCTCCCCGACATTACGGAAGTCGAACCCGAACTTGAACGTATGATTTCCACGAACCCAGGAAAGGGTGTCGGCGTAGCTCGTGGTTCCCGTTTTTCGGGCCTGAGCGTTCGATCCTCCCAGAGCACTGGAAAAGCTGCTAAACGGAAAAATACCGTAGTCCCAACCGTTGCCAAACGAGTCCACTCCTCCAGGCGCATCCAAGATGTTCGTGGTGGTCTTTCCATGGTAGAAGGCCGCATAAATGCGGTTCCAGCCGAATTGAAGATTGTTGACCAGATTATTGCTGAGGGTGGAAGTGAGTTGTGCGGATAAACCCTGAGTGATGGCCTTCTCGGCGATCGCCCCAAATCCTGCCGGCTGGGGCAGGATATCGGAATGGACCGCGTCAGGATCAAAAAAGTGATTGTAGCCGTACCGCAGGCTCAAGGATTCACGATCGGTGAAGTGGTGGTCGAGTTTGACCGTAGGGTTATAAGTACTGGTTGCTGACGTGGTAGGGAAGAACAAGTTGCCGGAGATCCCGTCAGCCGACGATGACGCGGGCACAACCGGATAATTGGCAAAGACCTTCGCCATTGTCGCATCTTCGGGCAGGCCGGCGGCATTGTTGTTCCCTGACGCAGTGATATCAATCGGAGTGGTCTGTTGTACGCCTGACGTGTCGACGTAGGTGTAATTAAACTGCCCATTCAAGAAACCCTGGGTTGGGACAGTGGCCTGGCTGGTCAGAGTGGTGCGGAAGCGGTCCATCTCGTCGTTAAAGAAGAAGAACGTTTTGTTTTTGATGATGGGACCACCAACAGAGAACCCGAACTGGTGACGTATGTAAGGGTTCATCGGCCCGCCGTTGATGCCGTCGCGAGGGTTGAACCAGTCGCGGGCTCCGCCAAAACCGTCCCAGCGTCCGAAGTAATAAGCACCGCCATGGAGCGAATTGGTGCCGCTCTTGGTAACCACGTCAATGATGGCTCCGGTGTTGCGTCCGTATTCGGCATTGAAGTTGTCGGTGATGACGCGGAATTCCTGGGTCGAATCGGGATTGGCGTTCAGCACTCCGCCCTGAATTCCGGGCACGGTGGTATCGTTGTTGTCGACGCCATCCAATAAGAAGTTATTGTTTCTGTCTCGCGCACCGTTGACCGAGAATCCGCCGTTCGAGCTGTCGGTTTGCGATGTCCCCGGAGATAACAGCACTAGCTGATAAGGATTGCGCGTGATGAGCGGCAAACTTGCCATCTGCCGCTGGTCTACGAGGTTGCTGATCTGAGAAGACTCCAGATCGACGGGGGCTACGCTATCGGCCCGCACCGTCACCTCTTCGCTGGTTGCGCCAGCCTGAAGCTCGATGTTGACAGTGAGCGCCTGAGCAACGGTTACGGTGGCGCTGGGTATATGGTGCGTCTTGAAATTGGGTTGCTTCGCTGTGACTGCGTACGCTCCGACCGGAAGGTTAGTGATCGTGTACGAGCCGTTCGCGCCACTCTTGGTCACGCGAGTCTCGCCCGTGCCCAGGTTGCGCATCCCAATCTCGGCTCCTTGAATGACGGCGCCGGAAGAGTCGGTTACGGTTCCCGAAATGGAACCCGTCTGCGCTTGCAGCTCTGGTGACAAAACCATGACAGCCAACAACAACGTAACAAGGCCGACACTCACACTGAGAATGCGCTTCATTTTGTTACTTCTCCTGAGTTTCACTTGGCAATACGGATAGCGAAAGCAGGTGAATAGTGCAGGTCAGTCGCCAGAGCTATGTTCAGTGTCAGTCTTTGGTAACCCATCGTCAGGACTATGCGTATCAGTCAGTTCGAGGCTGCAACCTGTATCCGGCGGGGAACTTCGCAGAGTTGGACTTTCGTGCGACTTCAAAACGTCATAGCGGGTTATAGCTTATGGTATCTGCCGTGTCTCATTCGTCTCAGCGTCGGTCTCAAAACAAGACACCATAACAACTGAACAATCGCAATCATGATGCAATGCTGGGCGCAGCTTGCTGCCTCGCCGTCGAGCCCTAATCGATAACTGCTTTGTCGGTGATGTCGAGGCCTTTGTCGATGATGGCGAAGGCTTCGCGCAGTTGTTGCTCGTTAATGCAGAGTGGCGGGTTGGTGTAGAAGGTGTTCCAGCGGACTAGCGTGTAGAGGCCCTGTTCGCGGAAATAGCGGCCGAGGGCGGCCATTTCGTCGGAGGTGCCGTTGAAGGGGGCCATGGGCTGGTGTGTTTTGCGGCTGCGTATGAGTTCTACGATGCCGAACAGTCCGATGGAGCGTACGGCTCCGACGGATGGATGCCTGGCTTGCAGGTCGGCACCGAGTTGCTTCATGACCGTGCCCATCTTTCTGGCGTTCTCGATGAGGTGGTCTTCTTCATAGACGCGGATAGTGGCTAATGCGGCGGCGCATCCCATGGGATGGCTGTTGTAGGTGAGGCCTCCGAAGAAAACTTTGTCCTGGAAGTGTTGCGCGATGTGATGGCGCATGCCTACGGCGCCTAGCGGAAGGTAGCTGGAAGTTAATCCCTTGGCCATGCAGAGGAGGTCGGGGACTACCTTCCAGTGGTCGACGGCAAACCATTCTCCGGTGCGTCCGAAGCCGGCCATGACTTCGTCGGCGATCATGAGGATCCCGTACTTGTCGCAGAGTCTGCGAACGCCTTCGAGGTAGCCGTCGGGCGGGATCAGAATGCCGTTGGTGCCCACGACGGTTTCGAGGATGAAGGCGGCGATGGTGTGCGGACCTTCGAGTTGCATCGTCTCCTCGATTGTGGCGAGGGAACTTTCGGCAGACTCCCAGCCGCGCTCGATGCCGTGATACGGATCAAGCACGCGGACTACGCCGGGGATTCCCGGTTCGGCGGCCCAGCGGCGAGGATCTCCGGTGAGCGAGATGCTGCCTGCGGTCGCGCCATGGTAGGAGCGGTAGCGGGCCATGATCTTGTGGCGTCCGGTGAAGAAGCGGGCGAGTTTGACGGCGTTCTCGGTGGCTTCGGCGCCGCCGTTGGTGAAGAAAAAAGTATCGATGTCGCCGGGAGTGATTTCGGCAAGCTTGGCGCCGAGGCGCGCGCGAGGTTCGTGGGCCATGAATGGGTTGGCGTAGGCGAGGGTTTCGGCTTGCTCTTTGATGGCATTAATCACACGCTCGTCGCCGTGGCCGATGTTGACCGACATCAGCTGACTGTTGAAATCGATGAAGCGTTTGCCTTCGGGAGTCCAGAAGTAGATGCCCTTGGCGCGGGCGACGGGAATGGGATCAACCTTGGATTGGGCGGACCATTCGTAGAGGGTGTGCTTCTTGCAGAGGTCGACGATTTCTTTGCCGGTCAGTGTGGGATTGATGATGGCTGTGGTCATGTTTCAACTCCTGATCCTTTTTCCTCGTGCTCGTGTCCTGAGCAAAATCTTAACCACGGAGGACTTGGAGGTCCGAGTAGCACTCGCCTCGCTTTGCTTGGCTGGACGGCCGAGGCGGCTGTCCCTACGTGGGTCTTGCTAGAACTTGCGGCTGTGCTCTTTGGCCCAGCGCTCGACTACGACTTTCTTGTCGGTGAAGAACTCGATGGCGTCGCGGCCCTGGCCGTGGAGATCGCCGAAGAAGCTGTTCTTCCATCCACTGAAGGGGAAGTAGGCCATGGGCGCGGCTACTCCAATGTTGATACCGATGTTGCCTGCCGGGGCTTCGTAACGGAAGCGGCGGGCAGCGGATCCGCTCGAAGTGAAGAGCGAGGCCTGGTTTCCGTAGGCGCTGCGCTCCAAGAAGGCGAGAGCTTCGTCCATGCTGTCAGCGTGAATGAGGCTGAGGACTGGGCCGAAGATTTCTGTGTCGGCGAGATCGCTGGTGGCGGGAACGTCGTCGAGGATGGTGGGTTTTACGAAGTTTCCGGAGTCGTAATTAGGGATCTTCGAGTTGCGTCCGTCGAGAAGTACTTTTGCTCCTTGTTTCTCGCCGAGGGTGATTAGCGATTCGACTCGGCTCTTGCTTTCGGGTGTGATCACGGGGCCCATCTGCACGCCGTCTTCGAGGCCGTTGCCGACTTTCAGATTTGCGGCGGCATTAGTGATGGAGTCGCGGAAGGTCTTCTGCGCTTCGCCGATCGTGACCGCTACTGAGACTGCGAGGCAGCGCTGGCCGGCACATCCGAAGGCGCTGTCGCTGATGATTTGCGTGGCCATGGGCATGTCGGCGTCGGGGAGGACGATGACGTGGTTCTTGGCTCCGCCCTGACACTGAGCGCGTTTGCCGTTGGCGGCAGCACGGGCGTAGACGTATTTCGCGACCGGAGTCGATCCGACGAAGCTTATGCTCCTCACCTTGGGATGGTCGAGCAGAGCGTCAACAGCGGCCTTGCCTCCATTAACCAGATTCACCACACCTTTCGGCAAGCCAGTCTTGTCCAGAAGTTCGTAAATGTAGCGCATGGTCAGCGGGACGCGCTCGGATGGCTTGAGGATGAATGTGTTGCCCGTCGCGATTGCGTAGGGCAGATACCAGAACGCGATCATGCCGGGGAAGTTGAAGGGCACGATCGCGGCGGTGACGCCGAGAGGCTGGCGGATCATCATCTCGTCGATGCCGCGGGCTACGTCTTCGAGGTTGTAGCCCTGCATCATCATGGGAATGCCGCAGGCTACTTCTACGTTCTCGATAGCGCGGCGCATTTCGGCTTTCGCTTCGGTGAAGGTCTTCCCGTTTTCCTGCGTGATGATGCGGGCGATGTCGTCGAGGTGCTCTTCGAGCAGCATCTTCAGCTTGAAGAGCGGCTGGATTCGGTCTTCGGGCGGAGTGCGGCGCCATTCGGGAAAAGCGGCGGCCGCGGCTTCGACAGCCTGATTTACTTCGCCGGCGTCGGCAAGAGGGACTCTGGCCAAGGACTTGCCAGTCGCGGGGTTAACTATGTCGCGCCATTCTTTCGCGGGCGAGTCGGTCCATTGGCCATTGATGTAGTTCGTGAGTTCGGCTGCGGGCGGAGCTGCCACGGTCATTTCAGTGATACCTTTCGCGATCGCGAAGAGTGCTTATATCTTAACTGAGTCGAGCCGGCATTTCAGTCGTCCCTACGGGACTCGTTCAGGGCATCGTGCTTTCCCGCCACTGAAGTGGCGGGCTATTATCGACCGCCCCTACGGGGCTCGGCCGAGCTTTGCTCGGCCGGACAGCCGAGGCGGCTGTCCCTACATACTTCTTGGTCTCACACCAGTTGTGCTACTGCGCCTTTCTTGTCACAGACTGCGGCGATGGCGGACTCGAGGACGTCTAGCCCTTCGTCGATTTGCTCGTTGGTGGCCACTAGTGGGACCAGGACGCGGATCACATTCGAGTACGTGCCTGCCGTGATGGTGATTAGGCCGTGTTCGTAGCAGTGCTGCGTGATCTTTTTGGTTTCGTCGGCTGCGGGCGCCTTCGTTTCCTGCGATTGCACGAGTTCGATGGCTTGCATCCCGCCCAAACCACGGACGTCCCCGATAATCGACCAACGTTGCTGCCATTCATGAGCGCGGCGCTGGAAGCGCTCGCCGAGTTCGTTGGCGCGGGCCAGCAAATTTTCTTTTTCGAACAAGTCGAGCACGGCCAGAGCTGCCGCACACGAAAGCGGGTTGCCGGCAAATGTGCCGCCTAGGCCACCGGGGCCGGGGGCGTCCATGATTTCGGCTCGGCCGGTTACCCCAGCCAGCGGTAGGCCACCGCCCAGGGATTTGGCGGTGACCAGAAGATCAGGCTTAATGCCGTAACGCTCGCTGGCGAACATGGCGCCGGTGCGGCCGAAACCGGATTGCACTTCGTCGGCGATGAAAAGGATTCCATGTTTATGGCAGAGGTCGACTAGGACCTTGAAGTAATCGGGCGGGGGGGCGATGAATCCGCCCTCGCCTAGAACGGGCTCGGCGATGACGGCTGCAACTTCTTCGTTCGCGACGACACGTTTGAACGTATCTTCGAGATGGCGGGCACAGTAGAGATCACACGATGGGTACTTCAATGAATACGAGCAGCGATAGCAGTAGGCGAAGGGGACGCGATAAACGTCGCTTGGGAATGGGGCGAATCCGGCCTTGTAGGGATGCGTTTTGCTGGTCAGGGCCAGCGTCATCATGGTGCGGCCGTGAAAGGCATCTTCGAAGGCGATGATGGCGGGGCGCTTGGTGTAGGCGCGGGCGATTTTCACGGCGTTCTCGACGGCTTCTGCGCCGCTGTTGACGAAGAAAGTTTTTTTCGGGAAGTTGCCGGGAGTGATTTCGTTCATGCGCTCGGCGAGACGGATATATCCCTCGTAAGGCGTGACTTGGATGCAGGTGTGGAGGAAGCGGTCTAGCTGGTCTTTGACAGCAGCGACGACTTCGTCGCGACGGTGGCCGACGTTGAGACAGCCGATGCCTCCCGCGAAATCGAGGTAGCGGTTGCCGTCGACGTCTTCAAGCCAGGCGTCTTCGCCTTTCGCCACGTAGATGGGCGTGCCGTGGGATAGGCCGCGGGGCACCGCTTGGGCGCGGCGCTCGGTGAGAGCGCGCGATTTTGGGCCGGGGATGGGGGTCGTCAGGCGAATTGTGCTCATGTTCGTTTCTCGGGAGAATTCCCTGAAGCTGCAGTGGCGCTGCAAGCAGTGCAGGGGTCCTTCGACTGCGGTTGATCTTCGCGCTTGTGCGCGAAGATCAATCCTCGCTCAGGATGACAAGACTTTGGAGACCATCCCTTCATTATCAGTACCAGCCAATTGGCGC
>WNEZ01005157.1_pt1 | contig 11425 bp, 5 predicted proteins | sample 5400521 | NCBI WGS metagenome assembly WNEZ01 (sample SAMN13153339, study PRJNA577476) | soil metagenome | isolation source: 120 cm saprolite under Douglas fir tree site 2 hole 1 replicate 1 | place: USA:California | collected 2015-04-18
GTCCTCGCGAAGGAGCAGGACCACATCTTCGCCCGCACCTGGCAGCTGGTCGCGCACGTCAGCGAGCTCGCGCGACCGGGCGACTTCAAGCCGACGAGCATCCTCGACGAGCCGATCCTGCTGACACGCGCGCAGGACGGCAAGCTGCACGGCTTCTACAACGTATGCCGGCATCGCGCCTCGCAGGTGGTGACCACGCGCGGTAACCGAAAGTCGCTCCAGTGCGGCTACCACGGTTGGGTCTACGGCCTCGACGGCAAGCTGCAGACCGCGCGCGAGATGGAGGGCACGGAGAACTTCGACAAGGCGGACTTTGGGCTCGTGCCCGTCCGGGTCGACACGCTCGGCCCGTTCGTGTTCGCCAACCTCGATCCTGACGCCAGGCCGCTCGCCGACTGGATCGGCGCAATACCCGACGAGATCAAGGCCAGCGGCTACGACCTGAACACCATGCGTTCCATCGAGCGCCGTGACTACACGATCGAATGCAACTGGAAGGTGTACGTCGACAACTACCTGGAGGGCTACCACCTGCCCATCGCGCACCCTGGCCTGTTCAAGGAGCTCGAGTACGACAACTATCGGGTCGAGACGTTCCGCTACTACTCCAAGCAGCACGCGCCCATTCGTGAGCTGAAGCCGGGCGAGGTCCCGGGACGCGACCGCCGCTACATCCGCATGCCGGGCGCAGAAGAAGACGCGCTTTACTACTGGATCTTCCCGAACACGATGCTGAACATCTACCAGGACAACCTCAGCACCAACGTCATCCTTCCGCTCGGCACCGACAAGACGTTGACGATCTTTGAGTGGTACTTCGCCGAGCCGGGCACCGGCGCGGGATGGGAATCGATGCAGCAGACGATCGCGTTCTCCGACGAGATTCAGCAGGAGGACATCGCGGTGTGCCAGCAGGTGCAGCGGGGCCTCCGCTCGCGCTCCTACGACCGCGGCCGGTTCTCAGCGCTGCGTGAGAACGGGGTCTTTCACTTCCAGTCGTTGGTCACCGAGTTTCTCAACCGCGCCTGAGCGCGGGCGGCTGATGGCGACGCCGCGAATCGCGGCGCCGAGCCACGATCCAGTCAAACCGAGCAGCCCGCCGACGATCACCGTGAGAAAGACCGGTATCAGCGCCGCGCCGTTGGCGCCCATGATCGCCGCGATGCTCAAGGAGGTCGGACCGAGGCCGTACTGAGCGTTCGCCTCGATCAGAGGCTCTGACCATGCGACGAGGCCCGAGAGCGCGCCCGCCACCAGCGCCGTCCACGTTCTCGGCAGGGCCAGGCCGATGACGACGCCGGTCGCGAATGTGACCCACCACCAGCCGAGGAACATTCCCGAAAGGCTCAGCACGATGCCGCCCACCAGCACCAGCGCGAAACGGCGCTGCGGGCTCATCCCTGCAGGCTCCACACCGCCGCGCCCGGCGACGAAGCCGCGTGGTCGAAGTCGAGCATCGGCGCGTACTTTCCGTTCCACCAGGTGGTGACGCCGTTCGAGTACCAGCGGGAGGCGGGATTTTCGCTCTGGCCGCCGGGGTAGATGCCGCTGAACGACTTGGTGCCCCAGTCGACGACCATGCGCCAGCTGGGCCCGTGTGAGGACGGGAAGTCAGGCGCGGCAAGCGGCGTGAAGCGGTCGCCGCTGTCGGGCAGGGGGCCGTAGCTCAGCCCGGAGATCTGCGCCAGGTTCTCCACCTCGCGCGTGTGGATCCGTCCCCAGGTCCATTTCTTCGGGTCCGAGCCCAGGCGCAATGTCAGCGACGCGACCGCGCTGTGGAACGCCGCGCGCATCACGTCATCGGCGTTCTGCGCCGAGCCGACGAGAGTGAAGACCGGGTTCGTCTGGTCCCGAGACGTCCATGCCTCGAGGTCCTGGCCCAGCATGTCGTTGAGCGGGTTCGAGTTGCCGCCATCGTTGCGATCGACCTTGACCTTGTGCGAGCTCCACCACGGGTCGAACGTCGCTGCCAGGTACGACTGCCAGAAGATCCACCAGATCGTCGCTGCGGCCGAGCTCTTGTCCATGCGGTAGTCCCAGCTCGAGAGGGCGTCGTAAGAGGCCTTGTCGTTGCCGGTCAGGGTCTGGCCCGCAAGCGCCCGGATGAGGAACGGCACCATGTTGCCCGCGAGGTAATCGCGAGTGTCGGTCTGCAGCGCCATTATGTCGGCCGCCGTGAGCTTGCTTCCGTTTTGCAGCTTGTCGTTCAGGAAGCGAAGGATCTCGTTCGCGCGGTAGCCCGGGTCGAAGAAGTTGAGCGCGGTGCCGATGTAGTACGGGTAGTCCGCCGCCACCTGCCGCTGGTTGGCCGACCACACGATTCCGTTGGGCGGGTTGTAGACCTGTGGGATCTGGTCGTAGGGGATCGTGCCGACAACGTCGTCCTCGCCGGTTCCTGGCATCGGCAGCCACGGCTCGCACCCCGGCGCGACCTGCGGGTAGTAGCCCGCGGAGATGAGGCCGATGTTGCCCTGGTCGTCGGCGTAGACGAAGTTATGAGTGGGCGCGTACCAGTCGCGCAGCGCATCGCGAAACTCCTGGAAGTTGCTTGCCCGGTCGATGCCGAGCAAAACATGGAAGTCCTGCGACGGAACGTTGCCGGCCCACCACACCGAGGTGGTCAGTCCGCGCTCGTTGATGACCGGCCCGTGCACGCTCAGCTTCACGGTGAGGTGCTCGGGCGATGTGCCGAGGATCGGTATGTCGTAGCTGACGGCCGTGTACTGCTTCCAGCTGCCGTTCCAGAAGTACTGGTTCGGGTGCGCCTTGTCCTCCTTCTCCTGATAGAAGAAGGTCTGCTGGTTCTGCGCGTCGGTGAGGCTCCACGAGATGTGCTGGTTGTGGCCGATCACGACCGCCGGCGCGCCCGGGATGGTGATGCCCGCCACGTGATAGCCGGGCGAGTCGAGCGTGACCTGGAACCAGATCGCCGGGAGCGTCAGGTGAAGGTGCGGGTCGCCGGCCATGAGCGCGCCGCCACTCGCGCTCCTGGATCCCGCGACCGCCCAGTTGTTGCTCGCGCCGCCGGTTGCGATGAGCCCTGGCGGCAGTGCACGAAGGCGGTCGTACAGAGAGGCCACGGCCGACGCCTCGTCGTCGGACACGGCGCGCATGGGCGCGATCTTGCCGACATCGGTCCGTGGCGAATACGGGCCGGGGTCATACGGCGACTGACCGTTGGGCGGCAGCACCGGGAACCATTCGCTCGTCAGATCTGGACCAAGCGATTTGTCGAGGAGCGCCATCACGAGTGGCGTGTCCGTGAAGTTGAGCGTCTGCGTCATGTCACCTTTGACGATCAGCGAGTCGATGGGGGTCCACGGCTTTGGCTCGTAGCCGAGCAGCGTGAACATTGCGGGTAGCTGATGCGTGCGCTTGGCCTCGTCGATCCTGTCGTTTACGCCTTGCGCGTAGGCAGCGATCGCGACACGCGACGGGTTGTCATTCGGCAGCTGTTCCCACTCTTTCTGGGCGGTGCGCAGCAGGCCGAGCTGCAGCTCGAAGCGATCGCTGCCGAGCACGTCGTCGTCCTTTCCTCTGCCGAGCACCTCGGACAACCGGCCCTCGCCCTGGCGCCGCAGCAGGTCCATCTGGAACAGGCGGAACTTCGCGTGCACGTAGCCGGTGGCGAGGAACAGGTCGTGGTCCGTCGCAGCGGTGATGTGCGCTGTTCCGTTTGCTTCCAGCACCACCTTCGCCGGCTTCTGCAGGCCGTCGAGGTGCAGCGCCTGGGTTCCGTACGAAGCCGCGTCGGCGCCCATCGTCCACGCGCCGGTCTCCGGGTTGAACGCGGGGCCGAGGGCGGGAAGCGGCCCCGCTCCGAAGAAGGCGATGTAGAGCAGCGCGGCCGAGACCACCACCGCCGCGCCCAAATTGACGAGCCGCATCGCGGACGGATTCTAGGCTGGGGCCCGATCGGACTCGGCGCCTAGTCCACCTTGCCGAACGCTTTGATCTCCTCGAGTTCTTGCGCGCTCAGCTCGCGCGGCACCTGCCCGCGCTGCACCTTCTCGCCCTGGACATGATGCTGGATGGTTTGCACGACCTCGGGGTTTGCGAGCGTGGTGATATCGCCGGTGCCAGTGAAGTTGGAGATGCCCGCGATGACGCGACGCATGATTTTCCCAGACCGCGTCTTGGGCATGTCGGGCACGATCCATACGTTCTTGGGCCGCGCGATCTTGCCGATCAGGTTGTCGATCGCTGCCGCCACCTTGTCCTCGATCTGCTTGCTCGGCTTGTAGCCGGGTTTTAGCGCGACGTACATCTCAACCGCACGCCCGCGCAGGTCGTCTATGACGGGCACGGCGGCAGCCTCGGCCACCTCCTCCACGGTGAGCGTGGCCGACTCGAGCTCTTTGGTCCCGAGTCGGTGGCCGGCGACGTTGATGACGTCGTCCACCCGGCCGAGGATGCGGAAGTATCCATCTTCGGCCTGGAGCGCGCCATCGCCCGCGAAGTAAGGCCAGTCGCGCCAGTCCTTGCTTTTCGAGTCCTTGTTGTACTTCTTGTAGTAGATCTCGATGAATCGCTCGGGCTGCCCGTAGACGGTCTGGAAGATGCCCGGCCAGGGGTTGCGGATCGTGATGTTGCCCGCTTTCCCGCTGCCGGCCGGAACCGGGTTCCCCGTCTCGTCGAGGATCTGCGGGTAGACTCCAAGCACGCCGGGCCCGGCGCTGCCCGGTTTCATCTTCATCAGTGCCGGCATGGTGGTGGCGAGGAATCCGCCGTTCTCAGTCTGCCACCAGGTGTCGACGATGACCGCCTCGCCCTTGCCGACCACCTGGTGGTACCAGCGCCAGACGTCTGGCTCGATCGGCTCACCGACCGTGGTCATGTGCTTGAAGTGGTAGTCGTACTTCTTCGGCTCGTCCGGTCCGAGCTTGCGCAGCATTCGGATGGTGGTGGGGGCGGTATGGAAGATGTTGACGCCGAGTCGCTCCGCGATCCTCCACGGCCTGCCCGGGTCGGGATAGGTCGGCACTCCCTCGTACACCACGCTGGTTGCCGCGAGCGCGAGGGGTCCGTACACGATGTACGAGTGGCCGGTGATCCAGCCGATGTCGGCGAAGCACCAGTACGTGTCCTCGGGATGTATGTCCTGGTAGTACTTCGAGGTGCCCGCCACGTAGGAGAGATAGCCGCCGGTGCTGTGCTGGCAGCCCTTCGGCTTGGCGGTGGTGCCGCTCGTGTACATGAGGAACAGGGGCGCCTCGGCCGGCATCGACACCGGCGGGACGATCCTGCCCCTGTAATCGCGGAGCAGTTCGTCCACCCAGAAGTCGCGACCCTCGACCCAGTTGGCTTTGGACGCGCTCTGGCCGTGATGACGCCTGAAGACCAGGATCGTCTTGATCGTCTGCCCGGCCTTCTTGGCGGCGGCGACGGCCTCATCCGCCTTGACCTTGTGGTCGAGCAGCTCGCCGTTGCGGTAATAGCCGTCGATCGTGATCAGAACGCTGCTGCCCGAGTCGGCGACACGGTCGCCGCATGCAGCGCCGCTGAAGCCGCCGAAAACCTCGGAGTGGATCACGCCAAGACGCGCGCACGCGAGCATCGCCACCGGGAGGTCGGGCACCATCGGCATGTGGAGGGTGACGCGATCCCCCGCCTTCAAGCCGCAGAAGTCCTGGAGCAGGGCCGCGAACTCGTTGACGCGCTTGTAGAGCTCCTGGTACGTGATGGCTTGAGTGACTTCGTTCTCAGGCTCAGGCACCCAGAGGATGGCGGCCTTGTCGCGGTGCTTGGCAAGGTGGCGGTCCACACAGTTGTACGAAGCGTTGAGCTTGCCGCCCACGAACCATTTCCAGAACGGCGCGTTGCTGGTGTCGAGTGTGGTGTGCCAGTAGTGGTCCCAGGTGAGAAGGTCTGCGTACTCCTTGAAGCATTCGGGGAAGTTCGTCTCCGAAAAGCGCTCGAAGATCGCGGGGTCGCTCGAGTTCGCCTGGCCGATGAAGTTCGGCGACGGAGCGAAGTACCCCTCCTCGCGCCAGTGAACCGCGATCTCGGCCTCTGAGACCTGAACCTCACTCATGGCAAGCCCTCACCTTTACTGACAGCTTCTTCGGCGAACCGGCTATTAACTTACCGCCTGCCCGCCGAATTAAGAATTGTGAAGGCTCAACGACATTTGGGCCCGCTTCTTGTTCGAAAACGAGAAAACCGGGATGGCTCCCAAAATCGTTAAGGATGTAGCGGGTACTCCACGCTTACGTCTATCGTGTGGTCCGCGGGAAGGGGAGTCACAAGGGGGATGCTTTAAGTGCAGCCTGGCATCGTTGCGCTTCGACGGGCTTTGACGGCTGCCTGGCAGAGCGACCTCAGGGCCGTTCGCCAGGACGGCTATGACGTGGAGCGCGGTCGCGAGGCGTGGGCGTTCATCCAGCGCTTCAACCAGCTGATCTCCGACCTTCGCGTCCCCATCCAGCGCGCCTGGGGGCCGGGCGGGCTCGTCCACGTGGCAGACAGCCCGGATATCGCTGGACCAGGCCCGCGCGTGTCGATGACGCGCGTCAAATTGCGCAACCACGGCAACCTGGTGGCCATCGAGGCGTCGACGCACAGCGAAGGCGAGGCCAAGCCGAATCCAGCGCTTGGGCTCGACCGCGAGATAGAGGTCGTGGGAGTGCCGGCGCTCGTGTTCGTCCAGGAGCTGTATGGAACGCTCACGGCATTCCTGCAGACCGCGCTCAGCGTCGACATCGAGCTGGGTGGCTCACGCTGGCTCTTCGAGCAGGTGGCGGCCGAGCATTTCGGCACCGAGGCGCGATGGCCGTCGCTGGCCGAGCTCTATCAGCGCGTCACCCGCGAGTACGCGGTCGATGACAGCTTCGAGAAGGCGGTCGAGACTTTCGCGCCAGGCAGCACGGAGAACGGCGAGACCGAGGTCAGGCTCGGCCTCGAGAACCTCCACCGTTGCCACGACACCGACCCCGACATCGCCAACTTCGTGCACGTTGTGAAGCTGGCTGTCGCCGCGGACGAGGTCGATACGTGGGTGACGAGCGAGGCTGTCGCGCATGACCTTCACCTGGACCGCGAGTCCTGCATGAAGCTGGGACGTTTGCTGCGCGCCGAAAAAGATGTCTGGCGCGACGGCGACGCCGAGGAGGATTTCGCCAGCTGGAATTTCCAGCCGTCTTTGAATGCCCACTTCTTCCGCCGGATCGGCTCCATCGACGACTACCTCGCCATCCAGGCCGCGCTGAACCCCGCCACCAGCAACGGCAACGGGGCCGCCAAGCCGCGCGATGAGTCGGTGACGAGGGAGAGCTCAACGCCGCTGCCGGACGGCATCGTCACCTTCCTGATGACCGATGTGGTCGAGTCGACGCCGCTGTGGCTGCGGAGCCGCTCCCAGATGTACCTGGCGATGAAGCGGCACGACCAGCTGCTGTCCGCCTCGATCGAGACCAATGGCGGGGTGGTCTTGAAGGAGCGCGGGGAAGGCGACAGCTTCTTCGCCGTGTTCCTGCGAGCCACCGACGCGTTGGCCGCGGCTGTCGATGCCCAGCGCGCGCTCCAGTCCGAGCCCTGGCCGGACGGCATGCCAATCCGCGTCCGGATGGCGATCCTGACGGGCGAGGCCGACGCCGACGACGGCGACTACCGGGCGCCGGCGGTCAACCGCTGTGCCAAGCTGCGCAGGCGCGCGGTGGGGCAGCAGATCCTGGTCTCGGAGACGACCTACTCGATCGTGGCCGACATCATGCGCGAGGACCTGCACCTGGTCAGCGTCGGTCCGCGCCGCCTGGAGGGGCACGACCGGCCGGAGCAGATCTACGTGCTGCAGCACCCCGAGGTGGTGCTGGAGGCGACCGTCCCCGAGGACTGACCCACAGGGACTGGGCCATTAGGCCCAATGTGGGCCACTCGTCGCCGGATTTCCCTATCCTCTTCGCATCGCGACGCCGGTAGGTGTGGGTTTGGCTTTTCAGCCAGGTGAGGGGTAGATGCGCGTACGCCGTAGGCAGCTTGCGCTGGTTGTTGCCGTCGGGTTGAGTTTGCTCGCCGCGATGAGCGGCTCAGCGGCTGCGGACGACGTAGGCTCCGGCGTGACTCGATTCGCCAGGGTCGACGCGTCTTTGCTGGAGTCTGCCGGTCAGCGCAGCAACTTCGTCCCGGCATCGATCGGCAACCAGCCCGTGGCGGCGGTGCTCGAGCTGGCGGACGCGCCCGTAGCAGTGCAGGAAGTCAACGCGCGCAAGAACGGCGTGTCGCTCTCGCCGAGCGACAAGAAGAACATCCGGCAGCAGCTCGAGGCGAAGCAGAACCAGCTCCGCGGTCAGCTTTCCGCCGCGGGCGCGCAGGTTGTCGGACAGATGCAGGACGCCTACAACGGCATCCACATCATCGTTCCGCAGAAGAATCTCCTTCAGCTTGCCAGCCTGCCTGGCGTCACCGCGATCCACGCGGTGCCTTCATTCAATGTCGACAACGTCAACGGAGTTCCTTACGTCGGCGCACCTCAGGCCTGGGGTGACTTCAGCCTGACCGGCGCCGGCGTCAACGTCGCCGTGATCGACACCGGCATCGACTACACGCACGCCGACTTCGGCGGTCCCGGCACCGTCGCTGCATGGAACGCGGCTTTTGCAACGAGCACGGCGGCGCCGAGCGTGTCACTTGTCGGCCCCGGAGCGCCAAAGGTCAAGGGCGGCTTCGACTTCGTCGGTGACGCGTACAACGCCAACATTCCCGGCTCGGTGCCGGTGCCGGACTCGAACCCATTGGACTGCTTCGATCACGGCTCGCACACGGCTGGCACCGTGGCGGGCTTTGGTGTCCTGAGTGACGGGTCCACCTTCAGCGGCGCGTACAACGCCACCACCGTTTCTTCGCACTTGTGGAACGTCGGTCCTGGGGTTGCGCCGCAGGCGAACCTCTGGATCTACCGCGTGTTCGGTTGCCAGGGGTCGAGCAACGTCGTCGACCTGGGCATCAACCGCGCGGTGGCCGACGGCGTGAACGTGATCAGCATGTCGCTCGGATCGCCGCTCGGCGGAACTGACGACCCGACCTCCGTCGCGGCGCAGAACGCATTCAACCTCGGCATCGCGGTGATCACATCTGCCGGCAATGAGGGCGGCAACGCCTACCTCGTCGGCTCGCCCAGCACCTCCAACGGAATCCTCTCGGTCGCGGCGTTGGACGCCAGCGTGGCGAACTACCCCGGCGCAACGCTCGCCCTGAGCACCGGCAGCTCGGTGACGGCCCTAGACGCGAACGGCGCGGCGCTTCCCAGCGGTCCGCATCCACTGGTCGTGCTTCGCAACAGCACAGGCGGTGTCTCTCTCGGCTGCAACAAGAATGAGTACCTCGGCCACGTAGGCGCAATCGTGGTCACGCAGCGCGGTTCGTGCGCTCGCGTGGCGCGTGCAGTCTTTGGCGACGAGGCCGGCGTCGCGGCGGTCGTGATGATCAACAACACGTCCGGCTACCCGCCCTTCGAAGGCCACATCACCAGCAACCCGGACACGGGCGAAAAGCACAACGTGTCAATCCCCTTCCTCGGCGTGAAGACGAGCTCCGCGGCCGCATTGCTGGCGGCTGACGGGGGAACGGTCACGCTGAGCGCGGCCCTTGTCCCCAACACCAACTACAAGCTCATCGCGAGCTTCAGCTCCGGCGGTCCTCGCAACCCGGACTCCGCGCCGAAGCCTGATGTGGTCGCGCCGGGTGTGAGCGTCGCCTCCGCCGGCATGGGTACGGGTGCGCAGGCAGCCGTCATCTCCGGCACGTCGATGGCGTGCCCGATGACGGCCGGCATCGCCGCGTTGCTCAAGCAGGAGCACCCGGCCTGGACAGGCGTCCAGATCAAGGCGGTCATCATGAACACGGCCGATCCCAGCCTCATCAACGGCTACAACAGCCGGCTCGCCGGCACCGGCGTCGTCCAGGCCGAGAACGCCGTCAACTCGACCGTTCTCGCGACCACTCCCGAAAGCACTGACTCGATCGCGTTCGGTTCCGTGGCCGGCTCCGCCGACCACCACGCCGACAAGACATTCACGCTCACCAACTACGGTGCCACCGCGGCGACCTACGACCTGAGCGTCGTCCTCAACGCCAACCCGCGCGGCGCTGTGATCGGCGTGTCGCCATCCACAGTTACGGTAGCGGCCGGCGGGACGGCCACAGTGCACGCGACTCTCACCATGTCGGCGGCCGCTTTCGCCGCCCTTCCGACTGTCGACACCTTCGTGCTCGGCCCGGGCGCCGTCGTGACGATTCGCGGCGACATCGTCGCGAGACGTGACGCGAGCGACTCAGCGGCCGGCCACCAGACCCTGAGCGTGCCGTTCATGTTCGTGCCGCGCGGCCTCTCCAACGTCGCCGCGGGCGCGCCCAGCAAGTTCTTCGCCCTGGACAGCAGCGCCAGCACTCCGGGCCACGACTTCTCGGGCTCACTGACCATCACCAACAGCGGCATCCACACCGGCACCGCGGACCTCTACGCGTGGGGCATCTCGGACCCGCGTGAGACCGGCGCGCCGATGGATGTGCGCGACGTCGGTCTCCAGGTGCAGCCCGGAGCTGCTTTTGGAGCTCCGGACTCGGACCGCGGCTTGGTCTTCCTGATCAACACGTGGGGTCAGGCCGCCAACCAGTCAGTCAACGAGTTCGACATACCCATCGACACCAACGGCGACGGCGTTGCCGACTTCGTGGTCGTCGGAAGAGACCTCGGCTTCGTTCTGACCGGCACGTACGACGGCCGGTTCGGCTCGTTCACTTTCAACGCGCACACGGGCGCACTCGTGGACGCATTCTTCGCAGAGGCGCCGATGAACGGCTCCACCGTGGAGCTCCCGCTGCTCGCCAGCGATCTTGGCATCTCGCCGAATGGCAACGGATCCGGCAAGAAGGACGGCATCACTTACCAGGTGGCGGCGTTCTCGATAGTCCCGGGGGGGATGGTCGACGTGACCGGTTCGACAACCATCGACCCTTACGCGCCGTCGGTTTCCAGCGGCGACTTCGCAACCATCGACCCCGGATCGTCGGCCAGCTTCACGCTCACCTATCACATACCTCAGCAGAACCACATGCCGGCGCTGGGTTGGCTCGTGGCTTCCATCGACAATGCAAACGGCGCCGCCCAGGCGGATGAGGTGGCGGCCCCTTCATAGGAAATAAGTACCAATGACCTGAGCGGTCTCCGAGATCGGAGACCGCTCTTTCTTTTTGTGGCCGACCCGATCTCTTCTTTGCTCGCACCGCCCGGCGTCTATATGCTGTTTGGGCGGGGCGCGCGCGAGACCCCGAAGAGCCGCTGGTGTGGAAATGCAAGGAGGGTGCATGACGCTGGCCGTTCCCCGTTTGATTCGGTTACTTCTCGGACTCGCGATCGTCGCTGCGAGTGTTGGCAGCCTGCCGGCCGCGGCATCGACAGGCAGCAGCGGCCAGACGCGAATGATCTCCG
>WNEZ01005159.1_pt1 | contig 11424 bp, 12 predicted proteins | sample 5400521 | NCBI WGS metagenome assembly WNEZ01 (sample SAMN13153339, study PRJNA577476) | soil metagenome | isolation source: 120 cm saprolite under Douglas fir tree site 2 hole 1 replicate 1 | place: USA:California | collected 2015-04-18
TCTCGCAACAGGAAAAATCCACAAGCTTGTGCAGAACCTGTGGACGACCCAACTTCCCTGTGGAAGGCGTTGGAAAACTTAGAATGCGCAAATACCCATGTCGATCACGGTGTTGAAATTCAGTAACTTAGACCCCGTACAAATTTCTGGCGTTTTCCGCAGATTGGGTGCGGGTATTAGACCACTAAAACCACTGGGTTTAGCTCTTCACTTCAGCAGAGTGATGGTCAGCCCGCGATTTTCAGCACGAGCTTTCCGTAGTTCTTCCCGTCTTCCAATAGCTTGTAGGCGTCAGCGGCACGATGGAGCGGGAACACCTGCCCGATTACGGGATTGAGCTTCCGCTGCGCGAGCCAGGCGGAGAGCTGTCGCCAGGCTGGTTCCATGATTTCGCGTTTCTGCGAAAGATAGGTCAGCCACAGACCTTGTAGGCTGGCGGATTTGGCATGGAGCGCGCGCACATCCAGCTGCGGCGGCTTGCCGGTGGCGGTGCCGTATTGAAGTACGCGTCCGAAGTCGCACACGCACCGGAGGCTTTTGGCGGTGTGTTCGCCGCCCAGCATTTCGAGGACGGCGTCGACACCTTCGCCGTGCGTGAAATCCTTCACGGCTTCTTCATAGTCGCATTGCTTGTAGTTGATGCCACGTTGCAGGCCGAGTTCTTTCACGCGCGCGAGTTTGTCGTCGGAGGACGAAGTTCCGTACATCTCTACGCCCCGGAGTCGTCCGATCTGGACAGCGGCAGTTCCAACTCCTCCTGCGACGGCGTGAATGAGGACGCGAGGTCTGCGGCCCGGAGGCGGAGCTTCGCTCCGCCGGACAGCCCCTTCGACTTCGCTCAGGGCAGGCTTGGGGGGCTGTCCCCACATGTGGTCGGTCATCCCCTCGGTCATGCCCGCTTGCCAATAGAGCAAATAAGCGGTGAAGAAGTTCACCGGGAAGGCGGCGGCTTGTTCGTCGTTCCAGTGATCGGGGACGGGCCACAGCAGGTTGGAGTGAGCGGCAACTTTTTCGGCGAAGGCTGCCCACTGGATATAGCCCATGACTCGGCGTCCACTGCCCTCTTCGACTCCGGCGAACTCACGACCGGCTACAAGCGGCGGCGGAGGCGTTCCGGGATAACCTCCACGGGCAGTTAGCACATCTGCGAAGTTCAGCCCCCCGGCAGTGACGCGAACCAGCGTTTGCCCGGATTTCAGTTGGGGCTCAGGAACGTCTTGAACGGCGAGTGCGCCGGGACCGTTCAGGCCGGTGATGACAAGGGCTTTCATGGAGGGAATAGTAGCAGGGGGTGTTTCAGTACCGACGTGGAGTGATCTCGTGTGCCTCGCGATGACAGACTCTGGACCAAACGCGAAGGTCCCTGCAGCGGAATTGGGATCGGCCAATCCTCTCCGCGGGGACCACGTGCCCGGAAAACTCAGGGTCAACGGGTGCGTCTGTTGCTACATCACGACGAACACTGCGATGCGCACGCCGGGGTGGAGAACATCGAAAAGGAAATAGTCCCCGTCGATGTAGTCGATGTAGACATCATCGGTGTAAGCCCATTCAACCGGCCACGGATCCACGAACACAAACGTGTAGCCTCGGTAGATGAACTGCGGCTGTCCTTGGACAACGACCGGACGGTTGACGACGAAAGTGTGCTGCCGGCCGAAATTGGCATGGAACTTTTCGTCGGGGATGTGAGCACTCTTGGCGGCGGGGCGTGCGTGTTGCGCTCGCTGGCCGGGATGCTCCGGTTGCTGTTCATGCGACGGCCTTGCCTGCTCTTCCCGATGCTGTCTGGGCGGTTTCGATTCGCTCTCTCTGGGCGGCTTAGCCTCCTCTTGCCTTGGCGGTTTGGCCTCGTCTTGTCTTGGTGGCTTGGCCTCTTCCCGACGCGGTTCTTCCGGTCGCGGTGGTTTGGCCTCGTCCCGGCGCTCTTCTTGCTGCTGTGCGAAAACAGCTATGGAACTTCCAAGCAGGAAGGACAAAACAGCGGTACTGAGAAATCGGGCAGCTTGCATATATCGTCCTCCGAAAATTGGTTTTCGTTCTTCTCGTGGGCCCGGTCGTGGAGCTCTCTGCATACTTCTATAAGGAGTACTACTAATCGCAACTTATTTCTGATGCCAAGCCTCCGTTTGATTGATGTCGGAGGAAACCCTTAAAGCGAAGGGTTGCGGGCTGTATTCAAGCGACTAGGGCTGATGGCCAACTGGCCGATTCCCGCCCCAGTTCAGGTTCTTGGGCAGCCCTGTACAGAGGGGTATATACTTTTGGCGTAGCTTTACAGGTCTCCCGGCTGAGCCCCCGTGGGCCGGGACGGGGCGCACCTTTCATCCCCCTGATACTTGCGCGCTCCGCATACCGAAATGCCGAATCCCGCCTGGGGCGGCGTGGAAGAAGGCACGGGCGGCGAGTGTGCCGGTTCTCCGGCGGCAGTGCGCCCGGGGAGGTCCTTCGGTGGACATTATTTTTGTACGTCTTTTTTTTGTGGTGGTGGTTGCGGTTACCTGCTTTTTTCTTGAGCCTTTCGGGCTACGCCCTAGTCTGAACGCCGCCGCGGGTTCGCTGGTTGGACTGGCGATCGTTTTTTTCGAATGGAAATTGAGAGGAGTGAGCCTGAAGCGGCTGATCGGAGCCGCCATTGGGAGCATCCTCGGGATCTGCGGGGCCTACCTGTTTGCCCTGGTCATCCGCAGCGCTGTGCCCGCCGGGCGCATGCAGAGCTTCCTGCAGATTCTGGTCATGCTGCTGATGGCCTATGTGGGCCTGATCGTCGGAGCAAACAAAGGCGATCTCCTCAACCTGGCGGCTCTGGGCGGGGTCTTCGGCGGCGAGAAGCAGTCGAAGAGGAGCTATAAGATCCTCGACACCAGCGTCATCATTGACGGGCGCATCGCCGACATTGCCGAGACCGGGTTTCTGGACGGCGTCATCGTAACTCCGCAGTTTGTGTTGCGTGAATTGCAGTTGGTCGCCGACTCGGCGGACTCGCTCAAGCGCAACCGGGGGCGGCGTGGACTGGATATTCTGCAGCGACTTCAGAAGTCGGCGAACTTGACGATCCAGATCGTCGAGGACGATTTTCCGGCCGTTCGCGAAGTTGATTTGAAGCTGATCGAGCTGGCGAAGCTTTACGAGGGCAAGATCATCACCAACGACTTCAACCTGAACAAGGTCGCGCAACTGCAGGGCGTTGAGGTATTGAACATCAACGAGCTGGCGAATTCGCTCAAGCCGATCGTGCTGCCGGGCGAGACCATGCGGGTCTTCATCCTGAAAGAAGGGAAAGAATATAACCAGGGCGTAGCCTACCTGGACGATGGCACGATGGTCGTGGTCGACAACGCGCGCAAGATGATTGGCAAGACGATCGACGTGTCGGTCACATCTGTGCTGCAGACCACTGCCGGCAAGATGATCTTCGGTAAGTGGGACGAGCGTGCGGCTTACGCGCGGCCGGGCGGACAAGTGTCATCGACAACCGCCCCCGTGGCTGTGCCGGTGGTAACGTCCACCGCGCCAACGGCTGTGGTTCCGAGCACGGTGGTGGAGACGAAGACGAGCCCTTCGTAGCGGGGCGAAACCAGGGATCCTATTCGGGGACGATACCGTGCCGGTCAGTCGTCTGCTGCAACCGACGACACAGTAATGGTATTTCCGTTGAGTGAGCCTACTATCCGGGCACGCTGTCCGGCGATTCTCTTCAGAAGCGCCAGATCCCCATCAAGGACGTACGCTTTTTCGCCGTCGATGAGAGCGAACTGAGCGCCAGCATGAACGCAGACCCGTGCACAGTCGGCTGCACTCTTCGCGATCGAAGCCTTGTGTTTCGCGGCGCAGTGGGTGTCGGTGATCAATCCTTCGTACGTCTGGTCGGCAGGTGAGGCCTCGCCGCGCTGGCTGGATGCGGCTCCCACGGCGACGTTCGCGGCGGCGCCCAGCGTGGCAATGAGCAGGGCAAGCCCGCACGCAATGGCGGTGGCGAGCCCAACCAGCTGAATCCAGAGGCGGTCACCGGTGGTTTTCATGAGATGGGTGCTGGCGCGCAAGTACCTGCATGCGCCCTAGATATCGGTAGGAGCAAGCAGGCTGCCACGGCGATGAGGTGCATCATTGGGCGCTCAAGTTGCTCAGGAGAAACAGTTTGCGGCGGGGGAAGGGATTGATTGTCTGTTTCTAATCTTACTGGTTTCTGTTTGCCATGAAAAAAGTACCTGTTCCAAATGAGTGAGCCTTAGTCTGGCTACAGCGTTTGCCGTATGCAAAGGCTCCCAAAGAGAACTGTAGATCCAGATGGGAACCGCTATATGACAAAAGTAGACGCGTGCGCCGCCACCGGATTTCAGCCCTGTTCGCGACCTCGGATTTGAAGTCGCTGGCTCGCGCTCGTATACTTGCAGCCCGCCATGAAGGTCATCGTGATCATTCCGGCTGCGGGGCTTGGGACGCGCATGGCTCCGGTGCCGGGCAAGACGGCGAAAGGAAAGAAATCGCCGCCCTCGAAGCAATTCACCGAGCTGGCTGGGACGCCGATTCTTCTTCATACACTGCGCAAGTTTGCTGCGGTGGACTCCGTCGGCGAGATCTGGATTGCGCTGCGAGAGAATGAAATCGAGGGAGTTCGCGAGCGGCTGCGGAGGGATGGTAAGGATGTTGTGAAGAAGAAAGTCGAACTGGTCGTTGGGGGCGAGCATCGTCAGCAGTCGGTTGAGAACGCGCTGAAAGCGATCACAGCGTCCCCTGATGATATTGTTCTGGTGCATGACGCGGTGCGGCCGCTTGTGACTTCCGAGATTATTCAGGAAGTGATCGAGGCGGCGAAGAAGTATGGAGCGGCGATCGCCGGATTGCCTGCAGTCGACACGGTGAAGCAGGTGGAACGGACTTCCGAGGGCGCGGTAATCAAGAGCACGATTCCCCGTGCGGGCATTGTCATGGCGCAGACGCCGCAGGGATTTCGCTACAGCGTGATCAAGAAGGTGTTCGACGAAGCCGCGGCGGATGGCTTCCTGGGCACGGATGAGGCTTCGCTGGCGGAACGCGCTGGGCAGGAAGTCGCGGTGGTGATGGGCTCGCCACGGAACATCAAGATCACCACGCCGGCGGATATGGAACTGGCGGAGTTCTATTTAAGGAAATGAGCCACGGATTTGTACGGATTTGCACGGATCAAGCCCCGTTCAGCGACATAAACTGGGTAGCGATGGCGACCCTACCTGTTGGCCTGAAGCATTCCGAATTGACGGAGAAGATCATTGGTATTTTCTACGATGCTTACAACGAACTTGGACACGGGTTTCTGGAATCGACTTACGCGGCGGCGTTGGTTGTGGGGTTCGAAGAATCAGGTCTAACTGCCGTGCGGGAAGTTCCGGTGCCGGTGTGGTTCCACGGCAGAAAAGTTGGACAATACTATGCCGACCTCATTGTTAAAGATGTGGTTCTTCTCGAACTGAAAGCTGCGCGAACCCTCGAATCTGCACACGAGGCCCAACTTTTGCACTATTTGCGCGCGACCGAGATCGAGGTTGGCCTGCTCCTCAACTTCGGGCTGCGTCCGCAATTCCGCCGCCACCTTTTTGACAATGCGAGGAAGAAAATCCGTGGAAATCCGTGTGAATCCGTGGCTGAGGCTTCCGCATGAGAATTGGGCACGGTTTTGACTCGCACGAATTCCGTCCGGGAATTCCGCTGAGGATTGGCGGAGTCGCACTTGTCCACGAAAAAGGACTAGGCGGGCATTCGGATGGTGACGTGCTTCTGCACGCCATCACCGACGCGCTGCTGGGGGCTGTGGCCGCGCCGGACATTGGAGCATTGTTTCCGCCGTCCGATCCGAAGTGGAAGGGCGCCGATTCAGTGATCTTTCTGCGGGAAGCGCTGAAACGTGTGCGTGAGGCGGGTTACAGCGTGGCGAATATCGACGCCAGCCTGATTCTGGCTGCGCCGAAAATCGGGCCGCATGCAGCGGTGATTCGGGAGCGGGTGGCGGAGTTGATGAGCTTGGAGTCCAATTGTGTCGGGTTGAAGGCCAAGACTCCGGAGGGCCTCAATACAGAGAACGCAGCGATCGCTCACGTGGTGGTTCTGCTGGAGAGAGTGCGCAAACGAAAGAAAATCTAGTCCCACGGAGGTTAGTCGTCGAACCTCACGGTGGGTTCTGGATTACTAAGCCTGATTCTTTTTTTTCGCGGCATCTCACTTTACGCCTTCAAATTCATCCGCCAGTTGCCGGTGTCGTTCTGCCGCAGTCTCGACCAGCGAGCGGAAGATGGCGCGGGACGCCTCGTCGTTGTCCACTGAGCGCTCCGGGTGCCACTGCACGGCCAGCACAAAGTGATCGGGAGAAGTTCCTTCCAGGGCTTCGATGATGCCGTCTTCGCGGCAGCGGGCGCCGATGCGCAGACCGTCGCCGACGACATCGGCGGATTGGTGATGGGAGGAATTGACGGGCAGCACGAGTCTCCTGTCTAGAATTTCCGCCAGCTTGGAGTCGGGCGCAACTTCAACCACGTGAGCGATGGCAACCTTTCCTCCGACTGCGTGGTTGACTTTGGTTCGCAATGCCTCCGGCAGGAAATCTGGGATGTGTTGGACGAGCGAGCCGGTGCGGTAGACGTTCAAGCTCTGCAAACCATAGCAAATGCCGAGGACGGGCTTCCTCATGTTGTAGGCGTCTTGCAGCAGGAGTTCGTCAACGGTGTCGCGGCGTGGATCGGCGGCCGCGGTGTGAGGAGAACGCTCCGTCGCGCCAAATTTCGCGGGATCGACGTCAGCTTTACTGCCGGGCAGAAGCACGCCGTCGCAACGCTCGATGATTTTCATGACCTGTGCGGGAGTCTGGTCAAGCGGCACGCGCACCGGCTCTCCGCCCGCAAGTTCGACCGCACGTTCGTACTGGGGCATGGCGCGCTCCGCAAATTCCTGGTCGGCTGAGTGCAGTATGGGAATGGCAATTCGTGGCGCCATGGTGTTAGCCCATCCTTTCAATGCCAGCAAGGGTTTTCACCTGCCGGTAATGGCGAATTTCGGCAACGAGAATCACCACACAAATGATACTTCCTGCGACTAAAGCTGCCGGCAGGGCGATCTGACGGTAGGCGATGGTCATATCCGGGTGAACGCCCCGGGCACGGGCCACAATGACTGTCCCGATGATGCCGAGTAACAAACTGACCGCGAAACTAATCAGCGTGCCGATAAAAGTGACCAGCAAGACGCGGACGGGAATGCTGTACCAGCGAGGTCCGGAGCGGGACTTGGACGGCATAGTCCTAACCTACACCATTCGGTAGTGGTGTATAAAAGACAGAGAATGTCGCAGGCAGCGCCAGCGATCACGCGGAGCCCCGCAGAAGTAGTGCGGCAGACGCCTGTCTCCCAGGCAGCGAACGGAATCTGCTACGCCGTGGCTGGTGAGACGGCCGTAAACTCTTTCGACCTGGAGCGTATGGTCGCTGCCGTTCCATCCAAGGTAGCTGCCGCCCTGGAGCGCAATGCGTACTACTTTGTGCCGCTTACCGTAAGTCAGGGCGAAGATACGGTGATTGCCGACCGCTACGACGTGGCGCTTAGTGACAATGCAGTTTGCCATCGCAACCTGCATCTGGGTGATTCGCAGTGCGTTTTCATTTCGACCCGGTTGATGGACGACAAGTTTTCCGTCGCCTTCGAGTTCTACATCAATGTGGGGCATGCGCTGGTGGAGCGTGCAGGAGTATCGGGAGATTTCAGCGAGTTGGCGTGGAATCAGGTGCAGGCTGGGACTCGCGGAGAAACTTCGCTCGATGCCTGGGAGGCGCGCAAACTGGCCACTGCCGGCGGGCCTGACGCTGAGCGCTACAAGACGGAGTATTTCGAAGCCACGTTCTCGGACACGATTTCTATCTATCTCTTGTCGCTGTATCTTGACGTGGACTACTTCGATCTGCGGGAGCGGGACTATCCGCTGCTGGCGCCTTCGGCACTGGCTGAGAGGCTGCGCAAGGTGGCGGAGTTGTTTCCTCCGAACTCAGGGTTCGAGTTCTCCGTTCTCTACAAGCGGCGATAGAATCTGCGCCCAGATTTCGCGATCGACCCAGGTCAATCTGTTACTTACCGGAAATCAAGAAGTTAACCGTACTCTCCTGGTTTGTGCCGACCGTGACCGCCTTTTCCCAGGTCCGGGGTTCGGTGAAGATGGGCCGCTCAACTCTGTGTTCGGTCAGGACGTCATAGGCGTGCTCTTTTCCGGCGACGCCCCAGCCTTCGTGCCAGGCCACAATCTGGTAGCTTCCCGGGGGCACATTGGTAAATTCGAAGTGTCCGCTTTCGTCGGTCACGGCATAGTAGGGATGCGAGACAACCATCATCTCGGCGTTCATCCAGACATGGCCGCCATTGCAACGCAGATGGACCAAGCCGGGGTTGCCCATGATTCGCGAACTAACCTGATTCTGGAATGGGAATGGCAGGTTGAAGCTGGCGGCGCCGTCCATGTGGATGGTGTGCAATGTGGCGTCCGAACTTTGCATGCTCAGGGCGACATTCTTCGGAACGAGGAGAATGTGGGGGATATAGCGGCAATGTTTCTGGTCGAGATGGCGCCGCTGCTCGGGCAGGTCAATCGCCTTGCCGCTGGAAATGTTCTTGAGATAGACGACGGTGTTGGCTACACCGCCTTCCGGTCCGACAATCAGGCGGTCTAAATCCGCGGTTTTCTTCGAGTCTGGGTCACAGATTTGGGGATCTTTGGTGACGGGAAAGTCCAGGTTGCGAGGAACTGGACCCGACCACTTGACCGTGCCGGAAATTGTGCCGCCGTCGGTGACGGCGACTACACGGTAGTCTCCCTGGCCGAAAGCCCCAGCAGTCATGGCTAAGACGCACGTCAACAACAAGAAGACATATGTGGCGGGCTGGCGCATACTTCACTCCTGGCTGGCAAGCGATCAGTCGGTCGGGGGAAGTTGCCAACAACACTAAACTTGGTCGTGCATCTTGCGATTCCAGCAGGCGGGGCGCACGTGCTGCCATTCTTGATGGAGTCACCTCTAGGGTGCGCCTGGGAGGTCGGGCAGTCGAGATTACCATCGTGCCACGACTCTTGGGGTTTACAAGCGCTGCCCTGGGTGATGGGGACGGTCGAAGTGCACAATTTCGACGTATGAGAAATCAATCGTCGAAAATCGGCAATCGAAACTCTACAATCATCGATCCATGCCTGTCACCGTTCGGTCCTTCGCCAAAATCAACCTGGGGCTGCGCATCGGCGCGCCTCGCGCGGACGGATTTCATGAACTGCTGACTGTCTACCAGACCATCGGGCTGCATGACATTGTCCATGTGAGTGCTACGCGTGGCACCGGGATCGAAATTCGCTGCGCTGATCCTCGTGTTCCTCGGGATGAATCAAATACGTGCTTTCGCATCGTCGAGAAAGCCACGCGGGTCCTGGGGGCGAAGGGCCGAATCGTGATCGAGATTGACAAGCGGTTGCCGGTACAAGGCGGCATGGGAGGCGCTTCGTCGAATGCAGTGGCTGTGCTTCTGGGGCTGGAGCGGGCGCTGAAGAAGGTTTTGCCTGCCGCCGAGAAGCTGCGGATTGCGGCGGAGGTGGGCTCGGACTTGCCTCTGTTTCTTGTCGGCGGCACAGTGCTGGGAGTTAGTCGCGGCGAGCAGGTGTATCCGCTGCAGGATCTTCCTGCTGCGGCATGTGTCGTGGTCACACCCGAAGTTGGGGTTTCAACCCCGCAGGCATTTGCCGCGTGGGATCGGTTATGTGACGCGGGCAGAGAGCCAGCCGGGCTTCGCCCGGCCGGACAGCCGAGGGCGGCTGTCCCCACACAATCACCGAACACGAGCCTCGCGAAATTGACGGTCACCGGGGCATCCGATAGAATGGTGGGGCTTAGTCGTGCGCTGTCGGCGTGGCTGAGTGAACCTTACTCCGGTGCTCCTTTTGGAAGGGGCCGGGCCGAGAATCCGCTTCTCGCGCTTGTCCGGGCCGGGATCAAGAACGACTTCGAAGAGGTCGTCTTTCCTGAGTATCCCGAACTAGGTGAAGCAAAACGTGCGCTGGAGCGCGCGGGCGCGAAATATGCGTCTCTGTCAGGTTCCGGCTCGACGCTGTACGGGTTGTTTGCGTCGCGGCAGGCGGCTGTAAGGGCTGCGGGCAAGCTTCGTAAGCAGGGTTGGACGGCGCAGGCGACGGTTACGCTGACGCGACGCCAGTACTGGAAACGAATTTTTGGTTAGTGGCGGTTCTGGGGAAGTTTTTGATTGTTGATTTTTGATTGTTGATCGACAATTGGAGTGTTGGTTGATTCCGGGTTTCAATCAACAATCCAAAATCAACAATAGCTTCTACTGGGCCGTCGACTAATGGTAGGTCAAGTGCCTTTGGAGCACTTTGTCTAGGTTCGAATCCTAGCGGCCCAGCCAGAAAAACAAGCTTTTGGCTGTTAGCTTTTAGCCCTTGGCTCATTACGATGAGTGCTCGGGACAAGGGCTTCACGCTAAGAGCCAACAGCTGAAACCTATGGCCACTTTGGTGACACCGACGGAGAAAGCCGAGAAGAAGGCCGCAGTCGTACCTGACGAAAAGCCCGAGCGGAAGGCACGCGGCCGCGTGGACGAGAAGTTCAAGATCTTCAGCGGCACGGCGAATGAGGCCTTGGCCGATGAGGTCTGCCACTTTTTGGGAATGAGTCGCGGCCAGGCGCAGGTGATCCGGTTCAGGGACGGCGAGTGCTACGTCCAGATCCAGGAGAACGTTCGCGGCTGCGATGTATTCGTGGTTCAGCCGACGTGCCGTCCGGTGGACGAGCACCTGATGGAGTTGCTGCTGATGATCGATGCGCTGAAGCGCGCATCGGCACGGCGCATCACGGCGGTGATTCCGTACTTCGGATATGCCCGACAGGACCGCAAGGACAAGCCGCGCAGCCCGATTTCTTCCAAGCTAGTTGCGGACTTGCTAACGACGGCAGGGGCTAACCGGGCATTAATTGTTGACTTGCACACGCCGCAGTTGCAGGGTTTTTTCAATATCCCGGTGGACCATCTGTTCGCTTCGCCGGTGCTGGTGGATCACTTCCGGAAGCTGAACCTTCCGAACCTGACGGTGGTGTCTCCGGACGCAGGTGGTGTGGAGCGCGCGCGTTTCTTTGCCAAGAAGGTCGACGCGGCGCTGGCTATCGTGGATAAACGCCGCGTGGAAATGAATGTGGCGGAAGTGATGCATGTGATCGGCGACGTCAAGGGCCGGACTTGCTTGGTGATCGACGACTTGATCGATACGGCGGGCACGCTGGTGAAGACGGCTCAGGCCCTCCTCGATAACGGCGGATTGGAAGTGTATGCCTGCGCGTCGCACGCGGTGTTGTCGGGTCCGGCGGTGGAGAACATTCACAACTCGGTCATCAAGGAGGTCGTGGTTACGAATACGAT
>WNEZ01036707.1_pt1 | contig 11424 bp, 10 predicted proteins | sample 5400521 | NCBI WGS metagenome assembly WNEZ01 (sample SAMN13153339, study PRJNA577476) | soil metagenome | isolation source: 120 cm saprolite under Douglas fir tree site 2 hole 1 replicate 1 | place: USA:California | collected 2015-04-18
AAACAGATGATGGTAAAATTTCTCCAGCCAGGCGTCACCTATTTGAAAGCCAGCCGCGAGGCCACCAGCAGTTGTTTCCTGTTCGAAGAGCATCACAGAATGGCCAGCTTTTGTCAGTCGATAGGCTGCTCCCAACCCCAATGCGCCCCCACCGAGTATAGCGTATTGCATGTATATATGTTTTCCTCAGCAATGGTTGATTGTATTTGCCTTTCAAGTCCAGGCAATTGTAACACAATCGGGAGGATTGAGGTAGAGTTATGGGTAGATTGCACCTCAACTTTTAATGCGTTTCCTCCTGTCCCGGAGTCCAGCGCAGGTTGGGTTTGCGGGCGGCTAATGCCTGGTCCAAGCGCCCAACAGGTGTTGTATGTGGGGCGGTCTTGACGATCTCGGGGTTCGTGCGCACCTCCTCGGCGATTTGCCGCATGACACTGACGAAGTAATCCAGGGTCTCACGGGTCTCCGTTTCGGTTGGCTCGATCATGAGCGCCTCGTGTACGATCAAGGGGAAGTAGATGGTTGGCGCGTACATGCCAAAGTCGAGGATGCGCTTGGCGATGTCGAGCGCTGTGACACCGTATTCTTCCTTCTGATGTTCTGCGGTGGCAACGAACTCGTGCTGGCAGATTTGTGGATAGGCGATCTCGTAGTCTGATGCCAGCTCGTGTTTGAGGTAGTTCGCATTGAGTATGGCGCTCTGCGCAACATGTAGTAGACCATCAGGGCCATAGGTGCGAATGTACGTATAGGCACGCACCAGCACGCCGAAGTTGCCATTGTTGGCACGAACTTTGCCGATAGACTGGGGTCCTTGATCAGCCCAGTAATAACCATTGTCCCCCTTCGCGGGCAATGGACCAGGCAAGAAAGGTATGAGGTGTTCTTTGACGCCAATCGGGCCTGCGCCTGGGCCACCTCCGCCATGGGGAGTGCTACATGTTTTGTGCAGGTTGAAATGCACAACGTCGAAGCCCATATCGCCAGGGCGGGTAATACCGAGCACCGCGTTGGCGTTAGCGCCATCATAGTAGAGTTGCCCCCCGACGTCATGCACCATCGTAGCTATCTCCAGCACATTGCTGTCGAAGAGACCCAACGTGTTGGGGTTGGTCATCATGATGGCGGCAATATTGGCTGCATTCGAATCGAGCACCACTTTGAGGTGCTCCATGTCGATACCACCTGTCCGTGGATCGGTCTTGACCTCGACAGACTTGTAATCTGCAAGGGTTGCGCTTGCGGGATTGGTGCCGTGTGCGTTATCTTGGATTAGCACAAGTTGGCGATGTCCTTGACCATTGCTTTCATGATAGGCTTTGATGAGCATCAAGCCAGTCAGCTCGCCATGGGCGCCTGCTGAAGGTTGTAGTGTAACGCGTGCCATGCCAGCGATTTCGGAGAGGAATTGCTCTAACTCGTAGATTAACTGGATAGCGCCTTGTAACGTACTATCGGGCTGCAAAGGATGGATACGGGCAAAGCCTGGGAGCACAGCCATGTCTTCATTTAACTTTGGATTGTACTTCATAGTACAGGAGCCAAGCGGATAGAAGCCCGTGTCCACGCCAAAGTTACGCTGTGAAAGGTGGGTATAGTGGCGCACAATCTCGATTTCGCTTACCTCCGGCAGCGGAGCATGCTCTTTACGCAACATACCTTCAGGGATCATGCTTTCAAGCGATTCGGTAGGTACATCCATGGCCGTCATGGTAGCAGCACGCCGACCAGGCGCGCCTTTTTCAAAGATCAAACTCTCGATGCTCATGCTTGCACCTCCCTTAGTACCTTTACGAGGTAGTCAATGTCTTCTTTAGTGCGTGTTTCTGTTACACAGAAGAGCATATCGTTTGGCATATCCGTGTAGTTATTGCTGAGTGTATAGCCGCCAATGATGCCAGCTTGCTCAACATGCCGCTGGAGTTTCTGCGTCGAGACGGGAGCAGTGATGACAAACTCGTCAAAAAATGGGGCGCTGAACGTTGCCTTGTAGCCGGGAATGGCGGTGATCTGGCGGAACGCGTAATGAGCTTTTTGCAGGCACAATTCGCCTAGCTCACGAAAACCCTGCTTACCCAGCGCTGCCATGTAGATGGTGGCGCCGACGGCCAGCAATGATTGATTGGTGCATATATTGGAGGTAGCACGCTCACGACGTATGTGCTGCTCGCGAGTCTGCAAGGTCAGCACATACCCGGTCTGTTTCTGGCCACCTTCTTCGACTGTTTGCCCAACCAGCCTCCCTGGCATTAATCGCATAAATTTATTTCGGGCTGACATAAAGCCAAGCGCGGGGCCACCATAGCTCATGGTATTGCCAAAGCTCATAAGTTCACCCACGGCGATATCGGCTCCATATTCACCAGGGGAAGCCAGCACACCTAAAGAAGCCGGTTCGGTAATGGTGGTAACAAAGACTGCTTTGCCCTTATGCGCAATCGGTTCAATGGCACGCATATCTTCGATACAGCCAAAGAAATTGGGCTGCTGGATGACAACCGCTGCAGTCGTTGCGCTGACAGCGGCATCCAGGTCTTCTATCGAAGTAACGCCATTGCGTGTCGGCACTTCTTTGACGCTAAAGCCGCGTGCATGAGCATAGGTATGTAGGACACGGCGATACTGAGGATCGACGCCCAGCGAGATGACCACCTCACCACGTCCGCCAGGGCCAATCGCCAGTAACACGGCTTCTATCAACGCTGTAGCTCCATCGTAGAGCGAGGCATTTGCGATGTCCAATCCTGTGATCTGGCAGACCATAGTCTGAAACTCATAAATCGCCTGCAACATACCCTGGCTGACTTCAGGCTGGTAGGGCGTGTACGAGGTTACAAACTCAGAACGACGCTGTAGATGGGGAACGACGCTCGGTACCGCATGATCGTATGTGCCTGCGCCCAAAAAAGAAAGAGTCGCATCCAGATTTTTATTTTTCGCCGCCATGCCATTCAGCAAGCGTTTGAGGTCTGGTTCAGCGAGGGCGTTCGGAAGGTTGAGAGGGCGCCGTAGACGTACATTTTCGGGTACAGGCGCCATCAAGGCTTCTAGCGAAGGAAGGGCCAGCTTATCTAACATAGCCTGCTGGTCTTCCGGCGTATTAGGTATGTAGCTCATGGATGTTACCTTCCCTGGAGATAGGCTTTATATTCATCGGCGCTCATGAGACCATCAAGTTCGGCAGGGTTGGATATCTTCACGACCAGCATCCAACCATCTTCATAAGGGTTGTCGTTGATGAGTTCCGGCTTTTCCTTCAAGTCTTCATTGACCTTCACAACTTCACCGCTGAGAGGTGAAAAGAGTTCAGAAGTTGCTTTGACCGACTCAATATCGCCGAACTTTGTCTCATGTGAGATGTTCACTCCCTTATCCCAGGGTAATTCGATATACACGATATCGCCAAGCTGATCCTGGGCATAATCCGTAATGCCGATTGTTGCCTGGTCGCCTTCAACACGTACCCATTCGTCGGTTTCGCTGTATTTGAGGTTCGCAGGATGTTTAAGGTTCGCCATAAATAGATGTCTCCCTTCTGAGTGTTGCCCAAGAGAGCAATGAATGCCAACAAGGGCGCAATGAATTTAGCCCCTACTTTCGTTTATAAAATGGCAGCGCTACGATCTGCGCTGCGGTGCGTTTTCCACGTATGTCGATATGTACTGTTTTGCCAACAACGGCATGAGAAGTTTCGACATAGCCCATGCCAATGTTCTTATTGAGTGTCGGACCCGGCGCCCCGCTGGTAAGGAGGCCGATCTGCTGGTCATCTTCATAAATAGCATAGCCACCACGGCATACACCGCGTTCAATCATCTCGATGCCGATGAGCTTGCGTTTGGGGCCTTGCTCTTTGACTTTGAGCAAGGCCTCGCGTCCGATAAACTCATCCTTGTTGAGTTTCACGGTCCAGCCAAGGTTGGCCTCAAGGGGATTAGTCTGATCATCGAGTTCGTGACCGTAGCTCCTAGCCCGGCTGGAAGCAGGTCATGATTTTTCCCGGCTGCAAGTAGGTCATTCCAGAGTTTGGAAGCATCTGTCGAAGCACAGTAGAGTTCAAAGCCATCTTCTCCGGTGTAGCCTGTGCGTGAAATAATACCGTTGACACCATTTACCACCCCTGGCGCACAGTGGTAGTAACGAATTGTAGAGAGATCAACTTCCGTCAGAGGTTGCAGGATGGTCTGAGCTTCTGGCCCTTGCAAGGCGAGCAGTGCAGTTGTATCCGATTGATTGGTAACCTGCACAATAGAATTGTTGGCTTGCTGCTCCACCCAGGCAAAGTCTTTATCGATGTTGGCTGCGTTGACGACCAGCATGTAGTGGTTATCAGCAAGGTGATAAATAATCAGGTCGTCGATGGTGCCTCCGTCGGGTAAACAAAGCTGGGTATAAAGTGCCTGGTTGATTGCAAGACGGGAGACGTCGTTGGGCACGAGGTGTTGCAGGAATACCAGCGCATCTGGACCTTCGACTTTGAATTCTCCCATGTGGCTTACGTCAAAGAGACCGGAGTGGGTACGAACTGCGCGATGCTCGTCTAAAATGCCGCTGTATTGGACAGGCATTTCCCAGCCACCAAACTCTACGAGGCGCGCACCAAGGGCAACATGCTGCTCATAAAGTGGAGTACGTTTCAGCGAGGTCGCTGCGGTATCGTGTGCTGTCATGGTTGTTTGCTCCATTGCAGGCTAGAGGATTACGTCTGATTGCTTCACTATATCAGATTTTGGGGGGAAGGACAATGATAGCTCTGTTCAAAAGTGGGTCTGGGCTTGTTTGTCGATCTAGTTTTTTTCTGTGAAGTGGTGTCATACAGCTATATTTATAGCAGCATTCTCAAAATAACATTTATAACATTTATAACACTCATAACACATTTCTGAAGGTGATTTTGCTACTGGTTCGGTAAATCGGGTTTAGGGGATGGCAGCTATGTTCTTTCTGTGTGGTTATTTTGTTCCCACATTGGGGTCACCACATACACTGGTAGCCTCTTCCGTGTCGGACCGTTGCTCTTCGTCTAGCATCTCCTCACTAAACACACGGCTGGCCAGGATATCTTCAGCCTCGATGGTCATCAGATCGGTCTTGGAGATTCTCCCCCCTTTTGCAACGAGACGGTTGGCCTGGCGCAACCGTGCGCGGTCGAGCGCATTGCGCACACTGCGGGCGTTGGCGAAGCGGGGCATATGCATCCGTCTCTTGAGGTAGGCTTCAAACACCTGGAGTGCCTCTGGACTGAAACGATACATCTGCTCCGCAAGCATGAGCTGCGCGATCACGAGCAGTTCATCGAGTGCGTAATCGGGAAAATCGAGGTGGTGCGCAATGCGCGAACTGATCCCCGGGTTGGACTGGAAGAAGTTTTCCATGCGGTCCTGATAGCCTGCGAGAATAACGACAAGATCGTCGCGCTGGTTCTCCATCACCTGCAGCAGGATTTCGATAGCTTCCTGCCCATAGTCCCGTTCGTTCTCCTGGCGGTAGAGGTAGTAGGCCTCGTCAATGAAGAGCACACCACCCATTGCCCGCTTGAGGACCTCTTTTGTTTTGGGTGCGGTATGACCGATGTACTGGCCAACCAGATCATCGCGTGTCACCGCGACCAGGTGCCCTTTGCGCACATAGCTCAGCCGGTGCAGGATTGTTGCCATGCGCATGGCCACGGTCGTCTTCCCGGTGCCTGGCGGGCCAGTAAAGGACATATGCAAGGAAGGCGGCCGGGCAGTTAACCCCAGACTACGACGCATTCGATCAACGAGGAGCAGGGCGGCGATTTCTCGAATACGTGTTTTTATCGACTTAAGCCCCACCAGTTCCTGATCGAGCTTTTGCAGCACCTCCATGACCTGTGACTCCTCCAGTACGTCAGACACATCTACGCTGGCATCACTCGACGTATCGAGCTCTGGATTGGCTACATTGTCAGGTCCACTAGTTTGAGTTGTTGGAATTGTGCTCATGGTCTCCTCCAAAAACTATCAGTTCACGTTCGATCTGGTTTACCCTGCTTATCGGATCAATCAGTGAACCGTTCTCCTTTGGGCTTATCCGTCGCATAGCTATGCACTGTATACCTTATAACGCGGTCATGTGCTTCCTGACGCAGAAGGCCAAAGCCAGGATCGTGTGGTGGCCGGTTCACGATGAACGAGAGAGCGATAGTTTGACGGCCCTTGCTGCGATCGTAGGCACCCACCCGGATGTAATGATTGGGGTAGGCCCTACGGCACTCGTTGATCTCATACATGATCGCAGCCGGGTCCTTCACGTCAAACATCGGCAGTCCCCACATCTCCCAGTATGAGTTACGCGGATGTGGATCGTCTGTGAACTCTACGTTGATGGGCCAGTCGTTGTCCAAACAGTATTGCACCTGCATGCGGATCTCGTCATCGGTCAGAGGCGGCAGGAAGGAAAATGTTCCTTGTGTCAGATGAAAAGCCATGGCGGTTACTCCTTCTCGTTCCGCTAATAATTGGGGGTCGGTGTGGCATCGGGCGTATCGGTCGAGGCGTAGTTGAAGCTCACGTCCTTCCAGAGCTCGAGTGCGGCGCGCAGCGGACCACACCACTTCGCGGCTTTCTCAAGAATCTCCGGTCCCTCATTGAAGTAATCACGCCCCTCGTTGCGCGCTTGAATCATCGCTTCCACGGCAACGCGGTTCGCTGTTGCACCAGCGGCGATACCCTGTGGATGCCCTATGGTTCCACCACCGAACTGGAGCACTACATCTTCACCCAGGTAGTGCAGCAGCTGATGCATCTGCCCGGCATGAATACCACCCGAGGCGACGGGCATGACCGAGGGCATTGAAGCCCAATCTTGCTCGAAGAACAGCCCCAGAGTTGGGTCGGCATCATACTTCATGCCGAGGAGCGTCTTATAGTAGCCCCTCACGGTCATAGGGTCACCTTCCAATTTTCCAACCACGGTACCGGCGTGGATATGATCGACTCCGGCCAGGCGCATCCATTTGGCAATCACACGGAAGGAAACACCATGCGTTTTCTGACGAGTGTAGGTACCATGACCTGCCCGGTGCAGGTGCAGAATCAGACCGTTCTTACGGGCCCATTTCGCCATAGACTGGATCGCAGTATAGCCAATGGTCAGGTCAATCATGACGATGATACTTCCCAGCTCTTTGGCAAACTCAGCACGCTCGTACATGTCTTCCATGGTAGCGGCCGTGACGTTCATGTAGTGCCCCTTGACCTCACCGGTCTCGGCGCTTGCCTTGTTGACCGCCTCTATAGAGTAGAGGAAGCGATCACGCCAGCGCATGAAGGGCTGCGAGTTGATATTTTCATCATCTTTCACGAAATCCAGGCCACCGCGCAGCGCCTCATAGACGACACGTCCGTAATTACGAGCGGAAAGACCGAGCTTTGGCTTGGTTGTTGCGCCGAGTAACGGGCGGCCGTACTTGTCCAGGTACTCGCGCTCCATGACGACCCCATGGGGAGGACCTTGAAAGGTCTTGACATAGTGCGGCGGGATGCGCATATCCTCCAGGCGCAAGCTTTTCAGCGCCTTGAAGCCAAAGACGTTGCCAATGATGCTAGAGGTCAGGTTTGCGATAGATCCCTCCTCGAAGAGGTCCAAGTCATAAGCAATGTAGGCAATGTACTGATCTGTCCCAGGAACTGGAACGACCCGGTAGGCTTTAGCTTGATAGTTTTCGTGCGCAGTTAAACGATCGGTCCAGACGACGGTCCATGTGGCGGTAGAAGACTCGCCAGCGACAGCCGCCGCCGCTTCAATTGGTTCCACACCCTCTTGGGGCACAATACGGAACGCGCACAGAATGTCTGTGTCTTTCGGTTCATAATCGGGCTTCCAATAGCCCATCTGAGCATAGGGAATTACCCCAGATGCCCACCGACTCCTCTGTTGGGTTATAGTCTCTATTGTCATGCTTTCTCTCCTCATGATTGCGGGGATATGACGTTCATCGAGAGTAGTGTAGCATGGCAAACCTATTCGTTGTAGTAGCAGTTTGCTATCAATTCCATAGGATAGACTCTATATATTGAGTGGACACATTGAACCCTCTGCATATGCTATGCTATTGAACAAGACCTTGTTAAACTTGATGGGAGGGTCAGTATGTTCGAACAAGAACCTACCATACCGGCTCCAGGGAGCCGGCAAACTGACTTCACAGTACATCAACTCACTGTCTTTCGCACCGTGGCACAACACCTCAGCTACACAAGAGCAGCTGAGAGCCTCTATCTGTCGCAGCCTGCCGTCGCACAACAGGTCAAGTCGCTCGAGCAGGTACTTGGTCTGCGCCTCTTCACTCGCATTGGCAGAGGTATCGTGCTGACTCCTGCTGGCCAGGAGTTCCTGAACCATGTAGATCGACTCCTCACACAACTCGCTAAAACCGCTATCCACGGGTCCACGTCACGCTCCTTGTAGCACACCGTCACTTAATTGAAGAGGACCTCCTTAGCTACAAGATAGATCTGGGTGTAATGGGTTTCGTCGAGCGGCAGGAGCGCTTCGTCGTCGAATTGTTGAGACCTTACCAACTGCTCGTGGTGGCCTCACCGTTGCACCGATTGGCGGGACACTCCGCTATTCCTCTTCGTGATCTGCAACAGGAGACGTTGCTGATGCGAGAGAGAGAGTCCGTCACCAGGTTGGCTACCGAGCTGCAATTTGCTCAGGCCGGGGTGCCTATCCCGGCCAGCCTGGAACTAGGCAACATCGAAGCGACCAAAGAGGGGGTAGCCGCCGAGCTAGGAATTGCTGTACTCCCCCAAGAATCTGTTGCGCTCGAACTAGCCAAAGGGGACCTGGTCGAGCTGGATGTGCAAGGCTTCCCGCTGCAACGGCAATGGTACGTTGTGCATGTCAAGGACAGAAGGCTGTCGCTGGCTACGAACGCACTCCGAAAGCTTCTCCTGGAAAGCAAGACTGATTCAGACTAGCTTCCGATGTAGAGTATCAAGTCTCAAAGGTTATTGGGGGATAAGACCCCACCCGTTCCGTTGTCTATACTCGCGTAAGAACTTAATGAACACATCAGCACTGGCAGTCAAAGGGCGCCCGGCAAGACGCGCGATATACCAGCGTCGCTGGATCGGAAACTGCTCCACATCCAATATCATCAAGGTACCGTACTTCGCTTCGCGTTTCACGGCCAGCGCTGAGAGCACACTAACACCCAGGTTTGCCGCCACGGCCCGTTTGATGGCTTCGACATGCCCAAGCACCATGCCAACTTTCAGCGGTATCCCGGCGATCTCGAATAGTTCTTCCACTGCGGCCCGTGTTCCGGACCCCTCCTCGCGCAGCAGGAACACTTCTTCGGCCAGGCGAGCCAGGGTTACCTGGCTCTGCCCAACCAGGACATGTTTAGGGGAGGCAATCACTACTAATGGATTTGGCAGAAAGGGTTCTGTCACCAGTCCATCGACCTCTGGAGGTCGGCCAGCGATAACCAGATCGACCTCTCCAGATAGTAGACAGGCACGAACGGCAGAGCGATTCGCTATAGTCAGTTGGAGTGCCACATCGGGAAGATGCCGGTGAAAATCACCCAACAGACGGGGCAGGACATATGTTCCCACAGTTGTATCGGCGGCAACCCGGAGCGGTCTACTCACTGTCGTCAAGCTCCCCCGACGCTCTGCCATGGCCCACCATGTCTCGTCCGCTGCCGCAATTACTTGCTGTGCATGGGCGTACAGCTCGCGCCCTTCATCCGTCAGGGTGATGTGTTTGCCCCGCTGCTCCAACAGGGTCAACTGCGTTGCTCGTTCCAGCTCCGCCACCAGTGCTGAGGCAGTGGGCTGCTGGCAGCCTAGTTCCTCGGAAGCTCGTGTATAGCTCAGCAGCCGTGCGACCGTGCAGAAGACCCTCAGTTGACGGATGGTGAGACTGTCAAGCCGTGGTAATCTCATTTGAAAGCTCCAATCTATACAAAGTATAGGAAAGTGCCACTTGATCTTATAGATTATAGCAGGTATCTTGTTCACATGGACATAATGTAGTTCTTCTCAAATAAATGATCGAACAAGGCGCATCAAGCCAGGAAGTGAGGAAACTATGTATTGTGACTGCACAAGCAATCATGCCCAAAGCTGTGTTGCAGACGCTTATCACATACCAATAGAGCAGGCCATACAACACTATCTGCCGTGTCCATGTGATTGTCATGAGGATGAAGCGGGCAGGCCATTGACAGAGCAGGAATGGGATGAAAAGCAGGCCGTCTCGACACGACTGTTCCGGCCAGCGCCCATACACGTACATCCATTACTTTATAAATTTCAATCTATGACTAGTATAGAGAATCTGGCCCGCATACCAGATTAGGAGAGACCATTGCACCGGGTTACCGACAAGGGACACATGGCACAAGGAGGTTGGAAAACGGTATGGCTGTACCATTTGAAACGATCACGCGTCCGATTATCCTGGGGATTGTTGGAGACAGTGCTGCCGGGAAGACGACATTGAGTCGAGGCATCGCCCAGATTTTGGGTCCTGAGCGTGTATCAGTACTCTGCACCGACGACTATCATCGCTATAACCGGCGGCAACGCAAGGAGTTGGGTATCACGCCATTGAACCCGGCATGCAATTATCTCGACATTATGGCGCAGCATTTACGGCTGCTGCGTGCCGGAGAACCCATCCTCAAGCCGCGCTACGATCACAAGCTGGGTGATTTTGGGTCGCCAAACTATATTGTCCCGCAGCACTTCCTGATTGTCGAGGGTTTGCTCGGCATGTACCGGCAGGAGATGCGCAACTCCTATAGTGTGTGTGTCTATCTCGATCCACCTGAGGAACTGCGATGGCGCTGGAAGGTGCGGCGTGACTCGACTCAGCGTGGGTACTCTGAGCAAGAAGTTTTGCGCGAGCTTGCTATGCGCGAGCAGGATTCGACAGCTTATATCCGCCCCCAGCGTAATCACGCAGATGTCGTGGTTTCCTTCTTTCCTGGCTCGTCGTTCCGCTCCGAGCAAGATGGAGACACCCACCTCAATGTGCGTCTGACCCTACATGGTACGCTACATCATCCTGATTTTACTGAAGTCATCGCAGAAGACCACTCCGGCTGTGTGCGTTCGACGCTGGGACGCGAGGGTGGCCGAGCTGTCGAGTATCTTGAGATCGATGGCTCTATCCCTGATGAGCCAGCCGCCGCTCTGGAGCGTTGTATTCTGGATCACCTGGATGCGTGCGGGGCAGCCACGCCGGCTGACCTGGGCGTATATTCCGATCCCCAGGTTCGGCATAGCCATCCACTGGCGCTTACCCAGCTTTTTCTGGTCTATCACCTGCTGCGCGCCCGGCTGCGCGACGAGGTTGAAGTATGATCACTTATCTGTATGCAGTGTTCGTTTGAGTGGAGCAAATGTAATGAAAATTGGCATCAATGGATTTGGACGCATT
>WNEZ01057567.1_pt1 | contig 11424 bp, 10 predicted proteins | sample 5400521 | NCBI WGS metagenome assembly WNEZ01 (sample SAMN13153339, study PRJNA577476) | soil metagenome | isolation source: 120 cm saprolite under Douglas fir tree site 2 hole 1 replicate 1 | place: USA:California | collected 2015-04-18
AGCCACATCGATGGATCGCCGCACTTCCTGTCTCCGGAGCGGTCGGTGGAGATTCAAACGCGTATGGGCGTCGACATCGCGATGGCCTTCGATGAGTGTCCGCCGTATGGACTCTCACGCGCGGATGTCGAGAAATCCGTTGCGCTCACCGATCGCTGGGCGCGGCGATCACTGGCGGCGCGGAGCGGCGGGTCTGCACTGTTCGGCATCGTGCAGGGCGGCGTGTACTCCGACCTGCGAAAGTGGAGTGCGCAGGAGATCTCGTCGCTAGACTTCGACGGCATCGCGATCGGCGGTCTCAGCGTCGGCGAGCCGAAGGATTCGATGCTCGAGACGATGGGTCTGACCGCCCCGCTGCTTCCGTCGGACCGCCCTCGCTATGTGATGGGCGTCGGGACGCCCGAAGATCTGCTGGAGGGGGTGGCGGCCGGGGTGGACATGTTCGATTGCGTCATGCCGACCCGAAACGCGCGCAACGGATCGCTGTTCACGAGCCGCGGCAAGATCGCGATCAAGAATGCGAGGTTCGCCGCGGACGAGAGTCCGCTCGATCCGATCTGCTCCTGCGTGACCTGCCGGACGGTTTCACGGGCCTATCTGCGGCACCTGTACGTCAATGACGAGATCGCCGCCATGGTCTACAACACGATCCATAACGTCTGGTTTTACCTTGACTTGATGCGAAAGGTTCGGCAATCTATCGCGTCCAAATCTTTCGGGTCTTTCCGCGACTCCTTCCTGTCGCGGATGGAATCCGAATGAAGAATTTCGAATTTCGAATGAAGAATTGAGAAGGCCCCTTCTTCATTCGAAATTCTTCATTCGAAATTCTCAATTCCTATGCCTGTGATCGCGATGCTTCTCCTTCAAACCAGTGGCAATAGTGCCGCCGCCCTCTTCGTCCAGGTGCTTCCGATCCTGGCGATCGGCCTCGTTTTCTACTTCCTCGTGATCGCTCCGGCGAACAAACAACGGCGGAAGACGCAGGAGATGAACAGCTCGCTGAAGAAGGGCGATCGGGTCCTGACCAGCGGCGGGATTTACGGGACGATTCAAGGTGTTGAGGCGGACGTCGTCTATCTGCGGATTGCCGACAACGTAAAAATCAAGGTAGCGCGCTCCGCCGTCACCGGTGTGGTCACCGGCGAAGGGGAGTAGGCGCGTCTCCGGAGGGCATGTTTTGAACACGAATCTGGTGTGGAAGCTGGTGCTGATCGTGGCCGTGCTGGTCATTTTCGGCCTCCCGATCATCCCCGGCGTCCTGTCGAAGGAGCCGATCCGGCGCGGCTTGGACCTCAAAGGCGGCACGCATCTGGTGATGCGGGTCAATGTCGAGGAGGCTGTGCGCCTCGAGACCGATCAGGCGATGGAAGCGCTGAAGTCTCAGGCCACGAAGAACAACCTGCCGGTGCCGGCGCTCCGCCGCCTCAACGACACGACGTTCGTGCTCGCTCCGCCGGCCGGAATCACGACGGACGGGTACGAGCGCATCGGCAAGGACTTTGTTCCGCAATTTGATCAGAGCCGCACGGCCGACGGCGCGCTGCAGTTCAGGATGAAGCCGCAGACGGTGACGTCGATCGAGCGTGACACGATCGACCGCGCCGTCGAAACGATCCGCAATCGCGTCGACGCCCTCGGCGTCACCGAGCCGCTGATCGCGCCGGAGAGTGGCAATCGCATCGTCATCCAGCTTCCCGGCATCGACGATTCCGCGCGCGTGAAGGACATCATCAAGACGACGGCAACGCTGCAGTTCCGCCTCGTCGAAGGGAACGCCGCCTCCACCGCCGCTGCGGCGATGGAGTCCGTCCCCGCGAACATGAAGAACGAAGTCGACGTCCTTCCCGGAACGCGGGAAGACGAGTACGGCCGCGCCGCCGGAACCGAGTTCTACGCGGTGCGCAAGATCGTTCCGGTGACGGGCACCGATCTGAAGACCGCTCGCGTGCAGAAGGGACGTCTCGGCGAGCCGGTGATCGGTTTCTCGATGACGCCGGACGGCGCGCGCAAGTTCGGCGACCTCACGGGCAACAACGTCGGCAAGCAGCTGGCGATTGTCCTCGACAACAAGATCGAGTCGGCGCCGCGGATCAACTCCCGAATCGACGATCAGGGCGTGATCGAAGGCCGCTTCTCGCAGCAGCAGGCCTCGGATCTCTCACTCATTCTGCGCAGCGGGTCGCTGCCGGCTTCGCTGACGACGCTGGAAGAGCGCACGGTCGGGCCTTCACTCGGTCGCGACTCGATCCGCCAGGGCATCACGGCGTCGCTCATCGGCTTCATCGCGCTGATTCTGGCGGTGCTCTTCTACTATCACGGTGCGGGAATCAACGCGGTGCTCGCGCTGCTGCTCAACCTCGTGATCCTTCTGGGCATGATGGCGTACTTCAAGGCCACGCTGACGTTGCCCGGAATCGCCGGCATCATCCTGACGCTGGGAATGGCGGTGGACTCGAACGTGCTCGTGTTCGAGCGCATCCGCGAGGAGTTGCGCGAGGGGAAGACGGTGCGTGCCGCGATCGAGCAGGGTTTCTCCCGCGCGTTCGGCACGATCATCGACACGCACATGACGACGATCATTTCTGCATTGTTCCTGTTCCAGTTCGGGACGGGCCCGATCAAGGGATTCGCGGTCACACTGCTCATCGGTCTGTTCGCTTCGGTGTTCACGGCGTTCTTCGTGTCGCGCGTGATCTTCGACATCGTCTACCGGCCGTCGGACCGACCCAAGCAGATCAGCATTTAACACGAGGACATACTCATGCAGATTTTCGTCAATACAAAATATGACTTCGTAAAGGCACGCTTTTACGCAGTCGCTTTTTCCGTCGTCTTCATGCTGATCGGATTCGGTCTGTACCTGAAGAACGGCGTCAACTGGGGCATCGACTTCGCCGGCGGCGCCAACGTCGTCCTGAAGTTCAAGGGGCCCGTACCGATGGACCGCCTGCGCGCCGACCTCGCCGACGCTTCCATTCAGCAGTACGGCAAGCCGGAAGACAACTCCGTTCTCATCCGCCTCCCGCAGCTCAAGCGCGAGGGCGATTACGCCGGACAGATCGTCGCCAGGCTGAACGCCGATCTCAACCCCGAGTCGAAAGCGGGCAAGCTCGATCTGAACTTCTACGGCAAGGATCGCATCGCCGATCTCCTCTTCACTGCAGATCCTGACAAGAAGGGCACGAACGAGGCGGCCAGACAGTACTACCAGAGCGTCGCGCAGAACATCATCAACAAGCGCTCCGAGCTCGGCATCTTCACGAACATGAGCCAGGTGACCTCGGTCCCGGGCATGACCACCAACATCGCCAGAGTCCTCCAGGAGCAGACGTTTCTCGGCCAGTTCAACGTGCTCAGTCAGGAGACGGTCGGCCCGCAGGTCGGACACGAGCTGCAGCAGAAGGCCGTCTGGGCCGTCATCCTCTCGACTCTGGCCATGGGCGCGTATCTATGGCTCCGATTCGATCTGATGTTCGGCGCCGCCGCGATCGTGTGCATCGTGCACGACGTCCTGATCTCGCTCGCGTTCATGACCATGATTCACGGCGAGTTCTCTTTGAACATCGTGGCCGCGCTTCTGGCACCGTCGTCATCGTCCTCATCTCTCTCGCTCTCTTCGGCGGTAAGGTGATCCACGAGTTCGCGCTGGTTCTTCTGGTCGGCGTCATCGCCGGCACGTACTCGACGATCACGATCGTCCCCGCTGTGGCAATCGCGTGGAACAACCTGACCGGCAGGAAGCGCGACATCTCCGGGCCGGCGAAGAGCTCACGCGTCGAGCCCGCTCGCGAAGAAGTGCCGGCCGACAAGCGGAAACGCAAAGCGGGATAGTACCTGGCTCTTGGCTCTTGGCTCTTGGCTGTTGGCTCTTGGAAATAGACGTGGTCCCAAGAACCAACAGCTAAGAGCCAGGAGCTCAAAAACGACGCAAAAGGCGGCGCCCAACGGCGCCGCTTTCGTTTTGTTAGACTCGCCGGTCTCTATGGCGGATACCAAAGGCGACGAGGCGCTCGAATATCACTCCAGCGGGCGCCCCGGCAAAATCGAAGTCGTTCCCACCAAACCCACCGCGACGCAACGGGACCTGTCGCTCGCCTACACGCCCGGTGTAGCCAAGCCGTGCCTCGAGATCGCTCGCGACGTCTCGAACGTCTACAAGTACACGAACCGTGGCAATCTCGTCGCCGTCATCAGCAACGGAACCGCCGTCCTCGGTCTCGGCAACATCGGGCCGGAAGCGGGAAAGCCGGTGATGGAAGGGAAAGCGGTCCTCTTCAAGCGGTTCGCCGACATCGACGTCTTCGATCTCGAGATCAATACGCGCAACACCGAAGAGTTCATCACCGCCGTGAAGGTGCTCGAGCCGACGTTCGGGGGAATCAATCTCGAGGACATCGCCGCGCCGGAGTGCTTCGAGATCGAAGATCGCCTGAAGAAGGTGATGAAGATCCCGGTCTTCCACGATGACCAGCACGGCACGGCGATCATCTCCGCTGCCGCGCTCGTCAACGCGCTCGAGGTGGCCGGCAAGCGCATCGAAGACGTGAAGGTCGTCATCTCCGGCGCGGGCGCCGCGGCGATGGGGTGTCTGCGCCACTACCTGAAGTTCGGACTGCGCCAAGAGAACGTGATCCTCACCGATCGTCACGGCGTCATCTACAAGGGCCGGACCGAGGACATGACGGCGTACAAGGAGGAGTTCGCGGTCGAGACGAAGAGGCGAACTCTGGCTGACGCGCTCAAAGGCGCGGATGTTTTCGTCGGCCTCTCCGTCGGCGGAATCGTCACGCCTGACATGATCCGTTCGATGGCGAAGAACCCGATCGTCTTCGCGATGGCGAATCCCGACCCCGAGATCGGCTACGACGAAGCGGTGGCGGCGCGGCCGGACGTCATCATGGCCACCGGCCGCTCCGATTTCCCGAACCAGGTGAACAACGTCCTCGGTTTCCCATTCATCTTCCGTGGTGCGCTCGACTGCCGCGCCATAACGATCAACGACGAGATGCAGATGGCCGCGTCGCTCGCTCTGGCCGAGCTGGCCAAGGAAGACGTTCCCGACTCGGTGCTACGCGCGTACCACAGCGACCGGTTCACGTTCGGCCGCGAGTATCTGATCCCGAAGCCATTCGACTATCGCGTGCTGCTCAACGTGCCGGTCGCAGTGGCGCGCGCGGCGGCGGAGACAGGCGTCGCGCAGCATCCCATTCAGGATTACGACGCCTATCCGAAGAGGGGCTGGCCCATCCGATCCTTCTCGTGAAGCGTGAGGACGTCGAGCCGCTGCTGAGCAAGCATCACATCGAGGAATCGAAGGTCACGATCATCGACATCAATCGCTCTCCGAAGATGGCGGACTACGTCGCGAGATTCACGGAATTGCGCCGCCGCTACGGCATCACGATTCCCGACGCCCGCCGCATCCTGAGGAGTCGCAATTACTACGCGATGATGATGATCGAGGCCGGCGACGCTGACGGCGTCATCGCCGGACTGCATGCGTACTATCCGGCGACCATCCGGCCGGCGTTGCAGATTCTGAAGACGCGCCCGGGCGTGAAGCACGTGTCGGGCGCGTATCTATTGATGTTCAAGAATCGGATGGTGATTCTGGCCGACACGACCGTGAACATCGATCCGACGGCGGAAGAGATCGCCGAGATCGCGGCTCTCACCGCGGAGACGGCGCGGAGATTCAATCTCGAGCCGCGCGTCGCCATGATCTCGTTCTCGAATTTCGGATCGACGAAGCACCCTTCCGCCGAGAAGATGCGCGACGCCGCACAGATCCTGAAGGACCGCCGTCCCGATCTCATCGTCGAAGGCGAAATGCAGGCCGACACGGCAGTCGCGCCGGAGATCGCCGGTACCGACTACCCCTGGAGCCACATTCAGGGCGACGCGAACGTCCTCATTTTCGCCAATCTCGAAGCCGCCAACGCCGCGTACAAGCTTCTCTGGCGCCTCGGCGGCGCGGAAGCGATCGGTCCGATTCTCCAAGGCCTGTCAAAACCGGTGCATGTCCTGCAGCGCGGCGTCGACGTGAACGACATCGTGAACATGGCTGCAATCGCCGTCATCGACGCCCAGGAGATGGTGCGGACGAAGTGAAGTTGTCGGAATGACAAATGGGCGACCGCAGTTACCCCGCACGTGAAGATCGCAGTAGCCATGTCCGGCGGGGTCGACTCATCGACTGCCGCGTACATCCTGAAGTCGCAGGGGCACGACGTCGTCGGGTTGTCGATGCAGATGTACGACAACCTCACCGCTGCCGAGACGACTTACGGCGGATGCTGCACGATCGACGACCTTGCCGATGCGCGGCGTGTTGCATGGCAGCTCGGCATTCCCCATTTCACGCTGAATCTCGAGCAGAACTTCCACGAGAAGGTGATCACGCCGTTCGTGAAGGGCTATCTTTCGGGCACGACGCCCAGTCCGTGCGTGCTGTGCAACACACACGTGAAGTTCGATCTCTTTCATCAGAAGGCGGCGGCGATCGGCGCGGAGAAAATCGCGACGGGCCATTACGCGCGCATCACCCGGAACGACGACGGCGCTTTCGAGTTGCGCAAGGCGCGCGACCTCGCGAAGGATCAGTCGTACTTTCTCTTCGAGTTGGCGCAGTCGCAGCTTCGCGATGCGCTCTTCCCGCTCGGCGACATGACGAAGCCCGAGGTGCGCGCAGTCGCCGAGAGCGGCAAGCTGACGGTCGCGCAGAAGAAAGAGTCGTACGAGATCTGCTTCGTCCCGCAGAAGGATGGATACGCGGCGATCGGCGCGGAGAAAATCGCGACGGGCCATTACGCGCGCATCACCCGGAACGACGACGGCGCTTTCGAGTTGCAACGTGTGCACTGGATCTCCGGAACGGAGCCGCGCCGCGCGATGGACGTGCAGGCGCGCGTGCGCTCGCGAATGCCCGATGTCGCAGCGACCGTGACACCGCTCGACGGCAATCGTGCGCGCGTGCGTTTCGCGCAGAAGCTGCGAGCCGTCGCTCCAGGACAGGCTGTCGTTTTCTACGATCGCGACCTGTGCCTCGGCGGCGGTTGGATCAGCCGCGACTAGAACAGCCGCCGCCCCGCCACCGCCGCCTCGTGATCCAGCAGCCACCGCTTCACCGGCAATCCCCCGCCGAATCCCACGAGCGAACCGTTGCTCCCGATCACGCGATGACACGGAATCACGATCGGAATCGGATTGGCGCCATTCGCAGCACCGACAGCGCGGACCGCATCAGGTTTGCCCAGACGCCGCGCGAGATCGCCATAGGTCGTCGTCTCGCCGAACGGAATGCGCAGCAGTGCGCGCCATACGCCCTTCTGAAACTCCGTGCCGCGCAGCTCGAGCGGCAGATCGAACGTCTTGCTGCGTCCACCGAAATATTGCCCGAGCGCGTTACGCACATCTCGAAAGGCGCTGTCATTGCGAGTCCAATCGTCCGGCGGCTCCGCCGGCGGAAAGCGAATCTCGACGATCGGGTCTCCTTCACGGGCGACGAGAAGTGGTCCGTTCGGCGATTCGATGTACGTGAAGTGCGTGCTCATGTCTGCCAGAGAAGCATTGCAGCGTACGCGCGATAGGGACGCCATCGCTCAGCGCGCTCGCGCAGGTCGCGGTCGGAGAGATTGGCCATCGCCTTGCGCAGCCCGAGGTCGCCGGCGGGAAAGGCGTCAGGCTCGCGAAGAGCGCGCATCGCAATGTAGTGCGCCGTCCACGGCCCGATGCCGCGGATCGATGTGAGCGCGGCGATCGATTCATCGAGCGTTCCGCGTTTCGAGAACAGCCCCTCGCGAGCCTCCGCCGCCGCCAGCGCGCGAATCGTTGCCCATCGCGCGCGAGGCATTCCGATCGCGGTTCCACGTGCGTTCATCAGCCGCCGAGGAGTCGGGAATCCGCCGTCGCCGTAACGCTCGACGATGCGGCCCATGATCGTCGTCGCAGCGGCGACGCTCACCTGCTGTCCGACGATGGCGCGTACGCCGACCTCGAATGGATCCCATGCACCCGGCACGCGGACTCCCGGCAACTTTGCGACGCGGCGAGCGAGGTGCTTGTCGCGACCGAGGTGTGACGCGATCGCGATCGGATCGGCTGCGACGTCGAACATCTTTCGCGCTCGACCACTGTCCTCTCATGAAACACGCGGCGCCGCGATTTGTTCGCGGCCTCCGAGAGGAAGCAGGTAGCAGGTGGCAGGAGAAGGAAACGTGTTCATTTATCCTGCTACCTGCTACCTGCTACCTGCTACCTGCAACCTGCTACCTGCCGCTGCTGCCTTCGTTCACTCCACCGTTACGCTCTTGGCCAGATTCCGCGGCTGATCGACATCCGCTCCGCGCCGTACGGCGATGTAGTACGCCAGAAGTTGCGTCGGAATCACGGTCAGGATCGGCTGCAGCGGCTCGACCGTCCACGGTATCTCGATCACATCATCGGCGAACTTCTTCATCGCGTCGTCGCCCTCGTCGCAGATCACGATCAGCTTGCCGTCGCGCGCCTTCGCTTCCTGCAGGTTGGAGACGACTTTGTCGTAAACGGGCGTGTGCGTCGCGATCGCGACGATCGGCAGATTCTCATCGATCAGCGCGATGGGTCCATGCTTCATCTCGCCCGCCGGATAGCCTTCCGCGTGAATGTACGAGATCTCTTTCAGTTTCAAAGCACCCTCGAGCGCGATCGGATAATGCACGCCGCGTCCGAGGTAGAGGAAGTCCTGAGAGTTGTGGTACTTGTTCGCGAGCTTCTCGATGTGCTTTTCCTGCGTCTTCAGGAGATGCTCGATCTTGTGCGGAATCACGCGCATCTCGTGCATCGCGTAGCGGATGTCGTCGCGATCGTCACCGCGAAGCTGACGGATGTAGAGCGCCAGCAGATAGAACGCCGTGAGCTGCGTCGTGAACGCCTTCGTCGATGCCACTCCGATCTCAGGGCCGGCGTTCGTGTAGATCACGCCGTCGGCCATGCGCGTGGCGGCGGCGCCGATCACGTTGCAGATCGTAATCAGCTTCGCGCCCTTCTTTTTCGCTTCCTGCATGCCCGCGATCGTGTCCGCAGTCTCGCCGGACTGCGTCACGCCGATCACGAGCGTGTTCTCGTCGACGATGGGATTGCGATAGCGATACTCCGAGCCGTAGTCGACTTCGATCGGGATCCGCGCGGCCTCTTCGAGCAGAAACTTGCCGACGAGACCGGCGTGCCACGAGGTCCCGCACGCCACAACGTGCACCCGCTTGAACTTCGCCCACTCCTCGGGAGTGAACGAGAGCTCGTTGAAGAACACCTCGCCCGATTCCTCGAACATGCGGCCGGTGAACGTGTCGCGCACCGCGCGCGACTGCTCGTGAATCTCCTTCAGCATGTAGTGGCGATAGCCTTCCTTCTCGGCCATCACCGCGTCCCAGGTGATCTTCTTCGGCGGGCGGTCGACCGGTTTGTCGTCCTTCGCGAAGACGCGCACGCCCTTCTGATCGACGATCGCGTACTCGCCGTCTTCGAGATAGATGATGTTGCGGGTGTAGGCGAGCAGCGGAGCCACATCGGAGGCGATGATGTTCTCGTTCTCGCCGAGCCCGATGACTAGCGGCGGCCCCTGCTTGGCGGCGATGATCGTTCCCGGTTCGTTCCCGTCGATCATCACCAGCGCGTAGTGGCCATCCAGCTCTTTCAGTGTCTTCTTCACGGCATCGACGAACTTCGCGCCGTCCTTCATCTTCTCTTCCACGAGGTGCGCGACGACCTCGGTGTCTGTTTCGGTCTTGAACTCGTGACCGCTCTTCTGCAGCTGATGCTTGAGTGTCAGAAAGTTTTCGATGATGCCGTTGTGGATGACGACGATCTGCCCGGTGCAGTCGCGATGCGGATGGGCGTTGTTCTCGTTCGGCTTTCCGTGCGTAGCCCAGCGCGTGTGTCCCATCCCGAAGCTGCCCTTCAGATTCTTGCCGGACAGCTTTCCTTCGAGATTTGACAGCTTGCCTTCGGCGCGCACAATCTCGACGCCGTTGCCGTTGACGACGGCGATTCCGGCGCTGTCGTAGCCGCGGTATTCGAGCTTCTTCAGCCCGCCGATGAGTACAGGCACGACATCACGCGTACCGACGTATCCGATGATTCCGCACATGTTGGTTCCTCGTCGTTTAGAATCCGCGCCGGTGAAGCGAGCAAGCGCGGTTCTCCTGGTGCTGATCGTGAGTTGTGGGAAGCGGGGCGATCCGCACCCGCCGATCCCTGTGATTCCACAGGCGACCCGCGATCTGGTTGTAACACAGCGGGGACCGCTGGTGATTCTGTCGTGGGCCTACCCATCTCTCTCCACTGCCGGCAAGTCGCTTGTTGGCGTCCGCCGCGTGGTCGTCTTTCGTGTTCTGGAACCGCTGCCTGTTGCGACTTCGGGACGTGATCCGAATGCGGTCCTTCCCGGAGACATTGATCCGACCGTGCCGCAGCCGGTTGCTCTCTTTGCGAAAGTTCCGCCGATCACTCCCGCTCAGTTCAACAAGCTCAGGGAGAGAGTCGACAGCATAGAAGGCGCCAACCTTCCTGCTGCCTCGGTCGGAGCACGACTGGCGTACGAAGACACTCCGCCGTTCCACTCGCAGGACGGACGTCCCGTTCGAGCCACATACGCTGTGGTGACGGAGGGACAGAACGCGCGCAGCGATCTGTCGAATCTGGCTGCGATCGTTCCGATTGACGTGCCGGCGCCCCCGGGCTCGTTGACCGCGACTGCGAAACCGGAGGGGATCGTTCTCAAGTGGGAAAAGCCTGCGAAATCCGGGACAGGCGCCGACAACCCGTTCGTCATGGGGTACAACGTCTATCGCTCCACCGCGACCGAGGACTCCGAAGAACTGCCGGTGCCCGTCAACAAATCGCCGGTTCGCGAGACGACCTACACGGATGTGCCGCCGTACGGCGATTACAAGTATCGCGTGACGGCGGTCAGCTCGGCCGGGCCCCCGAGAATCGAGAGCGAACCGTCGCCTGTAGTCACTGCCACGTACAAGGATCTGCTACCGCCCCCGCCGCCCACGAACGTCACGGCGCTCATCGAAACGAACGGCGTTCGACTGATCTGGGATCCGTCGGAAGCGCCGGACCTTCGCGGTTACTACGTCTATCGCGTCGAGGGAAACACGCGCACACGACTCACACAGGAACCGATACCGCAGCCGAACTATCGGGATGCGACCGTGCAGCCCGGGGTCAACTACGGATATCAGGTGTCGAGCGTCGACAAGAGCGGCAATGAGAGCGGCGCATCCGCGTCGCCGCTGGTGCTCGTGCCGAAGACACCGTAGGGCGGTGAAACGGTGACTGGTGAACGGTGCCAGGTGACTGGTGCCTGGGGTTGCCGGTGACCGGTGGCCATTGGGGCGCGTCGCTCGAGGAGCGATTGCTGAAGTTTTTCGAAAG
>WNEZ01063586.1_pt1 | contig 11423 bp, 10 predicted proteins | sample 5400521 | NCBI WGS metagenome assembly WNEZ01 (sample SAMN13153339, study PRJNA577476) | soil metagenome | isolation source: 120 cm saprolite under Douglas fir tree site 2 hole 1 replicate 1 | place: USA:California | collected 2015-04-18
ACAACGATCGTCGCCCGCGTGTGCCTGAACATACTGCGCTCGCGCAACGTCCGGCGCGAGGAATCCTTGGGGGTGCACCTACCCGACCCCGTCATCAGGCCTGACGGGGAGCTGCAGCCGGAGGAGGAGGCGTTGCTGGCCGACTCGGTCGGCCTTGCGCTGCTCGTCGTGCTCGATACCCTGGCCCCGGCCGAGCGGCTGGCGTTCGTGCTCCATGACATGTTCGAGCTGCCGTTCGAGGAGATCGCGCCCATGGTCGGCCGGACCCCTGCGGCGGCCAGGCAACTGGCCAGCAGGGCACGACGCCGCGTGAAGGGCGCCGAGGTACCGGCTCCGGACCGCGATCTCGCTCGCCAGCGAGAGGTGGTCGACGCCTTCTTCTCGGCAGCGCGTGGCGGCGATTTCGACGCCCTCGTCGCCGTGCTCGATCCCGGCGTCGTGCTGCGGATCGACGCGGGCGCCAGGCGCCCCGCAGCCTCCATGGTGATCCGCGGCGCAGCGGCCGTAGCACGGCAGGCACTCAGCGGGCTCACGACCGCCCTGCCGGCTGTCGGCCTGCGCCCCGCGCTGGTGAACGGCGCAGCCGGGGTGGTCGTCACTCGGCGCGGACGGCCCGTCACTGTGATGGGTTTCACCGTCGCCGAAGGCAAGATCATCGAGATCGACACGATCGCCGACCCCGAACGCGTCCGCAGGATCACAACAGCCGTCCTCCACGAGGAGTAGCCGCACGGCCGGATGGGCACCCCACCCTGGATGTCGACGATCAGCCACGCAGCCTCTGCCGACCGTTCTCTGTGCCGACTCATGGCCAGGCGAGGACCGCGTCATCGGCGAATGGCACGTTGACGTGCCGCGCGCTGGCCAGCAGACGACTCGGCTATAGGCCGCGTCTGATGCCGCGCCGGGTAACCGGCGGTACGCCGGCCGTCCCCTCCCTACACCAGCGGTCAGGTCCGAAGGGCAAACGGGCATCAGGGCCGGTGACAGCAGCGGCGAGCACGCTCATGCTGCCCCTCGACGTGTCCCGGCGGCCTGGTTCGGCCGGGCTAATGCGACGGCCCTTCCCCGTCACCCGGCAACCCGGCAATGACGGCTGGGCCGTCTACGCCCGGGTGAAGATCATCAGGCAGGATCACCGCAAATGGGCGGCTCCGCGCGCTTGGAGTGCGGAGCGGTGGCATCATCTTCGCGGGCCGCGTTCTAGCGGTCATGATCCTGGTCGCGGATGCGCGCTCAGCACGGCGCGCACCGTGTCCAGCAGGGTCTGCTGGTCGAACGGCTTCTGGATACGCGCTGCTTCCTCGCCGGGGGCCGGCTGCGCGCCCGGCATTCCCTCGGTGTGGCCGGACATGTACAAGATGGCCAGCCCTGGCCTCCGCCCGGCGACGCGTTCGGCCAGCGTGGCACCGGACATGCGGGGCAGGACGGAGTCGGTCAGGAGCAGCTGGAAGTCGCAGGAGGCCGCCAGGGACAACGCTTCTTCGTAGGTGGCGGCCTCCAGGGTGGCGTAGCCGTTCTGCCGCCGGATCCGCGAGGTGACCTCCAGCACGGCGGGCTCATCATCGACCACCAGGACCGTCTCCCCGTTTCCCTGGGTACCGGGCAAGGATGCGGCGGGCGCTGCCGCGGTGGCTGCGCCGGTGGCGGGGAAGTAGAGCCGGAAGGTGGTGCCGGCGCCTTCCTCGGACTCGACGCTCATGTGGCCGCCGGCCTGGGTGATGATGCCGTACACGGTGGACAGGCCAAGGCCGGTGCCCTGGTCCGGGGGGTTGGTGGTGAAGAACGGCTCGAAGATGCGGGCGGCGGTCTGCGGGCTCATGCCGGTTCCTGTATCGCTGACGGCCAGCTCGGCGTAGCGGCCAGGGCTGCTACCGGGATGCAGCCGGGCGTCGCCGTCGCCGAGTTCGGCGAGGCTCGTCTTGATCGTCAGGGTGCCGCCTTGCGGCATGGCGTCGCGGGCGTTGATGGCCAGGCTGAGCAGCACCTGCTCAGCCTGGCCGCGGTCGGCCTCGATGGCTGGCAGGTCGTCAGCCGGCTCGGTGCGCAGTTCGATGTGCGCCCCGATGCTGCGGGATAGCAGGTTGTGGACGTCGGCCACGATGGCGTTGAGGTCGAGCGTCTGCAGCTGGGGCGTCTCGCGCCGGCTGAAGATGAGCAGCTGCCTGGTGAGCCGGGCGGCACGCTGCGCCGCGGCCTGGATCTGCTCGGCGTCGGCCCGCACCGCGGGCTGGTCGGCCGTCTCCTCAGCCACGAAGGCGGCGAAGTTCAGGATGGCGGCGAGCAGGTTGTTGAAGTCATGGGCGATCCCGCCGGCCAGCTGGCCCAGGCTCTCCAGCCGCTCGGACTGGCGCAGCCGGTCCTCCAGCGCGCGGCGCTCAGCCTCGGCACGGTTGCGCTCGGTCATGTCCCGGGTAATGGCGGATATCCCGACCACCGCGCCGCTCGCGTCCCGGATCGGAGAGTCGCACAGCGACACCTCAATGATGCTTCCGTCCTTGCGGCGTAGCCTGGTCTCGAAATGCTCGATTCTCTCCCCTTGCCGCACGCGCTTGAGAATGGGCATCAGCTCCGCGACCGTATCCGGCGGAATGAGCAGGGACGTGCTGCGTCCGATGATCTCGCCGGCCGCGTAGCCGTACATGCGCTCCGCAGCATCGTTCCAGCTGGTGATCACGCCGTCCAGCGTCGCGCTGACGATCGAGTCGCCGGACGACTCGACGATGGCCGCCAGCCGCGTGGCCAGCTCGAACTCACGGCCGGCCCGCACCCCCCGGCCGCGCCACCGCCAGCGGAGCCACCGCGAACGGCCTGCCCCTGGCAACCCTGAACTCGTCCCGCGTGATCCCACGGCATCCCTGGCGATCACTTAATGTAGTCTATCGCCCACTACATGCTACATAGTGTTCCCCGCTGCCATGGCTCGGGCCCAGCCGCGCGGTCACCGGCCCCGTCACGCCGCACGAACGGCGGCCTCACCCGCGCCTCCCTGCGCAGCAAGCCCACCGCGCACGCTCCGCTCCCGGCCGGCTGCCCGGCCCCGGGCCACGGACCCTGCCGGTGACGGCCCTGCGACCCCGGGCCCGGGTACGGGGTGTCGTCGGCTTGCTGGGTCCGGCGTCATCCATGGCGACGAGCATCGGATCGCGGAACACCACGGTCAGCTCGCAGGCCGGGTACACGTAGATCACCTTCAGCACGATGTCCGCGGCCTTCATCTTCGGGCCAACCTCTGGATGGTCGGCCGCGTGCCGGAACATCCCGCCGATGTACTTATCGACCTGCGCAGCATTGCTGAAGTAACCCATCCGGCTCTCCCTTGACTCCGTGCCATCCGCCCGGCTGGCGACACTGGCTCGGCGGCGAGCTACTCGAAGCCGACGATAGATTTGTCGCTACGTCACGTCCGCGAACAGGTCGCCACGCTGACCCTCGATTCGCCGGATAACCGCAACGCCCTGTCCGGGGAGCTCGTCGCCGAGCTATCCGCGCGGATCACCCAGGCCAGCGCGGATCCGTCCGTGCGCGCCATCGTGCTGACGCACACCGGCCGGGTGTTCTGCGCCGGCGCCGACCTCAAGGCCGCGAGCAGCGGCTCGATGACGGACGCGACGACCGCGATCATGGCCGTGCTGACCATGATCGTGGAGCTGCCGAAGCCGGTCATCGCCCGGGTCACCGGGCACGTGCGGGCCGGCGGCATGGGCATCGTGGGCGCGTGCGACCTAGCCGTCGCCGACAGCAGCGCATCGTTCGCGTTCACCGAGGCACGCATCGGCGTGGCTCCCGCGATAATCTCGCTCACCACGCTGGACATCATGCATCCGCGGCATGCAGCGCGCTATTACCTGACCGGCGAGACGATCACCGCGGCACTCGCCGCGCAGCTCGGCCTGATCACGGTCGCGGTACCAGACGGGGAGATCGACAACATGGTGGGGGCGCTCGTGACGCAGATCCGCGAGACCTCGCCGCAAGGAGCCGCGGAGACGAAGAAGCTACTGACGGCCGGGCGCCGGCAGCGGCTCGCAGCCGGCGGGGCTGACATGATGGCGTTGTCCGCGCGGCTATTCGCCAGTGCTGAGGCGCAAGAAGGCATCCGTGCCTTTCTCGACCGCCGGCCGCCAGCCTGGCGTTCAGCGCCATGACCCGGCGGCCGGCGCCACGTAGCGCCGTGCCCGCGGCCTAAGTCGGGCCAGCGGCTGCGCCGGGCCGTTTCGGCCGAGACATCAGCGCGGAACCAGCCGTCACCAACCGCTGTAGCCGACAGGCACACGCCGCTGACGCACACTGACCCGCCCGGCCGGATCCCGGCCGGCGTCTTGGGTCCCTCGATGACCAAGCCGCCGTCGCAGCCGGCGACAGTCCCGATCTCGGTAATCTTTCCGTTGAACATGTGACAGTCCTCCACGGACTCTCACCGTTGGCCCGGAATCACACCGGATTGCTCCGCCACAGGCAGAACTTGCGGGCTGTCACCGCACAGTACGGACTCGCACCGTCATTGCTGAATCTACGACCCGCACGACCGGCGCACAATGCCGGCCGGCCGGCAGCGCGCACCACGCCGCCGGTCGCGCTCCGCAGCCCTCGTCTCCAGTGGCAACAAACCCCCGGCCGGTAAGGCCGAGCGGCCGGCCGTCGTCACCGGGCCGGCGGTCACGGGGCGCCGCGCAATGCCGCCCGGCCTTCCCTAACGCCATAGGCCAGGATCACGTAGCCGGCCAGCGGATCGGCCCACCACCAGCCGATCGACGCATTGAGGAGGAGCCCAATGAGGACCGCTGTGGCGAGCAGCGCGTCGACGAGCGTGACGCGTCCCTCAGTGCGCAGCACCGGATTGCCGAGCTTCCTGCCGGTGTTCTCCTTGCCCGCGGCCAGGGCGAGCATGACCAGGGCGGTGACCGCGGTCCAGGAGATCCCGAGCGGGCTGTGGTGCGGGTGGTAGCGGGCGACGAGGACGGCGGTGCTCTGGATGGCGAGGTAGCAGGCGAGGCTGAGGAACGCGATGCCGATGATGCGCAGGGCCCGGCGCTGGCGTTCTTCCCCGGCACCGGACAGCTCCCAGATCACCACGGTGCTCGCCCCGATCTCGATGAGTGAATCGAGCCCGAAGCCGCCGAGTGCCACCGAACGGGCCAGCACCGCGGCCGCAGCCAGTACGACGACGCCGACAACGTTCCACGCCAGCGTGATGCCTTCAAGCACGAAACCCCGCCGGAGCAGCGTTCCCCGCGAGGCTTGCTGGCGCGAAGGGCCGGACGAGGCCGCCCCGTCCTGGCCGGACAGGGGCAGCCGGTCCTCAGCTGAGGGCACCGGATGCGCCCGCGTTCCCCGGACAGCTCATTGCATGATCGCCGGCCCGCAGGGCATGCCCAGCGTGGCGGTGATCCCGTCGTCCATTTGCCATCCCCTCATCGTCGGTTTGCCCCTCATCTCGGTTTGCCTGGCGCGCGGGCGCCCGGGCCCTGGCGCGACGGCTACCAGAGTCCCAGGACCGAGCCGAGCACGCGGGCGGCCTGTCCGCCCTGATCCTCTGCGATATCGAGCGCCGCTGGCACGTCCAGGTCACTGGCCAGCGCGGCGTGCACGGCAGCCACCGCCGCGCCGCCTGCGCCCGCCGCGCCGCGGTCAGGGCGCCCGGCCGCGGCCTGCAGGCGCTCCAGCCGTCCCGCCGCCGCATCCAGGCCAGCGCGGTCGTAGTCCCAGTCCCGGTCCCACCTGCGGTCCAGGATCAGCAGCCGCACGACCGCCGCCGGGTAGGCACCGAGAAGCTCGCTGACGAGGACCAGGTTTCCGGCCGATTTGGCCATCTTCGCCCCGCCCACCCGGACCACCCCGGCCGCCAGCCGCGCCCGGGCGAACGGGATGACGCCGGTGAACGCCTCGGCGAGCGCAGCCTGGAAGGCGTGATGAGGGAACCGCAGGTCGCCGCCGCCGGCCTGCACGTCGACCGCAGGACCGAACGTATGCAGCGCCATCGCCGTCGGCCGGTCCACGCCCGCCCGCGCCGCGACGGCAGCACCCCGAAAGTACACCTGCCCGTCCCGCTGATAGGCCATGCCGCGTGCCAGCAGCCCCGCGGCAAGCCCGATCACCTGCTCGATGTACGCATGCGCCCGGGGCTGGATGGCGGGCGGGCGCACGCCGAGCGCAGCCATGTCCCGGTCGAAGTAGAACTGCTGAATGGCGGCGAACTCGCCGTACGGTGAGCCTGCCCGGCTCGCGGCGGCCAGCAGCACGTCGTCCACATCGGTCACGTTCCTGCACATGATCACCTCGGCACCGCCCGCGTGCAGCACGCGGGCCAGCGTGTCGACCCACACGAAGGTCGCCGCGTGCCCGAGGTGCGTGACGTCGTAGGGGGTAATCCCGCACGCGTACACCCGGGCCCGGCCGACCAGCGGCAGCGCGGTCCCGCCCAGCGTCGCCAGCTGCGGCAGGCCAGCTGCGAGCATCTGTTCCATCGGCTCTCTCCCGGTCGTCGCGGCGTGCGGTGACGCACGCTGCTGGTCGCGAGCGTATAGGGCCGGGTGCTGGCCACGCGCAGCCGCTGGTCACCGGGCGCGGCAAAGCGGGCCTGCCCGCTGTCACGCCGCGTTGGCCGACCGGAACGTGCGCATCCGCAAGCACGAGATGTCAGTACCAGGCCGTAGCGTTCTGCCAAGCAGGCCGCGCAACGCACGACGGTGAGCCAGCTCTGCCTCGGCGGCCTGATCAAGCACGTCAGTTTCGTCGAGCGGCAGTGGATCGGCTTCATCACCGAGGGCCCAGCGGCGATGGGGCAGCCGGAGGCGACGGGCCCGGATGACTGGTCGGCCGGCTTCCGGATGCTGGCCGGGGAGACGCTGGCCGGGCTGCTTGATGAGTATGAAAAGACGGCGCGCGGGACTGACGGACTGGTGGCGACGCTGCCTGATCTGGAGGTCTCCCAGCCGTTGCCGCAGGCGCCCTGGTACGAGCAGGGAGCAAGCTGGTCCGCGCGCCGGGTATTGCTCCACGTGATCGGGGAGACAGCCCAGCACGCCGGTCACGCCGACATCATCCGCGAGTCTCTGGACGGCGCCAAGTCCATGGGGTAGCCCTGCCCGCCGGCCGTCCGACTACGTACTCGCGGCGGCCAGGCCGGGGCAGCCCGGGCCGCGAGGCCTGGCCCGGCGGGCCGCCCCGGTGGGCCTGACCGGGGGTCTCTTGCGGCCAGCATGATCCATTCCGCACCGGCCGGCCGTCAGCCGCCGCGCAGGCGCGCAGCATGGGCGAGGCAGGCGCCGTGGTCGGGGAGCAGCCCGGCTGACCGCGCCACCGCCAGCGTTGGCGCTGCGGCGTCCTTGTCGGACAGGACCGCCTGCACGTCCGCGGGCCAGGCGATGCCGATCTCGGGATCGAGCGGGTGGACGCCGTGCTCGCGGGCGGGCGCGTACGGAGTGGAGCACATGTAGAGCACCGTGGCTTCATCGCTTAGCGTGATGAAGGCGTGTCCTAGCCCTTCGGCGATGAACACTGCGTACCGGGTCTCCGCATTGAGCGGCACGGCCGCCCAGCGTCCGTAGCCGGGCGACCCGATGCGGAGGTCGACGACCACGTCCAGAATCGCACCGCTGACGCAGGTGACGTATTTTGCCTGGCCAGGCGGGACATCGCTAAAATGGATGCCTCTGAGTGCGCCGCGCACGGATACCGAGCAGTTAGCCTGCGCGACCTCCAGGCTGCGCCCGGCATGAGCCAGTACGGCCCCGTTAGCGAACAATTCGATGAAGCTCCCCCGTCTGTCCCTGTGAATACGGGGAGTGAAGATCCAGGCGCCTTCGATATCGAGCGCGTCCATCCGGAAACCGTAGCGGCGCGGACTCCGGCCCGCTACGATCTCACTTATTGTAGTTATTCAACTACCTTTTGTGGTCAAATGCGAACGGCACTTGGAGGGGTGGGGCTACTCCGGGAGCGAGGCTCCCGGAGGCAATGAATCGCGCTGCCGTCGCTGCAGACCGGGGCGGCGGCATGCCGGGACGGCGGCATGGCCGGGCAGCGGCGGCACTGCCCGGACGGGCAACGCGGCGAGGGCGCTCCCTCAGCGCGGGCGCTCGACGGCGCCAGTCGGCCCCGGCCCTGACCGGACACGGCTGCCGCACATCCCGCCAGCGCCGCTTGGCGCGCCCATGGGGACCGGCGGTGATTCCCCGGCGGCTAGTGAGCTCATGGAGGTACTCGTGGAGATTGCCGTCTTGGGTCTCGGCTACGTCGGGGCCGTGGCAGCAGCGTGTCTCGCCGAGGGCGGGCATGGTGTCGCCGTTGTCGACATTAACCAGGCAAAGACACGTGAGCTCAACGCCGGCCGCAGTCCCGTCATGGAGCCCGGCCTGGCCGAGCTGATTGAGCGCAATGTCGCCGCGGGCAGGCTCTCGGCCACGGTCGATCTCAGCAATGCCGTGCTCAATAGCCAGGCGACGATCATCTGCGTCGGGACTCCGAGCAGCCCGTCTGGCGACGTCCGGCTGATGGATCTCGACCGGGTCGTGGATCAGCTTGGCGACGCGCTGCGGAATTCGGCTTCCTGGCACCTCGTCATGCTCACGTCCACGGTCCCCCCAGGGACAACCGAGAAACGCGTGATCCCCCGGCTGGAGGAAGTCTCCGGAAAGACATGCGGCCGGGACTTCGGCGTCGCGTTCTCGCCGGAGTTCCTCCGGGAGGGATCCGCGCTCGATGACTACCGGAATCCGGCCAGAATCCTGGTTGGCGCTAGTGACTCACGGGCGCTTGACTGCGCGGCCGCTATCTTCCGCTGCTACGCGCATAACATTACGCCAACCAGCATACCGGTGGCAGAGATGGCGAAGCTCACCGACAATTCCTGGCACGCGCTCAAGGTCACCTTTACTAACGAGATCGGCCGGATCTGTTCTTCGCTTGGCATTGACAGCCAGGCTGTGATGAACATATTCACGTCCGACACCCGGCTCAACATCTCCGCCGCCTATATGCGTCCTGGATTCGCTTTCGGCGGGTCCTGCCTACCGAAAGACCTCCGCACCTTAGTCTATCGCGCGCGCCAGCTCGGTGTTGCCGTCCCCGTACTCGAAGCCGTGCTCCCGAGCAACCGCTCGCATATCGACGCGGCACTGCGGATCATCCAGAACTTCGGCGCCAGGCGAATCGCGCTGCTCGGCGTGGCGTTCAAGCCCGGAACAGATGACCTCCGTGAAAGCGCGATGCTCGAGCTAGCTGAGTTGCTGCTAGGAAAGGGCTACGAACTCGCCATTCACGACGAGTACGTGAATCCCGACCGCCTCGTGGGGGCAAATCAGGAATACGTGAAGACGATGCACCCGCATATCGTTGCCTTGCTCAGCGACGACCTTGACATTGTCCTCAAGGATGCTGACCTGGTCATTGTGGCGCAGGCCAACCCGGCGTACGCCGACCTGTGCGAGCTGGTCACCGACCGCCCTGTGCTCGACCTTTCCGGCGTCGCCAGGACAGCCATCCCGGCGGCCAATTACCAGGGACTGTCGTGGTGAGAGGGCAACCTTCCCGTACCGTTCGACCGCCGGGTCTGGCAGGAAGCCCTGGCGCTCGCCGGGGCCGGGTACGAGGTGCATGTCATCTGCCCGGCGACGAAAGAGCATCCGCGGCGCCGCGAAACGCTCCATGGCGTCCGGATCTACCGCTACCCGCCCGGCCCGGAGGCACGCCGGCCGGCCGCCTACCTGGCGGAGTACCTGATCGCGATCCTGGCTCAGCTCCGCATCGCGGTCAGGATCCGCCTCCGGCACCGCCTGGAGATAGTGCACATCTGCAACCCGCCTGACCTTCTTTTCCTCGTGGCGCTGCCGCTGGTCGCGCTCGGGGCCTCGCTGGTCTATGACCACCATGACGCTTGTCCTGAGCTGATGATCGCGAAGGGTCAGCGGGAGGATGGCTGGCAGGTCCGGCTGCTCCGGCTGCTCGAGCGCCTCACCTACCGGTTCGCTGACGTGTCAGTGGAGACCAACGAGAGCTACCGCGATATCGCCCTGGGGCGCGGCGGGATGTCCGGCGAGGACGTGTTCGTGGTGCGATCCGCGCCGGAGAGCAGCAGGTTCGCCAGCGCCCGCCCGGACGAGAAGTGGCGGTATGGGCGAAAGTACCTGGTGGGCTACGTGGGCGTGATGGGCCTGCAGGACGGTCTCGACTACCTCATTGATGCTGCCCAGGTGCTTATCCTGCAGTGGCGCCGCCAGGATATCCAGTTCGTGCTGGTCGGCACCGGCCCCGAGTTCCCCCGGCTTCGTGAGCGGGTCAGGTCCCTGGGAATCGGCGATCAGGTCGTGTTCACCGGGCGGCTACCGGATGCAGATCTCGGCGCGGTGCTCGCGACTGCCGACGTCTGCGTTAATCCCGATGCGGCCAACCGGATGAACGATATCTCCACGATGAACAAGGTCATGGAGTACATGGCGCTCGCTAAGCCAATAGTCCAGTTTGACCTGCACGAGGGCAGGATCTCGGCCGGCGATTCGAGCTTGTACGCCACTCGTAACGACGCGACCTCGCTAGCGGGCTGCATCGCGGCACTCGTCGATGATCCGCATGCGCGTGCCCGCATGGGCCAGCTCGGCCTGCAGCGGCTGATGACCACGCTGAGCTGGGACTTCCAGGTTCCGGAACTTCTGGCGGCCTACAAGAGAGCCGCGGACAAGCGGCCAAGATCGCCGGAGACCGCCGGTCGCCAGGATGGCCTCGGCGCGGCGGGGGCACAACGAAGGAGTTGCTCGTGAGCCAGTCGGGAAAGAGAACGCGAGCGAGCGAGGTGCGCGGCGGCGGAGCGCCGGCCGGCACGCTGGCCGGACCAGCCCGGCGGGCTGCCCCCGGCCAGGGCAGCGGGCTGGCCAGTCAGGGCAGCGACCTGGCCAGTCAGGGCAGCGACCTGGCCAGTCAGGGCAGCGAGCTGGCCAGTCAGGGCAGCGACCTGGCCAGTCAGGAGCCAGCCCGGCCCGGCCGCCAGCGCCTGGCGACCAGCATGACGTTCATATCGCTGGTCGTCCGCGAGTGGATGCGCCGCCGGCCGTGGAGTGCCGCGCACCGGGGAAGCCTGCTGCAAATACGCCAGGCCGGACCGCGGAAAAGGTGAGGCTGGCCAGGCCGATGAGGAATTCAGGCGGTCATGCCCCGGCATTGGCCGGCGTGCAGTGAGCTTCAGGCCTGGCAGTCACTGCGACTTGTCCGCCGGCTGCGCGCGCGAGCGCCAGGAACTGGCCGACTTCCTGCACGACGGCCCGATCCAGGAGCTAGCCGCCGCCACCCTTGACCGACGTGGTGATGCCGAAGATGCTGAGCAAGGAAGCCGCCGAGCGGGTTCGTGCCGCCGCGCCGGGCGTCCGGCTCGCCGCCTGGTCAGTGCTCGAACTCGGCGCGGACGCCCACCAGCCGCACGGGCCGCCGCG
>WNEZ01005437.1_pt1 | contig 11422 bp, 15 predicted proteins | sample 5400521 | NCBI WGS metagenome assembly WNEZ01 (sample SAMN13153339, study PRJNA577476) | soil metagenome | isolation source: 120 cm saprolite under Douglas fir tree site 2 hole 1 replicate 1 | place: USA:California | collected 2015-04-18
ATTTCCCTCGACAACATCCTCAGTCGCATGCAGTCGCATCAATCGACAAGAACGCCGATGCCGCGAGAGCTGCATTCGTGGGATCGGCCGCCCTGGCCATGACCGCTTAGTCGAGCGTAGATTTCGAGGCGGGGAGGAGAAGTCCTATGGCCGCCGAAAAGTTCACCATCAAGGTATCGGACGCGGTGCTGGCGGATCTGGCGCGCCGGCTCGATGCCACCCGCTGGCCGGATGAGCTTGAGAACGCAGGCTGGGAGTCAGGCTCAAGTCTGGCCTACGTGAAGTCGCTCGCCGCCTACTGGCGGAATGGCTACGACTGGCGGCGAGAGGAGGCGGTACTAAACCGGCTTCCCCACTATCGGACCTCACTTGATGGGCTTCGCCTGCACTTCGTGCGCATGCGCGGCAAGGGGCCGGCACCGCTCCCCTTGATCATCACCCACGGCTGGCCGGGCAGCTTCGTGGAGATGGTAAAGCTCATCCCTCTCTTGACCGACCCTGCGGCGCACGGCGGGAGACCGGAGGACGCCTTCGACGTTGTCGTGCCCTCTTTGCCGGGCTATGGGTTCTCCGACCGTCCGCGCGAGCGGGGGATGGATCCAAGCAGAGTTGCCGCACTCTGGGCGCGCCTGATGGACGAGCTCGGCTACAAGCGCTTCGCCGCGCAGGGCGGTGATTGGGGCTCGACCGTTTCAATCGCACTTGGCCTCGATCATGCCGAGCGAATCATCGGCATTCACCTCAACTATATCGCCGGCCGTTTTCTCCTCGGCGGCACGCTGAATCAGCCGCAGGACGATGAGGTTGCGAATGCCTTTCTCGCTGAGCTCCGCTCCTGGTGGGACCGCGAGGGCGGCTACAGCCATCTTCAAAGTACCAAACCTCAAACGCTCAGTTACGGGCTGAACGATTCCCCTGTCGGACTCGCCGCCTGGATCGTTGAGAAGTTTCGGACCTGGAGCGACTGCGCGGGCGATCTCGAGCGCGTCTTCACCCGGGACGAGCTCTTGACCAATGTGATGATTTATTGGACGACTGAAACGATCCATTCCTCCACCCGTCTGTACTATGAGTCGCGAGAGCGCCCGCTTCGCCTCTCGGCCGCGAATCGCGTCCGACCCCCGGTCGCAGTCGCCCTGTTCCCCAAGGAGATTCCGATGCCACCCCGGAACCTTGCCGAGCGCGGCCTCAACATCGTGCGCTGGACGGCCATGCCCAAAGGCGGCCATTTCGCCGCGATGGAGCAGCCTGAGCTTCTCGCCCAGGATCTGCGAGAATTCTTCCATCCGCTGCGCCAGAGGGAGTAGCCGCTCCCGAAACCATTCGCTGGTCGGCCCTGACTCAACCGCCGGGCCTACCGCACTCGTCCGCATCTGGTGGCGTTTCGTCGCTGCGCGGCTGGTCGCCGTCGGATGGCGGCGGGCCGGGTACGTCCCGCTGCTTATTTCTCCACCAGTAACCCAAACCGAATGGAGGACGAAAAAAATGAAAGCAAGCAAAAGTATTTTGAGCACAGGGTTTGTCGTGGGCGTGATCGCATCACTACTTCCGGCGGTGTCCGCAGCGGCGTCAAAAACCGCCGCAGTCAACAAGACCGTTTTCGAGCAGCCGTTGAACGACGAGGACCTCGATGCGGCGCATTTCGATGTCAACCGCGACCTCGGCCGCGCCTGGATCGACGTGGTGCTGAGGTCCGATTACACGGTGGACGAACAGCCGGAAGTGGTTCAGCGAGCCCTTCATGGCCTCTATTACGACTCGGCCCGCAAGGAGGTCATCTACCGGAGTGGAGCGAAGGAGATCGTCTGCGCCGAAGACTCTACTTTCCTCGGCATGACATCGTTGAAGAACACCGGACAATGCGATCTGCAACTGAGCTCGGAAAAACGCCCAGTCGATGATGGATTCAACGTCCAGCAAGAAACCGTGGGTAAAGTCGTATTCCAGGCGCGAAAGGCGGGTTAGCAAATCCGGGAAACCGCGGACCCGGGGCGAGGCAAGGGCAGACAAGGTCGATTATCTCTTACAGCTCGAGCTTGTCGCCTTTCCTCGCTGCATGCTACGCAACGGAGGCGCATTTGCGCAGAGGGGACCTTACGCGGAGAACATCAAATGTTGTCTTTGATCAAGTTCCCGAATGCGGCGCTTGCCTCGATCAGCGCGCTGCTGTTGGGGACAACTTGTTTTGACCTGGGGCCTGCCCTCGCGTCCTACCAGGAGGAACAGGGCCAGTCGACGGGATTGGTGAACGGGCGGGTGGTGCCCGTTGGTCCGTCAGACAGCCTTGGGTTGAACCCCGGCCACACCCTCCCTGAAAACGAAGCCACCGATGTCCCGGTGGATACGCTGTTGCGCATAGGATTCGACAAGCCCCCGGTGCTGGGCGCCAGCGGGACGATCACAATCTACCGAGCCTCGGACCAGGCGGTGGTAGACACGATCGAACTCGGCGATCCGTACGCGATCTATGATGGCTCAGTCGGGAGGCTCACGACTTACCTGACTTCCTCGAAGCTCAACATCATCGGAGGTCTGCGCACCGGTATCGACCAGGTCCGCCTCGTCAACTACGTGCCGGTGATGGTCAACGGCAATACCGCGACGATCTACCCCCACAACAACAGGCTCGCCTATGGCACGCAGTACTACGTGACGATAGACGACGGCGTTTTGGAAGGGACGATCGACGGCGAACGGTTCACCGGGGTGGCCGACGGCGAGTGGACATTCGCGACCAAGGCGATCGCACCGACCAGCTACGACGTCGCGGCGGACAACACCGCCGAATTTGCGACCGTCCAAGGGGCGATCGACGCGGTACCGCCGGGGAACACGGCGCCGGTCACCATCAATATCGCGCCGGGCGTGTACCAGGAGGTGCTCTTCATCCGGAACAAGCACAATGTCACGCTCAAAGGCACGGACAGCGTGGCGACCGTGATCCAGTATGAAAACTGCGACGGATTCAATCCCGGAACGGGCGCCAGCCAACAGGTGGATTCGCCAGGGGAAGAGGGAACGCTGCCGCCCGGGCCTCTTAGCGCCGGCGGTCGCGCCGTCCTTTTGGTGAGCGCCGCGGACTTGCTTGCGCTCGACAGCATCACGCTCAAGAACACCCACGCTCAAGGTTCGACGACGCTTTTGGACGGCACCCCCTTGACTGAGGGGCTCACGTTTGTGAGCTACAGCTCGGCCATCACCCAGGCGGAGACGATCTACTTCAACACCGGTTTCAGCTCCTCGACCCCCGCCGCACGGCTCATCGCCAAGAGCAGCAACTTCGTCAGCTACCAGGACACGATCCAGGTCAAGGGCTGGAGTTGGTTCTATGACTGCTTCGTCACCGGCGACGTGGATTACATCTGGGGAAATGCCAACGCCGCGCTCTTCGAGCGGTGCGAGATCAAGTCCCGGTTCCGGACGAACCCGGCGTACATCGTCCAGTCCCGAGCCTATCTCGGCTATGGAAGCACGAGCACTCCCCCCGACTACAACCAATCGTATCCAGGTTTCGTCTTCCTCAATTGCGCGCTCACCAAGGAGGATGGGGTGTTCACCTCGTACCTTGCGCGCTCGCCCGGGACGACGGCGGTCACCGGCGGCCCACCCACGTACTACTATTACAACTACGACATCGTCGCGTACATCAACACGACCATGGACAATCACATCCCCAATTTGGGCTGGTTTACGCCGGGGCCGGACGTGGTCGGCAACGCGGTGGCGGGCTGGAGGGAGTACGGCAGCTTGACGCCAGAAGGCGTCCCGGTGGACGTCAGCAACCGCTTGAGCCAGACCTCCATTCCTCCGTCCACCACCGGCTATGATTCCATCCAGCTTACGAGCGCTGACGTCGACGTCTTCTTCGCCGATCGCGAATCGATCCTGAGCGGCGCAACGGACGGAACGCTGACGACGACCGGCTACCCGGGCGGTTGGAACCCGCAGCCGTAGAAGCGCAGCACGCGGCATGAAAGCCCCCCGGCCGTGCAGATTAGCATTCGGCTGGGTCAGGTCGACTCTTGACTAGATCCGGCTCTGGTGGGAAGCGTGGCCCAACCCAAAGGAGGACTGCCATGGCCACAACCAAGAAAATCGATCTGTTAACCTTCAAGCTCGAGACCAAACCGGGCGCGCTGGCGAAAGTGTTCGCTTCCTTCCGCGAAGCCAACCTAAATGTGCTTGCCACCTGGGCCTACCAGATGGGCCCCACCGAAGCGCAAGGTCACATCTATGCGAGCGACACGACGAAGGCGAAGGACGTCCTCACCAAGATTGGCAAGGCGCCCAAGATCGAGCAAGCAGTCTATGTTGAGGATGTTGACGAGGTCGGTCGCTACGCAACGCTCCTGAAAAAGATCGCGGATGCCGGTATCAATCTGGAAGCCACCGACGCTTTCGCCATCGGCGGCAAATTCGCGACTCTCCTCTTCGCGGATCAGAAGGACATCCCGAAGCTCTGCCAGACACTGGGTTGCTGAGTCTCGCGACCACGCGGGACAATGGGCGGCGCTTGGTCGGTCGCGTAGCGTGAGCTACTCTGCTTCACTCAGGAGGGAGCGACCATGCCGGGGAGCGACGCTTTCAGGTTCGGGAGCCGGGTTTGCAGGAGCCCTCCGCGACGCAGACGATTCAGAACATCCGTCTTCGCCGCATGGGCTCTGGCGCTCCCGATTGCAGCCTCGCCAGCCAGTGCGGCGCCAGAGAAACCATCGACCAGCTCGCTAGACATCGGCACCGCGAAGATCGTGGATCTGACATACCCTTTCGATGACAAGACCATCTACTGGCCGACCGCCCCTTTCAATTTCGATCTGAAAAGCTTGGCATTCGGCGAAACGCCGGGCGGATATTTCTACGCGGCAAATTCCTTCTGTACTCCCGAGCACGGCGGAACACACCTGGACGCCCCAGTCCATTTCGCCAAGGGAGGAAAAACTGCGGATGAGATTTCGGTGCGGAAGCTGATCGCCCCCGGCGTCGTGATCGACGTCAGCGCAAAGGCAAGTGCGGATCCCGACTACCGCCTGTCGATGGACGATCTTCGAGGTTGGGAGAAGAAACACGGTGCGATTCCTTCAGGCGCCATCGCGCTCCTTCGCACTGGCTGGGGCAAAAAATGGCCTGACAAGAAGCGATACCTGGGCGACGACACTCCGGGGGATGCATCGAAGCTGCACTTCCCGTCTTTCGGCAAGGAGGCCGCACAATACCTGGTTCAACAGCGGCGGGTCGGCGCGCTCGGGGTAGACACCGCATCGATCGATCATGGGCCCTCGAAAGACTTCGTCGTTCATCGAATCGCGAGCGCGGCGGCGGTTCCCGGATTTGAGAATATCGCGAATCTCGACCAGCTCCCGGAAACCGGCGCGTGGATCATCGCTTTGCCGATAAAGATTGCCGGAGGCTCGGGTGGACCGTTGCGCATCGTCGGGCTCGTTTCGGCAGACGGTGAAACGCGGCGTTGAGCTGTCCAACGGAGCAAATGCCTACGTCCATTGGAGTGGGCCGCGCTGGCAGGACGCTCGGTCATGCGGTAGGAGAATCCACCACGGACGACCAAGCGTCACGCCTGATCGAGCAGCTCGGCCTCATTGCCCACCCCGAGGGCGGCCATTACCGCGAGTTCTTCCGCTCGACGGTCGCGGTCTCCACGCCTCGCGGCGCGCGCTGCGCCTCCACCGCGATCTGGTTCCTGCTTGGAGCGGGCGAGTTCTCCGCGTTTCACCAAGTGCTCGGCGACGACGAGGTCTGGCACCACTGCGGCGGTGATCCGCTCCGGCTCCACTCGCTCGACGAGCGCGGGGCGCGCACCGTCCGGCTCGGCCCGATCTGATGGCGGGCGAACAGCCGGTGTCGGTGGTCCCCGCCGGTGTCCTGCAGGCAGCCGAGCCGGCGGGCAGGCGGTTCTCGCTGTGCGCGTGCGTCGTGGCACCGGGGTTCGAGTTTGCCGACTTCGTGCTGCCGTCGCGGGCAGCTTTGTGCGCGCGATATCCTCTCGAGAGAGCGCTGATCGAGCGGTTCACCCGGCTGTAACATTCGCAGCGCGCTTTTCCAGGCCGCCTTGACCCATGTCCGCGCCGTCATTACATGCGGTGGCTATGGCACAAGCAGCGGCAGCAGCAAGAACCGGTGAACGAATTCGAGATCTCTACAGTCGCGTCCGTAAATTCACCGAAGACCTCTGCGCGCCGCTCAAGACCGAAGACTTTGTCATCCAGACGATGCCCGACGTCAGCCCCACCAAATGGCATCTGGCTCACACGAGCTGGTTTTTTGAAACCTTCGTGCTCAAGCAGGCGGTGCCCCACTACCGCGCCTTTGAGGAGCAGTACGGCTATCTCTTCAACTCCTACTACCATGCCGCGGGCGAACGACATCCTCAGACCCAGCGCGGCCTTCTCTCCCGACCCACCGTGGACGAAGTATTTGAATATCGGCATCACGTCGATCGCTGGGTAACCAGATTTCTTGAGGAAAGCAGTGATGCGGAGCTGGGCGAAATTCGCTTCGCGCTAGAGCTCGGGCTCAACCATGAGGAGCAGCACCAGGAGCTCCTCTTGACCGACATCAAGCATGTGCTGGCAACCAATCCTCTGGATCCCGTTTACCGCCCCGCGATTCAATCCCAGCCTGGAACCAAAGCGCAGCCAGGTTGGGTTGGATTCGACGGCGGCGTGGTTGAATGCGGCTACCGCGGGGCTGGGTTTGCCTTTGATAATGAGCTTCCCCGTCACCGGGTGCATCTAGAGGCGTTCGATCTCGCAAACCAACCCGTGAGCTGCGGCGAGTACCTGGAATTCATCGACGACCGGGGGTATGAGCGGCCGGAGTTGTGGCTGTCGGACGGGTGGGATGCCCGCCAACGCCAGGGGTGGCGGGCCCCGCTCTACTGGAAGCAGACGGAGAATGGTTGGACCCTGATGACCCTGTCGGGCCGGCGCCGGTTGGACCTGAGCGAGCCAGTGTGTCACGTCAGTTACTATGAGGCCGATGCCTTTGCTCGCTGGGCAGGAGCCCGTCTTCCCCGAGAGGAAGAATGGGAGCTGGCAGCGGCAGGTCAGCGCATCCGTGGGAACTTTGCGGAGAGCGGCCGTCTGCACCCCTCGGCCGTCCATTCCTCGGCTTCCGATGGGCCGCGGCAAATGTTCGGCGATACCTGGGAGTGGACGATGAGTCCCTACCTCCCCTACCCGGGCTACACACCCTTTGCCGGCGCCTTCGGTGAATACAATGGGAAGTTCATGTCCAATCGGATGGTTCTGCGCGGCGGCTCGTGCGTCACTCCCATTCGCCACATTCGTCCGACGTATCGGAACTTCTTCGCTCCGGATGCTCGGTGGCAGTTCAGCGGAATCCGCCTGGCGCGATTTGGGAAAGCCTCCTCGACCATCCTTCGCAGCGATCGGTGAGCATCACCCTGGAGCGGAGTTGGGCCGGCGCTCGAGAGAATCGCGGTCCCAGCCACCCAAGGTGGCCCCCGCCTCGTAGGTAGTCCGCAAAAAGTCGAGCACCGCCTTTCGTGGTGAGGACGCCGCTCGCACATCGTCGTAGCGGAGAAGGAACTCTCCAAACTCTCCGCTGTAGAACGCCTGCTGCGGCTGAATCTTGGCTGCTCGAAAAGCGGGAGGCTCCGGGGAGGAATACGCATAGAAGACGGGCGCCGGGAATCGGGCATCCCCCGGCCAAAAGCCCCCACTGATCACCTCGTGCGAATATCCCTCGCGCGTCATCCGGTCCGCCCCCTCTCGGGGCGGCGCTCGCTTGCCGGAGAACCGGCTCACCGCCAAATCCATCCCGCCCCAGAAGAAATGCACCGGGCTGCACTTGCCGAGAAACGGCGTGCGGAACTCTTTGAACAGCGAGTCCGCGCTCGTCAGCGCCCGCCAGAACCGATGGGCGTATTCCGGATCGTAGGTCGCATGCTGCGTGTCCTTCGGGAAAGGGATCGGGTTGGGGCACTCTACCGGCATTGGCCAGATTCGCGCCTCGACTCCAATCGCCGAGAGCGCCCCCATGAGCTCCCGATAAAAGTCCGCCACACTTCGCGAGTACAAGGGCAGAAACTTTTCCATCCCGTCGCTGGTGCTGATGCGAACGTTGTGACGGCAGAAGTCGAACTCCACCTCGAAAACGCGCCCGGCGTGCGGGATGGGAGAGGTCGTGAGTCCCCGGGAGCTGACATAGAACGGCACGTGCCACCAATGGTTCTGCGCCGGCGAGAGCGACAATCTGAGCTTGCCGACGATCTGCAGCCACATCTGCAGGGTGACGCAGGTGTCTTGCCATGCCTCGAGCGGAAGAGCAGGCCACTGCTCGGGCGCATCGATCAAAGCCTGAGAGGGGGTTGCCATCTGAAGTTCCTCAAACTTCCATCTGGTCCGGGTAGCACCATCTCCAGTCCTCGCCAGGTTCGAAGGACCGGATGATCGGATGCTGAACTTTTCGGAAGTGCGCCGTGGCATGCTTGTTCTTGGAGCTGTCGCAGCAGCCGACGTGTCCGCACGAAAGGCAGAGGCGCAAGGACACCCAGCTATCCCCCATGGCCAGGCATTCCTTGCAGCCCTGGCCGCTCGGTTGAACTTCTCGAATCTGTGCCAGGTGCGAGCATTTTTTTCCCATGAGCTCTCCCAACTTCGCCCTCCCCTCCGGCGTCGGAGGTCGTAAACTAAGCGAAGACCGAGTGAATGCCGTCGCTGACGCCTCAATTCAACAGATTTCCAGATCTGCCGATAGCGCTGACGCTCGCGCGGTCACTGCCTTGGCGAGGGGGGTAGACCGAGCGGAATCAAGGAAGCGTGGCTCGACCTTGGGCTCCGCCTCGGTCACCTGGGCGGTGGGGGCGCCGTGATCATTCCGCGGAGGGGGGAAACGGCGTGTTAGAAGAAGGCCAGAGATGAAGTACTTGAGCCCCTATCGGACTGCCTCCTACCTACTGGTCCTCTTCTGCGCCGGACATACCGCGGGTGGAATGCTTTCGCAGAAGAGTCTGGGCCCAGAGTCGGACGCGGTGTTTTCGTTGATGAAGGCCGTCCACTTCAACTTCAACGGCTCCAGCTGCACCTGGTATGGGTTCTGGTTCGGGTTTGGTCTGATGGTCTCGGTGTTCCTGCTCTTCTCCGCGCTGGTGGCATGGCAATTGGACAAGGTCGGGCCGCAGAACTGGCCGGCCGTGTCGGTCATCGCCTGGGCGCTGGTCGTAAGCCATATCTGCAACGCTGTCCTCAGCTGGGCCTACTTCTTTGCCGGCCCGGGCATCCTCGCGACCGCGGTCGCGATCCTGCTCGGCGTCGGCGCGTGGCGAAAGAGAAAGGCGGCGACAGCGTACGGGCCCGAATGATGCCCGGCGCCGTTGCCACGTCACCCGCGACACGCCGGACATCGCGCGGTTAGAGGCCGGGAACCTCTGCGTCGTGCGCATGTTCGATCAGCCTGCGTGTAGCCTCGGGCAGCCGCGCTACGTCTACGATGACTTTCTCGTTGTGTACGTCGACGATCGCATCGAGCGGGATGCAGTGGTCGCCACCGTTCTCGATGTTGACGAGGAATTCGCTTCGCCCCCCCGGGCAGACGTCCCTGACGGCGCCGAACTCGTCGTCGCCGTCTTTCGCGAAAACCTGAAAGCCCACTGAGATGGATTCCTGCCACTTCGAGCGCTTTGCCATATTTCCTCTCGTTCCAGATCCCAAATCCAACGACGACGCGCAAGTGCCATACAGGGCCGGGTTGCCGCGCGCCACTGGAATCCAGATGACAATCACTCGGCAATTTCTGCCGTGCATCTGGGCCTCGAGATCCCTCGCGGCGAACAACCGCGGATCGATTCGTTTCTCGCCTCGGCAGGAGATCCGCGAGCCTACCAGACGTTGCTCGAAGGCGAGTTCTGGGGGCGGCCACTTCAAGATGGCAAAAGCAGCCGCGCGATGGTCGACCTTCTTGACTCGATTCGCCGTCTGAAAGGGTCCGGCGCAAGGATCAATGTTTTCCTGTTCGATCTGTCCACACCCGCGCAAGACCGCGACGCCCAGATGGCCAAGAACATCCTCGCGGCCCGGACGCAGGCCCCGAACGATCTCTTTCTTATCCTCACCGGAAACGTCCACGCCATGAAGAAGATGATGAACATCAAGACAACGCAGTTGGTACCGATGGCCTTTCACCTCGCCGGGTCGGGTGCGCGAGTCACCTCGCTCGTCAGCGTCTACCCGCCCGGAACAGCGTGGGTTTGCAAGGGAGCAGGAACCGAAGCGTGTGGCTCACATCCGGTGTCCGGTAAGGCCAGGGGCGATGCTCGCTTCATCGAGCTCACCCGCGACGATGAGCGTGGCTACGACGGGATATTCTACGTGCCCTCGCTAACCGCGTCCCCGCCGGCCGCTCCTCGCGGTTGACGACCGCCGCGCGTTTTTCGTGGCCGCCCACACCTGCGATGCGCTTCACTGTCGGCTGGTCTTAGACTTTGTCCAGAGCTTCCTTGGGGAAGTTGGCCGCACTGACCTTGGGTAGATACTCCTTCACCTTGCCGTCAGGGCCGATAATCACGCCGACCCGTCGGGCGTTTCCCGCCTTCGCATCATCCGCGGCGCCATAGGCCATCCCGATCTTGCGATCGGTGTCGCATAGCAACGGAAAGTTGAAATTGTACTTACGCGCGAACGCGGCATTTTCCGCTGGTGTATCGAAGCTGACACCTAAGACGGCCGCGTTCTTCTTCTCGAACTCAGCCTTGAGGTCGCGGAACCCGCAACCCTCCATCGTTCAACCAGGGGTATCCGCCTTAGGGAAGAACCAGAGCACGAGTGACTTGCCCTTGTAGTCCTTCAGGGATACGGACTTTCCCTCGTGATCTTTGCAGGTGAACTCTGGAGCCGGGTCGCCGGGCTTGAGCATGGTTCATTCTCCTTCCGCGGATATAGCACGCCTGGAAGCTACCGAGAGCTTCGTGCGTTGTCCTTCCCCAGCAAGTCCAACACGGCCAAAGTCAACACCGAGACGCCTGTTCTGATCGTGGGCTCGCGCTCGGGGGCGAAAAGCGACGAATGCGGCCCAGGCAGTGTGGCACCCGAGGCCTTAGCCTGCGCGAACTTCTTTGGTTCTACCGCGCCTACCCAGAGCAATACCGCCGTTACTCCGGCCTCGCCGTACAATGGTCAGTCTTGGGTCATTGTAGGTCGCCACCGCACTTTCCAGGATTTTGATCGTGGGTTCTTGCGGCGCGTTCGCAGCGGCTGCTTCCGCTTTGGCGATTCGTTCGATGGCGGAGAGAAGGCGCTTGCGGACTTCCTCCTTATACGAGCGAACGGTAAGCAGCATGGTCACATCGTCGGGAATGATGTTGGCCTTGGTGCCACCCTGAATCGAGCCGACGGTCACCACCGCCGGGTCGAGCGGGTTGTTTTCGCGAGCGACGATCGTCTGCAGC
>WNEZ01006210.1_pt1 | contig 11422 bp, 12 predicted proteins | sample 5400521 | NCBI WGS metagenome assembly WNEZ01 (sample SAMN13153339, study PRJNA577476) | soil metagenome | isolation source: 120 cm saprolite under Douglas fir tree site 2 hole 1 replicate 1 | place: USA:California | collected 2015-04-18
TAAACCTGCTTCGAAGGCGATATTGATTTAGCAATAGGCGAGAAATCGAGCCTGGAAACAGGTAAGAAGCTACTGGGCTTTAACCCAAGTAGAGTTCACATGCTATAATGGGTGGGTATATGCGTATATCTTACAAAAGAGACATGCCTACCCAGGCTTGGAAGAGGATGAGATCACTATTGCCGAAAGATGGAGGGAACCCTTTGACCGTATCACCGGATCCAGCACCGAAGACCAGCAGCGACCTGCGCTTTATAGGCGAAACCCTGCTGCGCATTTCTCAAGCGCTTCATGAGCACACCCACAAATTAGAACAGGCCGTCGAAGGTACCTATGCCAGTGAGGGCGGCGATCCACGCGTCAAATTGCTAGCCGATGCTTTGAATGTGAGCCGCAGTGCCGACCTGGAACTGGGACGCGTTAACCAGGCTACCAGGCGTGTGCTGCTCACGTTACAAGAACAACTCAATAAAGGCGGGCAAGCCAAAACCAATACCTCACCGGGTGTTGCCGCGCCTCACTCCTCGCCCGCCGCGTCTGCCGCGCCATCGGATGCAGCTTCCAGCCTCGAACGGGAGCGTAATGTGCTGGCTAGCAGTATAATCTCCCTCGAGCGCAAGCATAGCGAACTGGAAACCCTCTATGAGATTGCACAGACGCTCAACTCGACCCTCCAGTTTGATGAGGTGTTGCGCCTGGTCATGGATAGAGTGATCGAGGTCGTGGGTGCTGAGCGCGGGTTTATCGTACTGGTCAACCCACAGACGGCTCAGCTTGAGTTCACCATCGCACGTGATAAACAGGCGCGCACTATAGGTGAGGGCGCATTCGAATATAATATCAGCCGTAGCACGGTGAATAACGTTGTGAAAACAAGAAAACCCATGCTTTCGGACAATGGCCATGATCCCACCAAGAGTATGATGGCCTATGATATCCGTTCCATCATGTGCGCCCCTTTGATTGTCCGCGGCAACTGCATCGGCGCAGTATATGTAGACAGCCGCGTCAAAGCAAACCTCTTCAACGAAAAGGACCGCGATCTTCTGCTCGGCTTCTGCAATCAAGCTGCCATCGCTATCGACAACGCTCAATGAAGACAAACAGTACATGGACAACATCTTCGCTTCCATTGCCAACGGTCTTATCACCACTGACGCGGCCGGCATGATTACTACATTCAATAATGCCGCCAGGTACATCCTGGGCCTGGACCCGGTAAAAGTGGTAGGCAAACACTACCGGGAAGCCTTTCAAGTGTTGCCTCAAGTCGGCTTAGTCGAATTGCTGCAAAGAGCCATGCAGGAACATGGGCATGGTACCATCGACGTGGACAGTGTTATTCCAGGCCGTGGCATGGTCAACCTGGAATTGAACATTTCCTCTCTGCGCGATCAAGGAACGCATATCGGTATGGCCCTGGTCATCGATGATCGTACCGAAATAAAGCGCTCAAAGGCAGAGACGAAGCAAATTCGCGACATCTTTGGCCGCTATGTGCATCCACATGTCGTGCAGCAGCTCATTGAAGACCCACAAGCGCTGAACCTTGGCGGGGAAACAAAGGAAATAACTGTGCTCTACGGCGATATCCGTGGCTATACACGCATGTGCGAGACCATGGCGCCTGAAAAGGTGATGGATTTGCTCAACGGCTACTGGGAGAAAATGGTCGAGGCCATCTGGAACCAGGGAGGCACAGTGACCGCTTTCATAGGCGATGCGCTGATGGCAATTTTCAATGCCCCGTTACCACAGGAAGATCATGCGCTGTGCGCGGTGCGTGCTGCTGTGGGTATGCGTGCCGCCGTGCTGGAGTACCAGGCTAATATATCACGGGAGATACAAGTCTCATTTGGTTTTGGTATCAATACCGGCCTGGCGGTGATTGGTAATCTTGGCTCAGGACGTATGCAGAATTACACCGCTATCGGTGACGTGGTGAATGTCGCCTCTCGCCTGCAAGGAAATGCCTCGGACAACGATATCCTGCTCAACCGCTCGACATTCATAAAGGTGCGCCAGTACGTGCGTGTGGAATTGCTTCCCCCCATGTCTGTAAAGAACAGGACGGAGCCTCTGGAGGTCTTTCGCTTGAAAGGGCTGGCGTGATGGAGGCTAACCCGTTGTCAAAGCTGCTTCTTTGCAGCCCTGACGTTCTCGATAAATCGGCACTCTACAGTAGCCCCCCGATTTATCGAGGGGGCGTTAGCGCAGCGTCAGGGTTGGATTTAAAGGAGCTTGCGCAGCACGAACCCCACCTGCTGAGTACGGATAAAACCAAACCATTCATATAGCCGGTGTGCGTAGATGTTATCATCCTGTGTATTGAGCAGGATGCGCAGCACCTGCTCGTCCTCGAAGAAGTGTATCGCCTCGGCCATCAGGCGCGCTCCGATACCCCGGCTCCCGAACGATGGATGGACAGCGATCCGCACGAGGTAGCCGGATTCGCTGTCCAGCGCATTAAACTGGTATCCTACCACCTTGCCATCTAATTCCGCCACCACGAAATACGGGTGCGAGTCGGCTATATCGGTGAAGGCAACAGCGTCGTAGCGCCACAAGTGCTCGAAACATTCTTTCTCGATAACCAGCAGGGCGGGTATATCGCCAGGCTCGAAAGGGCGGGTCGTAACTTGTTGGTTCCCTTCGCTTGGAACGCGGTAGTCAAATTTGTCGTAGGCGTACAACAGGCGATATGGCGCAAAGCCGCAGGTAAGTAGGTCATCGCGCAGCCAGTCCTGCTCCATATCACTGCCGGAGTAGTGTAAATGATGTACGCCCCGTGCAATGAGCAGCGGTTCCAGTCCTTCAAGCAACATACGCAGCAGGCTATCATAGGCCTGGCTCTCTGTCCAGCTCACACCAAATCCACCTATCCATGCCGAGGGAGCGTTTACCGTCTGTGAAAGCAGGAAGCCGACTAACGACTCTCCATTGAAGATACCCACCGTCGGGTAGTGTTTGAGTAGTGCCGGAAGTTCCTCTATGGTGAACCGTTGATAGATATATTCAGAGGTACGCAGCAATCGCTCCAGCAGTGGGAGGTCTTCAATGCCTAGTATTCTTACCTTGTTAAAACTCCTCGGCATGCTTCCTCCGACCACTTTATGCACCCGGTCCCTTGATCTCGCGCCGCAGCCGTTCGATATCCGGTTTAGGCGCGTTGCGCATGCGATACCCAGTCAGTCCATGAATGCGCCGCAGCTCTGCGATCAGTACATCCGTGTTCAAGCGATATTTCCTGTCAGGAGGCGGACCCAGGTTATCTACGGCAGCATCATCACCAAGCAGTAAATTGATGCAGGTCGCCACACAGGCAGCCATTGCTTCTATATTATAACCGCCCTCCTGGACCAGAATCAATCGTCCATCACACAGGTATTGAGCCAATTCTATAATGATACCATTGAGCTTTGCGAATCCTGCCGTGGAGAGATACATATTCGTATGCGTGCTTGTCTGGGGAATGGCATCTTTCCAATGCGCATCGAAGCCGGCCGAGACCAGGATCAGCTGTGGTCGGAAACGATCGGCAGCAGGAGCCATTACCTGGCGGAAAACAGGCTCGTAGACCTCGTAGCCGGTCATCGCAGGTAGAGGCACATTAATGGTCGTCCCCAATCCTGCTCCCTCGCCTCGCTCGTCGGAGTTACCCGTGCCCGGGTAGAAAGGCGCCTGGTGTATCGAGAAGTACAACACGCGTGGGTCCTCGTAGAACATGTCCTGGCTGCCGTTCCCGTGATGCACATCATAGTCGATGATCATCACCCGTTCGAGACCGGAGTGGTCGAGGGCGTAGCGTGCGGCGATGGCCACGTTGTTGAAAAGGCAAAAGCCCATTGCCCCATCGGGTAGCGCGTGATGACCGGGGGGGCGCACCAGGCAATACGCGTTGTCGATCTCCCCTTTCATCATGGCATCTATGGCGGTGAGAGGGGCTCCTGCCGCCTTGATGGCCGCCTCGTATGATTTCGGAGAGACATAGGTGTCCGGAGCAAAATAGCGGCTTTCTCGCCCCCCCCGCGCCATTTCTTCAGCTACCCTCTGTGCTGCAGCCTCCACCTCGTGGATGTATGCGCGATCGTGTACCGCCGCCAGTTCATCCTCGTTGGCGGCGCGTGGCGCCATTTGTACCAGCTCGTCGCGCTCCAGCCAGTTTAGCGCTTCCAGCACCTTCATTGCCATCTCAAGGCGCTGCGGCCGCTCCGGGTGATTCCTTGGGGTGATATGTTCGAGAAAAATCGGATCATAGACCAGAGCGGTAGTCATGATACTTTCGCCACGGCTTCCTCTACCAGTCCGGGAATATCAAAGATCGTATCAGCAACCGGCACTTTGGCTGCCTGCAGGGCGGCCACCTTTCCCTGTGCTGTCCCTGTATTGCCGGAGATGATTGCTCCCGCGTGCCCCATGCGTTTCCCTGGAGGTGCGGTGCGCCCTGAGATGAAGGCCACAACAGGCTTGCTCATCGTCTTGATGTACTCAGCTGCGTCCTCCTCGTCGCTGCCGCCAATCTCACCACACATCACCACCGCTTTGGTCTCCGGGTCGGCCTCGAAAAGTTTCAAGTGATCGACAAAGGTCGAGCCGATAATCGGGTCCCCGCCAATGCCAATGCAGGTCGACTGGCCAATGCCCGCCTCGGTGAGCAGTGCGACAACTTCATAGGTGAGCGTGCCGGAACGCGAGATAAAGCCAACAGGGCCTGGTTTGAAGATCTGGTAGGGAATGATGCCGATCTTACCATGCCCTGGCGTGCATAGGCCGGGGCAGTTCGGGCCGATCAGGTGTGCGCCATGTTCACGTACAACTAATATAGCGCGTGTCATGTCTATCACAGGAATCCACTCGCTGATACAGACGATCAGCTCAATACCTGCGCTGGCAGCTTCCATAATGGCATCGGCGGCGCCAGGACCGGGCACAAAGATACAGGACGCGTTGGCGCCCGTGGCTGCTTTCGCCTCTCTGACGGTATCAAAGACCGGCAAGTCTTCCACCATCATTCCACCCTTCCCCGGCGTGACTCCACCGACCAGGTGCGTGCCGGCGGCTTTCATATTGCGGGTGTGAAACTGCCCCTCGCGTCCGGTGATGCCCTGCACAATGACCCGCGTCTTATCATCAAGCAGAATACTCATAGCGTTGACCTCTATCTCTTCGTATCGATGGCGGCCACGATCTTCTGGGCCGCATCACGCATATCTTTACCCCAAGCAAGCCCGGCATCCCTGAGCAAGGCTTTTCCCTCCTCCGCTCCTGTGCCTGAGAGCCGTACGACGATGGGCATGCCCTCGGGAATTTCGGCCTGAGCCATAATCACACCCTTGGCTACTTCTTCACCGCGCGTAATGCCCCCGAAGATGTTGACGAGGATGCCCTTCACCTGCGGGTCGCGTGCCACGAACGTCAGGGCCTTGCGCATCACTTCAGCCTTTGCCCCGCCGCCAATGTCAAGGAAATTGGCCGGCTTGCCTCCGACACGGGCCACCATATCAAGCGTCGTCATAACCAGGCCGGCGCCATTCCCCACAATTCCCACGTCCCCATCCAGCTTGACATACGTCAGGCCTTCCTTTTTTGCCTCGAACTCCAGCGGGTTTGACTCTTCCGTCTCTGCCCACGCAGCATACTCCTGCTGGCGGAACAGGCCGTTATCATCGATGAGAATCTTCGCGTCGGCCGCCTGCACCTGCCCGTCAGCAGTCAGCGCCAGCGGGTTGATCTCAGCAAGGCTTGCGTCGCTCTCAATGAAAGCCTTGGCCAGAGCCGCCAGGATGGCTCCACCCTTGCTGATTACTTGATGGGGAAATCCTGCGCGAGCGAGAATGTCGCGCGCCTCGAAGGGTCGCAGCCCCCAGTGCATATCGATGGGCTGCTGGATGATCTTCTCGGGTGTCGTGGCCGCCACCTCTTCGATATCTATGCCTCCTGCCGTCGAGACCATCACGACGGGGGCCTGCGTTTTGCGGTCGAGGATGATGCCGAGGTAGTATTCTTCTTTGATCTCTAGCTTGGAGACGACCAGCACTTTTTCTACTTTTAGCCCTTTGATCTCCATGCCCAGTACCTTTGCGGCAGCGGCGCGTGCCTCTTCAGGGGTATCGCCGAATTGAATGCCGCCCGCTTTGCCGCGTCCTCCAACATAGACCTGGGCTTTGATAACCATCGGCCCGCCCAGTTCGCGAGCAATGGCTTTGGCCTCCTCTGGCGTGCGTGCTACACGCCCGGGCTGTACCGGAATCCCGTAGCGTGCCAGGATGTCTTTAGCCTGGTATTCGTGAATCTTCACCGGAACTTACTCCTCTTCTCTTCACCGCTCGTCTCAGATCAATCAGCATGATCAGGCAGGTGAAAAAAATGTGTAATGCAGCCGCTAATCTGCCTATGGTCATGCTAGCATGCACCGAAAGGGGTGTCAAGGATTGCTGAAACTTGGTACAATAAAGGAGATGTCATATCTATCAGTGGGGAAAATGCATATGCAAAAAAAAGTATCAACTGGCCAATTGCTGGCGCGCCCCCAGGATGAAACTATACCGCCGGTAGGCGTACGCTTGCGCAAGGAAGAGAGCCCATTTCGCGTATGGCCCTTGCTCATCACTTTGCTGGTTGTGGGCCTGCTAATCATTACTATTGTGAGCGTAACTTTGGGCGGCCTGTTCCAGAATCTGCATTTTGGCACAAACACCGCTACCTCACAGCCTCCCATAACCACATTCAATGTTCAGCGAACTGCACCCTATGCAAGCCTGAATTTTACCGTCCTGACAGCGCAATACGCAACTTCTTTTATCGATGACACTATTCACCTTGGACCGGCGATTGTACGCGTGAATGTCCGGGTAGCCAATAAGACTACTAACCAGGTCTCCGTCATCTACTATGATGTCTTGCGCCTGCTGATCCCTGGTCAGAATGCCGTAGCTCCGGCGAATATCCTGCCCTATAGCCTGAAACCAGGTGTGGGTACACCGGCTTGCAATGCGTCCCCTGTTTCCTCGGGCCCGGCTCCCGCTAAAAGTGAAGTCGATTGCGTTGATTTCCCAGTTCCCAGGGGAACTCGACTTCAGACGTTATCGCTGCAACTAGGTTCCGCGTCGACCGGCGAATTCCTGGTGACAATACCGTTTAGTGGCTCCTTTAATCCCGGCCGCTATACTGGTAGAATATCATCTCAACACCTTGACATCCCTTACACGTACTATAACTTTGGCGATAGCCCCTTCCAGTTCCTTTACCGCCTGACCAGCGTGGATATCAGCTACTCATATAATGGAATGCAGAGCAAAGCGGGGCAGCAGTTCTATATCCTCAATTTTCGCGTGGATAACCAGAGCGGTATCTATGTCGTTCCTGGTTATGGCTATGATTACGTGCGCCTGATCATCAATGGTAATCTTCGCACGCCTGTCGATAGCACGCTCCCCAATGCATTTAATAGAAACGCGAGGAACGTCGCTGGCCAGGTGGCGTTTGTCGGTCCACCAGGCCTCGCGAACATCACCCTGGGATTGCTGCCGCAAAACGGTAGACCAATGCAAACAACAGATGTGCAATTATGATCCATAATAAAACGCAGCAGGAAGGAACGATATATATGTCCACAACATTTCGCGCCTTTGTGGTCAATAAAACAGAAAATGAATTCACCGCCAGCGTCCAGGAACTGACGCTGGCCGATCTCCCCCCCGGCGAAGTCCTCATTCGCGTTGCCTACTCCGGCGTGAACTACAAAGATGCTCTGGCCTGCATCCCCGACGGGAAGATCGTGCGCAGCTATCCTTTTGTTCCCGGCGTGGACCTGTCGGGAGTGGTTGTTGAATCGCATGATGCTCGTTTTCACGAGGGGGACGAGGTGATTGTCACCAGCTACGATCTCGGCGTTTCCCATTATGGCGGCTTTAGCGAGTATGCGCGTGTGAAGGCCAACTGGATTGTGCCACTGCCCCAGGGCTTGACGCTCAAAGAGGCCATGATCTTTGGCACGGCCGGTTTCGAGGCCGCCCTGGCATTGCATCAACTGGAGAAGAACGGCCTCACGCCTCAACGCGGTCCCGTGCTCGTGACAGGCGCGACCGGCGGCGTTGGCAGTATGGCCGTGAGTATGCTGGCGAAGACGGGTTACACCGTCACGGCAAGCACGGGCAAGCAGTCTGAACATGCCTACCTGCAGGAACTGGGCGCGCGCAATATCCTCAGTCGCGAGGAAGTATCCGCCGAGAGCAGCCGCCCCCTGGAAAAAGAACTATGGGCGGGCAGCGTAGACTCGGTGGGGGGAGCTACCCTGGCCTACTTGATCCGCACGACTAAGTATGGTGGTTCGATTGCCGCCTGCGGCCTCACCAGTGGTTCGACCGTCAACACTACGGCCTTTCCCTTCATCCTGCGCGGCGTGAACCTGCTGGGCATCGATTCGGTGTACTGTCCAATGGAGCTGCGCCGCGAGTTATGGCAGCGCATGGCAAGCGACCTCAAGCCGTCCACCCTCGCTAGCATGAGCCGCGAAGTGACACTGGACGAACTGCCCCAGGTGACCGCCTCCCTGCTCAAAGGTGGCGTTCGTGGGCATACCGTTGTCAGGCTGGCGGGAAAATAAAGTTGCAAACATATAAACAATTTATCACTTCTGACCCCAATGTGCTGTTTGGGAAGCCAGCCATTAGGGATACTCGCATTGCTGTAGAGCAGATTCTTGATGAGCTTGCTGGAGGGACAACCGTCGAAGAGCTTTTAGAGGAGTATCCACGGCTTACTCGCGAGGCGATCTACGCAGCACTGGCCTTCGCGGCCGATACCCTTTATTCTGTTGGCTCACCAAATAGCGAAGGCTGCTGACCCTGTTCAAGTTGTTTCTGCTCTTCGCGCTGTAACTGCTGAATACTCTTCGCAGGAGTTGGCATGTCTTCGGGGAGAGTAGCGCCAGCTCTTTTAATGGTTTCGCGGACTTCTTGTCCCATCTCGTGATGTGTACGATTTGCCTGATCTTTATCCTTGATCCGCTCGCGTTCGATCTTTTGTCTCGTCAGGCTGGCGCGGAAAGCATTTGCAGCAAGCTCATCGCTGCCCATGTAGTCGAGTATCTCCTGACTTTTCTTCAGCCCTTTGCGTGTATGAATGTCTCTGGCTTTGAGTCCGCCATAGAGGCCTATGTAACCATGGTCTTGAAAGATTGCGAAGTCTTTTGGCTCGATTACGCCAGCCCCCTGTGCTGCCCCAGCTAACTGATTATTGAGGATAGATATTTGAGACCGTCGAACCAGCCGTAACTGGTCTTCTGACATCGTAGTCAACTCATCAGTTAGCTCTTGGCGGCGTGTCTGTACAGCGAAATACGTTTGCCCCAGGGCAACAATCTCTTTAGAAGGATCGGCGTTCTGGACGATCAAATAACATGCATATCTGGACAGTTCAAAATCCTCAACCTCACGTTGTGCTCCTTTACCAGTTTTGATCATTTTCGTGACATCACGAAAATGATCAAAAACAGCGTGCCCACTATTGCTACATGCAGTTTTTGCCTTTGGGATTACATTCTGAAAGTTTTCCCAGCGGTTATAGCCTAAAATTTTTGCTAGATCGCGGGCACTCCAGTATTCGCTGCCATCTTCGGCCTGCCTGCGGATTGACTCGAATGGAGAGGTACGAGGAGTGATTGGTTCGTCATTGCCACTGTTCATAGATATATCCCCTCACATGGTTTTGGCTTACTATACTAGAAAATTTAATAAAAATCAATCTCCTGATATATTTGGTCCCTGATAAAAACTGGTTCAATGCCGACGGAAAGGTAGTTATGCCCCGGCAGCAAACGTGACCGACCAATGGCCTGTCGGCCAGGACACGTCCACGACATAACATCCTGCCTTTGGCACGACGAAATCGCTCCCCCATTCAGCCCACCCCTCTCCAACGACGGACCAGGGATGGTTCGGATGCTGCGTATCTAATACGGCATCAGCCACGGGTGTATCGTCGAACTGGAACAAGAGAGGCATGTGATTGAAGAGATCATGACCACGGACTGTGACAGCATGCGTGTAGTTTGGTCCGACCTCCCAAATCGTTTTCAGTATGGCCCATCCATAGGGCGCTAGATAGGTGCTCGGTTCGTTCTTGGTAGGAGAGAGGTGAGCGATGACTGGACCACCTGGCCAGTCGGCCCAGACTGGGGAGGCGCCAATGACCGGGCCAAGACCTGGCAAGCTCATATGAGGGGTCGGGTTACTTACCGGGCAGTTCTGTGGCACTGGCCCCAGGAGTGGAGGGATCGGTGTCGGCGGGGGCACATAGGAAGTTGGGGTTGGCATCAACAGAGCCGTTGAGGTGGCTTGTGCGGTGGGTGGAAGCGGCGTTGAAGCACAGGCCCCGAGAAGTAAGATGCACATGAGCAACATGACGCATCGGGTAAAGAGAGAGATGTTCTTCATGTTCGTCGTTCCTTCACTTGAACAGGAGTAGATATCGCTGAAGGTGAGCCAGTTGCGAAACCCTTGCACATCCCTCTGGAACAGGCTTTGGTCGGCCATCCCGTTTCAGCTACTTGCTCGCCTACTAGAACCCGTTACTACCGGCCGCAAAGGTGAGACGCCACTGTCCCTCCGGCCATGCCGCCTCCAGGTAGTAACATCCTGCCATAGGAATGTACACATAGGAAGGCCAATCCACCCAATCGCCCGTAATAGAGCTTCGCTCCTGCGGACGTAAGACCGGAGCCATGCTTGGGTCTTGTTCACCCATCTGAAACCACAAAGGCGTCCCAGTACGGAGATTGCCACCACGGACCGTGATCGGATGCATATAACGTGCTGGCGCTCTCCAGAGCATTTTCACTGCCCATCCATACTGAGTATAGCCATCATAGCGAGGAAACCGTACCGTGGCATGGGGTCCATCAATACCGCTGACCCAGAGTGGAGCATGACCGAAAACTGGTCCCAGATCGGAGAACACTTGCTGCGGGGTTGGACCGAGAGGACAGTTCTGTGGCACTGGCCCCAGGGGTGGAGGAGTCAGAGTTGGAGGGGGAACATAGGGAGTTGGGGTTGGCATTGAAATAGCCGTTGAGGTAGCTTGTGCGGTGGGTGGCGGCGTTGCAGCACAGGCCCCCAGGAGGAAGCCGCACATAAGCACCATGATGGATCGGGTGAAGAGAGAGATGCTCTTCATGCTCGTCGTTCCTCCACTGTATCAGATAGGCTACCGGAGTGAAAGCAGAGAGGCTGCTAACGCCCCTGCTGTAAACAACAAGACCAGGCCGTCCATATAACGCCAACGCCACTGTGCCGTCAAAATCATCATGGGTTCATAACTCGCATTCATTTGTTTCCGATTGCTTACCACGCCAAGAGCCCATGCGCCTCCATGAGCGACACCAATAATCACACCGATAGTCGTGGCTGTGATCAAGTTATAG
>WNEZ01005164.1_pt1 | contig 11419 bp, 10 predicted proteins | sample 5400521 | NCBI WGS metagenome assembly WNEZ01 (sample SAMN13153339, study PRJNA577476) | soil metagenome | isolation source: 120 cm saprolite under Douglas fir tree site 2 hole 1 replicate 1 | place: USA:California | collected 2015-04-18
GCAAGAAGCAGGACCCGCAGATGCGCGTTTACCTGCGCTTACAGGCCGATGCCAAATGGTACGACATCTCCGAAGATGACATACGCACCTGGTTCCAACAACTCGCCCCCGATGGTTACGAGCGCAATAAACGCAACGCAGAACACTCCATCGAGAAGCTACAATTTCTGGTGAGTCTGATCGAGGAGGCACAGAAACGGGAGTAGCAAAGGCCTTGCACCCGCAATAGGTAGCCATCATTCCGTAGGGGCGGGGGTGGTGCGGTGTGGGGTGGGGGCCCTTGTGGAACGCTGTCTGGGGGACAGGTATGCCCGTCGTGCCTTTTTCACTCCCAGCCTAACTCCTTCAGCACCTCATCTAACGGCTGAACCCTACCTTCTTCTATATCCTTAACACCCTCGCGGAACGAAACCATCAACTCTGGATCGCTCATCACCTCAAGAGTTTCCATAATCGACTCGTACAATCCCCACGGCAAAATAGCCATGACAGGCTTGCCGTCGCGTGTCACAGTAACTACCTCCGGCTCCTGGTCAAACCGTTCTGGGAGGCGCGTGATTTCCTCTCGGATTTCTGAGATTGAAAAGATGTTCTTTGGCATTGATGGTAACCTCTTTATACTATTTCTCGTACCTCAACTTAAAACGTACTATTTGTCAACCAGCGTTTTACTGAGGAGGTTATACAGGCCCACACAGCACCAGTAGCGTTCTGCGCAGAAGCTTGATCGTCATTGGCATGGTCGGTGCAATCTCTCCATTGCGATACGTACTCTCCTTTGATATAATGCTCATGCACAAGAAGCACTCTATATACCTATTGCCATTACACACTCGTGTATCCCATAGAGATGCCGTAGGTCGCGCTTTAGAACGTATTATACAAGATAGGTACAATTAAAGATGCTGATTTCCTTTCAGTACTATGAGACTCAGATAACATGAGGAGGAGGATGTGTCTGTTAAGATGCAACTCACCATATCAAAGAAGGAGGTATACACATGAGTCACGTTTTCCAAATTCCTGACGACATTTACGCCGAGATTGCCGCCTATGCTGCACGACACGGGCAAACTCCTGATGCGCTGTTCTTGACTTTGGTAACGGAAGGGGTGACTCTACTGAAGCGTGTAGAATCAACCGCGTCCCTACATGAAGTGCCATATGATCCAGCACGCGATCCGCTCGCCCCATTTATTGGTGCGTTTGATAGCGGTGATGAGGACCCAGAATGGATCGAACGGCACGATATATACTTTGCTGGAGATCACGGAGAGCGAAATGGCAAAAAGGAATAGTCTGTTTGTTGATACATCAGGGTGGGCTTACTTGGTGGATCGCCACGATCCTTTTCACCGTGACGTACGTGCAGTCTATGAGCACGCACTCAATCAACATCGACTACTCGTGACAACGAACTACGTCATCGCTGAGTTGGTTGCACTTCTGGCAAGTCGTTCGCGTATTCCGCGAGAGCAGATTTTCACGTTCGTCGATGCACTCAAGATCACGCCCCATATCGAAATCATCCATATCGATGCTGTCCTCGATGCTGTGGCATGGGCTCTCCTGAAGGCTCGCGCTGACAAAGAATGGTCACTGGTCGATGCAAGTAGTTTTGTGATTATGACTACATATGGGATGACAGAGGCACTCACCACCGACCACCATTTTACGCAGGCAGGATTCGTTCGGCTTCCTACTCTACAATAGATAAGCACCCCATCACATCCTCCACAGACCCAATCACAAAATCCGCCCCCCGTTCCTGATACGTCCCCGCCTCATTATCGTAGACTACCATCGCCGCCAGCATCTCAGGCTCATCCTCTTCTCTGCCCGCCCGGTAGCGTAACACCAGGTCGAGATCGTCAGCGGTATCGCCTACGTACAAACCTCCACCGGCACCAACGGACTCAACAGCCAGGCGCAGGGCACGCGGATCGGGTTTTGGGCAAATATCGGCGGGGATCACTACCTCCCACCAGCATTCACCGCTATACTGCTCCATGCGCTCTAGCGCACTATCGACCTCCGGGCCGACACGTCCGGTAATCATCCCCAGGTGCCGTATGCCCGCTTCACGAAGCCTGCCCGGCAAATCGGCAGGGAAAAGCATCTCCTCACGGTGGACGAAACCAGGGGCATCGGGGAGATAGCGCGGGGCGTGACCGAAGCGTTTGCTGAACTCTGCCGCCCCCCAGTAGAACTCGTGATAGAGGTCGCCAATCACGTTGTAATCCGGCTGCGCAGTAGCAGGGGTCATATCCTTAACCCATTCAATGCCTCCGTGCCCACGCAGGTTAGCCTCCCGCGAAAGCGCCGCCCATTCCTGGATGCTGCGTTCAGCAAGAGACGTTCCCTTCCACTCACGCAATCGGGCCGTGAAGAGTGTGGCGAGCAGGTAACACATATCCCAGTCGTTATTATAGCCACCAGCTTGCTTAAACGCATTGACGTCATCGATCGTGACTAAGGGCTTCCCCGTGTCTTCGTATTGACCCCAATCAAGCCCGTTAATCGTACCCGCAAAGTACTCCGCCACCGCAATATCTGTGGCATGGAAGGAAACTATCGTTTTGATCAGTACACCATCAACATCAAAGAAGATGGTATCGAAGGGCTGAGGAAAGCGTAGGTTAGGACGTATCCAAATGATAGTAGTCTCCTTAAAACGATTGCTCAGCTTCAATAGTCGCGCGACCTCGTCGCTAATATCCTCAGGAACCTGCACACAATCATCGCCAGCACGATAAAGACGAGCATGGCAACCAGCGTCGAGACGTCAATGCTATAGCCATTATAAGGAATCGGCGGATGCAAGTTATCGAACGGAGCAACCAGTGGAGCAGTGAGCCGAAAAACCCAGTGAGCGAACAGGCTGAGGGTGATGCGGAAAAAGAGTAAGATAAAGCGCGTGAAAAGCACCAGTAGCAGGACAGTCAATGCAAGCGCCACGAGCTGTCTGATCTTATTGATAATGAAAGCGAGGAATGTTCCTATTCCGCGCATTAACCGCCTCATCCATGATTCGTGAGGAAGAGCGCTGATCCGTATCGGTGCTGTGTTGCCTGGTAGTATCGGATCCGTCGTATCATTATTATAAAAAGCTGTAGAGGCTGGTTTTCGCCACTCCGGATCCACCCAGGCCCACTCTGATGAGTGCTGACGATCTTTCATTGCATTCTGCTCGCTCTCTACTGGAAGACAGTATACACTTATGAGTTCGAAAAACCAAAACGAGATAGACCTTATGCTTACTTCCAAAGACCCGATTACAATTCGACTTCAATCTGCGCATCCATATCCGCTTCTCCCAACACATGTATTTGATCCCAACCCTCACCTGGCGCATCAAGCAGCATCTGCTGAAGCAAGCGAGCATGATAGGCTATAACAGCTTCACCCACCATGCGTTTACGCCTCCGGTCGCGTTCCAGGCAAGTCTCCGCCGAAACATTGAAGATGAGAAGGCAGGCTAGATAGCCCTGCATACGTGCCATTTCTCGTAGCCTGCGCCGTGCATCTGCATGAAGCGCCGTACTATCTGCCACCGTGAAGCGCCCTAAAAACATCCTCTTACGAATAATATAATAGAAGAGGTCAAAGGCATCGCGGTTGACCTGCTGGTTGGTGACATCGTCGCAGATAAGGGCTCGACAGTGGTCAGATGACACAATCATCGTCTCCCTGAAACGCTGCTCTGCAAAGGTGCTTTTGCCGGAAGCGGCAGGCCCACTGAGCACCAGCAACGTTCTGCGCGGCAGCTCGATGGTCATTGGCATGTTAGATGCAAACTCTCCATTGCGATGCATGCTCTCCTTTGATATAATGCTCATGCGCAAATAGCAATTCTATTTGAACTTATCATACAACACTAATACCGGGCAAAATTAAGAATTTTGCTTTCGCTTTCCATAGAACGAGGAGAAAGATGTGTCTGTTAAGATGCAACTTACAAGTACACAGATTCGCGCACGCTTTCTAGATTTCTTTGCCAGCAAGGGCCACTTAAAGGTTCCCAGCTCGTCGCTTGTGCCACATAATGACCCAACGGTTCTGCTCACCACCGCCGGCATGCAACAGATGATCCCTTACTTTTTAGGGCGTGAGACTCCGCCTGCACTACGGCTTACTTCTGCGCAGAAATGCTTTCGCACAACCGATATTGACAAGGTGGGCAATGAGCGCACACTGACGTTTTTCGAAATGCTGGGCAGTTTCTCCGTGGGCGACTACTTCAAACGCGAGGCAATCGCTTTCGCCTGGGAGTTTCTAACACAAGTCGTGCAATTGCCCGCTGACCGTCTGCATCCCACGGTACACCCGCAAGACGACGAAGCTCCCAGGTGGTGGACCGAGATCACCGGTATCCCTGATGAGGCAATTGTGCGGCTGGAAGATAACTGGTGGGGACCACCGGGAGCATCCGGTCCATGTGGTCCTGACTCCGAAATTTACTATGATCGCGGTGTCGAGCATGGCTGCGGCAGAGCCGATTGCAAACCTGGATGTGATTGCGAACGCTTCCTGGAGATCTGGAACCTGGTCTTCATGCAGTTCTATCAAGACCTCGACGGCTCACGAACACCTTTGCCAAAGAAGAACATCGATACCGGCCTGGGACTGGAACGTCTCGCCATGGTACTTCAAGGCAAGGAGTCGATCTTCGAGACTGATGGATTCCGGCCCATTATCGACCGCTTCGCAGCACTTGCCCATACAACGTATGGCAAAGATGAGAAGAGCGATACCTCCCTGCGTGTCATTGCCGACCACGCTCGCGCCCTGGTCTTCCTGGCTGCCGATGGCGTGCTCCCTAGCAACGAGGGACGTGGTTACATTTTCCGCCGCATTCTACGCCGCGCTGTACGCCACGGTAAACTACTCGGGCTGGATAAGCCTTTCCTGTCCGAAGCTGCCGATACGGTAATACAGCTTATGAAAGATCACTATGTCGAGTTAAGCTCGCAGCGCGACCGTATCGTGGAGATTCTGAGCCTGGAGGAAAAGAAGTTCGGCCAGACACTCAATGCCGGTCTGCACCTGCTCAACACGCTGCTCGAAGATTTACAGCAGCGCAACCAGAATATCGTTCCAGGCGAAGAAGCTTTTAAGCTGTACGATACACACGGCTTCCCTCTCGAGCTGACGCAAGAGGTGGCGGCTGAACACGGTTTCAGCGTAGACATTCCTGCCTTTGAGCAGGCCATGCAATGCCAACAGGAGCGCAGCCGGGCAGCGGGTACTTTCACGCAGGGCCAGGACGACCAGGTTCTCGCGGAAATGCTCAAGCGAGTCGGCCCAACCGAGTTTACGGGCTACCTGGGAACGACCGGCAGCAGCAAGATCGTGGGCCTCATTGTGGACGGTGAAGCGACCGAGAGCATCAGCGCCCCACAACAGGCGTTGTTGCTGCTCGATACAACTCCTTTCTACGCGGAGAGCGGAGGTCAGATAGGCGACCAGGGGGTGATAAGCGGACCGATGGGTGTCTTCCAGGTGCAGGACACGCGCCGCCCGCTGAAGGGGCTTATCGTTCACTATGGCCATGTCAGCGAGGGTTACGTGCGTGTTGGCGATAGTGTGCAGAGTACGGTCGACTCCCAGCGCCGTGAAGATACGATGCGTAACCACAGTGCGACGCACCTGCTCCACAAAGCACTTCGCGACCTGCTCGGCCCGCAGGTTGAGCAACGCGGCTCGCTGGTTGAGCCGGATCGCCTGCGTTTCGACTTTGCCTCTCCTCGCCCCCTCACGCCTGCGGAGATAGCTCAAATCGATGAGCAGATCAATCGCTGGATCCGGGCCGACCTGCCAGTTCATACGAGGATTATGCCTTTAGATCAGGCCTTAGCGACCGGGGCCATGGCGCTGTTCGGCGAGAAGTATGATGAGCAAGTGCGTGTGGTCTCGATGGGTAGTAGCGTTGAATTGTGCGGAGGCACCCACTGCTCTAGAACAGGCCAGATCGGCCTCTACCTCACCGTTCAGGAAGCGAGCATCGCCGCCGGCATTCGCCGTATCGAGGCCTTGACAGGACGAGCCGCCGAGGCGTATCTGCGGCACCGCAGCGCCATTGTGGACGCACTGACTGCCACTTTGCAGACACAGCCTGACCTTCTTGAGGCCCGTGTAGAGCAACTTGTGCAAGAGCTTGCCGCTACACGCCGCCAGGTCGCACAGTTTCAACGCGATGCCGCCCAGCGTCAGGCCGAGACGTTGGCCGGACGCGCCCGCGATGTTTCTGGTGTCCTGGTTGTGGCAACAACTGCCGATGTACCCGACGATAAGGTGCTACGTGAGATGGGTGATATGGTGCGCAACAAGCTCAGCCGCCCGGCTGTCGTTGTGCTGGCCAGTACCTTTGGGGATCGCGTAAGCTTCCAGGTCAGTGTCAGCCCTGAACTCACCAAACGTGGTTTACGTGCTGGCACGATTGCTAGCATCATTGGTGAGCGGTTAGGCGGTAAAGGCGGTGGCCGACCAGAATCGGCCCAGGGTGGGGGTCGAAACAAAGCTGAACTTGGTGCCGCCCTCGATTTAGTGATAACATTAGTGCGTGAAACGATCAGCTAGATTTTGTCGCCAAGGCCATTCCCCTTGCAGGGATGTTTACACAGGTAGGTTTTTGGGAAGCGGGGTCCAGGGGCGCAGCCCCTGGCGGGGGTTTGGGGGTGTCCCCCAAGCTTCTCTCGCCTTCGCCGCTGCACGCGGCGTGCCGAAAAAACCTACCCCTGCAAATTGCAGGAATAAGGGTCCGCACCCAAAGATTCTTAATGCAGCGAGCAGCGCGTGATAACTTGGTACTAGAGCTTAGGACAACGGGAATGAAAAACCTCTTTCAACGTCTACGTGGCCTCGTACTGGGACGAGGAGAAGAGAGTATATACTCCCACCGCCAGGATGGGGGCTATCAACTTCAGGATGGAGGTGATCAGCGCCAACTCTATACCGCGCTGGACATCGGCACCGAGTTTGCCAAGGCGATCATTATCGAGGTGCAAGAGGACGAGGGTATTGTACTGGGTGTGGGACGCCACCACCAGAGCTATAGTCACATGTCCGATGGCATTGTGACCGACATTGCAGGCGTCATCACTAACTGCAACGAAGCGCTGGTCCAGGCCGAGCAGGCTGCAGGTGGAATCGTTGCTCCAACAGCTGTGATCGGCATCGCCGGAGAACTGGTGAAAGGCAGCTCGCTTACAATCAACAAACAACGCCCGCAACCCGCCAAAGCCATCACACCAGAGGAACTTGAATCCATCATCTCCAGTGCACAACAGAAGCAGTTAAAGCTCGCCAGGGATCGTATCGCTGCCGAAATGGGCCTCTCGAATGTTGAAGTGCGCCTGACAAATGCAGCCGTGATCTCGGTACGCATCGATGGGCAGGTCGTCTCCAATCCAATAGGCTTCAAGGGCCGTCACTTCATGCTCACACTCTTCAGCGCCTTCGCACCACTAATGCAATTGGGCGCGTTGGAAACCGTAGCACAAGGACTGGACCTGACCCTTGTGAGCATCGTTGCTGAACCGTATGCTCTGGCCCGTTGCTTGAGCACAAATGCCAGTGCTGACAGCGGGGGCATCTTTATCGACATCGGCGGTGGCACAACCGACATCGCCCTCGTGCGCCAGGGCGGAATCGAGGAGACGCGCATGTTTGCCCTGGGCGGACGTACCTTCACGCGCCGCCTCGCAGCTAGCAAAGGTCTTTCGATTAAGCAAGCCGAGAAGCTCAAGCTGGACTATAGCGATGGGCAAATCAAGGGCAGCAACCGGGATGAAGTGCAAAATATTCTTGCCCCCGAATGTCAGACCTGGATGGACAGTGTGGAACTACTGATCGATGAATTAGCGAAAGGTCAACTGCTGCCGCCAGCCATCTATCTGGTAGGAGGAGGAGCAGGGCTGCCCGATCTGCGGCAGAAGCTTGAAAGTTTCCCCTGGACGGAGCGACTCCCTTTCTCGCATCACCCCACGATAGAACTGGTACAGCCCGAAATGGTGGCCAGCATCTTCGACCCTGATCACCTGCTAAAAAATACCCAGGACATTACACCTATGGCACTGGCATATCAGGCAATCGAGTTACAAAATGAGAATAATGTTCTGGAAAGAGCACTGTATCGGGTCATTCACAGCTTGCATATCTGAAATAGGGAGTACGTGGAATTATGGCCGACGAGCAGATCATCTATCTAAGTCCAGAAGAAGAACTCACGACTGTACGTGAGCGTCTCGAGCGCGCCCAGGCACAACGTATCATCTTGATTATTCCACCGCAAACACAACTGCGTAGCCACATCAGTTGGCGGCTGCTCCATGCTCGTGCTCGCGAACTAGGCAAAGATGTCCTGGTGATCAGCTCCGATCGCCAAATCCGTGCCGTGGTCAAAGCGGCTGGTTTCAGAGTTGCTGAGTCACAAGAGTCTCCCCCTTCAGGTGGCACACGTCCCGGCAGTCGTCCAGGCCGCAGCGGAGCAGGTGGGAGAACAGGAACTCGTCTACGCGGCTCGCCTGGCAAGTACACTCCAGATGACCGTGGCAGCAGCACTGATATTCGTATTCCCCAACGCGAACAGCCAGCTCCACGCGATTTCATCGTGAGTGATCAACGCCCGGCACCCCCAGAGCCGGAGTCCCGTCCGCAGGATACGAGCGCAGACCCGGTTACGCATCCTCCCCCGTCCACTTTTGAGGCACCGGACAAGCAATTTGGACCAGGCTATGATTTCCGTATCGATACTTCTCCGCCGCCGTCCGGTGCAGAGGCAGAGCAAGAATTTGATGAACATAACTCGCTGGTGGCAGATTACAAGGTTGCCCAAAGCATTCGCCAGGCAGCGCAACTGGATAATGCTGAGACCATCACACAGCCGGCTGAAACGGAAGCTGCGGCGCCTGCAGAGAGATCATCTCAACCCCATGATACCGTGCCACCCACTCGCAATGCTAGTGATCCGTTTTCATTGATGGAGGATAGGCAATCTGTGCGCTTGCCAGAGCAGCGCGGGGCGGCGCCAATTGACGAGCTCGATGGGGGGGTACCCGATCTCTCTGAGTACCCAACCGATGTTATTGCAGATGCCGAGATCGAGGACCTGGGCGATGAAGGAGATATCGTGCAGCCCAGCCCGTTGCCCGAACCACTAGACGAAGAGGGGGAGACAGAGGAGGCGATAGAGTCACCACGCACCTATGGTAGACGACCACGCGGCAACCGCCAGGATATCTTACCAGGAGAAGTCGAGAGCGAGGATGCGTTACCGCCAATCCAGCAACCTCCTCCCTCACCGTTACGCCCATCGCCGCCACTGCCTATCCCCGCTACACCTGTCGGTAATCACTCACCTGCTCTACAACCACCGGTTTCACCACGTACACCACGCCCCAGGATACTCCCAGCTGGCTCAAGGCCCGCTGGAAGAGGTACCCCTGCAACTCCCACTCCGCCCAGAACGACAAGACGCGCTGGACATGGAGCTGGAGCCGGTCGTCCAGCAACAGTGGCACAGCCCCGTAGAAGCACTGCAGCCGGACCCAGTAGCCGCAGCATTATCCTTATCTCAGCAATTGTGCTTATTCTCCTCCTCATCGCTGCGCTTGCCTACTTTGTCCCGTCCGCAGATGTGACCATCAACCTTCCCGCGCAGAACTTTAGCACACCCTTGGCGCTGACGGCCACTGCCACGAGCCAACAAGACGCCGCACATCAGACCGTCCGCGCTCAGACCGTCGTCTTTGATGCGAGCATGACCAAAACAGGTCGGACAACCGGCAGCAAGCAGGTGGGAACAACGCCGGCCACCGGCCAGGTCGTCTTCACCAATCATGGCAACCAGTCCGTGCATATTCCTACCGGGACGATTGTCGCCACGAAAAGTGGCGTCCAGTTCATGACCACCTCCGATGTCCTGGTGCTCACAGTCGGCAGTAATGTCGGCAATACCATCTTTGATCTGGTTCAGGCCCAAAGCCTGGGCCAGAGCGGCAATGTGCCCGCCAATAGTATTACTGTCATACCTCCTGAAAGTCTGAGCAAGCTCGAACAGGTCAACGGGAATGCCTCGCTCAACGTGAGTGTCACCAACCCTGATGCCATCACCAACGGGGGATTAGGCACTGCGACTGCCGTGACCCAGAACGATATTCAAACCTTGAAGACCGCACTGGAGCAGCAACTCCAACAACAGGTCAAAGCCTGGTTAGCCGGGCAGGTGCGGCCTGGCGATGTGCAAGGCCAACCTGTCCAGATGGAGACCTCCTTTGCAACCCCTGCTGCAGGACAGGTTGCCACCAATGGAACCGTGACGGTGCACGTGAGCCTGCACATGACGGTGCTGCTTGTGCGTGCCGCCGGTCTGCAAACCGTCGCACAAGCAGCGTTCAATGCTGCCGCCAGTAAATTTAAGCCCGGCTATGCACTTGCGCCACAGCAGATGCTGAGTCTGACCAGGACCAGTTCGAAGAGCTGCACGCCTTCCATTGGGACAACGTCTCTGACCTTGTGCTATAGCGCCAGCGGACCGATCGCTCCACAGATTCCCGTTCAGCAAGTGCGAGACGCCCTGGCCGGGAAAACGGTCAAAGATGCCACGGATTATCTCAACAGTATCACTAATGGTGTAGGTGGAGTCACCACCCAGCCCGTGATCACAGTCCATCCCGGCTTCTTTCCCTTGCTCCCGTTCTGGTCGCAGCACATTAGTATACATGTGAACGTTGTTCCTGCGCCGGCCGCGCCAAAGAGATAGCATGACACGATTGTTGGCACTAGATGTTGGAGAGGCAAGAATCGGGGTGGCGGTGAGCGACCCTAGCGGATTCCTGGCCTCTCCCTATACAACATTGCACGTCTCTGCTGACGAGCTGCGGACCTGGACGTCCATTCAGCGGCTCGTCAGTGAAACAGAGGCAGAAGGCCTTGTCATTGGCCTGCCGATTAGCCTTGATGGACAGATTCACGCACAAGGCGAGCGCATACAAGCATTCGCCGAGCGCTTAAAACCTTATATTTCGATCCCAATCAGTTTCTGGGATGAGCGACTCTCGACCGTCGAGGCACAGCGCTTGTTGATAGAACGAGAGCCAGATCAAGAACAGCGGCGCCGTAGCTCCCCGATTTATCGTGGGAGCCCGATTTATCGTGGGAGGCAGGGGCATACGCATGCGAGACGTCGACGCCCACGCCAGGAGATTGATGCCCTGGCCGCCGCCGTTCTACTCCAGGATTACCTGGATCATCACCGTAATAAAATAGAGGATACACACCTGTCAGGGACCCCATAGCTCAAGCTAGGGGCTTGCGCAAGCAAGTCCATACCTGACCAGTCTCAGCTAGCAATAGCTACGTTCGGAGCGAATGCATAGGTACGTCCGGGTGCTTCACCAGCCCGGACCGCTACGGGAGC
>WNEZ01005165.1_pt1 | contig 11417 bp, 12 predicted proteins | sample 5400521 | NCBI WGS metagenome assembly WNEZ01 (sample SAMN13153339, study PRJNA577476) | soil metagenome | isolation source: 120 cm saprolite under Douglas fir tree site 2 hole 1 replicate 1 | place: USA:California | collected 2015-04-18
CTGATAAAGCGCATGTCAAACTGCAGCAATGTGACGATGGCATAGGGTCGTACCGGGTCGGGCCGAAGAAATGTTTTGGCATCGAGCGGAAAATTGAAAGGGGGGGCAGCGTAGCCTTCGGTTATCCAAACTCCCTCACCTGGGAGCGACGGCCTGATGACCGGCACGACCGGCACCAGTGGCATTGGCGCTAGAGTTGTTGAGGTGGGCAATGCAGATGCAGGTGCTATTGGCAAAGACTGCACTGTCCAGGGCGGATCAACATGCCGACCACTCAGATGGGATTGCGCTTGATGGACAGTATCGGAAACTCCGAGAAACCACGACTCAATTTGTGCTGTTATCGTTGGGCCGAGTACCGCACGCATGGCGTCAGCGGTCACGGCTCCAAATGAACCATTCGCCTGGCTGGAGAACACAACTGCGATAAGAGTGACGATACTCAGACACACAAACCAGCGACGCAACCGCTTACCTCGGGGCTTTCGCTGCTTTTGCAATTGCTCTTGCAGCTGGATGGGCTGCGGTTGCAATTGTTGTGGTGGTGACCATTCGAATTGGTGTTGCTGCGGCTGCATTTGAATCGGTTGTGGTGATGATAGAGGTCGTTGTGGTGGCCATTTGAATTGGCGTCCCTGCTGTGGTGGCCACTCTAACTGTTGCCGGTTCATCCTGCATCCCTTCATGAAGGCGAATAATTCCTCATTCTTCCGGGTAAAACGCAGGCAATTGGCGTCGGTAACAGGACCAGGACAATACCCCTGGCATCGGGCAGTTTTATCTGAGATGTGGCCCATTCTATCTCTCCTGAAGAATATGGTTCAACTAGCGCTCATTTTGCGCGGTAATATTTTGGCGCTGCTTGCTTGCTTTCACCTGCGGTGAGTCCTCGATAAATCGGGACGCTACGGTAGGTACCTTGCCTGTCGCCTGGTTCCCTGCCATATTCAACGCATGCACCGCTGCCTCGATGGATGAGTCAATGGCCTCGGCTGGCATGCTCACGTGGAATGTCTGCAAGATCTCCGCAACGCGGATCTCCGCCTCGTGCTTCTTGACGGCGCTTGCCTCACCGGGAATGACCTGCTCAACGGCGTGTACTGCGCGACTCACGGCGTACTCAAGCATATCGCGCTGGTTGGGTGGCAGCCAGCGCAGGAGGTGCTGGTAGGCTGCCGCTGCGATGCTCGTGGCGAATATGATAATGACCGGAACGAAGTAAGGGACCAGGGTGATCAATAAATCCTGTGACATGTCACCTCCATGTCAGACATTTTGTTGTGACAGTGTGTCCATAATGTGCTGCGCTGTTTCCTCGATGAGCCTGGCCGAGGCAAAGATCTCGCTGGTATTCGCGTTGGTGGTTGCAGCGCTGGCTAGCTTCCTCAGTGCGATGATCTCCTGGCCCACCCACATCTCGAAGATACCGCGATCGGGCGTCCACTCAAGCACAGTCATCCTGAAAGCCTGCGATGTGCCTCCACCTACTGACGGATTACCGACCTCCAGTTGTGTCATGCCGTGCTCGGCCTCACGCGGGATGTTGCTGCTGTCCCATGGGTTGCTGAGTATATATTCTCGGAAGCCGCGCACAACTGGCATGCCGTTAGGCGGGGTCAACGTCATTCCATCGTCTTTCCATCCTGCTGGTACTCCCCCTTGTCGTTCCTCCTTCATGTTGCAAAAAGGCGAATAATGCTTGCCATGGATAATTGCCTGGGCAAAGCGCCTTATCGATAGGATCTAGTGAGTTGTGGCCTTTGATGTGCGTGAGTGGAATGTGGTACTTCTGCACAAGATAGGCCACAAGTTTGAAGCTGGCTTCTTGCTGCGCAGGCGTTAAGGGTGTGCTATTATCCAGAGCTGCATCACAATGCTCGATAGAAATGGTGACCGTATTGAGATTCGTGCCACCTCCTTTCGACTCGCCTGACTGCGAAGCAGTAGACGCGCTAGCGTCGTTGGCGAGGCGGGTAGGTGCCACACCAGATCCCACATGCATAGGGTTGAACTGTGTCCAAAATGGATCATAGCCATCCTCCACACAACAGTTGCCTCCAGCATCCAACGCCTCTGGCACGTATTGCCAGATGGATCCATCGGTTCCTACGCCATAATGCACACTTTTCCCGCTATATGCTTCCAATGAATAATTGCGGAATGAGCAATACCGTCTACGACTCGAAACCAGATGACAAGCGTGCTCCTGGATGGCGATCCCGCAAAATCATCATGGAAGCATTTAGCGAGGAATGTCCGATAGATGGCGTCTGGCGTGGCGTCTCCACCCGTCTTGTGCAGAACAATTGCGGCATGCGCGTTTGAATCGAACATAAACGAGGGTGGAACGTTATGATCGGTCGCTCCTGGGTAGTCTGCCATACCTACTCTCCTTGCCTTGCCTTGCTCCTCGGCTCACTCCCAGTTTACAGGATGCTCAAAATGTTCCCGATTGGATAGATGGTTCCTTGAATCGTCTACTCTTGAATGGAATGACTTTTCGAGGCAAACATGTGGCGGGCCAGCGCCACTTTCGCATTCGACTGGAGTTTGCGAGGTCTACCCCCGACGTTTCCCCTGGCTCTGGCGGCGGCTAACCCAGCGTTGGTGCGCTCGCGAATCAGATCTCGTTCGAATTCAGCCAGCGCTCCCATGAGATGGAAGATCAGTTTCCCAGAAGGGGTAGTTGTGTCAATCTGCTCCGTGAGGCTCATGAACGAAATGTCGCGCTCGTTGAGCCCCTTGAGCAGTTCCATCAAATGCTTGAGAGAGCGTCCTGCTCGATCCAACTTCCATACCACCAGCGTATCTCCTGGTCTCAGATATGCCAGAGCCTCATTCAGACCTTTGCGCTCTGCCTTTGTCCCGGTAATCTTATCGAGGAACCATTTCTCGCAGCCTGCTTCTCTGAGCGCATCAATTTGTAATGCCTCATGTTGCTCCTGTTTGGAGACGCGAATATACCCGACTTTCATGACACTCTCCTCCATGTGTCTCACGTTTCCCGTCAACGTGGTGAAGTTTTGAGATTCCCAGTATGAGACGACTTTTGAGATTCGTTAAGGGGATGTTGCACGCTCGCGGAGGGGGTGCGCCACGACCCCGAAAAGCAGAGCAATATGTCTCATCAAACGGCCGAATATGAGACACCTCATCACGAGCATACTTGTGCAAATTCCACCGATCATTCCCAGATTTACACGTTCCTTGGGTCAATGATGGTCTACTTCCTTGTGCAGATTTCTCCCAGAGAATTCTATGATTGACACTGATTGGACAAAGTTTGCTCGCCATTGTGCGATGAGTTTTGGACCATTTTTGTGTTCTATCGGTGCACTGTGATGATTTTCTCTCCAGCGAGATGGAGGGGAAGGCAAACCTTGCCTTTATCAACCTGTTTTTTTGAACAAGAAATGGAGCACCACATTGAGTCAGATTCGTCGTACCACGCAGGTCATGACACTGATCGTCACCTGCCTGGGATCGTTTATGATCCCGGCTTCACACATCTATTGTGACGCTATGAAAAAAGGAGAGAAAGATGGGAGCGCTACTTTCGCATAAAAATGCGGTGATCTACGGGGCTAGTGGAGGGATTGGCGGTGCTGTTGCTCGCGCCTTTGCCCGCGAGGGGGCCACGGTCTTCTTGACTGGACGCGACCTGAAAGCGGTGGAAGCGGTGGCCGATGAAATCAGAGCCGCTGGGGGGAAAGCCGAAGCGGCACACGTCGATGCGCTCGACGAGGCGGCCATCGAGAAGCATCTCCGCGACATGGAGGCTTCGGCCGGTCGCATTGACATCTCGTTCAACGCGGTCGGCCTCCCGAATGCGAAGATTCCTCTGGCCGAGCTGGATGTCGAGCGGTTCTCCCTGCCGATCACGACCTACACGACGTCGTACTTCCTGACCGCACGCCTGGCCGCAAGGCACATGCTTCCGAATAAATCGGGGGTGATCATGACCGTCACCGCACTCCACTCGCGGATGGGCCTCCCATTGGTGGGAGGCTTCGGTCCGGCGCAGGCCGCCAAGGAGGCCCTCACTCGAGATCTGTCCGCCGAGCTCGCACCTCAGGGCATTCGTGTGGTCGGTCTGCGGCCACAGGGCATGCCGGAGACACCCACGATCAAGAATGCCTACCCTGGCATCAAGGCCTCGACGGGCATGACCTGGGAACAGTTCCAAGCGTCCCTCGCGAGCAGGACCCACCCGCGACGGCTTATGACGCTCGCGGAGATGGCTAACGTGGCGGTCTTCATGGCGTCCGATCAGGCGAGCGGGATGACGGGAACGACCGTTAACCTGACTATGGGCAGCATGGATGACTAGCGGCTAAAAAGCTGGGATCCAGGTTCTGTTGAACCTGATGATGCGAGTTGCCATCGCGGTCGACCTCGGCGCCTTCGGGCGTCGGGGCATGTTCGGCGCTGGCCTTTTGCTCTTCGTCGTGGCCTCGGCGGCGTGCGCGCTCGCAACGTCGGCTGACTGATTGCCGCACGTGCTATCCAGGGCAGTGGCGCAGCGTTGGTGATGCCGCTGGCGCTGACCAAGCTTCGCGCGGCATTCCCGCCGCAGCGCGCGGGGGTATGAAGAAGCCAGATGCTAGAGAGTCTGGCTTCTTTCAACCAATACGAGCAAAAAGAACATTGGAGATGCAATGTGAGCAAGTTTACAGAAGCAGAGTGAGAATACTTAAACTGATGGTGGGTCTGTTCAACAGCGGCCCCTCTAGCCTATCAGATGAAAAAGATAAGAACACAAAGGAGAGATAATGAAAAAATCAAGTGAAAAAGCTACGAGGACCTGGGTTCTGGTACTCATGTCGATAGCAGCATTTATGGTCGCGCTCGACACCCTGGTTGTCTCAACGGCTTTGAGCACGATCCGCCTCCACCTGGGCGCTACAATCGAGGAGTTAGAGTGGACGGTAAATGCCTACACCCTGAGCTTCGCTGTTCTGTTGCTGACTGGTGCGGCACTCGGCGATCGCTTCGGGCGCAGGCGACTGTTTGTGATTGGTCTGGGGCTGTTCGTAGTGGCGTCGGCGGCCTGTGGGCTTGCCCCCAACATCGGCGCCTTGATCGCTGCACGGGCCATACAGGGATGCGGGGCCGCCCTGGTCCTGCCGCTGGCGATAACACAATTGAGTGTGACATTCCCGCCAGAGCTGAGAGCAAGAGTGCTGGGAATCTTTAGTGGTACAGCCGGGCTGGCCGTCCTCGCTGGCCCGGTGGTTGGCGGTGCTCTCACCGGAGGCCTCGCCTGGCAGTGGATCTTCTGGCTTAACGTCCCGATTGGCTTGCTCGTCATACCGCTCGTGCTCAGTCGCGTCTCTGAAAGCTTCGGGCCGCGCGCAACGCTCGATATCGGCGGTCTGCTGCTGGCGATGGGCGCGATCCTGGGACTGGTCTGGGGGCTGGTGCGTGGGAATCAGGCAGGCTGGAGCAGCCTTGAGGTCATCACGGCGATTGGAGCAGGTCTCCTGCTGACAGTGGCCTTCATCGCCTGGGAGGAACGCACCCCCACACCCATATTGTCAATGAACCTCTTTCGCTCTCGCGCCTTCTCCGCGGGCAATCTGTCGGGAAGTTTGTACTTTGCATCTCTCTACGGCGCCACCTTCTTCATGGCGCAATTTCTTCAGACGGTGATGGGTTATGGGCCGTTAGATGCTGGTGCTCGCTTGCTCCCCTGGACTGCGGCGCTGTTCGTGAGTGCCCCGCTTGCTGGTCTCCTCATCAACCGACTTGGCGAACGAACACTCATGATAGGAGCGCTGCTCGCTCAGGCCATAGCATTCGCCTGGATCGCGCTGATCGCCCGGCCAGGAATGGCGTACCCCGAACTTATCGCGCCGCTGATCCTTGCAGGTTTTGCCTCTGCGAACATCCCCGCTGCCCAGAATATCGTCATTAGTTCGGTGGCAACCAATGAGATTGGCAAGGCATCTGGCGCGTTCAACATGCTGCGTCAGCTTGGGGCGGCGTTCGGGGTCGCGATTCTCACGGCGGTATTCGCCGGATTTGGGAGTTTCCATAGTGCCCAGACATTCAACAATGGATTCACAGCGGCAATGAGCGTCTCTGCTGCCCTTTCCTTGATTGGGATCATTGCTGCCATGACACTACCCGGTAGGTCCAGGCTGGCCTCAGGACAGGCAAAGACAGAACCTGAGATAAAGGAAGGTGAAACATATAGAGTGCCTGGGCAATCCCTGACCCGATAACATGAACGCTTCTTATGAAAATCTGATGCTGACCCCGGAGGCTACGCGACTTCCTTATTCGTTCAACGGATCTCGTCACGCTCATCAGCGCTTCCGCTTTTAGCATTTTCATCGCCATCTTTCATGTTCTCTTGGTGTGAATGAGATCCAGGGCCTTGCTGCACAGTGTCGTTTTCGCAAAATGACACTGATTTGGTTCACGCTAACGAGGCGAATCCACTTGAGGAACCAAACCCTGTTTTTCAATTCACACCAAACGTTCAAACAAATGCCCTTGTCTCATCTAGTTCAGGTCCATCTTGCGGGTGGCTATTGGTGTACATCATTTTGCGAACGTCGGGCGAAAATTGGACCATTCGGTGGGCGGTAAAACAGGTAAAAGATATATATCCGACAAAGAAAAAGAACCCACTCCGCTCTGCTGGCTGTTTCAGGCTCCTAAACACTCATCCGTCTCATTATCCAATTTTCGCCCGACGTTCGCAAAATGATGTACAATAGAAAAAGACAAGAAGGAGAGGAATCTGAATGGAGCTTCCAACTCAAACCGCACTGGTGCTCGCCGCTCAAGCGGGTGATCAGAGAGCGTTCGAGGCCCTGGTGGAACCTTATCAGCGGGAACTGCTCGTTCACTGCTACCGCATGCTCGGTTCGTTTCACGACGCCGAAGATCTGCTCCAGGAAACGCTGCTGCGAGCGTGGGAGAAGCGCGAGACGTTTACCAGCCCGGGCTCGTTTCGCGCGTGGATGTATCGCATCGCCACAAACCTCTGCCTGAATACGCTCACACGGCAGCCCAGAAGGTCATTGTCGCCGCGCACCCATGCAGCCCTCGATCCCGCCAAACCACTGCCACCGCGCCAGAGTGAGCCGATCTGGCTGGAACCATTTCCTGATGAACTGCTCGCCGATCAACGGATCGAGCCTGAGCAGCGTGCGCTTCAGCGCGAGTATACAACGCTCGCCTTCCTGGTCGCACTCCAGCAGCTTACGCCGACGCAGCGGGCCGTACTGCTGCTACGTGAAGTGCTGGACTGGCCTGCGAACGACGTCGCCGAATGGCTCAACCTCTCGGTTCCCGCCGTCAATAGCGCTCTGCAGCGGGCCCGTCGCGCTTTGCAGGAGCACAACAGCCTCTCAGAGAAAGAGACCGCTCTCCCACTCCCTCAACTCCAATCCCTGCTTGACCGCTATGTGAAGTGCTGGGAGCAGGCGGACATCCCTGGCTTCGTAGCGCTGCTGCGAGAGGATGCCTGGTTCACCATGCCGCCGCTTCCTTTCTGGTTCCAGGGGCGAGTGGCCATCGTCACAGAACTCTCGACAAGGATACGCGTTCCTGGCAAGCACTGGCGCCTGCTTCCGACGCGCGCCAATGGCAGCCCGGCTTTCGGTCTCTACCGGCAGGAGGCCCAGGCCGACAACTATCAGCTCTTTGGTCTGATGGTGCTGGGTGTGGTGGAAGGGCAGATCGCAAACATGGTCTTATTCCCGGAACCGTCCAGCTTCTCGTCCTTCGCCCTGCCGCCCACCCTTCCAGGGGTAGCGCTACGGTAGCTGTCACCAGGGGCAGAGTATCGGGTAATACATGCAAGTGCTACATAGATGTAAAGTATATGTAAAATATTTCTATTATGAATTTATAGATAATTTGGTTCAAAACATCTTTACGCAGAAATTTAGCATGAATTTCTGTGTAAAGATGTTCTAGACTTACCTTCGCAGAGAATAAATACAGCAATCACCTTAGAAGGTGAGTGGTACTATTCAAGCAGAGATTGGTGGCGATGCGGTACAACCAGGCCCGATACGACTCCGGGCTAGTGAGGGTCGCGCGTTTCTCCCACGCTCGTAGCAGCGTCTCCTGTACGAGGTCTTCGGCGTCATGGAGAGAGCCCAGCATCTGATAGCAATGCACGTCGATAGGGTCCCACCAGGGTCTCGAACGCCGCCTGATCACCCGCCTGAGCGGCGAGCACGAGGGCAGTTTGGACTGGAAGCTCCATCAAGATCTCTGTTCCTCTCATTTCATGCGGAAGTCGGCTCACGTTCTTTTCACTCTGATTTGGGCATTGCGAGTCTACTTATCGTTCGGCGGTCATCTCAGGAAACGAACGGTTTTGAGACACTCGATTGGAGATCGTCGATCAATCGAACCCAAGAATGAGATTCTTGCGTGCAGTCTCTACCACTTCTTTGGTGACAACAGTCAGCTGGTTTGCGACCAGAACATGTTCGACTTGCATCATCAGGCGCTCAATCAGGCGAATATTGCCTCTGGCAATGCGAAGGATGGCTGCAACGGCCTCCCGATCAGTGAAATGTTCAGCGTCAATCATTTAGTACTAACGCATTGCCTCACGGAAGAATCTTACTTTGAGAGGGGAGAATGCCTCATGGGAAATCTTACTTTCACCGAGTTTAGTCTGACCCATTGACTCATAGAATATAGGTCATTAGCTCATGAGATATCTTACTCTCCAGAACCGTCTCATTGCAAGCAACCGCCCAGAAATACCAGGGAGTCTGAGGGGCAGTGCTCCTCAGCGGGGTCCAGGGGCTGGCCCCTGGCCTCAGCGGAGCGTGCAGACAGCCCTAGCGCGGAGGGTGGGAGAGAGTTTCAGAGAGAGGGAGGGAACGCATCGCAATGCATGGTTCCCTCCCTCTCTCTGAGAATCAGGAGACCTCTGCAACGACCTCGGCTCGCAATGCAGGAGCCGGGGATTGTCCATTCAGGATTTCCTCGCCCCAGTGGTCATCAAAGGTGACCAGGAGACGAGCTCGTATCTTCTGAAGCCCTCGCTGTAGAGTTCGGACCTGGGTCGGTCGATAGCGTCCGGGGTAGAGGCGCTGCAACTCCTGGAAGAGGTCTACACCTGTCCGTTCGGGGTTGGCAGTGAGCCAGGCTGTGATCTGATCCCACAGGCCCTCGTAGGGGTCTTCGCGCGTACGCCAGTCGTGAGGCCGTCCACTTTTCTGGTACGTTCGTTTTCGTGCTTGTTTGAGCAGAGAGGGAGGGGTGCCGGGAATGCCATCCATAGGAACCTTTTCCTCAGTACACTGCTGAATCTCAAACTGGAGCGGAGAAGCTGGACGCACAGCTTCGGATGTCACCGCATGCTGCCAAAGCGCCCTCTGTAAGTGTTCGAGTTGCGAGAGCAAGCGCAGAGGGTCCAGCAGCTCGGTGATCCGAAGCAACTCGTGCTGCTTGTTGGCAGACACGACCCCAGAGGCAAGCAGTCGCTGCATCGGGGTTTGCGCTTGATCGTAGGTGCGACGGACCTTGCTGCCCTCTCGCTCTTTCGTCTGAAGTTTCATAGAGGGCTGGAAACAATTCACATACACACGCAGTGCTCGATAGAGTTCGGTGAGCTGTCGGTAGGCGAGTTCTCCGGCGAAACGATCATAGCCGACTACCTGCCGGACAATCTGCCCATTCTTCTGCTCCACGTAGCACTGATCGTTGCTGCGTCGAGGACGCCCTCGGGTAAAGGTGAGCTGCTCTTGCTCACAAAAAGCCAGCAGCTCCACGTTAATGAACTCCCCTCCGTTGTCGGTGTCGATGCCCAGCAGAGGAAAAGGAAGGAGGTGTTGTGCTCGCTTGAGGGCAGCGACGACGGCCTCCTGACCACGATTGAGGAGCGGGAGGCACTCCGTCCATCCGGTGGCGATATCGGTCAGCGTCAAGGTATAGAGGTACGATCCGTCAGCATGGGTGCCACAATGGGCGACCAGATCGGCTTCCATGAAGCCTGGTTTGGCTTCATTCCAATCCTGGAACGTGCGCACGGGGATCTGCTTTTTGAGCAGCGTTCCCGACCTGGTCGTCGAGATCCCGCGCCGCTCCTGTTTTCGGTAGGGGCGTAAGATCCGATCAGCGGTCGCTGGACTCATCGAGAGGAGCTGGGTGCGACACTCCTCACTCAGTTGGAGGTGTCCATGCCGCTCCAGCGACTCGACGAGAGTTGGCAAAAAAGGGATCAAGCGCTTGGCGCAGATGTGGTTGGCGGCAGTCCAGGCCAGGTGCAATGCCTTCTGGACCTCCAGCCCGTAATACGGTGAACGTGGACGCGCTATCGTGAGCTTGGGTGCGACCGGTTGACTCAAGAGTCGAATGGCATACTTGCGCGCGTAGCCAGTCGCTGCGACAAACTCATCGAGAATGACGGTTTTCAGTGCTGGTGATGCCTCTCGGTATCGAGGGGCAATCTGGAGTAACAACTCGCGTTTCGATCGGTAGCTCAAATGTGACCTCACTTTTTTACCCTCCGCTGTGCAACTAGCTTCGGGTTACATTACTGGTGAGGCAAGCACCCTGTCAAGAGTAAGATCTTTGGTGAGTCAATTCGCCTACCCATTACTATTATCGTTCAACACCCTATGGCCCGCGACGCAAAAAGAAGCGTCTGGTGTTCCTCCAAATGCCCTTGTTCCGCGAAAACGATGGCATAGGGAGAAGCTAGTGGAGAGGAGAAGGAGAGGAAAGCTCTGAACAGACCCAACCTTCAAAGGCAAAGGCCATCGAAAAGAGTCCTTCTTCCCCGCTGGATGGCTCTTATCCTTACGCCGGTGGCGTTTCTACTCGGACATGTCGCCGTGCCGCAGGAACTCTCTCGGCTGGCGGCCCGTCACGGATGGACTCATGGGCATCCAGGGTGTCTTCGTCTGCACTTTGTCGCCTCTGGTGGCTCCTTTGAGATGGAGCACACCCCAAAGCATCTCGTGGTGCATGGCACTTACCAGTTCACGCGCAATCCAATGTGGGCAAGACCAGTTGATGGAAGTTTCATTCCTTCTTTCCTTTTTATGATTTGGCGTGCCAGAACTCTGTTTTCTCTCCTGATGGCTCGCTTGCTTGCTGTTCGTGGCTTTGACGCCATTCAGATGAGTCTGCGCTTAAGGCAACATGCTTTCTATCGGAAAATTCACCGAGAGCGAGGTATGGAGCAGTTCTGGGAGTTGGACGGAGCATCGAGATGATCAGCCCCAGCATGAGCTTAAACTGTGTGGCGAAGCTCCGCCTGGCTCCCGGGGTGGTGGCAACATAGCGTCTCGCGATGGTCTCAAAATCCTCCGCCTCTCTCCCAGTGATGCGGCGAACAACATCCGTCGGCGCATTGACGGCAAACGCATTCTTCTGGTAATCGATAACGTATTGCTCATAGACGGCAAGGTTGTAAAGAGACAAGCGGT
>WNEZ01005583.1_pt1 | contig 11417 bp, 10 predicted proteins | sample 5400521 | NCBI WGS metagenome assembly WNEZ01 (sample SAMN13153339, study PRJNA577476) | soil metagenome | isolation source: 120 cm saprolite under Douglas fir tree site 2 hole 1 replicate 1 | place: USA:California | collected 2015-04-18
CGTATATGGGATTCTCCGCCTCATCATGGGAATTTGTCTCGTTCTGTTTAGCGGAACAGCCACGGTAATGTTTGGTGCGCTCCTCAGTCGCGTACCTAATCCGTTTGCGTTGATGCGTGATTTTCACATCGTTTATGCAAGCATCGTGGTCTTAACGGTTTTATGCGGTGCCATCGGGCTTTTGGCTGGTCTGGCTCTCTTAGCAAATCAACGGCCAGCACGCATGCTGGCCCTCCTTGCAGCTTTCTTGTCGCTCTCTGAAATTCCGTTTGGGACCACTTTGGGAATTTATACTCTTATCGTTTTGCTTCCATTACGCGGTGTTTCTCCGCCAATCCGTTCTTAAAACCGCTCTTATCGGATGTCCGGTAAGGCGTGCTAACCAGGAGTTAGCCCGCCACAGCCAGGGCCGATTACTGGGGCTAGTCCGCTAATACGAGACAAACTGTCCAAAATCGAACATAAACTCCCAGACCAAGTGTGCTACTCCTTTGTTCGTGAAAACGGCCCTCCACCAAGATCAAGCAGTGTCTTTGAGACCGCAATGACTCGTCAGCGTCAGAGGTCTTTTCAACCGGCGGCATTTCTAACAAAAATGGCCGCGAAAAGCGTTATCGCTCTATTTCGCGAGGGGCAGGCCATCTATTCACAGGGCGACGCCGGCAAGGAGGTGTTCTATATCGAGAAAGGGCAAGTGAAAGTCACAGTTAAGTCGAAGCGGGGCAAGGAGACGGTCCTCGCGATTCTTCATCGTGGAGCATACCTTGGTGCGGGATGCATGACGGGTCAAACTTTCCTCACGGCGACGGCTACGGCAATTACACGATGCAGGATCCTGGTTATCGAAAAGAAAGAGATGACGCGCGCTCTCCACAATGGCCATGAGTTCTCGGATCATTTCATCGCCTGCTTGCTTGGACGGAACATCCGGATTGAAGAGGACCTAATCGACCATCACTTATGCTCCTGTGAGGAACGGTTGGCTCGCGCGCTGTTGCTAATCGCCCGCTACGACAAGATACGCAAGCCAATTGCGGTCATCCCGAAGATTACTCAGGAGACGCTCGGGGGGTTAATTGGCTCAACCCGCAGCCGAGTCTGTTATTTCATGAATAAGTTCAAGAAGCTCGGATACATCGAGTATGGGGAGAGATTGCGGGTTCACAATTCTTCGCTCAGCGGCGTTTTGAAAGATTCGATACTCTCCGATCTGCTGGCTGCTCGACTGAACTGAGCACCTGGGTGCAACTTGGGCGCAAAACAGGCCCGGTGCGTTTTGGCCAGCAACTAATTCCCAAAGGCGCTGGAAGACGGCTGTTTGTGTGGCTGACAGTGTTGTCAACAATCTCTCCGAGCCAATCTCTGACAAAGAGTCAACATATGGTTTGCGCCACGCGCGCAAGTTTAGTTTGAAGTCCGCTGCAGCCCTCTTCCGGTGCCAGAATGGCATGAGCCTTTGCCGAACGGGTGTCGGCTGTAGCTCCTGTCGTTAGGCAAGGCTCCAGAGCCAATGTCCAATTTTGCATAGGCCGAGCGTCCATTCTTGTGGCATGGGACACTTTCGCCCGCTTTTTAAGTGTGTTTCAGCCTCTGTATACTGTTCTGTTTTACACACGGTTAGGAGCGTATACTGCGGCCATGCCGCGCAAGCTGGTATGGATTGAAAACCAGAACCTTGAGGGTTTCGGTTGCTCCGAGTGTAAATGGGTGTTCAAGCCCTCCGGTGCTCCCGTTCATGAATCACTGGATGAAATGAAGCAGAAGTACGAAGCCCAGCGTGACAAAGAGTTTGCTGCCCACGTTTGTGTCAAGCACCCCAGAGCCACGAGGCCAAAGACTGAATAGGTCGCAGCGGTCATTAAGGACATTGCAGGTACAAGCTACGAACATGCGAGACGAAGAGTGGATCAAAACACTTGAAGACGGCAGAAGGGTGAAATTCATCTACCAAGAACTGCCGGAAGACGGGGCATTTATCACCGCGCAGCTTGCAGGTAATGAGGTCGTCTATTCGGTCGTCTTGACCAAAGCAAGAAACCCGCTTAGTCATGAAGATGTTGAGAGTCATTTCAAGGGCGAGCTATCGAAGAAGTAGCGAGCAGCCGATTCGAACTGCGCTGATACCAAGCATAGTACTAGCCAATCGCGAATCTTGCTTTTAGTCGAATTATTCTGCTAGCATTATGGTTAAGCGGTGGTTTGCATGAGAACAATCGCGAGGTCAAGCATCACTAAGTCCAACAAAAAACTCAAGCAGAAGCTTGCCTTCGATGCCCAAGCTTTTCTCGATTCGGCCGATGTAGCCAGAAAAGTTACAGAGTTCAAAAGAGCGGCGGCCGTCTACTCTCAAGGTGATGCCGCTGAGAGCGTACTGTACTTACAAGAAGGCGGTGTGAAGCTGACCGTCGTTAATGAAGTCGGCAAAGAGGCGGTGGTCGCCATTCTGGGACCGGGCGACTTCTTTGGTGAAGGCTGTCTGGCAGGTCAGTCCGTTCGCATGGGAACGGCTACTGCGATAACGCCTAGCACTGTGCTCGTCATTGAGAAGAATGAGATGTTCAAGGTGCTTCACGAGGAGCATGGCCTCTCTGACCGGTTCATAAAGTTCATGCTGGCACGGAACATTCGAATCGAGGAGGACTTGATCGATCAGCTATTCAACTCCAGCGAGAAGCGCCTCGCCCGTACTCTTCTATTGCTCGCCCGTTACGGTAAAGAAGACATGCCACACGGAGTACTCCCCAATCTATCGCAAGAGACGCTGGCGGAAATGGTCGGCACAACGCGCTCGCGGGTCAATTTTTTTATGAACAAATTCAGGAAGCTCGGTTTCATCAAATACAATGGCGGTCTTCAGATCAACACTTCTCTCTTGAGCGTCGTGCTGCACGAGTAAGCCAGCTCCGCTTGGACGTGAGTTCTTTCTTTTTCCTTTGGACAGAATCCAGAAGGACGGTAACGACATCACGAACCCGTCATTCTGTCAGATTATAATTAGCCCATTTGGATCTTTGACGTAGCACCTCGGAAACGCAGGTTCGTCCTTTATTATTTCGCAGCCCTTTTTCTTCAGGTCCGCTTTGACTTTCTGGACATTTTCTACCGTAACTTCCAAAACGGGTCCAAGAGCAGGACCTCGTTCGATGAACAAATTGATGTTCTTCCCGTGGAGGCTGACTAGATTCGGCGTCTTGTCCGTAATCTCAAACCCGAGTTCCTTGACGTAGAAGCTAGCGGCCTTCATTGGGTCTTCGGCTTGAATCAGAATATCTGTGCCAAATGTGTTCGACATAGACTTCTCCCAATCCCGTCCTCGCTAACGCAATGACGCTAGCGGAAAGTGTTAGACGGAACCACTGGCTAAGTCCTATTAACGCGCTCTTATCGGAGAAATGAAGGCGGTCGTGTAAGCTTGTGGGCAGATGTTGTGAATGCAGCAACGGAGGTTTCCTTGCAGAACAATCCAAACACTCTGCTTCCAGTTCTATGGGCCGGCTTGGCGTGTGGCGTCCTGGACATTACTGCCGCGTTCCTCGTCTACGGCTTCTTCGGCGCCAAGCCTGTGCCCCTGCTGCAAGGAATCGCCAGCGGGTTGCTGGGGCCAAAGGCATTCTCCGGCGGACTCGCAACGGCGCTGCTCGGCCTTTTTTGTCACTTCGTCATCGCATTTGGGGCGGCTGCCGTCTATTTTGCGGCGAGCCGCGGTATTCGTTTCTTGATACAGAATGCGGTCGTTTCAGGCGTGCTATATGGTGTGGCCGTCTATTTCTTCATGAACCGCATCGTCGTACCACTGTCCGCGGCCGCCAAGCGTCCGTTTTCCTTGAGGTTGATGATCGTCGGTGTGGTCATACACATCTTCTGTGTCGGACTTCCCATATCTCTCAGCATACGCCGGTTCTCAAGGTGATCGAGGCTCGCTGCTCGACGGCACGTTGCTCTCGTTTGATGAAGGTGATTGGTCGGTAGTTTGCCGGCGCCTGATAAACGAAGTTACCGGAAAAAGATACGCTACCTGTCTTTGTTGAAACTGTCTTCGTTGAAACTGGACGCGCAGCGATGCTGCCGTTACACTAATTGTTTTTACCATTGTAAGCATCGGCTTCCGATAGGGTGCACAGAGTAATGCTCCGTTTTTACACCGCGGGTGAATCGCATGGACAGGCGCTGCTGGCGTTCATCTCCGGGCTGCCCGCCCAACTGCCGGTTGACGTGAAATTCATCAACCATGAGCTGCGGCGCCGCCAGCTTGGGTATGGACGCGGCGGACGGCAGAAGATAGAGAAAGACACTGCGGAGATTTTTGCAGGTGTGCGCCACGGGAAGACGATCGGTGCGCCGATTGCTCTGCGGATCGAGAATCGCGATTGGGCGAATTGGGAAAAAATCCTGCCGGTCGAAGCGACGGAAGACGATGCGGAAGCGCGAAAGCTGGTGGCGCCGCGGCCGGGGCATGCGGATCTGGCCGGATCCCAGAAATTCGATTACCACGATGCGCGCTATATTTTGGAGCGCGCTTCCGCGCGGGAAACCGCTGCGCGCGTGGCGGCGGGAGCGTTTGCAAAACTCCTCTTGAGGGAATTCGGGACGGAGATCGCGAGCCACACGATTCAAGTGGGGCACGTAAAACTAGAAAAACCGGCGACTTGGAAAAAAATCCAGGCCGTTAGCAAGGATCTGGATTCGCCGTTGCGATGTATTGATGCGGCGGTGCAGGAAACAATGAAGGCGGAGGTGGATGCCGTCTTGAAGGCGGGCGACACCGTGGGAGGGATATTCGAAATTGTCGCGCACAATGTTCCCGTGGGGCTGGGCAGCCACGCGCAGTGGGACGAAAAACTGGATGGGCGGCTGGCGCAGGCGTTGATGAGCGTGCAGGCAGTGAAAGCCGTGGAGATCGGCGGCGGCGTGGCGGGGGCGGGATCGTTTGGAAGCGAAGTGCAGGACGAGATTTTTTATGAGAAGTCGGCGCGGCGGTTCCGGCGGGCGACAAATCGAGCGGGCGGAGTGGAAGGCGGGATTACCAACGGCGAAGACGTGGTGGTGCGCGGGTACTTGAAACCCATTTCGACTTTGCGGCAGCCGCTGCACACCACCGACATGGTGACAAAAGAGCCGGTGAAAGCGGCGTACGAGCGGTCGGACTGGTGCGTGGTGCCGGCGGGAGCGGTGGCCGGTGAAGCCATGATCGCGCTTGTGCTGGCGGATGCTTTTCTGCAAAAATTTGGGGGAGATTCGCTCGCGGAGATGCGGCGGAATTTTGACAACTATGCCCGACAAATCGACGAGTTCTGAAGCGGTCACGCCTGCGGCCACGGAGACGCAGCAGGCGGTTTCGGCTGCGCGCAAAATCTATCCGATCGTGAAGTACGGCGACCCCATCCTGGAAAAGGCCGGGAGCGCGGTCAAGAAATTCGATGCGGAACTGGAAGAGCTTGCGGAGGATATGTTTGCTTCAATGTATGCAGCGCAAGGAGTGGGATTGGCTGCGCCGCAAATCGGATTGAGTTTGCGGCTTGCCGTGGTTGACGTGACCGGCGGGAAGAATCCCGAGGCGAAAATTGTGCTGGCGAATCCGGAGATCGTTCACGCCGAAGGGGAAGTTCGGGAAGAAGAAGGGTGCCTCTCGATTCCTGGATTTCGCGGATATGTGCTGCGGCCGCAGTTTGTGACCATCAAGGCGCAGAATGCGAAGGGCGAGACGTTTGAAATTCGCGGCGAAAATTTGCTGGCGCGCGCTTTTTGCCATGAGATCGATCACCTGAACGGGATTCTTTTTTTGCAACACCTCAGCATGCTGAAGCGCGATTTGATCAGGCGGAAAATCAAGAAGCTCAGGAAACAGGGCGAGTGGTAAGTGCCGGAGCGCATTCGAATCGTTTTCTGCGGGACGCCCTCATTTGCGGTTCCCACGCTGGAACATCTCCTTGCACAAAAAGATTTTGAAATCGTTGGCGTGATTACGCAGCCGGACCGTCCGCGGGACCGCGGCCAGGAAGTTTCTTTCTCCCCGGTAAAAGAAGTTGCCGTCGCTGCAAACATTCCTGTTCATCAGCCTGAAAAAATCCGCATGCCCGAAGCGCAGCAACTTCTCGAAAAGCTCTCGCCTGATGCCATCGTCATCATTGCTTACGGTCAAATTATTCCCGCGCGCCTTCTGCCCATTCCCAAGCTCGGCTGGATCAATCTCCATGCCTCCCTTTTGCCCAGATACCGTGGCGCGGCGCCCATCAATTGGGCCATCGTCAACGGTGAGAGCAAAACCGGCGTCACCTCCATGCGCATCGATGCTGGTATGGACACCGGCGATATGCTTCTGCGGCGCGAGATGGAAATTGGTTCGAATGAAACGGCACCGGAGCTTGGCGCCCGGCTGTCGGAGGCTGGCGCGCCGCTGATGGCGGAGACGTTGCGCGCTTTGGCCGCGGGAACGGTCACGCCGCAAAGACAAGACCACTCCCTGGCCAGCCACGCACCCATCTTGAAAAAAGAGGACGGCCGCATCGATTGGTCACTGACAGCGCCGAAAATCTACAACCGGATGCGTGGCTTCCTGCCATGGCCAGGCACGTATTCATCTTTTCGCGGCCAGTCCTGTCACGTCTGGGGTGAGGTCGCGCCTGAGGAAACAAGTGATGCCGCGCCCGGAACCATCCTTCTCAAGAAAAATGAATTGCGCGTTGCGTGCGGGGACGCAACCGTTTTGCGCCTCCTGACCGTCAAACTGGAGGGACGCAAGCAAGTTTCCGCGGCAGAATTCGCCAATGGCGCGCGATTGAAAAGCAGTGAACGCTTTGGCGACAGCCGATTGCGCGGAGCACAGCGGTAGGACATACTTAAAATTTGGCGTTGACGAATGATATTTGGAAGCCTTTTACGGCCGTGATCACGGGAGCTCACCTTAACATGAAGAAGTCAGAATCCTCAGCTAGAGGCGGATTTGTGCGCGTGCGCGGAAAGAAATTGCTGCGAGCGGCGGGGTGCTGGATTCTCGTGGCGCAGCTTGCAGGATTGCCGTTTACGAGAGCAGCAGGCGACAAGACGGCGTCAACTTCGGCGTCGACGAGCGCGGCGAGCGATCCGGTACTGAAGGCGATGCAAGGCGAAATCGCGCGGGCCACTACGGAACTGGGAAAGACGGAGCAGCCTCCCTACTACCTGAGTTATACGGTGTACGACCAGGATTTCGTGGTGCTGGTGGGGGCTTACGGCAGTTTGCTGACGAACAGCGAGGCGCATCGGCGGTTCGCGGACGTGAACATGCGCGTGGGCGCGCCGGAACTGGACAATACGCACGGGCAGAGCCGGCCGAGCGGGGTGAATTCGGGGAGTTTGCCGCTCGGAAACGACGGGGACGCGATTGCGCGCGTGTTATGGGAACTGACGGATCGCGAATATAAGCGGGCGGTGCCGTCTCTGCTAAACGTGCGCACGAACACGGCGGTTCGCGCCGAAGAAGAAGACAAGTCGCCGGACTTTTCGAAGGAGAAACCGCAGACGCACGTCGAGGAAGCGCCGATGGCGGCGTCGTTCGACCGCAGTGCGTGGGAAGGCGAGATCAAGAGGCTTTCGGGAGCGTTCCGGAAATATCCGGAGGTGTATTACTCGACGGTGATGATTCAAGTGCAGCGCGCGAACTCGCGGATGGTCTCGAGCGAAGGGAGCGCGATCGTTTCGCCGAGCGCTTCCGTGCGGCTGATTATGGAAGCGCAGACGCGCGCCGAAGACGGCATGGATTTGCTGCGCGTAGAAACATTCCAGGCACCCGCGGCGAGTGGCTTGCCGAGCGAAGCGGAGCTGACGGGCAAAGTTGAAAAAATGGCTGCCGATTTGAGCGCGTTGCGCAAAGCGCCGGTGGCGGAGCCGTACGATGGACCGGCGGTATTGAGCGGGCGGGCAGCGGCGGTGTTTTTCCATGAAGTGCTGGGACACAGATTGGAAGGCCACCGGCAGCGCGATGAAGAGGAAGGGCAGACGTTTACAAAGAAGGTGGGGCAGGAAGTGCTGCCGAAATTCCTGAGCGTGAGTGACGACCCGACGATGCACGAGATGGCCGGGATGAAACTGGCGGGCGCGTATGACTTTGACAATGAGGGAGAACCGGCGCAACGCGTGGATGTGATCAAGGACGGCGTGCTGCAAAATTTTCTGCTGTCGCGAATGCCGATCAAGAATTTCGGGCAATCGAACGGGCATGGGAGAAATCAGCCTGGACGAATGCCGACAGGACGACAGGGGAACCTGATCGTTACGTCGACGAAGACGGTGCCGGAAGCGGAGATGCGGCAGAAGCTGATTGAAGAGGTGAAGAAACAGGGCAAACCGTACGGGTTGTACTTCGACGACATCCAGGGAGGATTTACGCTGACGACGCGTGCGTTGCCACAAGCGTTCCAGGTGCTGCCGGTGATTGTGTACAGGGTGTACGCGGACGGGCGTCCGGATGAATTGGTCCGCGGAGTGGACATTGTTGGGACGCCGCTGGCGGCGCTGACGCGAATTTTGACAACGGGAGATCAGCCGAAGGTCTTTAACGGCGTATGCGGCGCGGAGAGCGGACAAGTGCCGGTCGCGGCGGTGGCTCCGTCGATGCTTTTTTCTGAAATGGAAGTGCAGAAGAGAGCGCATGAGCATGAACGTCCACCGCTTTTGCCGCCACCGGGATTTGAAGACATGGGTATGGCCAAAGATGCGCAAACGAAGGCGGAGGTGAAGCCATGAAGATTCTTCACCTCGCGAGCGCGTTGCGTACTTACAGACAATTTACGGGAATGACTGTTGCGGTTTTGCTGGCTCTCAGCGGCGCACCAAGTCTTGCCGCGTCCGAAACAGCGAACGCGGCGCCGGACGCGGCGATGATTGCGGCGCACGCGGCGGCGAAGGGCGACGGATTGCTGGAGGCGCTGCTCACGGAATTGGACCGGTCCAAGGCGCAGCTCAAGATGGATCACGTGCAGGCGCCATATTACGTGGAGTACCGCGTGAACGAAGTCGAGGATTTTGGCGCGGAGGCCACTTTCGGAGCGTTGCGCGAAAACCAGCACATTCACGTTCGCGTGCTGCGAGTGGTTGTACGCATAGGCGATTACAAGCAAGACAGCTATTTCGGCAGAGGGCAGGGCGAATCGAGCATTTTGCCGTTGGACAACGATCCGATAGCGCTGCGGCACCAGATCTGGCTGGCGACGGACGACGCGTATAAGGCCGCGGGACAGGCACTGGCGGAAAAGCAAGCAGCGATGAAGCAGTTCAGTGTGGACCCGAATCCGGTGGACGATTTCGCGAAGGCGGCGCAAATGATTGCCGTGGAGCCGACCGTATCGTTGAAGTTCGACGAGCCGGCATGGAAAAAAACGCTGGAGGATGTAACGAGCTTGTACAAGCAATATCCGGACGTGCAATCCGTGACGGCGTCGGCGCGGTTTTCGGCAGTCAACGAGTATATGGTGAATTCCGAAGGCACGGTCACGCGGTGCGGAAAGACGACGTACAACGTGGTATTGGGCAGCTCGGCGCAGGCAGCCGACGGAATGCGGCTGGGCCGGAGCCCGGCGTTTATGGTAGCGCGGCCGGAAGAACTGCCGACGCATGACGCGTTGATGGGCGAAGCGAAGAAGATGCTCGATACCGTGATGGCGTTGCGGCAAGCGCCGATCGTGGAGGAAGAATATCGCGGGCCGGTGCTGCTCGCGGCGGACGCAGCGGACGACATCGTGGCGTCGTTGATCGGGCAAAACGTGCTGGGACAAAAACCGCAGCTTGGGAAACCGAACCGGACGACGGGAGCATTTGCAACGAGTTACAAGGCGCGCGTGCTGCCGAACTTTCTGTCAGTAATAGATGATCCGACGATGAAGGATTTTCACGGAAAAAGCCTTGTGGGAAGCTATGCGGTGGACAGCGAAGGCGTAAAAGCCCAAGCCGTCAACGCGATCGAGAATGGGTCGCTGTCGAATTATTTGATCGGGCGGCAGCCGATTCGCGACTTCCCTGCCTCGAACGGGCACGGACGCGCTGCACCGGGATCGCTGCCCGGACCGAGCCTCGGAGTGCTGCTGGTGAAGAGTTCCGATGCGCAGTCGCCGGAAGAGCTGAAGAAAAAAATGATCCAGATGGTGACAGAGCAGGGCAAGCCTTACGGTTACCGCGTGGACACGCTCGGGCCGGGCAATTCGCCGCGGCTGCTTTATCGCGTGTATGCAAAGGATGGGCATGAAGAGTTGGTGCGCGGGGCGGTGTTCAACGAGCTGGATATTCGAGCGCTACGGAGCGATTTGATTGCAGTGGGCAACGACCAGCTGGTGAGCAATCGGGCTGGTGGAGCGCCGACGACGATTATCAGCCCGTCGCTTTTGTTTGATGAACTGGAAGTGAAGCGGGCGGACACGAGCAAAGACAAGCTGCCGGATTATTCGGCGCCGCCTTTGAAGAAGTGACTGGTGACCTGCGACCGGTGAAAACCGGGGCCATATAAAGCTTGGTCGGCGTACCCGTAGAAGATCCTTATTGGGGACCCCTCTCCCCCCTCCCCCATGTTTTCCATAAGTGTTCATTCTAAAGGGTTTTAAGTTATTTAGAATGAATACTTCTATAAGTTTTCATTCTAAAGGGACTTACATTGCACCAAAATTGTGCAACTGTCTTGTCTGCTTGCTGCGGATGGTGGACAGAGCACGGGATTAACGACAGCAGTACCTAACATTAAGGATACCAGAGAGGCAGCAGTCTGTCAAGAGAAAAGAACAGAGGGTAGAGTGCCAGCTTCCGAGGACCCCGTCATCCGGGCACAGTCCCTCCAGAGGCCTTTAGCCAGCGGCCAGAGAAGCCTAGCCTTCAGATATTACTCTCCGCTGCTTTGGGTTGACATCTTACCCGGATGCATGCATACTCGGGTTATATGTCTACCCAAGAAACTAGAGAACGGCTCGAACTGCTCCAAGGCACGCTGGACCTGCTGATCCTGCGTACGCTGATTTTTGGATCCCGGCATGGTCAGGGGGTCGCACGCGCCATTCAGCAGACGCGCTCTATCCCGCGCTCCAGCGGCTGGAAGAACGCGGCTGGATCTCTGCCAAGTGGGGAATCTCATCAAATAACCGGAAAGCCCGCTTTTACTCGCTGACCCCGGCCGGCCGCAAACAGCTAGTGAAAGAAACCACCAAGTGGAAGCGTCTGGCAGCAGCTATCGGGCGGATCCTAGACCCCGCAAAGGAGGGCTAGTGCCATGTTCCGACGCAAGCGGAAGGCCAGCGACTTCACCTCGGAAATCGAAGCCCACCTACAGCTCGAGAGCGAGCGCTTGCGGGAGCAGGGGCTGAGTGAAGAGGCGGCCCGAGCCGCCGCACGTCGCTCATTCGGCAACGTCATGCAAGCCGAAGAAAGCTTTTACGAATCCGGCCGGTGGCTCTGGTGGGATC
>WNEZ01005166.1_pt1 | contig 11416 bp, 7 predicted proteins | sample 5400521 | NCBI WGS metagenome assembly WNEZ01 (sample SAMN13153339, study PRJNA577476) | soil metagenome | isolation source: 120 cm saprolite under Douglas fir tree site 2 hole 1 replicate 1 | place: USA:California | collected 2015-04-18
ACTATGGATGTGGAAGGATTCTATATCCGGTGCGAGAGAGAGATAGTACCTCACATACCGCCATCTGTGCCAATTATTCTAAAATGATATATATACTCACTCCCTAACCATTGGTGATGATTATTTATATAAGTGCCATAGATATTTTTGATAAATTTATATATGCTATCGCTAGAAAAAAATCTGGCCATTCCAGGAATGGGCAAGTTGTAGCGGTAAACAGCCGTTAGCTTTAGTCCACGGCGACCGAACATCTCCACGAGCTTTGCACTACCAAGTCGATTTATTGTGTATGGGATCGATTGTAGGCTGTTTCGGAGTATTGTATAACGATTAAGCAAATAGCCTATAGGATGCTGAGAGTCGGAGTTCTGCACAATAATACTACCGTCAGGTTTCAACAGTGAGGCCATCTTAGCAAGAACATCCGCTGGAGAGTCAACGTGGGCCAGCACACCTAGACAAAGTATCAGGTCATAAGATTGAAATCCCAACTCTGCATGCATGAAATCTTCATTAATTATCTGTACATTATCTGAAAACTCCGCAGGAATGTGTGAGCGCGCAATAGATAACATATTACTGGAGACATCCAGCAATGTAAGCTGAGTATGTTGTCGCAACAGAGGCAAAGAAATAGCCCCGTTTCCACATCCTATATCTAGAATAGAACCGAAAAAGTCATTACCTACAAAACCCTTTACAACCTCCGCCCTGATCCGAATATTGTAATCACTTCTTAGTAGATATCGCTCTGGTTGAATGAAGAAGGACTTGACTTGATCGATCCTGTTGTTCATACGTTCTTGAACCTACCTTTTGATTGCTCTAGTCAGGTCGGGTGGTCTCGACCGGTTCCTGATTGTTCATTGCATCTGTTACCGAGTCCCATACCGAGGGGTTCGACGGCTCAGAACGGCACGCCAAAATCTTCTCATACGCTAGCAAGAGATTCTTTTTGCTATGATTCCAGTTGAGCTCCTCTACGATCCGCTTATGCCCCATTGCGCCCATTTTGCGGCGGAGTTCTACATTGTCAAGCAAGACTTCTATTTTGTTGGCGAAATCTTCCACCAGGTTCGGCGTAGCGTAGAGCGCTGCCTCCTGTGCAGAAAAGCGTGTCTCAGCAAGATCAAAGGCCACCACAGGCTTCCCCATGGCCATATACTCCATTGTTTTGATCATCGTAGAGTACTCGTTCAACCCATTTTGTGGATCGGGCACGAGCCCTACATCTGCCACCGCCAGATAGCGTAGGACGTCCGAGCTTGTGATCCAGCCAGTGAAGTTGACATACTCATCGAGTTGCAGTTGATGAGCGAGCGTTTGCAGTGCAGAAATGCACTCGCCATCTCCCATCAGAACCAGCGAAACATCTCGACGTCCACGTTTATGAAGGAGCTCATTCAGTGCGTAAAGAGTATACTCAACACCATCTTGAACACCCATCTTCCCTACATAGGCCAGGAGATGACCTTGCCCCGTTCTCAAGACTGGCTCAGGTGTGATCAACTTCATACGCTCCAAATCAGGCCCATTTCTTACCACAAATACCCTGTCGGCCGGACAGCGGCCCCGCTCGATAGCCAGCCCCCTCTGCGACTCGTTGGTTGTGATGACCAGTTTAGCCGTGTGGTAGCTACACCGTTCCAGGAAGAGTTGAAGCCCATAAAGTAACTTCTTGCGCCCCTTGAATTTCGCATGGAACAAATCCGGCGCAAGGTCATGCTGGTCAAACACGAATTTTTTCCCAAGCAGTCGATAGAACAGTCCTATCAAAAAGAACAGATCGGGAGGGTTAGCAGCATGAATCACATCAAAACCATGGCGCAATAAGACAACAAGGCTCAACCAGAATGTCTTCAGGAGAGCAACACTGTACTCCGTAATGTAGGAAGTGAACTTGTCCGCGTTTGCAGGCAGCTTGTAGCGATAAATATGGATATTATCAATGCATACATAGCTCTCTTGATGCTGGGAAGAGCCCTTAGGACAAATAACACTAACCTGGAAGCCGTGATCGCGTAGTGTAGTGGCCTCAGCCCAGATGCGTGGGTCCGGAGGTACAGGAAGATTTTCTACTAACATCAGTACTTTAAGGGCTGTGGTCATGGGTACTTTGTCTCCTCTCACTGATCACTTTTTCATAGACCGCTATAACCTGCTTCGCTACGACTGAACGATCCAGGTGCGCGATGTCGGTTCTGCCAGTGGTCGGCTCTACATGTCGAAGTGCCTTCTCAAGCGCTGCCGCTAATGCATCGGGATCCCGGGGACACACACTACAACCCCTGGTACGCCCAATAACCTGGCATACGTCACCGACGTCAGTCGAGACAACCGGCGCATTGCATGCCATAGCCTCTTTGACAATGTTGGGCGACCCTTCTGTAACCGATGAGAGGATGAGCACGTTGCTGGCGTTCAGGTACTGCACGACTAGTGTTTGGGGCAATCCGTTGGCGACTACCAGTTCAGCAGTTACCCCACTGGCATGCAGGCGTTCGATAGCAGCTTGCGCCAGAGGGAAATCTTTCCAGGGTTTTTTCGGATCATTGCCGAAGAGGACAAAGTAGCTATCCTGATCCCACCCCAGGGCAGCACGCGCTTCTGCACGCGGGATAGGGCGAAACAACTCAAAATCCACGCCGTTGGGAATGACAAAGATTTTATCTGTCGCTATGGCCTTTGCGGCCTTTTTCATTCCCTCAGATTTGACGATCACGGCGTCAACCCGGCGGCAAAGCCAGCGACTGATAGATGTGATCAGTGTTCCCTTCTTACTATAGTCACCACGCGCGTTCACCCTGCCCAGCAGGTCAGTGCCCAGGAAGGAGACGACTGTAGGCGTAGTCCACTGCATACATGCAATCAGGGCCCACTGTCCGTAATGCCCATGCACAACGTCGAAACGCCCCGTTAGCGTCTTGAGAAAAACCTGCAAGGCTGCTACAGCATAGCGGAGCAGTATTGGCCCAGATTTTGGATGAATAACCTCTACTTCAAGGCCTGCTGCGATAAGCGAATCGACCTGGCTTTTGATGAACGTGCCCAGGTGCGGAAGCTGTTCTGTTGGATAGACCCCGGTCACTACCAAAACACGCATCGGTTTCCTTGTAGTCTCTTGTTCCACGGTGGCAGTGGACATAAGCAAGGCTTATACTCTCCTTTGCTCTCTTTACCAACAAGTACCCACTACCGATTACTCGTTATCTGCATCTGCGCACTCTGCTCAAAATGCATGGGTGGCTCGTCCATATAAATTTGAAACCAAAGTTCCAGGCAAAGAAGGGCCCAGATTGCTTCACTATACCTGACTGGCTCGGTACTGTTATGTGCCTTCAGCAGGTTACGAATGAACTGTTGATCAAAGATGCCGCGTTGTCGTGCTCGCGATGAATCGAGCATATCACAGGCATAGCCGATCAGATCACGGCGAAACCAGTGCTTGATAGGTACACTAAAGCCGTGTTTGCCGCGCGTTAAAATCTCTGGAGGCAAGATATCTGCCCCGGCCTTCTTCAGCAGGTACTTCAATACGCCGTTACGCGTCCGAATGGCGGAGGGCAGTGACGAGACATATTCAACGAGATACTGATCGAGCAGTGGAGTTCGTGTCTCCAGTGAGTTGAGCATGCTGGCTTTATCGACCTTGACCAGTATATCGTCGGCGAGATATGCCCGCACATCGACGTACTGCTGCTGTGCCGTTATATCTAGATCCGATACTGCACGAAATTCATTAATTTGTGATTCGTAAGGATCATGCTCGCACACCAGGTCAAAATATTCGGGAGAATAGATTGAGGAACGCGAGCCAGGTGGGAAAATTACTGCTGCGTGCACACAGCGAGTGGCTAAGTCCTTACGCCAAGTGCCGAGGCGTTTTTTGCCGCGCATACCGTCAGGCATAAGCAGGCTTCCGTACCCAAGCAAGAATCGCATAAATCCTGGAATGCGATGGATTAACATCTCACGCTTATAGCTTGCATAGCCGCCAAAGATTTCGTCACCTCCATCGCCAGTAAGAACGACGGTGACATGTTCGCGGGCCAGCTTTGAGACATAGTAGGTCGGCAACATCGATGGATCGGCGAAGGGTTCGTCATAGGCCCAGACCAGTTGTGGCAGCACTGATACCAGCTCTGGCCGGACGAAAAACTCGTGATGATCGGTACCGAAGTGCCTGGCCACCTGACGGGCGTAGGGGAGTTCACTATAGTCGTCCTCCTCAAAGCCGATGGAAAAGGTCTTGACGGGCTGGGACATCACCGAACTCATCATCCCTACAACGATGCTCGAATCGACTCCACCGCTCAAAAATGCGCCCAGCGGCACCTCGCTCATCAAACGAACCTGCACCGCCTCTTTCAGAAGCTCACGTGTACGCTCGATGGCCGTAGCTTCATCGTCCTGGCATGTGGGTGTAAAGGGAAGTTCCCAGTAGCGTTTCGTACTGATCTGCCCATCTTCATAAATTAAGATATGGGCCGCAGGAAGCTTTGAGACGCCCTTGAAGAGCGTATGCGGTGTGGGAACCCAGCCATACGCCAGATATTCATCGAGGGCAATGGGATTGACTTCGCGTGGGATATTCGCCTCAAGAATCGATTTGATTTCAGAGCCAAAGATCAATCTCTGTCCATCCCAGAAGTAATTCAGCGGCTTCTTGCCAAAGCGGTCACGGGCAGCTAGCAGACGTTGACGTTTTCTGTCCCAGAGAGCAAAGGTGAACATGCCGCGCAGGTGCTTGGCGCAGTCATCGCCGTACTCCTCATAGGCATGCACAATGGTCTCGGTATCGCTATTCGTGCGAAAGTGATGGCCACGCGCTTGAAGTTCTTGCTGCAACTCATGGTAGTTATAGATTTCTCCATTGAAGACGACGAGGATGCTCTCATCTTCGTTAAAAATGGGTTGATGACCACCAGCAAGGTCAATAATCGAGAGACGACGCATACCCAGTGCCGCTCCATCACCTACCCATACTCCCTGGTCGTCTGGTCCGCGATGGCGAATGACCTTGCACATACTATCTATAAGCCGTTCTGCATTGTCACGGTTGCGCTCTACGTCAATAAATCCAGCTATTCCGCACATAATGTTCTATCCTTTCGCATATCTATGATGATCGCTGCCAGATTTTAGAGGATGGTGTATCCTCCTTGTTTTGCCAGGGATGATCGATCATTCTTTCATAAAGTTCTATATACTTATCCATAACTTGTTCAAGCGAATAGTGCCGTTCAATCGTTTCGCGGGCAGCATATCCATATTTCTGGGTCAACAGGGGATCGCGCAGGAGGGTAAGGAGTGCTTGTGCCATGCCCTGATAATCTTCAGGTTCAACAAGCAGACCATTGACTCCATGCTGAACGATATCCTCGCTACCGCTGACACGTGTTAACACGCAGGGTAGGCCGCAAGCCATTGCCTCCAGGACGGCATTCGGCATGCCTTCCCAACGCGAGGGGAGTACCGCTATGCTGCCCCGGTGCAGTTGCGCTGGTACATCGCTCTGCAAACCTGTAAATTCAACGCTGTCTGCAATACCAAGCGCATCCGCCATACGCTCAAGCTGGCTTTGGAGAGAACCACGACCCACAATGATCAGCCGTGCTTGGGGAACCTGCTGATGCACCAGGTACCACGCTTGCAGAAGCACATCGATGCCCTTTTCATAGCGCAATCCGGTGATGCAGACAACAACCTGCGCCCGCTCATTAGTGTCATCATGCGTAGGGTTGAAACGGGTGATATCTACCCCGTTGGGAATGAATTGCATATCGGGCAGATGAAAGCCATGTTCAGCCAGGTGATCCCTCATACGTGAACTAAGCACGACCACTACAGCTTGGATACTCTGTAGCAAGGAATGTGTCAAACGCACAACGGGCTTCCCCATGCGTTCCAATACCTCTAAATCGCTAATGGCATTGGCCCGCCCACCGGAACGCAGCCGCCCATCGACCCGCAGCCATGGCGCAGTAGCATCAAGAGGCCCAGCAAGCAATGATGTAGTGTCATATGTTCTTACAAGGTCACTGGAGCCTGCAGAACGCACTGAAACAAGCATAAGTTTACCAGTCAAACGGCACACCAATGCAGCTAGCAAAGCCAGCGCGGTGAGCTTGTAGACGTGTAATATGTCGTAATAGCGGCGATGCTTCCATAGCGTCCAGCCCATAACTAGTATAGCCAGCAGGTACGCCAGTTTTTGTAGTGGTCTGGGTAGCTTCCATCTATCTTCCAGGAGCATGCCAGCTACGCGTATAACCGGCACACCTTCGATCATTTCACGCCGCGGCCACGCCTTATAATGGCGGAATGTAATGATCGTAACCTCATAACCCCTCTTCTGCAGGCTGCGACCCTGAATAAAGGCTTGTTTTTCGACTCCGCCAACAGCCGGAAGAAAGGTAGCAGTAACGATATAGATACGTGGATTGCTCATCGCTTCCCCGTTGTTTCTAACATTTGGGGCAAAACATTTTGCTCTTTTGTGAGCAGACGACGGTAGAGTTCCAGGCACTGCTCGACAATCGTAGCCAGTTGATAATCGCGAACGACGGTTGTCCGCGCCTCCCGGCCCAGTCGTTGCGCGAGGTCGGTATCCTCTATGATGCGGCGCAGTGCCTGGGCCATCTCAGCAGGTTGCTCCGGTTCCACCAGCAGGCCGTTGACGCCATCACTGATGGCATCTTCACTGCCGCTCACGCACGTTGCCACACAGGGCAGGCCACACGCCATACCTTCCAGTAAGGCGTTGGACATGCCTTCCCAACGAGATGGCATGACGAGGCTCCAGGATTGTTGTAGGAGATCGACTACATCTGTTCGCAATCCCAGAAACTCTACGCTGTCCTGGATGCCCAACTCCGCAACAATGCGTTCCATCTGCGCCCTGTACGGTCCTTCGCCGGCCACGCGTAGCCTGGGCTTGAGATATGCGCGCCATTCGGCTGGTTCGCGCATCATCCTTGCCCATGCGTGCAATAGCACATCGACTCCCTTGGCATAATACAATCGTGCCACACAGATGATATCGCGCTCTGGCCTCGCTGGATCGGGTCGTCGTTCAGGGGACGGATGGAACTTCGCCGTATCGACGCTACCGGGAATGTATACAATTTGACTAGCGCGAAATCCTTGCGAGGTGAGATAGGAGCGGCTGCGGATACTGAGCACCTGGTAGAACGCATCCGACTTCCGCAGGAAGTGTAACATCAGGTTGCCCAATGCTAATTGAGGAAAATGGTCGATGTCACCCCCACGTGCTACCTCCTTAGAATCGACTGCCAGGAAAGACGTTTCGGTCAAGGTGTCCGCCATCAGCATCGCTCCATGCTCAAGCTGTTTACGTTGTGTCTCCTTTGGCCCCACGCTCTGGACGCCAAGTATGACTGGTTTATGGAGAAGCTTGCCGGCGAGTGCTGCGGCTGCTGACATCTGGACGGCATGAATCACGTCAAAAGAGTCACGCAACCGCCAGAGTGTCAGGACCGTTGCGATAAAGACGGGCAAATGACCGAACCTGCCGATCCGTAGCCGTCCTCCTCGTTTATATATTCCACCAACACGTACAACTGGTAGACCATCAAGCGTTTCTGTCCGTTTCCACTGTTTATAGTGCCGCACTGTGACAACAATCACATCATGTCCAAGAACCTGAAGCTGACGTGCCTGTTTCTCCGCCCGCACCTGCGCACCGCCAACGGAGGGCCAGAACAAAAAGGAAAAGAAACAGACCCGAATGCGATCTTTCACAAAGTCACTCCTTACCTTACCGAAACATCTCATTTTTTCTCATCCCGAATACCAGAGACGAGCAACCTCCCCCCTTTCTTGCCTCTGTACTACCGGCATGCGTGACTCCGTCGACTCATCATCAAAGGCTTCTTGATTGGTCTCGGGTGATTGTTTCGATGCAGACCAGCAGAGGGCAAAAGGGAGAGTCATAATAATCCAGAAGTAAATACCGATTGCCTGATTCCAGATCTCATTGTTATCGAGCGACTGTATTAACACGTTGACAAAGACCGCCAGCGCCACCGCGAACAGTGTGCGCTGTTCGCCAATAGATTTTCGTGCTCCTCTGATCAAGCTGATAGCCAATGTGGCAAAGGTCAATATGAGCAGGATCGCTCCGATGATGCCCTGGTCGTAGAGGGCCTGCAGAATGAAATTGTGCGGTGCAGTAGTGATCACACCTCCCCCAAAACCTACACGCAGATTGGTCAAGAAAACGTTGGCAGCACCGAAACCGTTGCCCAACAGTTGTGTTGGGTCAAAATGGTCGAGTAGTGCCTGCCAGATGTAGGTACGTCCATTGAGCGTCGCAACATCCCGGCTGAAGAAACGTTGGAAGAGGGGCAGATTGCCCAGTGTCATCACGAGCACAGTGAGGGTAACCAGTGCCAGTATACCGCTGAGCAGGCCAATCCTCATCTTCCTTGAAGGCAGAAAGAGGATCAGGACGATAATGCCCAGTGGCATACTGATAAAAGCGGTACGTGTGAAGGTCAGCCCGAGTGTCATCAGAAATACCAGGACCAACACCACGCCACCGGCACGCTTAAGGCCATGCAGCGTGAAGGTGCGGTAGATTGCAAGTGGGATGATCATGGTGAGAAAGAAAGCCAGTGTTGGCGGCGTCTGGCCAAAGACCGAACCAATGCGGAAGAGCGAGGTTGTAGCGTCCGCATAGCCATTTTGCTTGGTTATATAACCATAGATACCATACAGCGAAACAAACGTGGCTATGAGCAGGATGGCATCGATAAGCCCTATCAAGCGCCGTCTTGTGGTGAGCAGATTTATAGCCAATACGCTCACAGCTACAAAATCCAGCATGAGCAACCAGTTCGTCAGGAACACCCCTACGCCAACAGGAGAGATGCCGATGCCGACAAATACCCACAAGAGGAATATGAGCAGAAAGGCCAGCGCCCGCATGCGTCGAAACGTCTGTTTGAGCGGCATATAAGTCATCAAGAGCAAGGTAGGAACCGTCAGGCCGGTATCAAAATTGTTGCCCTGAAAGATCTGCAGCGATGAGCCAATGAAGACATCAAGCATCACCCATGTGATCAACAGTGCATAGCGGTAGCGTAGAAAGGCCAACACAACGAGCGACCCAAAGGCGGCACGCAGGGTATAGAGCGCGTTCTGATAGACGCCGGCAATTCCAATTGCAAAGACCGCCAGCGCGATACCGATACGCACGATTTGTTGACGCTGCCTATAGGGAATGTTGAACAAGGGGAGATGATCCTTCCTCCAGGTAACCAACTTCAGGTAGTAGAAGCCAGAGCCTATCTTCCGCATCACATCCAGCACTTCAAATGGAGGTGTGAAGAGGTTGAGCTTACCGATCTCGCGCTGTAGCATAAAGAACAGAATGAACATGGTGCAAAAGTAGACTGCCGAGGTAGCCAGGGCAATGCCGGTACTCTGCCAGAAGCGAGCAAAGATATAGTCAAAGATGGCATTGGCAACCACACTGAATGCGGTGACACCCATGAGCACCCTGGTCCTACCCAGAGCACTAAATGCCCTCGCTGTGATAAAGCCTAACGCCATAGGTACCAGGCCTACCGTAAAACCCATCAATGTGAGTGCAGTATGATCCGTATTGGCGGCAGAAAAGGCCCCACGCTGAAAAAGGATTTGCACCAGGGGATGTGACAGCACAAGCATGAATGCAGTCAACACGATGGTACCTCCGCCCACGGCCCACAAATACAGGCGCAGCGTTGCCTTGAAAGCTTTCATATCATTCATCGAGACTTGACGTGAGAGATAGGGTAGTGCAGCGCGTCCAACGGAAACAAAAATGACACCGACAGGTACACTGATGAGTTTGAGCGAATAGCTAAGGGCGGAGATACTGCCAGCAGAGAGGGATGAGGCAAATATCTGATCGACTAAGGGACTCGCCTGGTCGATTAATGCGCCGATAAGCACCGGCCAAGCCGCTACCAAAATCGCAACCATTGCTGGGTGACGCAAGTCTATGACAAGCCGGTAGTTGAGCCCTGCTTGTCGCGCACGTACAAGAACCATGCAAAATTGTAGGCAGGTTCCTATCAATATACCTAAGCAAAGTACGACAACCCCCTGGAATCTGCCCAGCGTCAGTACCATTATGGTGGTGGTGAACGGCACCAATAATCCAGCATAAGCGGGCCAACCAAACTGGCCTTCCGCGTTGAGAATGGATTCCAGGAAGGCTATCACCACCATCAGCACAAGCACCGGAAAAATAAATGGGGCCAGGTTCACGGCGATTCCTGCACGATTTGGATCCAATGCTGGAGCCGAAAGGAAAATCACCTGATGACGAAAAACGAGCATTAGCAAGGTAACCAGCCCGCCACCTAAAAATAAGAGATTCAGTAATGTACTGAAGAGTACAGAAGCCTGCTCTTTCCCCTGGGTGTTCACTCGTGCATAGACAGGAATGACAGAAGCCTCCAGCGCACTACTTATCAGTTGGGCTAATAGCAGAGGTAGTGCAGCTGCGACAAAGTATGCGTCCATTGTCGCCCCTGCACCGAAGCGTCCTGTGACGACAATCTGATTGAGCATGCCGAAAACACGGACCAGCAGATTAGCAGAGGCAAGGCCCAGCAAGGCTCGAAAAATCTGCTTATTGGCACCTTTAAGACGAACCGCTATCAGGCGTGCACTAGTATTGCTCAGAGGCCCAGAAGAGCGAGACATTTTCTAATACACCTTTTCAGAGCCGAGATATTTTTTCATTGTTATAGCCTCGTGTCATGTTACGGCTGTCCACAATGCTGCGGGCTTCGCGTACAATCCAGGGAATATCATAATAGCTATGGTCCGTGACGATAACCACACAGTCTGCAGCTTGCAGCAAGCCACTGCTCACTGGCTGTGAGTGAAATGTGCAATTGCGAACCGTCAGGGATGGAATGTACTCGTCGTTGTAGAGTACTACTGCCTTGCGAGCCAGCAACTCCTGGATAATATCGAGAGCGGGAGATTCACGCATATCACCTACATTGCGTTTGTAAGCGACACCCAAAACAAGAACAGTTGCGCCATTGAAGCTGCGGCGCTGTTCGTTGAGTGCCTCACTGATCTTATTCACGACGTGGTGTGGCATGCTACTATTGATCTCAGCTGCCAATTCAATAAAGCGTGCAGTGTAATCAAGCGTTTTGAGTTTCCAGGAAAGATAGTGCGGATCTACCGGAATACAGTGTCCACCCAGACCTGGACCTGGCAGAAAGCGCATGAAGCCGAAAGGTTTGGTTGCCGCCGCATCGATAACTTCCCATACATCGATGGAGAGTTTTTCACAGATAATGGCGATTTCGTTCACCAGGCCGATGTTGACGGCACGGAACGTATTCTCCAGGAGCTTGGTCATCTCAGCGACACGTGG
>WNEZ01005171.1_pt1 | contig 11411 bp, 11 predicted proteins | sample 5400521 | NCBI WGS metagenome assembly WNEZ01 (sample SAMN13153339, study PRJNA577476) | soil metagenome | isolation source: 120 cm saprolite under Douglas fir tree site 2 hole 1 replicate 1 | place: USA:California | collected 2015-04-18
AGGCATTGCGGGTGGAGATTCCAGAAACGATTGCCCGCGAGATGCGCACCGTGGGCGATGTGCACGCATACATTCGACGAGTCGCCGGCGAGAGCCAATAGCGCGCACTCTGCCTTGACTTGCAGTGAGATTGCCCGATCGCACGATTCATCAGCGGCGGCGTCTCGGCGAAAACAGTGACCCCCAGGGGCTCTCCCTGATTACTTCCGCAGGAATTTTCGCCGGCGTCAGTGATGTGATCGAAGCTTTGCATGCAACCGTCATGCTTTGATTGATCAACTACACTGCGGCGGTACCGTTCGATGAACGATACCGACAACGAAGCTACCTCAGCTCACGTGGCTCTGCATCGCAATCCATTTGGAGCACAATCGGTGCAGCGAAGTAGCGGTTGCAGAGGAGCAGCACGGCAAGCGCAACTGCGGCCATCAACGCTCCGATTGCCAGAGGGGCACGGCTGAGCGTAACCGTGCTTCAGCGGGAGCCCAAAGGCAAGTTCCGTCACGGCCATTTCCTTGGATCGACACATTCCAGGCGCGCGGCCGATGCTTACCGTTAGATCGCACCAATGGATGTGCTATCAGCAAAGACTTTCATGGAGTACGTAGCCTGGATGGCGACGAACTCACCGCACGCCACTCTACTCGACTGGTGGCGACGCCTCGATCTCGCCCTGAAGGACTACGCGGCCTCTCGGAGACTGCCAGCTCATCCGAGGGGACCAGTTGAGGATGCTATCTCTCGAGATCCACAGCTCGGTCCCGAAATCGCAGTACGTTGCGGTAGCTCCGTGAGCAACGCAACGCCGCCGCGCACGAGCCCGATCAATTGATCTCGACGGACGAAGCTGGCAGCTATGCCAAGCAGGCATTTGAGCTGATAGGCATTTTCGGGAAATTGTCTACGAATCGCGCCCGCGGCGCTCCCTAACGGGCGCTTGAAGTGGCCTTTAATGGAATGGTCGTCTGTGCACCCGCGAGTGGGGCGGGGAACGCTTGGGGCCGGCTCTATCGGCTTGCTCGTAGGTTTCGATTCACTGCGTTGACGTCGAAGCCTTCCGGATCGAACACTCCACCGACCCAAGTCACAATCTGATCGTGTTCTTCGTGCTCTGGGTCGCGCATCGCTTCGAGAAAGTTCTCGTAGCCGCCCACACCACCCACGTCCTCTGGAGGGCATGCACGCGCCCCTGCGATGCACAACGGATATTGAAGGCGCTCGTCTGGTGCGAGCACCTTCTCAACGAGCAGCTCGTGAGTCCAGCCGTCTCCGAAATCGTATTCGTAGACGAACCGCTGCCCCTCACCCAGAAGATGCACGAGGTGGACCTTGCGCTCGTCCTCAAGCTGCGGACCGGCGTCTTCATCAACGCGTGGATCACCAATGCGCCGGTCATGCAACGTGAATTGGTGTAGATGAGAGTTCGTCCAGCCCATCGCTTCCTGCAAGACGGCGTGAAGCTTGTCGAGCGTGAAGTTCGAGGGCACGAGGATCCGGCGCCAGATCGGCGGGCGGATATCTTCGAGAGAGACCTTTAGCTGAAAGATGGAGATAGGCGCGGTGGGAACTCGGCGAGGCATCGGTGCCAACATGGCGCTCTGGCGTTAGCGATGCGAGGCATTTCACTTGTTACTGTCAGATTCGTTAGGTTGTTCTTCCCGCCAGTCGCACGTCGCGCAGAGCCCGAACGCTATCCAACCCGTTTCAGGGAAATAACCGGCACCCGTACAGTCGGGCTCCGTGGATGCCGCTTCTTCATCTCGCGATCCATTTGGCGCACAATCGGTGCGGCGAAATAACGCTGTCCGCACCTCGCACACACCCGTGCAGGAACTCCCTGGAAGATGAAGTGTTGCGCCCTCGAAGGACGATAGACGGTGACTAGCTTTTCGCTGCCGTTCAAGGGCGCCCCGCAGTATTCACAGAAGTCCGTTTTCATGACTGTTTGCCAAGAGTATACGCGGTGATGACCCGTAGGTAGCCGGAAGGCAAGAATCGACAGATTACCTCGATCTGGTCGCCCTGAGCTCTTCGGGTTCTTCGAACGACGTAGCAACCTCGGCACGGCGCTTTTGGATCAAGTGCTGGAGGACGCGTTCGATAATGAGTAGGTCCGAAAAGCGAAAACCGAATCGTGCGGAGCTTCCACGGTTCATGACGTTGACCTCCTGAGGAGCTCTGAAGGGTTTGCTCCGTTGGGCGATTGGAAATCGGCGATCCGCAATCGATTGTCGAGTGCAAGTTGTCGCTAGCGATGGCTGTCTTCAGAGTGAAGAAACTCTATTAGCTCGGTCATGTGATTACGGCTCACGTCTAGGAGACCCTCGTAGTAAATACGCACGAGGCCATTCCTCGACTGCCACGGGTTTCTGTAGTGTTGTTCGTGAAGAACTTTCGGTTCCTCAGCCCACATGGCGACCGTTTGATGCTCTGTGTTCCGTTCTTCCCACGAACCATGCATCTCGATAGGGTCAAATTTGGTAACAGAAACGACCCTTCGGCTTGAACCGTGTAGCTTGGTCATTCGCCGGATGACCCCGTTTATGTGCAGGTCGCCGAAACCATAGCCGACGACCAGAAGTCGTTCCGAACTGATTACACAGTCGGCGAATCGACGAAGGTATGCCCCATAAGGTTCAATGAGCAATTTGTCCGGCTTGTTGAGCCCTGTAATCAGCGACCCCTTAACGCATTCGCGCCCCCGCCTGGCTGGGAAGGGCATTCTTGGTTACCCGACTTGCCTTGGCCGCTTGAGGAGTAGAATGCCAGTAAACATCCTCCCATTCGTCTTCATAGGTGAATCGGTTGGGATCGTTCTGGTGCTCTCGGTCGCCAAAGTGAATGCTGCCGTGGAGATGCATCAGCTTGGGGCGAGGTGGCAAGGCCCGTTCGCTGAAGCGCCAGACATGTTCATTCGGAACAAGCTCGAAGCCTTGGTCGCGCGCGGTGATGTTCAGAGCGTGTTCTAGCAATGTGTCATAGTTCAAAGTGATAACGCCCAAGTCGAACGTCTCATCCAGACTACGCCAAAAAAGCTGGAAGTCTTTCCAGTTCGGGTGCCAACTGGCCTGGTTTGATGCCGAGGCAGCAGCGTCGTGAATTGCATCGAGCAATGCGCCGTGCGCGAAAGCTGCAAAGTAAGGGTCGAACGCGGCTCGCAGGTCGTCTGGCGGTCCATCCGCAAACATCGCCTCGACAACCCTAGTCCTGCTCGGTGCTGCTCCGCTCCAGGCATTTCTGAGGCTTTCGATTTCTTCGATCACATGCAAAAGGTATTCAAAGTTAAACAATGTCCCGTAATAATCCCGGCAACGTGAACAGAGTCGAACTGCATGTCTTCGTCGACTCGATCGATGATCCAGGCCACTTCATTACTTCCGCAGACTGCAATGCCCCAATGGCCAATGCTGCAAGGTTTTGCGTCATCGGCATGCCGATGTCAGCAGAGCTCCCTGCACCCACGAGCACAGTCAGAGTAGGTCGAGCGCTCAATGCCTTACCTCCCGTTCCATAACACTTCCCCAGAACACACCGGATCCATTCATCCAACAACCTGTCAATAGCGCGTCCCGACATACGAGCCGTATCCTCCTATGCACTCAAAGCCACCGCGGGGTTTGTGCTTGCGGAGGTTCGAATCGAAGGTGGTCTTCGAAAAGAGTCGACGACAATAGGTGCACCGGAACATGTACTGGATCCCGTTGGCCGCTCGCCTCCTCGGGCGAGTCAATCCGAACGCGGGAATCCGTCGACCCCTTGCGAAACTTCCGGCCTGACTCGCATCGCCGGCTTTTGAGACCTCGACCGGAAACTGAGGCTCGAACTGGATGTCCGTGACGTCTGCGTGCTGGAACTCGCCGGCAACAAACGTTCGAATTCCCGGAGGACTGGAGCCACCCGTGCGATTCCAGCCATAGAAATACTCCCGTGGAGGGCCGTTCTTCCGTTTCATGAACTTCAGTGCGTACGGCTCGACGAGACGCTCGGACTCTTGGTAGATCATCCGAACGAGGGTGAGCCGGCTGCCCGCCTCGAGGATTATGTTGCGAAGTTGGGGCGGGAAGTAGATGTGCTCAGAGGTCCAACCCAAGTCTTCCCCATATCCTTGAAAGAGCGTTTGCAGGTGCGCGACAAAGCGGTCGACCGCGCTCTCAAAGGCCACCATGGAAGCAATTGGGCAGACGACGTAGCGCGTCCATGCTTCGCGAAGCAGCTGGAAGGGTAGGGCAAGAAGCAGGCGAAGCGCAGCCCCCGGCGACCGCGAGTAAATCGTCTTCTGAAGAAAGATCCGGAGGACTTCCGCGGCATCTACCTGTTCGGGACCGAACGCGAGCCAGTGCACGTAATCAAAGAGGTCGGCGACGTGCCGCCTCTGGAGTAGGCATTTCAACTTCGACGCTAGGATCTCCTCGAGGGCAACACACCTAATCGTTCCGACGCAGCTGGCCTTGTCCGAGTAAGGATGGATGAGCGGGCGATCCGCTGGTTGGAGGATCAGCCGTTCGTACTCGCTGACGTCCAGTTGTGCCTTGAGGATGATGTTTCCCGGCTTGCCGTAGAAATCGTGGAAATAGAGCCGCGCTTCGAGCAGCTGAAGATCCTTATCAAGCCTGGACTTCTCCTCGACTCGCGCGCGCTCATTTAAGAAACTGACGCCGGAGCCGGCCGAGACGGCATCGCAGACATCGAGGAGGTGTCGCTTGAGTTCGCCGGGATCGAACCCCAAATCCGTCACGAAGTCGAGGTCGCTGGAATAGCGGGTATTCGGGAAGTAGCCCTTCCGAAGAGCGTTTCCTCCCTTGAGGATGAGGCGAGAGCCGAGCGGAGAGCCGCCGTAAATCTTCGAGAGTAGCCATCCGAAGACGTAATCACGCTCCACATCCGGTGGGTTGACCTGCAGATCCTTCGCGACGGCGTCGATCTCCTCCTTCTGAATCATGTGGCGATTCTACAAGGGGAAGACGTGGGCCGCTGGTGAAGTAGAATCATCCAGCCCCACGTGCGCGCAAAGGCCGCTGGTGGCCGACACACGTCACTAAGACCGAGGCCGCCCGGGTCAGCCTCCCTTGCGGCCTATCCCCGCGGTGATGGAATGCTTCGCGGCGGCGTAGCACGCAGATTGTGACGCTGGGCCAAAAGTGATGAACTCATGACCATGACCGAGAAATCGGCCCCGAACCGAACCACCGCACCCCAGGACTGGAAGGAGCGGATCTTGATCGATCCCAAGATCTGCCACGCAAAGGCATGCATAAGGGGCACTCGAATCGTGGTGGCTATTGTCCTCGACTATCTGGCCGGCGGTGCGTCGGAACCGAGATCCTGTGTCAGTACCCCGTCTTGAAGCCAGAGGATCTCCGCGCCGCGCTGGGATACGCCGCTTGGCTCGCCCGCGAAGAGGAGGAGATGCCTCTCCATACTGAGACGACGCGGTGAGGATAAAGCTGGAGGAGAATGTGTCAGCAAACTCGACGGCTCTTCGACTCCTGCCGCGACTGTTATGCCAAGCAAGAAGTTGAGCGCACGTCGCGCTAGGTCGGAGCGCGCTACGTCATCGGGCCCGTGGCTTATTCACTTCTTTCGGCGACACCCAGACGATGACACCGGCGAGGCTGTTCCGGCTCGTGGATATTTGGACGGGTGCCCCGTAGCAGCGCGGCTCCTCGCCGTGATCAGGGCCGTTGCGGACGCTCCTCCGCCGACGTTCGCCGGTGGAGGGAAGTGGGAAGCTATGCACGACGAGATGGCGGGCTTCTACGAAGCTCGCATTGACGGGCCGCACCGGCGTCATTACCGCCTCTTCTGTGTTCTTGAGCGCGACGGCAAGGACTTAGGACTCGGAGGCCCGAGCGTCGTACTCATTACAGGAATGGACAAGCCTTTCCGCAGTATTTTCAAGAAATCGGATTACGAAACGGCAATGCGGCTCGGCGACGAATACCGATCTCGAGTGCCGCGATCAGTGCTCCGCTAGCGCTTTGCCTGGCGAGCTGCTTTCACGAGAGGTGCTGATTTCCGCCCGACCTGTGGGCGGGTGTTGCGCACAAGTACTAAATGGCACCCGACCGCTGCAGCGACCTTAAGGACCGTGCTCATAGTAGGGTTGCCGTCGGCAACAGTGAGGAGACGTCGGACCATCTCCGGCTTGGCATTGATTCGGTGCGCTAGCTCCGCCTTGCTAATTGCCGCTTGTTCACGCGCCATCTCCAGCGCACGAATGAGCTTGTCTGTTGCGTCGATCTCCGTCCTGGTCTCATGATACTGGGCTGCAAAGGCCGGGTCCTTCATCCGCTGTTCGAAATATCTGTCGAAAGCGGTCCTCCTGGTTCTAGCCATGGCTACATTCTCCGTAACTTATAGGATACGGTCCCTAGTGTTGGGGCGCAACCTGTGGGTGGGTGCTCAATCACCGAATGTCAGTAGATAGAACGAGGTTGAGCTCTTTTTAGAGGGATGTATGCAAAGTCGCCTTGTGAGGCCGGTCGTGATCGCCGCGACAGAGAGGGTCGTCCGTGAAGACTAGCCAGCTCGCGACGCTCGAAAACCTGCGGCTCGCGTGGCGACGTATCACAACGGGCGGCAATCACCAATACAAGGGCCTCTTTAGACAACTCTACGTAGCCTACGAGGTCGCACTCGACGATAATTTGGAGGATCTTCGCAGGCGGCTGCGGGGAACCACATTCTGCCCGCAGCAACCGGAGCGCATTTACCTTCCGAAAAGTTCCGGTCTCCATCGACCACTAAGCCTACTTCACGTCGAGGACCAGATCGTACTGCAGGCTTTCGCCAACCTGGCGGCGAAGAAGCTCCATGCCCGACGAGAGCCCCTCCAGTTCAAAGTCATTTTCAGCAACATCCTACAACAGCATGACAGCATCTTCTTCTTTAAGCGCTGGCAGCAGACCTACGCTGCGTTTCAGCGGCGCATCCTAAAGCACTACGATAATGGGCTGCGCTGGGTGGGGGACTTCGACCTCGCGGCATTCTATGACACCATCTCGCACGAGCTTCTGCTCAAGACCATCTACCCTCGGACGCCGGTCAACGATGACATGGAGTGGCTGCGAAGCTGCCTCGGCACCTGGAGTTCCGAGAAGGCGTCATCACGACACGGTCACGGGATTCCTCAGGGACCAATCGCATCCGACTTTCTCGCGGAATGTTTCCTTCTCCCGATCGATCTGGCGCTTCAGAAATCACCCGGATACACGCGGTACGTCGATGACGTGCGGCTGTTCGGCAAGACCGAGGACGAAGTCCGCGAGAGCGTCATCCATCTCGAGCGTCGTTGCAGGGAGCACGGACTGATCCCACAAACCGGCAAGTTCGCCATCAAGCATTCGGCGAGCGCTGAAGATGCCTTGGGAATGCTGCCAAGCATCGCCGATCCACAACGATCTGCCGGTCCGGACCGCTCCCGTCTCCCCCGAGACCGTGCAAGGGCCTGGTTCATCTCGTCACTTGGAGGCAAGCCCTACCGAGTGCAGGACAAAACACGCTTCAGATACGTGCTGTACCGCGCTGAACCGGATTCGGAAATCCTCCGCCTCGTATGCCGGCTCGTCGCGCACCATCCCGAGCACGCGGATGCTTTCTTCAGTTACCTTGGAACGTTCAACGCGAGAAAGCCGATCATCCGGTTGTGCCTCGACCTGATAGGAAAAAATCCGTACGCTTACGTGCGTGGCGAGGCCTGGCTGATGCTGGCCCGCCATCTCACGACTCCGCGGGCGTTCGACGCGAGGACGCGGAAGACCCTTATCGAGAAGGCTATCGTGCTGGCCAAGAAGCGAAGGCCCGAGAGCTTCATGGAGGCACTCGGCGCATGTCACTTCCTTGCCGTGGCCGAGACGGTGGAGAAGAGGCACTACAGTCGATTTCTGAAGTTCCAGCCCGCGCTTCTTCAGGCATTCGTTGCGGACGTCCTTCCCGATGCCGCGTTCGCTTGTGGTGAAGCAGCCGAAGCCTACTTGCGTGCGAGTGCGTTCGAGCCCGGTATGTCAATCTGCGGGCGTATTCACGCGCTTGGACTTGGCCCCGCGACCTTCAAGATCAAACCTGCGACTCTTCCTTCTCAGGTCCGCAACACCCTTTGCGAGCTTGGGACGATTCCCACATCGGGAGGGCCCGTCGATCCGATCGCCGAGGTTCTACAGAAGCGGTACGGGCTCGCGCCATCGAAGTCGTGGCACGGCTTACTCGGGGCGGAGTACGTCCACGTTCTCGGCCTGCTGAAACAGGCCGAGGCGGCCTTCAATACCAGTAGGTCCTACTGGCTTTCCAGCCAGAACTCTTTCCATCACGCCATCTTCTTGGCCCTTCAGCGACATCTCGCCAGCATTGGTCACGTAGCCGCTTCTACGACCAAGGCGAGGGACGGAAAGCTGATCGACTTCGGAGTCATGCTCCATGCGGGCGGTCCGTTCGCCAAGAGCTGCCCGGTGGTGGCGGACTGCTTCCGTGCAATGAACACGCGTCGGAACCACTTGCCCGTTTCGCATCCCTACGAGAAGAAGACCGAGAAGCGCTCCAAGCACCTGTCCGCACATGAGCGGAACCGGTTCGTCCACGACCTGAGCGCTGCACTCCCCGTGTTCGTGGCACTGATGCCGTAAACAGGTCGGACGCGCCACATTCGTGATGTCCTGCCAGGGTTCTGGTGTGCGCCGATTTCGGAACAGAGGAGTCCTCGGCAGTCCGCGAGGGAGCGCCTCCAAGACGGTGCGCACGACGCACGCGCTTCGTGAGCACCACCAAGCGGGATTCTTCGCCCTTGGTGTTGTTGGTGGCGTTGTCGGCGCCCATGGAGATGTTTACACGCTCACCTGGTTTGCTTCAGGATGGAACGCGGACACATGCTCGTTGTGAAGAAGGAAGACGGCTCGATCGAAGACGCTCATGGGAGCGTCATCTACTTCAGTGCCGACCGCTACATGCGGGACATCATCGAAGGGCACTGCTGCTTCATCTGCGGCGCAGTACCGGGTTCCAAGAACTTTAACGATGAGCACATCATTCCGGACTGGCTCCTCCGGGAATTCAAACTCCATTCGCGTAAGGTGACGTTGCCGAACGGCTCGCAAATCAACTACGCCGGGTACAAGGTACCTTGCTGCCGAGACTGCAACACCGCACTTGGCGAGACTTACGAACGACCTGTCAGGGAGCTTCTCTCGAAGGGGCATGAAGAAGTGTGTAACTATCTCACGAGGAGCGGCCCGTGGCTGATCTTCGGCTGGCTGGCGCTGATCTTCCTTAAGACGCATCTGAAGGACCTGACATATCGGCTGAGGGTCGACCGACGGCAGTCAGACGAATTGATCGGCGACCTGTACGACTATGCGGCGCTCCATCACATCCAATGCTTAGTCAGGGCCCCCTTCACTTCTGCGATCCTTAAGAGTGAAGTCCTCGGGTCTTTCATGACGCTGGCAACACCCTTCGCAAGCGAAATCAAGGAAGATGCCTTCGACTACGGTGATAACTACCACTCTCGCACTGTGATGCTGCGGTATCACGGCACGGCTTTCGTCGCAGCTTTAGACGATTCGGGCGGCGCATTGACGTTTTTCAAGAACAACTTGATGCGGATTACTGCGCCAGTCTTCCCGGCACAGATCCGCGAGGTTCATGCCCACATCGCCTTTCTGTCGGCGAATCTGCAGGAGCGTCCGACGTTTCATTCCGGATTTGATGGGCAGGATTACGTCATCAGCGCTTTTCGTCCGAAGAACCTCAGGTTGAAGAATCCACCGGACCTAAGCCTTGGGAAATTCCTCCTCCAGTCGTGCGCAACGATGTTGGCGAACCACCCCGACCGCGAGGAGGTTACGAAACGCATGCGTGAGGGTCGATGGAGCTTCCTCTTTGACCACAACGGTAATCAGATTGTTGAAGGCTACCGTCCAAAGCCGGCCTCATAACTCAGCGGCCCCACGTCGGTCGCCAGCAATTCCAAACGAGTTCGAGGTCGACAGCCCCGAGAGGCATCTTCACATCCGGGGAAGATGCTGAGCATGTACAACGCCGACTCGCGCCAGTGGCGGATCTACCTCTTCGACGTCGACAAGCGGACGATCGACTTCCCGGGTCGCCGGCCGATTCACCGGCCGGCGCGGCGAGTTCTTCAAGTAGCAGGAGTGGAAGGGCAGGACCATCCTCGTTCGGTACGTCTGGCTCGATCTGTCGCCGACGTCCGCCCGAATGGAGCAATCGTTCTCCGACCGCGGCGGCAAGACGTGGGAGGTGAATTGGATCTGCGAGCTCACGAGGTAGGCACCGGCGCGCCGGTGCGACGAGGGGTAAGCACCCTCACGGTCGGCGACGAGCGCGGTTCTTCTTCTGTTCTCACGAATCATCGCGACGAACGCAGGGAATCCCGTACCGGCAACCGCGTCCCGGACCAGACGGCCATCGGGTTTCCGACCCGAGGATCGGGGTGCGCGAACGGTGTCCAAATCGTGTCCAAAATAGAGGGGCATCACGTCAACTCCAGTGGATTCGCGTGGACTGACTGCCGCTCACAACTCTGGGATCTCTCAGAGGAATCCAGCAATGACGCCCGTCTGCCCGATACGCGACCCCGGGCTCATAACCCGAAGGTCGCTGGTTCAAATCCAGCCCCCGCAACTAGAAAACCTCAAGCCCTCTCGGTACTTACCGAGAGGGTTTTTGAGTCTTCGGGCTCCTCTTTTGAAACTTTGACGGTTTTTTGACGTAAACGCGCACCCTCGATCCGCTGAATGGCGTCGCGCAGATCTTCCTCGGCGACCACGTTGTAGCGCTCGAACACGGCGCGCGTCTTGTGGCCGCTCATCCTCATCACGACCGACTCCGGCACGCCATACCGACGCGCATTGGTGACGAAGCTCCGACGCAAGTCGTGAAACCAAACGCCGGAGAGTCCCGCGGCCTTGCAGGCGTTCAGGAATTGCTTTCGGACGTCAACCCAAGGTTCGCCGGTTTGTGGGTTGACGAACACGTATGCACTACCCAGCCTGCGGGGGATGCCGCGGACTGCCTCCAGCGCCCGCGGAGTGAGGTACACGACGCGCGCGTCTTCGGCCTTGGTGTCCTGAGGAAGCAAGCGGATGACGCCCTCCCTCAAGTCGAGCTGCTCCCAGCGCAAGTCCAGCACTTCCCGCTTGCGCATGCCGGTCTCGTAGGCGACCACAAGAATCGGCTTGAAGCACTCCTCGGCCGCGGCATGGAGCTGCTCGAACTCGTCCTCCGACACCACCGTCCTGCGAACGTTCGGCTTGCGGAGAAGCCTCGCTTTCGCGATCGGGTTGTGGGTGAGCCGCCCGCAGGCCACGGCGTAGTTCAAGATGCGTTTGAGCACCTCGACCTCCCGGTCCAGCGTGGCTGGGCTGGGAGGGGCTCCCCTGCGCGTCTTTTCTCCGAGACGC
>WNEZ01007527.1_pt1 | contig 11410 bp, 6 predicted proteins | sample 5400521 | NCBI WGS metagenome assembly WNEZ01 (sample SAMN13153339, study PRJNA577476) | soil metagenome | isolation source: 120 cm saprolite under Douglas fir tree site 2 hole 1 replicate 1 | place: USA:California | collected 2015-04-18
ATAAGGTGAAGACCTGTTCTCGAAGCGGAGTATAAAGCAGATCCCAAATCAGGGAAGATCATCGCCCGCTCGTCCTGTTAATGGGAGCCTCAGGCTACATCCGAGGGCGCCTCCTCAAGACGCTTGAATAAGGTTGGTTGGCCGTTCGCTGCCTCGCTCGACGACCTGATTGTCTCAGACCGCGAGTTGCTCCTCGCTTGGAAGTTGTCACCGCAGATTGCCCAAATCGCGGTTCACCGGGGCCGTCGATGGTTGGGGTACACACGGCGGTACCACCTGGTCCAATCCATGGGTTCTCCTCGCTCCGGAACCTGGCTAGTGCTGTGTTCTCCTCCTGAATCGCCCTCTCTTCGTGGCCACGGTCCTCCTTCGTCGCTATCACCGCGAGGTAAGGGCCCCAATTCTAACTGGCTGAGTTTTTCGAGGACAGGCCATAGGCGATCCCAAGAGCAACTGTCTCATTGAATTCTCATGTAAATGGCGGTACAGTCGCTGGTATCTGGCACGCGGCCGCCTCGGAGGCCAGCGATGATTTCTCCCAAACCTGCAAATGAGAAGCACAGACTGGCCACACTACGCGGCTATGAGATCCTCGATACGGAACCGGAAGCAGCCTTCGACGATCTCACATCATTAGCTTCCTACATATGCCAAACTCCGATCGCACTGATTAGCCTCATCGATGCGGAGAGGCAATGGTTCAAATCGAAGGTGGGTGTTTCAGTGACCGAGACCTCGCGCGACATCGCCTTTTGCGCCTTGGCAATTTTCCAGTCAGATGTTTTCATTGTGCCTGATGCCAGTCAAGACGAGAGGTTTTCGGATAATCCTTTGGTCGTTTCTGAACCTAAAATCCGTTTTTATGCTGGCGCAACTTTGATGACGGATGGTCAGGCGCTTGGAACCTTGTGCGTAATTGACCAGGTGCCCCGGACGCTGAGCCCGGAGCAGTTGGAAGCACTCAGAGCTCTGAGCCGCCAAGCGCAGGCGCAACTTGAGCTTCGGCGTAACCTCAAGAGGTTGGGACAATCTCTAGCAGCGCGTGATCGAGCAGAGGCCGAAAAAGAGCATACGCTTCAAGAACTGAAGGCAGCACTGGCCAACATCCGCACCTTAGAGGGACTGCTGCCAGTCTGTCTGTCTTGCAAAAAGATACAGGATCAAAGGGGCCATTGGCAGCCCTTCGAGTATTACGTGAGAACGCACTCTGAGGCGAAAGTCGCTCACAGAATTTGCCCTGATTGTTCCAAGGCGATCTCTGCATGAGTGCAGCCTGCTATATCGAGCCTTTAACTCACGCCGTGCTTTGACTGGTAGTTGATCCGTCTTAACATGGCGGATTTGTCGCGGGTCGTGTATGGTTGGCAAAGTCATCTCCCACTATCGCGTCGAGGAGCTTCTGGGCGGCGGCGGCATGGGAGTGGTGTACCGAGCCCAGGACCTAAGGCTGGGCCGAAATGTAGCGGTCAAGTTCCTCCCTCCTGCGCTGGTCCGCGACCGTCAGGTCCTGGAGCGATTTCAGCGCGAGGCGCGCGCCTCTTCTGCCCTCAACCATCCCAACATTTGTACCATTTACGAAATTGACGAATCGGAAGGCCATCCCTTCATCGTGATGGAGTTCCTAGAAGGTCAGACTCTCAAGCACGTCATCACCGGTAAGCCACTGCCCAGCACTCAGATTCTTGACATCACCATCCAGATTGCTGACGCTCTGGACGCCGCCCACGAGTCTGGCATCATCCATCGCGACCTGAAGCCGGCCAATATTTTCCTCACCCGGCGTGGCCAGACAAAAGTGCTGGATTTCGGCTTGGCCAAGCTGGTTCCTAGTCCGCACCGGGTCGGGGAAGAGGTGGGAATTTCCACTCTCCAAACCCTAACTGCGGAAGAGCATTTAACGAGTACGGGTACCGCTCTCGGCACGGTGGCCTTCGAGGCCATCCTCAATCGTACGCCCGTCCCGGCTGCCCGACTCAATCCTGATCTCCACCCAGACGTGGGCTGGATCATTGCCAAGTTACTGGAAAAAGACCGCCGTTTGCGTTACCAGTCCGCTGCCGAACTTCGCGCTGACCTAAGACGGATTAAGCGGGATAGCGAATCATCCGGCGTTCCAGCTGTGGCATTGCCGGAACCGCCCAAGTCTCGTTGGCGCTCTCCCGCAATCATTGCGGCGGCGAGCTGCGCCCTGCTGGTGGTGCTTCTCGCCCTGGCTCCGCGCAACTGGCGCGAGCGACTGTCGAACCTATTCGCCCCCCCGCGAATTCACTCTGTTGCTGTACTGCCCTTTGTGAATGTCAGTGCTGACCCTAACATTGAGTACCTAGCCGATGGCGTAACCGAAGGAATCATCAGCAGCCTTTCCCGACTTCCCGAGGTGCGGGTCATGGCTCGCAGCACCGTGTTCAGCTACAAAGGCCGGGAACTCAACCCCCAAAAAGTGGGCAAGGAGCTTAATGTCGACGCTGTGCTGTTGGGACGCATTGCCCAGCGTGGGGATACCCTGACGATTCAAACTGACCTGGTCAGCGTTGCCTATGGTTCGGAATTGTGGGGCGGACAATACAATCGCAAGGTCGCTGATCTGCTCAGCGTTCAGGAAGACATCTCTAAGGAGATTTACGACAACTTGCGACCCAAACTGACCGGCCAGGAGACCCCTCAACTAACCAAGCACTACACCGAGAACCCAGAGGCTTATCAGCTCTATCTTCAGGGTCTCTATTACTGGAACAAGTGGACCGAAAGAGGCTTTAACCGGGCGATTGATTATTTCAAGCAAGCGGTTGAGAGAGATCCAAAGTACGCCCTGGCCTATGCGGGTCTTGCCGATGCCTATAATTTCCTGGGTGATTCTGGCTACGTTGCCTCTAAGGAAGTTCGCCAAGACGCTAAATCGGCAGCCATGCATGCTCTCGCGATCGATGACACGCTGCCTGAGGCGCATATTGCCCTGGCGCTTGTTCGGGAAGCTTACGACTGGGATTGGTCAGGCGCGGAAACTGAATTCAAACGGGCCATTCAGCTTGATCCCAATTCCGCCACCGCTCACCAGTGGTACGGCGATTTTCTGATCAGGTTGGGCCGTCTGGAAGAAGCCAAAGCTGAACTGAAGAAGGCCAAAGACCTCGATCCCCTTTCCCAGCCCATCAATAGCAGCGTCGGACTGCAGCTCTATTTTGCGCGGCAATACGATCCCGCTATACAACAACTTAAAGAGACGCTCGATCTGGATCCGAACTTTGTACCCGCACAGCATGCGCTTGAAGCCGCCTATGCTCAAAGCGGGCGGTACCGGGAGGCCGTTGGCGAGCGGCAAAAGGTTTTGACTCTTTCGGGGAATCCCGACCTGGCGGCGGCCATCGGCGAGGACTACCGCAAATCGGGGTACGCGGGAGTATTGCAAAGCTCACTGGAAGGGTTAAAAGAAGTTTCCAAAGAGCGCTACGTCTCTCCTTACAACCTCGCACAGATCCACGCCCGACTGCAGGAAAAAGATCAAGCCCTGGCTTGGCTGGAGCAGGCCTTCAGCGAGCGTGATAGCCAGCTGACGTACGTGAAGGTTGAACCTGCCTTCGACGCGATCCGCTCCGATCCGCACTTCCAGCAACTCCTGCGGCGTCTCGCTCTGCCCCAGTGAGCTTTCTCACCGCAGAGGATACCCCGCTTCCCCCGGCAAACGACCGTCCACCCGAATTACCTTGGTTCCCGGCCGCACTTCGCGCACGTCGATAAACGCGATCGCACCCGGAATGGCGGTCGTCAGTTCATTGGCCATATCATTGGAGTAAACCACCTTGGGAGCAGTGGCCGACTCGGCGCGGAAGATTTTTGCAATCCAGTACTGTTTGAACTGTGACTCCGACATCTGGTAGATGGTCTTCAGCACCACGTTGCGCTCTCGCGCCACCGGCGCACGGATCAGCAAAACTACCGGAATGTTGGCGTTCCAGTATTGCCGCTCGCCCAGCAAGACTTTGCGAACTTCGGCCAGCGTCAAATTGTTCACCGGCGTATCGGGGTGCACCACTATCGCGACATCGGCGTCATGGCTCTGTGCCGCCATGAGCGCGCCGCCCAGGCAGATCCAGCCCAGGAGCAGGACTCCGCACGCGGGTTTCGAACCCACCCTCATAGCGCCCTTAAAAGGTGAACGCAGTCTGGAAAAAAGCGCCGCCGACACGAGGTTCCCCTACTCCTTGACGAAAGTTTCGATACTCGCCCTTGAATGCAGCGTAGTTCGTAATATCGTATCTCACCCCAACCAGCGAACCGACCAGGTCGACCACGCTTGCCGTCCCCGTGATATCCCACACCGGCTCCACGCCCGGCCTATGAATATACTCGAAGCGATAATAAGGCTTCCATTTGTCTTCCTGCCAGGGAAGCCGGTACGCCAATTGCACATAGTAGCCGGTGGTGTTAAATGTCTGCGAGGTTTGCAAATCCCGGTGATGAACATTAGCGTACTCTGCGAGAAGTTCTGGGCGTTGCTTGCTCCACACCACGTAAGCCGAGGCGATCCACTCATCGAAGTTCGTCCCGGGGTTCGGCGTAAGCTTGTCGCGATAATATGAGCCACCCACTTCCAGCCCGTAGAGCCGGGTCGGTCGGGCAAACAGATTAGCTACCCACGCCCGGTTGTCATTGACATCGCCGCTGTCTCCGGCCCTGCTGAACTTCGAGTTACGACCGTTGCCTAGTCCCAGGTTGTAGCCCAGCCCCAGTCCCCCCGACGGGATGTTCCCTTCGGCTTGTAAGCCCACGAAATGGACAGGAATGAATGTTCCCCCAAACTTGACTATTTGCGGCCGGGCGACGGTCGTCTGCAGCCAGGCCCCATGATGGAAAGCCGTGTTCCAATACCCGATCGGGGTGTGGTATTTGCCAAACGACATCTTGAAGTAGTCGTTGTAGTCGTAGCGAATAATCGTGCGCTCGACATTTACCTCATACGTGTTGGGCTGCGCTGTGAAGCTGAGTTCAGCGAAAGAGCTGACTTTCTGGGACAGGGGCGAAGCAAAGTGCAGCACGAATTGCCCCAGATCGAAACCGCTTACCGAACCTTTTTGGTCTGTTGCCGAAAAGTCTACGTCGCCGAAACCTCTGATTTGCAGTGAAGGATAGTGGATTTGCGCCTCCCGCTCTTCCGTCGCACTGCCCATGTGCTCGGAGTGAGGAGCTGGTGCCGGACTGGCACCAGAGTCCGCCAATTTGATACCGGCTCCGGTCTGCGAACTTGAGTCAGCGGGTAGAGTTGTCGTAGCCTGTTTGCGTTCATGGTCTTCCAGTTCGGCGATCCGTTTCTCCAACTGTTCCATACGGCTTAGCAGATTTTGGATAGATGGTTCAGGTTCGGGTGATTGGGGCGTAGACTGGGCCAATAATGGGCTAGTAACCAACGAGACCAAGAGAAGCGGAAGCAATCGAGAGAGCATGGTGTGACTCCTCAAAAGGGTTGGTTGGGACTGACTTTCTCTGCATCAGACAAGGACCCGACAAACTCGCCCGCTAGTCTAGTCCGCTGGATGTTTTTGTCAAAGCACAGATTCCAGACAAGTACATGTCGCTAGTCTTGCTGATCCACGCCTCACAGGGGAATAGCAGGAAAGGCTGGAGCCGGCCCCGTCTGAGTCAAGTGAATTAATGTCGGTAATCTCTATACGCCGCCGGAGAGCAACGCTTCGACTAACGCCTGCCACTCGGCCTCGAGTGTGGGACGGTGAAACTTGCGCCCGGCGCGCTGGTACCAGTACTCGGCATTGGAGGGCTGACCTTCTTTGCGGTGCAGGTAGGCGTGGACGGCCATGCCGTCCGCAGTCTCCAGCTCATCGACTAACGCGTGAGAGCGGGTCCAGTCTCCTTTTGCATCCCACCACAGCGCCGCAAGCGGGACTGAGAGACCTGTGGGCGGCTCCGCTTGTGCCAGCGATGATGTGAATTCCTTGGGATTCATGTTCGCCTCCTTGTTTTGCCCGCCTCCCTCAGTGGCTAAAGGAGCATTGTTTCGATGTTCCTCGCGGCACGGTTAAAGAGGCTGCCGAGAAATCGAATCCGGAACCCAGGGGACTAAAGCCCCATAAGCGCTCAGTTAAGGCCGAGTTCCTTTTCGGGCCGTCAATTCGTCATCCAGAGGAAACAAGCGAACCCGCTGCTGGAATTTCCAACCCGTGGAGGGTTTCAACATTCAGGTGAAGACGTATTTCTCCAAACGGATTACTTCCGTGTTGCCGAAAATTACTCTTCGACCGCGCCGTTGAATGCCTGCGTTGACGGATCTCCATTCCTTCAGCGCTGCACTCAGTCCCGAGACGCCTCGTCACTGCCGCGGGACGGCTCGCAACTTCCTGGGCTATCTCGGCGGCGATCACCCCGAGGTGAACTCGGGAGCCATCGCAGACGAGTCCATATCTTCGGTTGGTAGTAGAATAGCTCCCCATCTCCCGTTATGCAGAGAATCGTGCTGGTCTGAGATGCATTCTCCAAATCTGGAGGTAGCAGTGGCACTCACGATCAATTGTCTTTCCAAGACTTATCCAAACGGGGTAAAGGCGCTTAAGAACCTCTCCCTCTCCATCGGCAACAGCATGTTCGGCCTTGTGGGTCCTAACGGCGCCGGCAAGAGTTCGCTGATGCGTACCGTCGCCACCCTCCAGGACCCCGACTCTGGCTCCATCAACCTCGACGGCATCGATGTCCTCCACCAGAAAGACGAGGTCCGCCGCATCCTTGGCTACTTGCCGCAGGAGTTTGGTGTTTACCCCAAGATCTCCGCGCTCGAGATGCTCCACCACCTCGCCATCATGAAGGGCACGACCTCTGCGGGCGAGCGCAAGGAAACCGTGGACGCACTGCTCCAGCAGACTAATCTCTGGGAGGTGCGCAACAAGGCTCTCTCCACTTTTTCCGGCGGCATGAAGCAGCGCTTCGGGATCGCCCAAGCGCTGCTCGGCAATCCCCGCCTCATTATCGTCGATGAGCCCACGGCCGGCCTGGACCCTGCCGAACGCAATCGCTTCCTGAACCTTCTCTCCTCTCTTGGCAGTGATCGTACTGTCATCCTCTCGACCCACATCGTCGATGACGTCCGCCAGCTCTGCCCCCGAATGGCCATTATTGCCCAGGGCGAGCTGCTCCTGGAGGGCGCTCCAAGCGTTGCTCTTGCCGCCCTCAAGGGCAAGATCTGGTCCAAGCTGGTGGCAACCGACGACGAACAGCACTCTCTGGAGACTCAGTTCCACGTCATCTCTACTCACCTGGTGGGTGGACAGCACGAGATACGTGTGTACGCAGACACTTCTCCAGGCGACGGCTTCTGCGCGGTCGATTCCGACCTTGAGGACGTATATTTCCTGAGTCTCTCGCAGCAGGCTAAGGGTCAGCTTCCGAATTAACGCCTCGCACACGGAGGATCTTACATGGCGCTCTTTTGGGAGTTTTTTACTTTCGAGCTTAAGTTCCGCTTCAAGAGCCTGTCCACCTATGTCTACTTCTTAATCTGGTTCACGTTTTCTTTTCTCTCCGTCGCGTCCGAAAGCTTTGGCACGATCGGCAACAGCAGTGGCAAGGTCCTCCTCAATTCTCCTTTTGCCAACGCCTTCAATAACATCGGTGCAGCGCTTTTCGGCATCATTGTCATTGCAGCCATCTTTGGCACTTCCATCCTCCGCGACTTCCAGCGCGACACCTATCAGATCCTGTTTACCCAGCCCATTTCCAAATTCTCCTACCTCGGCGGACGCTGGGCGGGCTCTTTCGTTACCACCGTGTTCGCCTTCTCCGGCATGATGCTCGGCACCTTCCTTGGTACCTTCGCGCCTTGGGCAGACCACACCCGTATCGGTCCCAATCATCTCTGGTCTTACCTGCAGCCATTCCTGTCTGTTCTCGTGGTCCAGATTTTCTTTCTCGGCTCCCTTTTCTTCGCCGTCTCCGCCCTCAGCCGCAAGATCTTCATCGTCTATCTCCAGGGTGTAGCCCTGTTCATGCTCTACATCATTGGCCTCACGGTCTTCTCCGCCACCCGCTCGCTCGAGCGCTTCTGGTCGGGCATTTTCGATCCCATCGGCCTAGTGCTGTTTGATGACGTCACTCGCTATTGGACAGTCATCGAAAAAAACACCTTGTTCGTGACCTGGTCGCCCGCTCTTTCCGGCGGTGTCTTTCTCTACAACCGCCTGCTCTGGATCTCCGTGGGACTCGTAGCACTGGGGACGGTTTGGGCTCTGTTTCCGATGTCGGTGGAGGCCCTTACCACCCGCTCCCAGGGCCGCCGCGCCGCGAAAGCGAAGATGCAGGACCTGGCGGAGGCTCTGCCCGTCCGTTCGCGCATCACCGCTGGCCTACCCCTCGCGCATCAAGCCTTTACCCCTGCCACTAGCTTTGCCCAGTACCTCTCTCTATCCCGCCTCCGCCTACGTAATATTCTCCGCGACATTCCGTTCTGGGCGATTGTCGCCCTACTCATCGCCTTCGGCATCAACAATGGACACTTCGCCGGCCGCGTCGCGGAACAGAATGTCTGGCCAGTCACCTACCTCATGGTTCAGGCCGTCGAGGGCAGCGCCCTGCTCTTCCTCTTCATTGTCGCCGCCCTTTATGCCGCAGAACTCCTCTGGCGCGAGCGCGACGCCAACTTCAGCGGTATCCACGACGCTCTACCCATGCGCGAGTCCACAGACTGGCTCTCGCGACTCACGGCTATCGTTGTGGTCGAAGCCGCCCTTCTCGCCGTGGCCATGCTCGTCGGCATACTCATGCAGACCATTGCCGGCTACTATCATTACGAACTCCTGCAGTACTTCAAGGAACTTTACGTCGTGACCTTCCCACAGGTCCTGGGCTTCGCACTTTTCGCCCTCTTCATCCAAACCATTGTTTCAAACAAGTTTGTGGGCCACACCATTGTCATTGGGCTTTTCGTGCTGATGCCCATCCTCTACAGCTTCGGATGGGAGAACAGCCTCTACCTCATCGGCCAGACCCCCACCTATACCTACTCCGACATGAACGGCTACGGCCACTTCGTCCCCGCGCTGTTCTGGTCGATCACCTACTGGTTCGCGATCATGGCCGTGCTGGCTGTCATCTCCATCGCCTTGGCGCGGCGCGGAGCGGAGGACTCCCTGCCCGTCCGTGCTCGCCAAGCCCTTCGCCTCGCCCCCCGGCTCGCCCCATTCGCTATTGTTTTTGCCCTCATCGCCGCCGGCGCCGGCTCCTGGTACTTCTACAATGCCCACGTGCTCAACGAATACTTAGACTCCAAGGCGCGACGCGACATTCAGGCCGATTACGAACGCAAGTTCAAACAGTACGAAAACCTCCTCCAGCCCAAGGTCACCGCCGTCGATGCCGCCATCAATATCTACCCTGACCGCCGCTCCTTCGACGGAAACGTCCGCATAACTCTCCAGAACAAGACCAACCAGCCGATCCCGCAGATCCATCTCACCGATCAGAGACAGTCGGTCAGCAACGTCCGATTCGATCGTCCGTTTCACCTCGTCAGCTCTGCACCACGCGACCTGTACTCCATTTATGCCCTCGAAAAGCCCTTGGCGCCCGGCGAAACTATCACCCTCACCTGCAACGTCGGCCACCAGACCCGGGGCTTCCGCGACGGCAACGAGCCTGCGGAGTTCGCGTACAACGGCACCTTCTTTGACTCGGACTATGTCCCCTATATCGGCTACAACACCAACGTCGAGCTCGACGATCTGCGCCGCCGTCGCGAAGAGCGCCTTCCTGCTCTCGAAGAGATGGCCCACCGCGGTGACCCCGTCCACGCCGTGAACAACGTTTTCTTCCGCGGGGAGTCCGACTGGATCACCTATCACACCGTCGTCAGCACTTCACCGGATCAGGTCGCCATCGCCCCTGGATACCTCCAGCGCGAATGGCAGGCCAATGGCCGCCGCTTCTTCGAATACAGCATGGGCTCCACCCACATACTTGACTTCTTTTCTTACATCTCCGCCCGCTATCAGGTCCGGCAGGAGACCTACCACGGGCCCAACGGCGAGGTCGCGCTCGCGGTCTACTACGACCCCGCCCACACCTACGACATCGACGACATGCTCGCCAGCTCCCGTGCCGGCCTCGACTATTATCAACGCATCTACAGCCCCTACCAGTTCTCCCAGTACCGTATCTTCGAGTTTCCCCGCTACCGCAACTTCGCCCAGTCCTTCCCCAACACCATCCCGTACTCTGAAGGTATCGGCTTCATCGGCCGAGTCCTCAAACCGACCGACATCGACTTCACCTACTTCGTCACCGCCCATGAGCTCGGCCACCAATGGTGGGCCCACCAGCTCATTGGCGCCGATGCTGAAGGCTCCAACATGATGTCGGAAAGCCTCGCTGAGTACTCCGCCCTGCAGGTCATGGCGCACAAGTACGGCCGCGATCTCATGCATCGCTACCTCCGCCACGAGCTCGATAGCTATCTGCGCGGACGCGCCGGCGAAACCCGCCATGAGCCGCCCCTCGCCTTGGTCCAGCGCGAGCCCTACGTCTGGTACCAGAAAGGCGGCCAGATCCTCTACACCTTGGCCGACTACATCGGCGAAGACAAACTCGATCTCGCGCTCCACAACTTCCTCATGCACTACCGCTACGCCAACGCCAACAATCAGGTCGACGCCCACGACAATCCCCGCGCCTCCGAGACCATGGACTATCCCTACCCCGATACTCGGATGCTGGTTGATGCCATCCGCGCCCAAACCCCGCCCGAGCTTCAGTACCTGGTCGATGATGGCTTCAACCGAATCGTCCTCTACGACAACAAAGCCGTCTCGGCCACGTCGCAGAAAATGCTCAACGGGAAATATAAGGTCACCCTTGAAGTTCAGGCTCGCAAGGTGCAGGCCGATGGCAACGGCGCGGAAACACCGGTGCCGCTCGCCGACTACGTTGAGATCGGCGTCTTCAGTGGCAAGAAAGATGAGGAGAAGCCTCTTTATCTCAAGAAGGAAAAACTCACCGACGAACACAAAACATTCGTGATCACCGTGGATGAAGCGCCCACCCTTGCGGGCATCGATCCTTACAATAAGCTGATTGATCGGAACGCCGATGACAACATGATTGATGTCACCAAGCAATGAAACGTAGACTCACTCGTCTGTCGCGGATCGGAGCCATCGCGACCTTCTATAGCCGACATTATCTGGGTCTGGCTTTGCTTCGCTCTGTAGAGTCAGCATTTGCCAACCGAAAGCCGCGGTTTTCTTCAAGTGCATGCGCATGGTCTTAGGATACCCGGGATGACTTTTCCCGGAGTTTTGGAAATGTCGCCCCTGCCTCATTCGATACAAGCCGCTACAATAGGCGAGGAGATTTTCTATGTCATCCCTTGCCGATAAAACTTGCGTTCCCTGCCGTGACGGTGTGCCTCCGCTGAGGG
>WNEZ01005173.1_pt1 | contig 11407 bp, 13 predicted proteins | sample 5400521 | NCBI WGS metagenome assembly WNEZ01 (sample SAMN13153339, study PRJNA577476) | soil metagenome | isolation source: 120 cm saprolite under Douglas fir tree site 2 hole 1 replicate 1 | place: USA:California | collected 2015-04-18
CGGTTCTTGCCGAAAGCGTCGTGCGGCATAGCCTCCGAGAGCGAAACCATAGCCGATCGTTGCCAGAACGACGAGGTACGCGTCAGTTGGCCAGTGCTGGACCGACAGGATGATGGCCGTGAGAAACACCACGGTGTAGGCCCACAGATAGCGTACTCCCCATTTTGGATGGCGCCCGCGACGTTTGGGCCTGCTGAACGTGATTACACCAGTCACTCCTGTCGTCAGTGCCGCCAACGCATGCACGACGAGTGGGAGAAAGAAAGAGAGTGGAAAGCCATCGATCATCGTGTTCTTCCCTTCAGACGCGCAAGAGAGGTATTCTGACAGGTCCCGCGGAGAGCCGTGGATGCACCTTTCGACGCATCCTTTCTCTTTGCCCCGGTCAGCAGAGGGAACCCATCACAAAGGGCAAACTTTGCCTTCCAGTCTCTTCCATACACGCGCACAACGTAGATGTGATAGAGGAAGTATAGTCGAGGCTTCCGGCTCTTGAGAAGTGAAATTCCTCGTGTTGTGGGCATGACAAATGTCATGGGTGGATCCTGCCTTCTGATACCGAATGTTCGGAGGCGGATTGAGTTCACGAGCGAGTGGCAGTATGATACAGGAAGCAAACGAAGAAACGCTCATCAGAGTAAGAGAGGTATCAAGGTGTATCATGGCTGCTTTCCTGGCACTCGTCGGCTATGTCACGACCCTCTTCAAGCTCGGTGCCATCTTCACCATTCTCTGGGCACGGCTGTTCCTCGGTGAAGGGCAGGCGCGCAGCCGTCTGCTGGGAGCCTGCGTCATGGTGATTGGGGGAGTACTGGTGGCTATGTAAGCGAAAGCGCCGCCATCCCACCTGGGCGTGCTACCACACGGTGCTCGATATCTTTGTGCAGGACAAGATCGAGGACGGGATCGTGGGCCACGTGGTGGGCGCGCCCTTCGCGGTGCTGGTGGCCGAGGATCTCTTCGCCTCCAGGTGAGGGATGCAAGAGCTTCCTGACTGCCAGGAAAAATCGCGGAAGATACGAAGCACCATCGTCGAGAGCGAATCCTCCGTTTCACTCTCTTGCAGAACAAGATATTGTATGCTATACTTGCCTTAGTAGGTTGTAATGCAAGATAGTGAAAGCGTGAGGTGCTCGTGGACACTCGCTCGACGCAGTTACTCAAAGGCACCCTGGATATGTGCCTGCTCGCGACGATTGCTCAGCGGCCCTGCTATGGCTACGAGATGGTGCAGAAACTGGCCCAACAAGGGTTGGATCTGGTGAGTGAGGGCAGCATCTATCCCCTCTTGAGCCGCCTGCAACACCACGGCTATATTGAGGGCTACCTCGTCTCATCACGTGATGGCCCCAAGCGCAAGTATTATCGTCTGCTGCCAGAGGGGGCCAAACAGTTGGAGCGATGGCAGATCGAGTGGGAGACGTTTGCCCAGGCTGTCGAGCACATTCTGAAAGGAGAACGTTCCGATGAACAGAGCCGACCAGCACACACAGCAACAGATCTCCGATCTCGTTGAGGCCTGCGCGGGTTACTGGGAACTCCGAGGCATTGCGCGGGAGAGCAGCACTGAGATGCAACTTGAACTGGAGCAACACTTACAGCAAGCTGTCTCCGATGGCAAATCCCTGGAAGCGGTGCTTGGTCCCAATCCTGCGGCTTTTGCTGAAGCCTGGGCGCGAGAAATGCACCCTCGTTTCTGGAGAGGAGGTGCCAGGGTCCTTCATGGGCTGGTTTACGCGCTGAGCGTGGTGAGTACCACCGCGCTGATTTCGCAGGTGCTTGCGCATTCCCCAGCGTTTACGTTCACCGTATTCGCGGCGTATCTGCTCACCGGCAGTGGTCTGCTTGCTCTACTGCTACAGTTGGGTGGCTTCCTCTCTCCACGCATCAGCACTCGCCAGGGGCGAGAGGCGCTGATGCTTGCTGGTGTCGTGCTGGCTGTGCTGGTCCTACGTCTGGCCGGGATGAAGGTGAACTGGAGCATGGCACTCCTCTCCTGGAGCTGGCCTATGACCATCTTGTTGCTCGCCCTGGCTGTGGGACTCTTTTCCCTGGATTTCTGGCGGACCTCAAACGGAGGGCATACCACCTCTGCCCGCCGCGTGCCGACGTTGCGTTACGTGACGATATTCATTGCCAGTGTTGCGGTGTTCGACGTGATGATGTTCGTTGCCAGTGTTGCGGTGTTTGACTTCTGCAGGCTGGCGCTCCGGCTGGTTTGAGTGGAGAGAGAGAAAAAACGATGGAAAGTACCTCTATTTAGATACCGAAACGAAAGATTCCTGGAGGAAATATGTTTAGATTCCGTTTCTGGAGTCTCTCCGCGCTGTATACAGCCGGATCTGCTCTACTCCTTGGCGTTCCAACGCTGTTGATTCCCAATCACCTGTTTAGCCGCATAGTGCCAACCAGCCTGCAGGACTATGTGATCTGGATCATTTCAGCACTGCTGCTCGGACCGTTACTGGCGCTTATGACGCTCTATCCCATGTCATCTCAAAAAGTAGCACTGGGAAAACGTTCCCTGACAGGCAGCGGACGCGCGTTCGGAGGCGCGCTGCTCTCATTTTTTTCCATAGGCTGTCCCGTCTGCAATAAAGTGGTGGTCCTGCTGCTTGGCCTGGGAGGCGCCATGACCATTTTCAATCCCCTGCGCCCCTTGCTAGGACTGGCCTCGATTGTCCTGCTCAGTGTTACACTCTTCTTGCGCTTGCGTGTGGTACGTTACGGGTGCAGTCTCCCTACGCAAAAGACGGTTGCCGATGAGGAGAGATGATGAGAGGTGCACCCTTGACGGAGCACCCGGTAGTGTGCAATACTTAATCTATTAGCTAAGTATTATGTGCGTAGCGGCTAAAAATTGCATTGAAAGGAAGTACGTTGTCAGACATTGTGCGAGAACCCACGAGTGAAGCAACGCCGGAGAACGTCAGTCATCCACCTATCACTCCAGAAGAGCGCTTTGCAACGATTGTCGAGGCGCTCCTCAGCAATGCGGATGTAACTCCTCCGTCGGACGGGAAGGGGTTCGGCTCGTCAGGACTGAAAATTCATAATAAAATCTTTGCCATGCTCGTCGGGGGCAAGCTCGTTGTCAAACTTCCGAAGCCGCGGGTGGATGCGCTCATCGCCTCTGGAGACGGGGAACGCTTTGATCCCCGTCATGATGGCCGACTCATGAAGGAGTGGTTAAGCCTAGAACCCACGTCTGAAGAGGAATGGCTGCCTCTGGCGAGAGAGGCGATGGAGTTTGTGGCCTCACAACATTGAGTGGGAGTCATATATCAGCGTTATCTAACAATCACGTTGTAATGCTTACATGGCGTCTTTTCCTGACCACCAGCTTCATTCCAACTCAACCGAGTACCCGTTCTTTGGTTTGCAGCAGAGCTGCGAGTCGTCTGGCATCTTTGCCGACCCATCCTACGAGTGCGGACCCACGCGAGGGCTGCCAGGGAAAACCGAGAAAGAAGAGCCCTGGAGTGGAGCTGACTCCCTGCTGCTCTCTGGGTTGACTGCACTCGTCTGCTAATCCTGGCATGCGTATCCAGGAAAAATCCTGACGATAGCCCGTCGCCCAGATCACTGTACGCACCTGGGCCTGACTTCCATCGGCAAACTGAACCACGTTGCCTTGTGCGGAAGTCACGCGTGGTCTGATCTGAACCTGCCTTTCTCGCAGCGCCTGTTTCAATTCCAGGCCTAACACCGGTTCTGGTTGTGCTTTGAGCCACCTCCCCAGGCGGGTAGCGCCATCGACTTCCAGGAGGCGAAGGTGATCCAGGTACCAGAAGAGGCTTTTGCCTAACAGCGTGAGTGGGACAAAGTACAGCGGGTGAGCAGCGGCTAGAGACACCGGATGCGCGTGAGCCAGTTCCGCCGCAATATGCGCGCCGGAATCGCCTGCTCCCACGACAAGGACGGGACCCGGAGGAATCTCGGACGGGTTGTGGTACGAGGCCGAATGAAGCTGCTGCACTTCATGGGAGAGCGCAGAGGCGAATGCCGGGATGCGCGGGTGGTGAAATGGACCCGTTGCCACGATGACGGTCGCCGCTTGATAGGTGTCCTGTGTGGTTTGAAGCAGGAACGTCTCTCCGTGCTTCTCCATGTCCACGACCCGCGTGTCCAACTGAATGGGAAGCGCAAAGTGGTCGGCATAGGTTTGGAGGTAGTCTGCCATCTCGTCTTTGGTGGGACGACCTTCGGGATCACCTGGAAATGCGAGGTCGGGCAGCGCGCTGTAGCGGCGAGGCGTGAATAACACCAGGGAGTCATAGCGCTTGCGCCAACTCTCTCCAATGCGCGGCCCCGCTTCCAGGAGCAGAAACGAACGCTGCTGCCGTTTCAGCCAGTACCCCATGGAAAGGCCGGCTTGCCCAGCTCCCACGATGATGACCTCTTCGCGGTGAACATCGGTACCTCTTCTTTGAGGCGAGGCTGTATCACTGGCCTTCATCGGTTTCCCCTGGCGTTTGGGGACGGCTCGCTTGCACGAGCAGCATGGGCTGGAGTCCCCCGCTGAGCTGGCGAACCTGCGTGGCCTGGAAACCGGTTTGCAGAACCATCTGCAAGGTATCACGGTTCCAATGGTCATTGCCCATGCAGCGGGTCGAGAGTGGCACGAGCGCATCCTGGACCCACGCGACCATCTTTCCTTGCGCGCGCACATGTTCGAGGAGCAGGAGTGTCCCTCCCGGCTTGAGCACGCGCCAGATCTCGCGCAGGCCGCGCTGGGGATCACGCACGGAACAGAAGACGAGTGTCACGACCACGCTGTCGAAATGCGCATCGGGGAACGGGAGGGACTCGACCGGGGCAGGTGAAAGCCGGATGGGAACGAGAGCATCCGCCAGGCGCCGCCTGGCCTCGACCAGCATTGCCTCATCTGGCTCGACCGCCTCCACGCGCACCACGCGGGTGGGATCGTAAAAGGGGAAGTTCTGACCCCCACCGGCGCCCACTTCAAGCACAATCCCGTGTGCCTGGCCGGCGGTCTCACGCCGTAAAGACTCGAATCCCCGCCGGACGGCTGGCCAGGCCATCATCCGGTTGTAAAAAGCAGCAAAACGTGGGTGGGAGATCTCCTTCACATCAGGTGAAAGACGCACATCATTGCTCATCATATCCTCTTCTCCTGGTGAGAGGAGAGACGCCGCTCGGCAACCTTCACCTGGAAATGGGTCCGGCCAACGACGCTACGAATCTTGAAATGGGTCCTGGCAACGACGCTGCGGCCTTTGTAACCATCCCCCGGATGGTTCTTGCCCCATCCCTCTCCATTGCATGGAGAGGGATGGGGTGAGGCGTCCGTCAGCCAGAACCCAAGGAAGTGTCTACGGACTGCGTCCGTCAGGCAAGACCAAAGGAAGTACCTGGAAATGGTTCCCTGGTGCGGCTGTGGGGCGCTCTTCAATGACCAGTTGATAGTCGGGTGGATCGAACTGCAAGGTGTACGCGGAGAGCAAGGTTGCCATGGTGACCATCAACTGCACTTCAGCGATGCCAGCTCCCAGGCAGGTATGATCGCCCAACCCAAACGGCGCGTAGGCACCCGGTTTTCGATGTTCATTGCGCGGCGCACGGAAGCGATCGATATCAAACTGCATGGGATTGGGATACAACTCCTCCAGGAAATGGGGCACCGTCATTGCAACGAACACATCGTTGCCCGGTTCCAGGCGATAACCGGCAACGGTCAATGGATTGGCGACTCGCGCCATATGGCCGCCTGCTACTGGATACCGCCGCAACGTCTCCATCATGGCTCCTTGCAGGTCTGGCATCTGCTTGAGCTGCTCCCAGGTCAACGGACCACGGCTCCAGGCCGCATCGACCTCTGCTTGTACCCGCTGGCGTGCGCCTGGATTGGCGAGCAGGGCATAGACCATGAAACTAAGGGAGTTCGCCACGGTGTCGATGCCTGCCAGTAGTGGTCCAAGGGCTACATGCTCCAGCATAGCCTCGCGATAGGATTCTGGATAGTGCTCGGCCTCTCGCATGGCGTCGTCGATCATATCCGGTTTGCCGTTGGGTTGAGGGTTGACCAGGTGTGCCTCATAGGCGAGGCGCGCAAACTCGTTGACCCGTTCGACTGCCCGTTGATACGTTGCGGAGTCGAGGCGCTCACCGGTAGTGTTGCCAACTCCAAGCGTGTTGACAATGGTGGTATTGAGGTAGGTGATGAAGTCATCGAGATACTCCCCCGGTGAAAAGCCGACCAGTAATCGGCCTAACTGTTCAGCGACCAGACGCCGCATGCTCGCATGCACCGCGACGCTTGAGCCATGCTGCCAGCCCTGCGTACTCTCAAAGGTGATCTCCATCATCTGCGGAATCTGGTCCAGGATACGAGCACGTGACCAGTGACGACTGCTCTGTGCTCGCCGTTTGCGATTGGCCTCGCTATCGCGAGCTTCGGTCATGCGACTCTGATTCTGACCGATCGTGGCATCGAACTGTTCCCACTGCTCTCGTGTTGTGAAAAACTCATCCTCATGGCGAGCCATAAAGACGTTGGCCTCTGGACCTGCCAGGATGACAGTTGGTTGCTTCTGTGGGTGTGGAAGGCGGAAGACCGGTCCGTAGGTGCGATAGAGCGCAACGAGCGGCTGCTCTTCCTGCGCGACGCCTGAGGGGTCCACCAGTGGAGGCAAGGGCGCGGAACGTTGGCCACTTTCCCAGAGAAGTGTGTGTTGCTCGGTCATCGGTTTCCCTTTCTGTTGAAGCGCACCTTGCGAGATAAGCACGCTCCATTGCGTTCACGACTTGTTGGCCTGCATCTCTTCAAGCCAGGTAGCAATCCATTGATATTCGCTGCGGATTTGTTGGGTATGAAATGCGAGGACACGCTGTTGTGCAACGGTTGCACACGCCTCATCAGCCATCTGTTGCAGTGTGTGGAGATAGTCCAGGCCGGTCTTCAGATGGGCCTGGCGTTTTTGAAGGATCTCCAGCTGTTCCGCCGGTTCGAGATAGTCGAAGAACGCCACACGGGTAAGAAACTCGGCTTCGTCAGCAGCTTGCTCAGGTGGAAAATCGCACAGATAGGCTTGCAGCAACTCGGTCCCGCGCTCGGTCAGGTGATAGATATGGCGATTCGGCTTTCCCTCTTGCTGCACCACCTGTCGCACCACTGCCCCCATCTCTTCAAAGTGTTTCAGGGACGGGTACAGGACCGTATTATTGAGCGAGACGGTCCCGCAAAGTATCCGCTCAATGCCTTTTTTTAACTCGTAGCCATGCTGTGGCTGTTGTCGCAGCATAGCTAAGATCAAAATCTCACTGTACATGTGTTATTTCATCCTATGTTATTTTTACCTATGTAGAGAAGAATACTATAGGAGAGAGGTCTGTGTCAAGCGATGCGCGTCATTGGATCTCTATGCTTTAGGATACTGCTGGCGAATCCAAAGGGCGGCCTCACCCCAGCCCTCTCCACGCAGTGGAGAGGGAGCAGACGGAGAGAGGTCGCCAGCAGTATCCTTTAGGGGAACAGGACACGGGCGACCATCAAGGCCCTCCCAACCACGCTTCACCACCCTCGCCCCTACGGAAAGGGGATTTCCTTCTTGACTCGAGTGGGGATCGCCTGTTATTATATTACATATCCGAATATCCTGATATGTAAAGGAAATCTCAATGGGAACCCTGCATGACCATGATCTCTCTACTGGGGTAGAGGTACAGGAAGCAGATCAGGCCGCTCGACAGCGAGCAGCGCTCCTTGCGCCTGTCGAGGCGGAACTCTATGCCCGCTTTTTCCAGGTACTCTCCGACCCAACACGGGTGCGCCTGTTGCACTTGCTCCTTGATGCACCTGACAGTGGGCGCACTGTCAGTGAGCTCGTCGCGGCTGTTGGCGCTCCGCAGAGCCGCATCTCGACCCACCTGGGGTGCTTGCGCTGGTGTGGACTGGTGCAGACTTCGCGCACTGGAAAACAGGTGTACTATCGTATCGCAGATCCACGTGTGCGCGACCTCCTGGCGCTTGGTGGCGCGATGATGCGCGACTATGCGGCTGGTATTGCCTCCTGTGGGGTCATTCGTTGAACGTGAAAGGAACGACGACGACATGTACGATCTGCTGATTCTGGGCAGTGGCTCAACGGCCTTCGCTGCCGCCATTCATGCCAGAGACCTGGGCAAAACGGCGGTGATGACCGAGAACCGTACCCTGGGGGGTACCTGTGTCAACCGGGGCTGCCTGCCCTCCAAGAACCTGATTGAGGCCGCCCGCCTGGTTTACGATGCTGCCCATCCCCGCTACCCTGGGCTGACTCCCGCACACCTGGATGTCGATTTCCCGGCGCTCATCGCCCAGAAAGATGAGATCATCCGTGAGTACCGCGACCAGCGCTACACCAGTATCCTTGATGAAGCGGATGAAGATGCTCAGCCTCCTATTGAGGTCGTGCCTGGACGAGCGGTGCTGGTCGATCCGCACACCGTCGCGGTCACTGCTGCCGACGGCACGGTGCGCCACCTTGCCGGCGACCAGGTGCTCATTGCCACAGGATCCTCGCCATTCCTCCCCGGCATCCCAGGGCTGGCCGAGACCCCGTATCTCACGAGCGACCTGCTGACGAGCCAGGAGGAGATGGAGCTGACCGAGCTTCCCCGTTCGCTGCTTATCCTGGGCGGGGGTTACATTGCCCTTGAACTGGGCCAGATGTTCGTTCGCTTCGGCACCCAGGTGACACTCGTGACGCGCGGACCGACCATCCTGTCCGGCTACGAGCCAGAAATCGCCTTGACCCTGACCGAGCTTCTCCGCGAGGAGGGCTTGCAGATCGAAACCTCTGCACAGGTGCGTTCAGTTGGACGTGGAGGTGCCGGGGTGGCACTGGTCGTAAAGCGCCATGGCGGCAGTCGGACCTTCACCGCAGAAAAGCTCCTGGTGGCGACATCGCGACGCCCGAACACCCAGGACATTGGGCTCGAGCGGATGGGAGTCGCTCTCGATGCGCTTGGAGCAGTGCGCGTCGATCAGCACCTGCGGACGAGCGTCTCGCATATCTGGGCAGCCGGTGATGTGATCGGGCGCGAGACCGAGAGCCAGATGGCCACCCCGGTTGGTGCCCACGATGGCAAGATCGCAGCCCACAATGCCCTCTCTGGAGAGCCACCACGCCAGGTGGATCATACCGTTATCCCGCGCACCATCTTCACCGATCCCCAGGTGGCCGTCGTGGGGTTGACGGACGAGGAGGCCAATGCCCGCGGCATCGTCTGCGAGTGCAACACCATCCCCATGAGCGCGGTGCCGCGAGCCGGAGCCATCCGCGACACACGGGGGGTCATCAAGATGGTGCTCGAACGCGAGAGCCGCCGCGTCGTCGGCGTCTCTATGCTCGGCGTCAATGCGGGCGAGGTCATTCACGAGGCGGCGATGGCCCTGCGTTTTGGAGCGACGACCGATGACTTCATCGACCTGGTGCATGTCTACCCGACGATGGCCGAGGCGCTCAAAATCGTCGCCATTTCGTTCACGAAGGACGTGAACCGGCTCAGTTGCTGTGCAAGTTGAACGCACGGCGGTCAAGAACAACACGCATCACACGATCTTGAAATGGGTCTTGCTTGTAACGGTTCCCCAAACCGTTCTTGACGCGACTGCGTCGGTTCTTACCCGTCTCGGCAACGCTGCTGCGCAGCTAGTGCTGCGCACTCAGCCGAGACGAGCAGCACTACGGACTGCGTCCGTCAGGCAAGACCAAAGGAAGTACCAGGAAGGAAACCCTATGCAGCATCCACCACTTGAAACGATGGTCAAACGCTTGTCAGAGTTGTTGGACTGTGGGCAGGAAGATTTGTGTCGCCCGATTATCCAGCAGGTCGCGCGCGGGAAACCGGTCACAAAAGCTGAACTGCAGGTCTCGCTCCACCTCAGCCAGGACGAACTGGAGCAGCGCCTGGCGAGTCTGCCAGATACCGAGTTTGATCAAAGCGGCAACATCGTGGGATGGGGAGTGACGCTGCTGCCCACATCCCATCAGTTTCAAATTGACGGAAAAGCACTGTATACGTGGTGTGCCTTTGATACTGTCCTGTTTCCCCCATCCCTGCATGCGGAGGCACAGGTCCAATCGAGCTGTGCGCAGACCGGGCAGCGCATTACCTTTGTGGCCACCCCTGAAGGGGGCGTCAAAGATCTGACTCCTGCTGGCTCTGTTATGTCGCTGATCTTGCCAGCCGAGCGCAGCGAGTGTGTGCGAGACACCTTTTGCTATCAGTCCCTCTTTTTCCAGTCGGAACAAGCCGCCTCAACGTTTCTGATCACTCATCCAGAAGCGATCTTGCTTTCGGTTGAGGAGGCAGCCCTGGTAGGAAGATGGGTGGCCCAGTCCCGTTTCACTGAAAAGCAGGAGTGAGGATTTCAGATCGTGCGGAAGATTCGGGACATCAGCGAAGATGAAATGATCGCAGTCTATCTGCAGACTGAGTTGAACTCAGTGCGTTTTCGCCGGGACATTGAAGCGTATGCGCAGAAGGAAAGGATTGACCTGCACATGCTTTACCTACCAGACTGGCGCAATGCGCGAGAAAACGCACTCAGGCGAGCGATTCTGGGGGTGTATCGCGGATATGGCAGGAATGAAGGCTATTTTATCGGCTTCCCCGCTGGTGTGCGCTGGGAACGGGTTATCTTGACCAGGGAGGAACTTGAGCAGGTCAGGTACATTGACTATGATTATTGGGTAGAACTCTCAGGCGGCACACGCATGGCGATTGATGGCGCGAAACATGCCCTGGCAGGCAAGGTGGTCTTTGGAGTGAGCAGCGACGGGCTGGTGTATATGGCCAATGAACTGCGGCGAGGCGCTCAGTTTCCCACACTCATCTTTGTAGCAAAAGACGTAGATGCGTACCTGGTGGTCATGGAGGGACATGTGCGGCTGACAGCGTACCTGATCGCGCCTGAATACATCCCATCTGAGCTAGAAGTGATTGTTGGCTATTCCGAGCAGATCACCGAGTGGGGCTGCTACTGATTTTGAAATTCTTTGGGGAGCGAAAGAGTTTGTTAGCTTCGATCCAGGCCGGGAAGGTGAACCTGAAAGTTCTCGTTGGAGAGCGTCAATGGGCGCTCACCGACCACTTGCTCGTCAGATGACCATCAGCGCAAGAGGTATTCTCCCGGCGGAGCGAGCAACTCGAAGGCCCCATCCTCGCCGGTCAGATATTGATCGACGGGCGTTCCGGCAGGGCCTTCGCGCGCGAGATGAAGCTGGACTAGATAGGACATGGGTGGGGCAATAGTTCCCTGGAGAGAGGGAAGATATCGGTAACCTTTGCATCCGTTTTTGGCACTTCTCTAGTAGAGCATCGGTCAAGAAATCAGGCAGCATTCTGGAGATCAGCGGAACGAGCCAGGACATGCAAATTGTGGACCACGGCGCAACGG
>WNEZ01008190.1_pt1 | contig 11407 bp, 7 predicted proteins | sample 5400521 | NCBI WGS metagenome assembly WNEZ01 (sample SAMN13153339, study PRJNA577476) | soil metagenome | isolation source: 120 cm saprolite under Douglas fir tree site 2 hole 1 replicate 1 | place: USA:California | collected 2015-04-18
GTGGGCGCATCGCGCCAGGACGCGACGGGCGAGGTGTACAATCTCAAGAAGCTCGACGACTTCGAGGGCACCTACACCAGTGTCGAGGCGAGCGGCGCGGTTGGCGGGGGCGCCGGCATCGCGACCATGAGAAACGCGACGGGCGTCCGAATCACGCTCCACTCGGCGAGTCAGGGGGTCGCGGCCCAGGCCGGGCCGGAGGGCATAAAGATCACGCTCGAGCACTGATACTCCGGAACAACGGCGGCGGGCCGGCGGCCGGTCGGCCACCGTCCGTTTTCCGTTGCCCGCTTCCGCAGACGAGCTCCCGGCCGGCCGCTATCTCAGTGCTGCACGGTAGGGTCGCAAGTTGCGGGGGGTGGCGTCAATGCTACGGTGTTCGACTCACCCGGGCGCGCTAAGCGTTGCGCGATTCATCGAATGCAGGCGTCAGCGCGCGAGTGCGAAGATCGGACGAGCGCCGCTCAAGCCCTTCAGCTCGTGGGCGCCGCGGAACTCGAACGAGAGACCCGAGCCGTCGAGCAAGTCATGCGTCGTGCCCGACGCCAATACCTCTCCCGGCCCCGCCAGCGCCGCCACGCGCGCCGCGGCGTGTACCGCCACCCCGCGGGCCTGTCCGCCGACGATCGCAACCTCCCCGGTGTGTACGCCGGCGCGAACGCGAATCCCGAGATCGGCGACCGCCGGGTCCATCGCCGCCGCCGCCAGGACGGCCTTGCGTGCGCCGTCGAAGAGCGCGAGGAAGCCGTCTCCCAGGGTCGCGATCTCCCGGCCGCGGAAGCGGTCGATCACCGTCCGGATTCGCTCGTTGTGCTCGCGAACGACCCGTGTCCACTCCGTATCGCCTACGCGCTCGAGCGTCGCGGTCGAGTCACAGATGTCGGAGAACACGATCGTCGCCAGCACGCGCTCGCCCAGATCATCGGGCGATTTCCCGTACGCATGCCCGCTGGTGAACTCTACGGACTCCCACGGGACATCGCCCGCGACCCATGCCACGTGTCCTGGCGGAATTTCGTAGGCATCGCCCGGCTCGATGCTGAGGGTCGTGCCGTCGTTCATGCGGACGGTGAGGCTGCCGGAGATGGTGTAACCAACATGGCGATGCTGGCAAGAGTCTGTGCCGGCGATCGGGGCCACGTCCGTCGCCCACCGCCATCCCGGCTGGAAGACGAAGCGGCTGACGGCGATCTCGTCGAGCATGACGATCTCGACGACGCCGTTCGGAAACCGCCGAACCTCGTCGGGGCCGCCGAATCCCTTGCGTTGAAGTCGCGGCACGATTCAGCCCAGAGGCGCTGACGCCGCTACTCGGCGAGCGTGTCGCCGGAGCCGCCGAACTCCTTGGGGAAGTCCTTGAACTTCGGCAGGCCGTCGCGCACCGCGAGCACCTTCTCGCCGTAGTGCACGTGCAGCGTCGGCTTGAATGCGAAGCCGGGGATCGTGCCCGCGGGAACGTCGGTCATTCCGATCGCCGGGTGTCGGACGAGGACCGGGCTGCCGCAGCTCGTGCAGAACTGGCGGTGACTGGCCTCCGTCCTCTTGACCATGCCGAGCTTGTCCGCGCCCTTCACGACCTTGACGTTCGGCGTGGGCCAGAGCGTCGCGGCGTGGATCGGCGCGCCCAGCCAGCCGCGGCACGAGCCGCAGTGGCAGTAGGCCTGGGCATTGGGCTGGCCCGTCAACTCGACCTGGACCGCGCCGCAGAAGCACCCGCTCTTGAGTTCCTGAGCCATTGGGGACCTCCTCTCGACAGTGCGCTTACCATGCGGGCGGCCAGACCAGAAGGGGGAGGAGGGCGGTGCGTTTGCCCTGGCGCTGCCAGAGCCGCGATTCCTCAACGGAGCATCGAGTTCCGGCAAGACCGCCATTGCCCCATCTGCAGGACGAGCTTGCTTTTCCGGCCGTTAGGCTCCGGTTCGCGAGCGGAGTGCCACGACAGGGGGCGACATCCGCAGCGTGTCTGCCAGCGGCGCATCGCCCAGGCTCGTCGCCACGGCTTCGACGACCACGAGTGCCTCGTTGGCAAGGGCGGCCGCTCCATCATCAAATCCCTGAGCGCCGCGGGCGTCCGAGTAGGCCGCCAGCGTGCGCCAGATCTGGAACGGGTTTCCGACCTCACGAGCCAGCTCGAGGGCCTGGGTGAGCGCCGCGACTGCCTCGTCGAACCTTCCCTGCTCGGCCAGGGCCGTACCACGGAGACGCAAAGCCTTCACGAGGTTTCGAGGCGAGCCACAGGTGCTGCACGTAACGCCAGCGCATCCACTGGTCACCAAGTGAACTCTCGCGAGCTGATTCCCGGATCACAGGTTCGAGGTGTGTTGCGACCTCATCCAGCCGTCCCACGGCCAGATAGCAGTCCGCAAGGTTCAGCTCGCCAAAGCAGACGATCTCCGGATCGCCCACCTCCTCGGCCAGTCGCACGGCTTCGAGGTTCTCCTCGATCGCCGGGCCAAAGTTGCAGAGGTCGTGGTATACCCAGCCCAGCGTATTCCGGAACCGCGAGAGCAGCGGGTTGTTTCCGAGCCGGGTCGCCAATTCGAGACCCTCGTTCAGAGACGCGAGGGCCGCCACATAGTCACCCTTGCCACCGCACGCCAACGCCCTGAAGAACAAGGCCTGCGTCAGCGACGCCATGTCCTCGGGTCGGCGGCTCAGGTGGACCATCTCGTCCAGGAATTCGGCGGCTTCCTTCTCCTGGCCGTCCCAATGACGAACCAGACCCTGGACCGACAGCGCGCGCGCTAGCACGATCTCACCCTGCGGCTGCCGTGCGGCCTGCAGCGCCTCGGCCGCGGCCACTCTTCCGGTCGCCATATCGCCGCTCAGCGTGGCCATGAAGGCGGTGGCGTAGCGGCTCCCGGCGAGCATGGCGGCAGAGCCGAAAGTAACGCTCGCCTTGCGCGCCACCTCCGCATACCGAAGGGCCTCCTCGAATCTGTGGGCCCAGATGTTGGCCGTCACGAGGTCGAACAGCGCCTGTCCCTGGCCGAAGAGATCCCCGGCCTCCGTAGCAGCCTTCAACGTGACACCGAAACTCACTGCGGCGTCGGCCGGATTCCCGCCGAGCATCATGGCCTGCCCCATGCCGCCGTGCAGGGCGACGGTGTCTTTGGGCGTGATGCAACCCGGGGATGCGACGGACGCGAGAAGAGCTCGGCGGAAGAACCCCTGGGCCTCCAGGGGAGCGGCGGCGTGCAGTGCCTTCTGGCCGCTCTGAATGAGGTATTTCGCCGCTTCGGCCCACGTTTCCGCTGCCTCGTAATGGTAGGCAAGGGCTTCTACACGCTCGAGCCGCCGATCCGACCGCCTCTGGTCCAGTGCCCGGGCTACCGCCAAGTGGAGGCTTCGGCGACGCGGCTTGAGCAGACTTTCGACCGCGACCTCCCGGACCAGCGCGTGCCGAAACGTGTACGTCAGTTCCGGATAGAGCGAGCTCTCGGAGATGAGCTCCGACGCCTTGAGCTTGCGAACGGCATCCGCAAGGGGAACCGCGGGGTCGCAGGCTGCGCGGAGCGTCTCGGCACCGAACTCCATCCCCACGACGGCAGCGGTCCGGAGGACCTCCAGCGTCGGGCCATCCAGACGGTCGAGGCGAGCTGCGACGACGTCCTGGACCGTCGGAGGGACAGCCAGCTCGTCTGGTTCGAGAGCGAGCGAGTAGCTCGAACCGTCTCGCCTGACGGCGCCGGTCTCGACCAGCGAACGGACGACCTCTTCGATGAAGAAGGGATTGCCCGCTGTTCTGGCCGCGATGATCGCACTCAGGTCGGCAGGCAGTTCGCCGCCGCCCAGCAGACCACCAGCGAGAGCCGAGCTCTCCTTCGCGACCAAGCTCTGCAGGGCGATCTTCGTGAAGCGTGGGAGGGCGCCGAAGGGTTGCTCATATTCTGGCCGGTACGTGAGTACCACGAGGGCTCGAGCGTCTCGAATCGAACCCAACAGAAACGAGATGAACTCCTGCGAAACCTCGTCGACCCAGTGCAAGTCCTCGAACACGATGACGAGTGGATTCGGTCGCGAGTGCGCGAGAACGAAGGAACGGAGCGCTTCGAACACGCGCACCTTGCGGATGGATGCGTCCAGCACACTCACCGCAGGATCACCTGGATCGACGGAAAGCAGAAACCTGAGCCACGGGACGTCGGCGGAAAGGTCGGCGTCGAGCGACTCGACGTACTCTTCCAGCTTCTTGACGATGTTCTCCTCCGAGTCCGATTCGTCGACTTGAATCTTCCTCCGGATCAGGTCGATCAGCGGCAGATGGGGTGCGTCCTTTCCGTAGGACACGCATTGACCCGTCAGCCACGCAGCCCCCGTGGCGCCGATCCGATGACCGAACTCGTCCACCAGACGAGACTTCCCGATTCCCGGCTCGCCCGAGATGAGGATGACCTGACCCTGTCCACCTCGTGCGTCTTCGTACCGCTCGAGGATGGCTTCCAGGTGCACCTGCCGGCCGACGAAGCTCGAGCGAGAGCGGACATGGCGACGAGGAGCCGATCCTACGGGACGAATCACTTCGTGGATGACGACAGGCAGCGCCTTTCCCTTCACGGGGTGTGCGCCCATGTCGCGCGTCAGGAACTTGCCCTCGACCAGACCCGCCGTGCTTTCACTGATCGCTACGGAACCAACCGACGCGAGATTCTGGATCCGCGAAGCGAGATTCACGGTATCCCCGATGGCCGTGTAGGTCGGGTTCAAGTCCGTGCCGATGGTGCCCACGACGACGGGACCGCTATTCAGCCCGATGCGCATGCGAAAGGTGACGCCACGGCTCCGGAGGATCTCCTTTTCGAAATCTTGCAGGGCGCTCTGGATGCTGAGGCCCGCCAGTACGCCGCGTTCGGCATGGTCCTCCTGGGCGAGGGTGCGCCGAAGAGCGCCATGATGCCGTCGCCCATGAACTGCGAGACGGTTCCGCCATATCGGTGCACTGCCTCGCGCATCAATTCGAAGCACGGGCGCATGATGTCGTGCGCTTCCTCGGCGTCGAGCCGCTCGGACATGCTGGTGAAGTCGGCCACGTCGCCGAAGAGGACGGTGACGAGCTTACGGCCCTCTCCGGACGTAGCGTCGCGGGCGTCCGGAGGTATGCCCGGTGGGTCCGCAGATGGTCGCAGCGCGCTTCCCGGGTGAGTCGCGGCTGCGTTCAGATCGCTCCCGCACTGGTTGCAGAACCTCGCGCCCGCCGAGTTGGCACGGGCACAACGCGGGCAGACCGGCAGAAGCTGGGCTCCACACGCACTGCAGAATTTCGCTTCGGGGCTGGCGGCGGTAGCGCATCTGGGGCACCGCATCTCGTGACGATACTCCACCTCAGCAGGCCTTAGCAGCCTGTTGAGAAAAGTCGGCACGCCGGCTCGGGTCGCATATGGACGGCGCGCGTCCGGCGTCGGCGCGCACGGTCACGGTTGCAGCCCCACCTTCTTCAGCAGTGCCGTGAACCGCGGGTCGGAGCGCAACGGGTCGAGGTCGGGATCGAGCTTCCACCACGGGACGTAATAGGAATGTTGTGCCGCGGCTTCCTCCAGCGCCGCGAAGGCGTCGTCCACCTGGCCCAGCCCGACGTGCACCGTCGCCAGGAAGGCAGCGGAGACGAATTTATCGCGCATCTGCTCGCGTAGATGGTTGAGCACTTCGGTCGACTTGCTCCTGTCGCCTGCGTCAGCATAGGCGCGCCCGAGAGCTGATTCTGGCTCTGGACTAGGTGCCAGCCGCGCGGCTGTGCGCAGCTCGGCAACGGCCTCGGAGAATCTGCCCATGTGCGCATACACGCGTCCGAGGAACAGGTGTGCGTAGGTGTAGTCCGGGTCGGTGTTGATCGCGGCACGAAGCTGCCTGACCGCCTCATCGTAGCGGCGGGTGAGGTAGAGGTTGGCGCCCAGGAAAGCGTTGGTCTCGGGCGACAGCGGATCCAGCTCGACCGCGCGGCGCGACTCGGCGAGTCCTTCATCGACCCGGCCGGTGGCCACCAGGTACCAGCCGTACACCTCGTGGGGGGAGGCCAGGTCTGGCTGCATCGTGATCGCGGTTTCGAACTCGCGTCGCGCCGCAGCGTAGTCACGCTCGTACCACCAGTGCACCGAGCCCAGCCAGGTGTGCGCCTCCGCCAACGAGGGGTCGAGCTGCAGCGCCTTCTCGGCCGCCTGGCGGGCGCGCGGCAGACCCTCGCTTCCCGACAGCAGCCCATCGATGCCGGCCCAGTAGTAGTAGGCGAGGCCGTTGTAGGCCAACGCATAGTTCGGATCGCGCGCGATCGCCTGCTGCAGGTACCGCATGGCCGTGACGGGGTCGGCGAAGGTCGCGGTCGCGTGGCGTCCCTTCAAATAGAGCTGATACGCCTCCACGTCCTCCGTCGGCTTCTGCTCGAGCGTCTGGCGCTCGCCCGCGGCGAGGGTAACCTGCAATGCCTTCGCCACCGTCTGCGCCACCTGGCTGCGGATGGCGAAGATGTCCTGCAGCTCGCGGTCATAGCTGTCCGACCAGAGATGGTAGCCGTCGGCGATGTTGATGAGCTGCGCCGTGATGCGCACCTGGTTGCCAGCTTTGGCCACGCTCCCCTCGAGGACCGTGCCTACGTTGAGCTGCGACCCGATGCTGCGGATGTCCTCGTTCTTGCCCTTGAAGGCGAACGACGACGTCCGCGCCGCGACGTACAGGCCCGACACCTTCGACAGCGCCGCGATCAGGTCCTCGGTGATGCCGTCGCTGAAGTACTCGTTCTCCTTGTCGGAGCTCATATTGACGAAGGGCAGCACGGCGACGGACTTGCGATCCTGGGTGTGAGCCGCCGGCCCGGCGGGAGATGCCTGCGGTGTGTTCCGTTGATGTCGCCACAGCGTGACACCGACCGCGACGAGCAGGACCGCCGCGAGCGCAACAACTCCGGGACGGCGCCACGTCTTCGCGCCCGCCTTCCGGCGCGCCCGTCCCAGCGCCCCCTCCGTCCACGGCAACACCACGCGGTATACGTCGAGCGGCACCTGGAGGTTCTTCATCTGCGGCCGCCGCACGCGTTCGAGCGGCTCGTCGATCTTGTTGCGCACCTGATCGAACACCGGCCCGGTGATGCAGATGCCGCCGGCGTCGGCCAGCGGCTCGACGCGGGCGGCGATGTTGACGCCGTCGCCGAAGACGTCGCCGTCGCGCACCTCTACGTCGCCGAGATGGAGGCCGATGCGCACCTGGAAGCGCCGGCCGGGAGCCTCGGACACATTGCGCGCGATGATGTCCTTCTGGATCGCGATCGCGCAGCGCACCGCCTGCAACGCGCTTGCGAACTCGACCAGGAACCCGTCGCCGGTGACCTTGACCTCATGCCCGGCGTGCAGCGCAAAGATCGGTCGCAGCAGGCGCTGATGCTCGCGGAGCAGCGTCAGGGCCAGCGCCTCGTCGCGCTGGCTGAGGGCACTGTAGCCGACCATGTCGGTGAACATGATGGCCGCGAGTCTGCGATCGGCGTCTGCGGCCGTCATGAGCCCAGCTCCCTGGCGAGGCGCTCGACCTGGAGCGGCGCGCCCATCTCCCGGAACCTCGCCCGTTCCGGGTTCGTGTGGCCGCACGAGGTGCAGGTCATTTGGGGCGCAGCTCCTCGAAGCGCGCCACCGCCCCGTCGAGGTCCTCGGGCTCGAACATCTCCGCGCGGGTGATGCGACCGTGCGCGACAGTAAGGACCCAGAGGAACTCGCTCTCGTAGGTACCGCCGTCGGCAAGCGTGCCAGAACGCCGGTGGACCGTGACCGCTCCGTGCCGCTCGTACGCCGGCCAGAACCAACCGCAATCCACTCGAGAGGCGGGCACGAGCTCCCACAACACGGCGACACTGTCCACGTACGCGTCTCGGCCCTCGAGTCGGCCCATGCCCGTGCGCCGTCGATCCTCCACGACGAGGTCGTCGGCGAACGCGGCGCGGAATCGAGCCCGGTCGCGATCGTTGAACGCGTCGATTGCCTCGCCGAGCGGCGCGGTCACGCCCGTCGACGCGGGATCGATCGCCGCCCAGCGCGCCCACGCCTCGCGCTGCGCGGCGCGTGGGTCGTCGGCATCGAACAGGATCATGGCGACGGCCAGTCCGGCCTCGTCCATCTCGGTCAGGCTGAGGTACTCGATCTCGAAGCGGCCGTCGGCCGGTCCACCCGACCACAGCATGCGTCCCAGGGCGATTCGCTCGCCGGCGTGTCCGATCCAGCTCAGCGTAGGCCGTGCCCCGGTCGTGACGCGTTCGCGCAGCGACGCCAGCATCAGCTCGCGATCGCCGGAGACCCGGGACAGCCGCTGCCGGTCCTCGAAGGCGAGCCCCGGTGCGCAGAGCGCGCGCATCGCGTCCCACTCGCCGGTTGCGAAGGCTGCGTCGAAGGCCGCTTGCGCGCGACCCATCGCCGCCTTGCGTGCGAAAGGATTGGTAGCCGCAATCGCGCCGATCTCGTTGAAGCGCGTCCATGCCGCGTCGATCTGATCGAGGTCGTAGATGTCGAGCCGACGGACCTTACCCAGCTCATCCAGCTCGTCGACCCGGAGGAACGGCAGCTCGAACGCACCGCCGTCTCGGGTGCCGAACATCAGATACTGATTGAGGGAACTGCGGTCGGAGGCCCTGACATGGTCGGCGCGAATGCGAACGTCCGGCGCGAGATCGACCGTTGCCTGCTGTGTCCGCAAGAAGGCCGCCGCGCCGTGCAGCGTCCCCCAGCCGAGCAGCCGATGATCGTCACACACGACGTCGGGAGCGTACAGGGCCTCATAGACTTCCCAATCGTGGTTCGCCCAGGCGCTACGGTGCCCACGCCTCACTGACAGCACGGCCTGGTGTGCCGCGCCTTCGCCGGCTTCCCAGCGCAGGTCGAGCTCGGCGTAGGCGGCATCGACGTCGTCGGGGTCGAACGACACCACCGTGAGGTGGTCGCCGCGGCCGTCCACCTCGATGAGCAGCAGCCATTCGACCTCGCTCGGGCCGACGTCTCCGGCGGTGCCGCGCCAGAGGACGCGGAAAACCGCGAGTCGATCGCCGCGCGTCACCAGCACCTGCTGCGTCGGGCGCCCGGACGTCATCTCGACCATCTCGCGAAACGCGGCGAGCCACTGCTCGCGGTCGGCCTCGAACTGAGCCAGGGGGGTGCGATCGTAGACCCGAAACTCGGGTGCGAAGAGGGAGGCGAAGGTCTCCCAGTCGCGGGCCCCGAGCGCCGCGGTGCCGCGGTCCAGCGCTCGCGTCGCGGCATTGGCGAACGTCTGATGAACTCCGACCGCAACCGCTTCGCCGGCGCGGAAACGCTCGCGCGCCTCGATTGAGGCGCCGGCGATCGCTTCGACGTCGAAATTGATCGACGCCACGAGCTTCCCGTCGGCATCGACCTCGGTCAGCAGGATGAACTCCATCTCGAACCCGCCGCCGTCTGGACCGCTCCCCGTCAGGATTCGGCGCCGGAGCTCGATCCGCTCACCGACCGCAGCGATGACCTCGTCCCGGAACGCGACGCCGGAGGCGGATTTCGCCGTCTCGGAGCTCTTGATCCACATGTCGACGCCGCCGCTGGTCATCGACCAGTGGCGTCGGTCCTCGAACACGAGGTCGTCCCTCGCCAGCACGCGCATGGCATGCCAGTCCCCCGACATGACGGCGTCGTTGATCTGATCGCCGCCTGCAAATCGTCACCGGCGAGCGCCTCGCTTTCGCGGCTCAGCGCTTCCGCCTCCGCCGCCTTGCCCTGCGCCAGGAGCGCGCGAGCGAGCAAGGCCGCGGCGCGTGCGGCGTCGATGCCGAGGCCGAGGTCGCGCAACCCTTCATAGGCGCCGCGGAGCGAGCGCTCGGCCCCGGCAGCGTCGCCCTCGAGTAGGTTGATGCGCCCGGCAAAGGCGTCGGCCTCGAGCAGGCGATGGGTGATGCCGAGCTCCTCGACCATCTTGCGCGACGACGCGATCATGCGACGCGCGGCCTCTGTACGGCCGCGGAGCGCCTCGAGAACACCTTGACAGGAGAGTGCCACGGCCTCGACGGCGGGTGCACCCTGGGTGATGCGGAGCACTCGCACCACGTCGAGGCAGCGGCCGCTGGCACGCGTCACCGGGCTCGGTCCCCAGAGCGCGGCGAGCGGCGCGCCGGCGAGGACGGCGTTGGCGCGGCGCCGATCGCCGGCTTTGCGCGCGGCGGCGAGCGCCCGATCGAGCGCGGCCTCGCAGGCTCCGACCCGGCCGAGACGCGCCAGCGCCTGCGCGTGCACCTGGTGCGCCTTGGCCTCGCCGGCGGCGTCGCCGAGTTGCGCGAATTCCGCCGCCGCCGCCGCGACGGCGTCGGCGGTTGCCTGCAGGGCCTGCGGCGCCGTCAGCACGGTGAGCTGGCCGGTGAAGCAGGTGTGCCAGGCGGCAAGACGCGGGGCGTCGAAGAGGAAGCGGCCCAGCTCGTCCATCGCCTTCGCGGCCGGACCGACGTCACCTGCCGCCAGCAGCGCCTCGCACCAGTCGAGGGCGAGATCGGCGCGCGCGGCATCGCCGACGTCGAGTCGTTCGATAGCGCGGCCGAGGAGCCCGGCGGCCAGCGGCACGTCGTCGCCGGCGAGCGCGCGACGGCCGGCCGCGGCGAGACGACGTGACGCCCGCTCGCCGAGGACGCGTCCATGAGCATCGAGCGGGCCGAGCTCGCTCAGGTGCTGGTGCGCCTGCTCGAGATGCCGGCCGATCGTCTCGTCGTGCTCGGGAACGTCGCCGACCTGCGCCTCGATCCAGTCGGCGAGACGCTCGTGCAGCTCGGCGCGCGTGCCTTTCAAGAGACGCCGGTAGGCCGCGTCGCGGATCAGCACATGATGGAAGCGCAGCGCCGGCTCGCCGAGGAGCCAACCCGGGTCGCGCTCGATGAGCTCGCTCCGGCGGAGGGCCTCGAGGCGCGCGTCGAGGTCGCCGCCGTTGCGCTCCAAGAGCGCGGCGACAGCGCTGCGTGAGAAATGCCGGCCGACGACCGCGGCGCGCTCGAGCACGGTGCGCTCTTCGGGACGCAGCCTCTCGATGCGCGCGGCGAGCAGCGCATGGATGGTCGGCGGCATCTCGAGCGCGGCGAGGCCCGCGCCCACGGTCCAGCGCTCGCCCTCCTTGGTGAGCGCGCCCTCCTGCACGAGCATGCGGACCAGCTCGCCGACGAAGAGCGGATTGCCCTCGCTGGTGGCGAGCACCTTGGCCGCGACGGCGGCGGGCAGGTCGGCGGCGCCGATCACGTTCGCCGCGAGCCGCATCGCGGCGCCGGCGTCGAGGCCGCCGAGCGTGAGCACGTCGGCGACCAGCCCCCCGGGCGTCACGAGCGAGGAGCGGAGATCGCGCAGCTCCGGCCTGGCGCCGACCAGCACGAGAAGCGGCACGCCGCTGCCCCACTGCACCAGGTGCTCCACCAGGTCGAGCAGCAGCGGCTCCGCCCAGT
>WNEZ01017255.1_pt1 | contig 11404 bp, 6 predicted proteins | sample 5400521 | NCBI WGS metagenome assembly WNEZ01 (sample SAMN13153339, study PRJNA577476) | soil metagenome | isolation source: 120 cm saprolite under Douglas fir tree site 2 hole 1 replicate 1 | place: USA:California | collected 2015-04-18
GTATCAGAACCGCGAGCGCATATGTTGTGGATACAAATCCTGTCCCTGCACATATCATGAACATCAGCTTTGGTGCGTGCGAGAGTTCAGGCGGTCAAGCTGGAGTTACTTTTTGGGACTCTCTGTTCAGCCAGGCGTCAGCAGAGGGCATCTCGGTTTTTGTCTCCTCTGGAGACGCGGGCGCGGCCGGCTGTGACGCACAATTCGTTACGCCGCCCGCCGTACAAACGCTTAGCATTAATTACATTTGCGCCTCGAGCCATGCGACCTGCGTGGGCGGCACGGAATTCGCGGATACTAACAATCCCACTCAATATTGGGCGGCAAACAACAGTACCACCCTCGAATCCGCACTCAGCTATATCCCTGAGGGCGGATGGAATGAGCCGGTGAATAGCAGTGGCCAACCCGTGGCGCGCGCCTCGGGGGGTGGAGTCAGTACTTTCATCGCTACGCCCTCCTGGCAAACCGGTACCGGCGTGCCTGGCAATCAAGGCCGCTATACGCCGGACATCGCTTTCAGCTCTTCCGGTCACAACGGCTATTTTGCCTGCTTCGCGGCTGCCGGATACGGGTGCGTCGTCCAACCAAATGGCACCTTTTCGTTCGTATTTTTTTTCGGCACCTCGGCAGCCGCCCCGGGCATGGCCGGCATCACCGCTCTTCTCAATCAGAAATATGGCACGCCCCAAGGCGAACTCAATGCACGTCTCTATAGTCTGGCCGCCGCACCTTCCAACAACGTTTTCTACGACGTCACCTTGGCTTCGAGCGTTGTTTCCGGCTGCACCTTGACGATTCCCAGTATGTGCAATAACAGCACGCCCAGCCCCACGAGCCAAATGGGAGGCTTGAGTGGCTACCTGATTGGGACCGGCTACGACGAAGTCACAGGCCTCGGCTCCATCGACGTTGCCAACCTGCTCGACCACTGGCTCGTTGCGCAATCGGCTACTTCTGTCAGTTCCAATTTGAATCCTGCCACTGGGGGTGCATCGGTGACGTTTACCGCGACAGTGACGAGCTTGGCGAGCGGGACGCCTTCCGGCATCGTGACGTTCCTGGACAATGGCACGTCAATTGGCACGGGGGCCCTGAATTCCAGCGCGGTTGCGACCTTGTCCACGTCCTCCTTGGCCGTTGGTTCCCATTCGATCACGGCGCAATACGGCGGCGATGCGAACTTCGCTTCGAGCACGTCCATAGCTGTTACGCAGATTATCAATAAAGAGCATAAAGAGCTAACCGCTACTATACTTACTTCATCGCTTAATCCTTCCGTGGGTGGCCAGGCAGTGAAATTCACGGCAACAGTGACCGGTACCGCTGGCGGGACGCCGTCGGGCACGGTGACGTTCTTTGAAGGCACAACTGCGCTGGGAACCGGCGCGCTCAATGCCGGGGTCGCCACCTTCACGACGTCCTCGCTGACCATTAGTTCCCACTCGATCACGGCAAGCTATGGTGGGGACGCGAACTTTGCCGCCAGCACATCGACCGGGGTGAGCCAGGCGGTAAACATTGCGGGATTCGCGCCGGTTTCGGCCACCGCCACGGTGACGGCGGGGCAGAATGTAGTGATCAATCTCACCGTCTACGCCGCCAGCGGCTCCAACCTAACTTTGATGCTAAGCTGCGTGGGACTGCCGTTGAAGTCGTCCTGCTTATTCAATCCAAATCCGGTCACTCCAGGACCGCCACCAAATGGGACGCCGGTACAACTGACCTTCTCGACGGCAAGCTCGGGACTGCCTTCCAACCCAGCAAATCGCAGTCCGTGGCCGTGGGGAGCTTTCGGAATCTCCGCCGCCCTGGCAGCATTGTTCGTGACGGGAAAGAGTCAGTTGCGCCACGTTCCTCGCCGTCGTCTGGCATTCGATATGTCTCTTTGCATTTTCGCCCTAGCGTTAGTGTTGATTGGGTGCAGTAGCGGAAGCAATAGTTCCGGCCCTCCGTACACGGGGACACCGAGGGGAACAGCTACATTCACAGTGACGGGAGTTTCGGGCGCAACCACAATATCCACGCCGGTGAGCGTGACAGTTCAGTAGGTACAATCTTCGAGCAGCCTCCTCATATCCCATGTCAGAGGGTGACGGGGGAGTCCAGGGTATTAAGCCCGCGGGATATCGGGACGTCCGCGTCGGAACCCCTTTGAAAGCTGACGGGGTTCTGCCTAGATTACGACAGGCCCTGCTGAACTTGAGATGTTGAATTTGCTGGTGATCGCGGGTGCCCCATCCTTGCGGTTTTTTGCAAGGGTGGGGATTTTCAGACTCCACCCTATTGTTCCCCGTCGCGCAGGATCTAAACCCCCCACCCTTTGAAAAAACGAAGCTGTGAAAAAACCCTCTTCATGGATTTCGGCTACTTTGGCTTTCGAAAATCTCTCAATTAGAAGCTCTACACGCGATTTATGAGGCCCCAAGATACATTTTGCTTCACCGGCAAAACAGTAGATTGGGTATTATCGGAAAAACTCGACCGTGCTCTGGGCCTCACGGAGGCCGTCGCGCTGAACATGAATGCGATGGTGGTAGATCTGGTCGTATAGCTCTTCTCGAAGGCCGCCAGTTTCCGTGTTACTCAATCAGGGGGATTACTTCCGGCAGCGCCGTGATACGGGAGGAATCCCCAAGATAACAAGGCGGACCACAGATCCAGTAAATCGGCTGCGATCGATCTATGTATAATACCTCAGCCTCAGGAGGGCAATTCATGTTGCGCATAAACGACGAAGCTCCCAATTTCACCGCCGAAACTTCGCAGGGTACGATCAACTTCCACGAATGGATCGGCAACGGCTGGGCCATCTTGTTCTCGCACCCCAAGGACTTTACTCCGGTGTGCACCACGGAACTGGGTTACATGGCCGGGCTGCAGCCGGAATTCGAAAAGCGTAATTGCAAGATCATCGGGTTGAGCGTGGACCCGGTGAGCAGTCACAGCAAGTGGGCCGTGGACATCGAAGAGACGCAGGGGCACAAGGTGAAATACCCGATGATCGGAGACCCGGAACTCAAGGTGGCCAAGCTTTATGACATGCTGCCGGCAGACGCGGGTGAAACTTCCGAAGGCCGCACCGCAGCCACGAACGCCACCGTGCGGACCGTGTTCGTGATCGGTCCGGACAAGAAGATCAAGTTGACGCTCAGCTACCCGATGAGCACGGGCCGCAACTTCGACGAAGTGCTGCGAGTCGTCGATTCAATGCAACTCACGGCCAAGCACAAAGTAGCCACACCAGTGAACTGGAAACTGGGCGACGACGTGATTATTCTGCCGGCGGTGTCGGAGGAAGAAGCTAAGCAGAAGTATCCTGGCGGCTGGAAGGCCCCCCGGCCATATCTGCGGATCGTTCCCCAGCCGAGGTAGCAGTCTGCAAACGAGGGTGGTGCGCAGTGATCCTCAAACAGTTCTATCTGCCGTGCCTGGCGCACGCTTCCTACATCATTGGAGACGAAGAGACAGGCACGGCAGCCGTTGTTGACCCGCAACGGGACACGGACCAATACATTGCGTTTGCCGCCGGACATGCGCTCAAGATCAAGCACGTATTCCTGACTCATCTTCACGCCGATTTTGTCGCCGGGCATTTGGAACTGCGTGATCGCGTGGGTGCAACCATCTATCTCGGCGCCGCGGCTAAAGCGGGATACGCGTTTACTCCTCTTCGCGACGGCGACATTCTCGAATTTGGACGCGTGCGCCTCCAGATACTGGAAACGCCGGGCCACACTCCGGAATCGATCTCCATCGTCGTTTACGACCGGAACACCAGCGATACGCAACCGCATGCCGTACTCACCGGGGACACTTTGTTCATCGGCGACGTAGGGCGCCCTGATCTGCGCGCTGCATTGGGTTGGTCCGCAACCCAACTTGGCGGCCTGCTGTTTGATTCGGTGCACGACAAGCTGCTGGCGCTGCCGGACCAAAGCCTGGTCTATCCGGCTCACGGCGCGGGCTCGCTGTGCGGGAAGGCGCTCAGCAAGGAGACGGTATCCACCTTGGGGGAGCAGCGGCGTTTGAACTACGCGTTGCAGCCCATGAGTAAGGAGGCCTTCATCCAGGTGGTGACCGCCGATCAGCCCGAGGCTCCGTCGTATTTCAACTATGACGCCGTCCTGAACAGCCAGGAGCGGCCCACGCTGGACCAGGCGCTGGCGCGGGAGATGAACCCGTTGGCGCTAGACGCCCTGCTGGCCTTGCAAGCGGACGGGGCGCAGATCCTGGACACGCGCGATCCCTGCGAATTTGCCTCGGCGCACCTGGCGGGCAGCATCAACATCGGCCTCGGCGGCCAGTACGCCACCTGGGCCGGAACGGTGCTGGACCGCAAGCATCCCATCGTAATCATCGCCGACCCCGGCCGCGAGAACGAGGCCGCCATTCGTCTGGGGCGCATCGGGTTCGATCACGTGGCCGGATACTTAAAAGATGGATTGCGCACCCTGGAATCGCGGCCGGAACTGACCGTCACAACGGACCGCCTTAGCGCGCAGTTTGCCGCGGAGTTGCTGTCATCCAGTCAGCCGCCGCTGGCCATCGACGTCCGCGCGCCGGGCGAGCGCGAACAGAAACACATTGACGGCAGCTTGAGCATGCCCCTCAATCATCTGGTGGAAAAATTGGAAACCGTGCCGAAGGACCGTCCTCTGCTGGTCTATTGCGCGGGCGGCTACCGGTCATCCATCGCCGCGAGCTTGTTGCAACGCGCTGGATTTGGCCGCGTCGCGGAAATTGCCGGCGGCATTGCAGGCTGGGAAGCCGCAAGCCTGCCGGTCAAGACTGCCCAAGCTTTGTCATAGAAACGTCGGAGCATCATTCGGCACACCCAAAAAGAGAGTGCCGCTGCTCCGGGCGTATACTTCATACCAGACCGGAATCCAGTATGAAGACCCGAGAACAAGTCCCTCATCGCGTGCCCATGAGAATTGAAGACGCATACGCGGATTTTCTGGTGCGGTATCCCACTTATTCCAAGACCGGCAGACTCGATGCGCTGCGCTCCACTGAATACCGCCGCCTCGATGAACAGCGCCAAGTGTACCTTGACTACACGGGGGGTTCCCTCTACGGCGAATCTCAGGTGCGGGAGCATGCGGAGATCCTGCGTGCCGGAGTTTTCGGCAATCCGCATTCTTCCAATCCGACATCGGTGGCCATGACGGACTACGTCGAGCGCACACGACGCTACTTGCTGACTTATTTCAATGCCTCCCCGGATGACTACATCGTGGTCTTCACCCAGAACGCCACGGCTGCACTGAAGCTGATTGGTGAGTCCTTTCCCTTTAGCCCGGGCGGCCGGTTCTTGCTCACATTTGACAATCACAATTCGGTGAACGGTATTCGTGAGTTCGCGCGCGCAGGGGGCGCTGCCATCGACTATGCACCTCTGGCTGCGCCCGACCTGCGCGTGGACCAAGCGCAGTTGGAAGCACTGTTTGATCAGGCCGATACGTCTCAGCACAACTTATTTGCGTTTCCGGCTCAATCGAACTTTTCGGGGGTCAAGCACCCATTGGAACTGGTCGCGCAGGCACAGAGCAAGGGGTGGGACGTCCTGCTGGACGCGGCCGCCTTCGTGCCCACCAACCGCCTCGATCTGAGCGCGGTGCGTCCGGATTTCGCTTGCCTTTCCTTCTACAAAATGTTTGGTTACCCGACTGGTGTCGGCGCATTACTGATCCGTCGCTCTGCCCTTATCAAATTGAAGCGTCCATGGTTTGCAGGCGGGACCGTGAATTTCGCGTCCGTGCGAGGCCAGGCACATGTGCTTGCGCCCAAGGAAGCTGCGTTCGAGGATGGGACGCTTAATTATCTCTCTTTTCCGGCTGTGGAGATCGGGCTGCGCTACCTTGAGTCCATCGGGATCGAGAATATTGGCGAACGCGTGCGCTGTCTAACCGGATGGCTGCTCGACGAGTTGCTGGCGCTACGCCACAGTAACGGCCACGCAATGGTCCGCATCTACGGACCAGTCACGACCCACGCGCGCGGTGGCACCATTACCATGAACTTATACGATCCCGACGGCCGTTTGCTTGACTATCGCCGCGTCGAGGAGTTTGCGAATAAAGAAAATATTTCATTGCGTACGGGCTGCTTCTGCAATCCCGGAACCGGCGAGATCGCAGAGGGATTGACCGAAGACGACATGCGGGCAGGGTTCGAGCAGGGACCTGGCATCACTCTGCAAAGCTTTTTGAGACTTCTGCAGTTGCGCGGTCATAAGAGCGCAGGTTCCATTCGGGTCTCCTTTGGATTAGCTTCCAATTTCCCCGATGCTTGGCGATTCTGGCAGTTTGCAGTGAATTTTCGCGATCAAACCCACCTGGCGATTGGTGACGTCACCTTCGATATTGCGTCCTGCCGATTCATTCGGGACGGAAGCTAGGGTTTCTTTCCCAGGGCGGTGCGGGGTTCGAATCCTCTTGCTCCGCCATTTTGTTTCCCTGCAAATTCACACCCCTCAAAAAGTTTATTGTCCTTATTGCACGGATGCGTGTTGATATCGCGACAAGGCAACAGGGCCCAGGACTGCGATCACTTGCCAGTCCAGGTGTTTCGATCACGCGATTCTGCAATCAGCCTAGGAGATAAGATGGACCCGGTTTGTCACCTCCTCGGAAATTGTCCTCGCACGGGATTTGCCCGCCCCTGAGTCAGTAATTTGCTGGGAAATTCTCACATAACCTGTGAACCAGAGCCTCCCAGGTCGGCCAAGTCCTGTGAAGGCGTTTTCTCGGAACCTGACCCACCACCGTCTTGCGCGGGTGCCCCATCCTTGCGGTTTTTTGCAAGGGTGGGGATTCTTGGACTCCACCCTTTTTGTTCCCGGTCGCGCAGAATCTAAACCCCCACCCTTTAAAAACCCGAAGCTGTGAAAAAACCCTCTTCATGGATTTCGGCTACTTTGGCTTTCGAAAATCTCTCAATTAGAAGCTCTACACGCGATTTATGAGGCCCCAAGATACATTTTGCTTCACCGGCAAAACAGTAGATTGAGGATTTTCACAGCTTCAAACCCACAAAGGGTGGGGCACCCGAAGCCAAAAGGGAGTGAGACCTGATATGCTTTGGCCTCTTTTGGCCATCCATGTCCACACCTCTGCCATCGGAAAAACTCGACCGCGGCCTCGGCCTCACGGAGTGTGTGGCGCTGAACATGAACGCGATGGTGGGGATCGGGCCCTTCATCGTGATTCCGCTGGTAATTCAGGCGATGGGCGGGCCGCAGTGCTTGCTGGCGTGGTTCGCGGGCGCTGTACTTTCCCTGTTAGATGGACTGGTGTGGGCCGAGCTTGGCGCGGCGATGCCGCGCGCCGGCGGCACGTATGCATTTCTGCGCGAGGCTTACGGTCCGGGGCGCGGCGGGCGCCTGATGTCTTTCCTCTACATCTGGCAGACGCTGATCCAGGCGCCGCTCGTGGTTGCCTCGGGCGCGATCGGCTTCTCGCAATATCTCACGTATCTGGTTCCGCTCGGCAAGTACGAACAGAAGGCAGTTTCCGCCGCGCTCGTTGTTTTCTTAATCGTTCTTCTTTACCGCAGCATCGCCGCCGTCGGCCTGATCTCGAAGTTTCTCTGGCTCGGCGTGGTCGGCACGATGCTGTGGATGATTTGGGGCGGCATGACGCATTTCTCCGCGCGCATGGCGTTTGATTTTCCCGCCGGCGCCTGGAATTGGTCGTGGCTTTTCTTCGCGGGCCTCGGCTCGGCGACGGTCAACACGATTTACACCTACCTGGGCTACTACCACATCTGCAATCTGGGCGCGGAGATTCGCCAGCCGGAGCGGAACATCCCGCGCGCGATCCTGCTATCGGTCGCGGGAATCGCGGTCCTGTATCTGGCGATGCAGACGAGCATCCTCGGAGTGTTGCCGTGGCGCGAGGCGCAGAATTCACAATACATCGTGAGCACGTTCGTCGAGCGGCTGTACGGAACGCGCGCGGCGGCGTTCGCTACTGTGATGATTCTGTGGATCGCGTTCGCCTCGCTGTTTACGACGCTACTCAGCTACTCGCGCGTTCCCTTCGCCGCGGCCGAGGACGGCAATTTCTTTCCTGTCTTCGCGCGCGTGCATCCCACGAAACACTTTCCGCACGTCTCGTTGCTCTTTCTCGGCGTTGCGTCGCTGGCGTTCAGCGTATTGTTCCGACTTTCAAGCGTCATCAAGGCGATCATCGCCGTGCGAATTCTGGTGCAGTTCATCAGCCAGGGCGTGGGCGTGATGATTTTGCGCCGCCGCTGGCCTCCCGAACGGCTTCCCTTTAAGATGTGGATCTATCCTTGGCCCGCCGTACTGTCGATTCTGGGCTGGGCGGCGCTGTTCTATTACACAGGATGGAAATTCGCTCTTGGCGGAATCGGAGTGATCGCTCTGGGCATCTTTACGTATATGATTCAGGCGCGCTTCCGGGGCCTGTGGCCGTTCGCCGCGGCCGGAGAGGCGGCCGGAGGTGTGGCCCAAGGTATGGAACGATGAAACGATCGCTCGGATTCGCCGCGCTCGCAATGCTCGTCGCGCTGGCTCTTGTAACACAGGTGGTGACACCGCTTGTGACACGGGTCGCAGCGCAGCAGGAACCTGCGGCGCCTGGGCGCGGCCAGACTCTTGCGGACACGCTCGAAGCGATCCAGCAGGCGCGCGTCGTGACGCGCGTGGTGTTCATCGTGGCCCACCCGGACGACGAGGCGTCCACGCTGCTCACCTACCTCCCGCATGGACTTGGTACCGACACAACGCTGCTCACTCTTCGAAGGGCCGCACCTCTTTTTCACACGCGTGGTCGATTTCGGGTTTTCGAAAACTCTTAAAGAAACACTGGAGATGTGGAAGGGCGAGGCGCTTGAGGACATCGTCCGCGTGATTCGAACAGTGCGCCCGAACGTTGTCGTGAACGGATGGGGAGGCCAGAAAACCGGGCACGGCAATCACCAGGCTTCCGGGTACCTGACTCCGCTTGCGGTCGAGGCGGCCGCCGATCCAAATAAATATCCCAACCAGATCGCCGAAGGGTTGAAACCGTGGCGCGCCGGATTGGTGCTCGATCCGGTCCGCGCGCAAGGACCCCAGGACGACAAAGTGGATTACACGGGTTCCTGGCTGGTGCCCGCCGACGAGATTTCTCCGATCTGGGGACGCAGCTATCGCGATATTTCGCTCGAAGGTTACGTGCATCACCGCTCGCAGGGCGTAACGCCGTTCCTGAATTCGCCTTTTATCCGTCGTCCCTATGGATTGAAGCACGCCTCAGGCGTGGGCGGCCCGGCCTCGCCGGCGGATTTCTCGCAGCCGATCATGTCGCTCGCGAACGTGATTCCAGTGCCCGCGGAGCAACCGCTCTCGGCAGCCGATCGCGCGCTGGACCAGGCTCGCGCGGCGGCAGAAAAGCTGGACTGGCCCGCCGCGGTACGCTCCCTTGCGGAAGCAGGGAAGCAGATTGCGTCGCTCGAAGACCAGGTAAAGCGGTCGCCAGATTCGCGCGCAGCCAATGCCTTGTGGGAACTCGATCGGGTGCGCGAACGCATCAACCATGCTCTGGCCGATGCAGCGGCGGTCAAGATCGTTTCGAACTCCGACCGGAGCGAGCTTGTAGCGGGAGAAAGTTTCAACGTGCGCGCCGAAGTGGCCCATCGCGCGGATGCACCGGCGATTTTCTCTAAGCCGAATCTGGCTCTGCCGTCCGGATGGAGCATCACGAAGCAGGAGGAGAAAGACGGCTCAACGAATTTCAGCGTTGCGGTTCCCGCTGGGGCGCAGACGCCGCACACGCCGGGCGATTGGATGTATCCGTTTCCACCCGCGCTGATCAATGCGCGCACGCACGTTGAGGTGGAAGGCTACGCGTTCGATTTTTCCACGCCGGTCACGAGCCTTCACTCCACCACGACCGCCGTGCTGGCCTACCCGCTGCGCCTGGTTCCCCCTGTCGCGCTCACCGTTGAGCCGGAACAGTACGTGGTCGTGGAGACGCGCCAGCCCAAGCAGTTTGAAGTCTTCGCGCGCGTGCGTTCGTTCGCGCAGACCCCGTGCAAGGTCATGGTGGGAGTCGACGTCCCCTCCGGCTGGAAGGCGTCGCAGCCGGAGACCGTCGAGTTCTCCGGCGCGGGCGATCGCCTCGTGCACATGGTCGTGACGCCGCCGGCGAAAATCCACGCGGGAAATTACGAATTGAAGGCCTACGCGAAGCGCGGCGCGGACCCGTCCGCCGGGGCGGAAATGTTCGAAACATCGCTCGAGCCGCTGCCCTCGCTCCCGACCTATCTGTGGAGCGCGCCCGCCAAGATTCCCGTCCGCGTGTTCGCCATCGCCGTTCCGGATCATCTCCGCGTCGGCTACATCGCCGCCGAAAATGATGACGTCCCGGATTCGCTGCGGCGCCTGGGCGTCGAAGTCGAAATGCTCGACGCGAGCGCCCTGGCGTTCGGCGACCTCAGCCGCTTCGACGCGATCGTCCTCGGCCTGCGCGCCTATGAACTACGCTCCGATGTGGTCGCATCAAATCGACGCCTGCTCGATTACGCGGCGGCAGGCGGCACGCTCGTCGTGCAGGACCAGCGCCCCGCAATCTGGGACGCACTGAAGCCCGCTCCGTTTCCAGCGACGATGGGCACGACGGCCCCCCGCATCACCGACGAAAACGCGGCGGTGAATTTCACTGATCCCGCAAGCCCGCTGCTGAATTTCCCGAACAAGATTGGCACGCACGATTTCGACGGCTGGGTTCAGGAACGCGGCCTCTATTTCTGGGACAAGTGGGACCCGCAATACCACACCGTTCTTTCCATGCACGATCCTGATGAGAAGGACCTAACCGGAAGCCTCCTGTGGACCCGCACCGGCAAAGGCACCTACATCTATACGGGGCTTTCATTCTCGCGCCAGTTGCCTGAAGGCAACGCCGGCGCCTTCCGTTTGTTCGTAAACCTGCTCAGCCAGTCGCGCGCTAAGGTCAAGTAAGCATATCTTCATGGCGAGCAGCCTCCTCAATTTGACAAGTGTACGCTATTAGCGTATACTTGTGTTTGTACCCTAAGGGCGTACCTTCGATCCAATGGAATTCATCGAAGCTCCGGTGTTCACCCGGCACGTTTCTGAGTATTTGGACGATGATGAGTACCATGAACTCCAAAACCAGCTTGCCAGGAATCCGGAACTGGGCGATCTAATGCCGGGAACCGGAGGGTTCCGAAAACTCCGCTGGGCAGATACAGCACGTGGTAAAGGCCGGAGAGGCGGTCTGCGCATCATCTACTACTACTTCATGGCAGACCAACAAATCTGGCTCATGACCCTTTACGGTAAGGATGAGGCTTCGGATCTTACGCCAAAGGAAAAGAAGGCGCTCAAGAGCGCGATCGAAGCGGAGTTGCACTCGCGTCAAGGTGC
>WNEZ01005178.1_pt1 | contig 11403 bp, 8 predicted proteins | sample 5400521 | NCBI WGS metagenome assembly WNEZ01 (sample SAMN13153339, study PRJNA577476) | soil metagenome | isolation source: 120 cm saprolite under Douglas fir tree site 2 hole 1 replicate 1 | place: USA:California | collected 2015-04-18
ACGTCGAGCAGCTTGGCACGTGGTTCGCGGAAGGAAAGATCAAGCCGGTGGTGAGCGAGCGCATCTCCCTTGAAGAAGTGCCCGCCGCCATGGCGCGGCTGCTCCAGCGCAAAGTGAAGGGCAAGATCGTGGTGGTGCCATGACCGGTGCGGAAGCGATCCTGCGGACGGCGTCCGCCGCGGGCGTGGAAGTCTGCTTCGCCAACCCTGGAACCACGGAGATGGCGCTGGTGAATGCGCTCGACGCCGTACCGATCCGGGCGGTGCTCGGGCTGTTCGAGGGCGTGTGCAGCGGGGCGGCCGACGGGTACGCGCGCATCAGCGGTCGGCCGGCGCTGACCTTGCTCCATCTCGGTCCGGGCTTCGCAAATGCGATCGCCAATCTTCACAACGCCCGCCGCGCGCGGTCGCCGGTCGTCAACCTCGTGGGCGATCACGCGACCTGGCATCGCGATGCGGACGCGCCCCTCACCTCGGACATCGCTTCGCTTGCCCGCCCGGTTTCGTGTTGGGTGCGGGAGACGAAGGCACCCGCGCGGGTGGCCTTGGACGCAGCGGAGGCGATCGCCGCCGCACAGCAGGCGCCCGGCGGCGTCGCCACGCTGATCATTCCCGCCGACTGCCAGAGCGGCGAGGCGCCAGGTCCTGCGCAGAGCATTTCGCCGGTTCCGGCGCGCCCGGTCGGCACCGATCGGATTGAGCAGCTTGCGAAGCAGCTGCGCCGAGGGAGGAACGCCGCCCTCCATCTCGGCGGGCGCGCGCTGAACGCGCGGGGCCAGCGTGCCGCAGGACGCGTCGCGAGAGCGACGGGCTGCCGCATGTTTTCCGAGTGCTTCCCGGCGCGATTCGAGCGCGGCGCCGGCCTGCCCAAAGTGGACCGGCTTCCTTATTTTCCCGAGTGGGTCGTATCCTTCCTGGAAGGCCTGCAGCTGCTGGTACTGGCTGCTGCGGTCGAGCCGGTGGCGTTCTTCGGTTATCGGGGAATGCCCAGCCGCCTCACACCCGAAGGTTGCGAGCTCTTCACGCTCGCGGCACCGGATGAGGACGTGGAAGCCGCCCTCGAAGCGCTGGCGGATGCAATCGATGCGCCGCCGGCTGATCGCGGGCCGGCGTCCTCGCCCCCAAAGCCGCAGATGCCCGAAGGCGCGCTGACCCCCGATGCTGTGGGGACGGTGCTGGCGATGCTCCAGCCGGAGGGCGCGATCGTCGTCGACGAGTCCAACACCACGGGCCTCAGCTACTTCGAGGCCTCCAGGGCGGCTCCACGGCACAGCCTGCTCACCCTCACCGGCGGCTCGATCGGGATGGGTCCTCCCTGCGCAACCGGCGCCTCCATCGCCTGCCCGGAGCGCACGGTGATCAACTTTCAGGGGGACGGCTCGGCGCTCTACACCCTGCAGGCGCTGTGGACGCAGATGCGCGAGCAGCTGCACGTGATCACGCTCATCTGCGCCAATCGTGCCTATCGCATCCTCCAGTTCGAGTTGGCGCGCGCCGGCATCCCGCGACCCAGTCCGAAGGCGCTCTCGCTCACCGAGTTGTCGGGGCCGGCTCCAGACTGGGTGAAACTCGCCGCCGGGATGGGCGTCCCCGCCCAGCGCGCCGATACCGTCGAGTCACTTCGGGATGCGCTGGGCCGTGCGCTTTCCGCTCAGGGCCCCTATCTGATCGAGGTGGTGCTCTGACGAGAGGTCGCGCCATGGGTTCCCGAATCGTCAGCCGCCGTGATCTCGAGTTCCAGCTCTTCGAGGTCCTCGATCTGGAGTCGCTGCGCCAGCGCCCGCGCTTCGCTCAGCACTCGCGCGAGACGATGCTCGCGGCCTTGGATACCGCGCTGGTGATCGCGGAGAAGAACTTCGCACCCCACAACCGAAAGGCGGACGAGCACGAGCCCACCTTCGACGGGCAACGCGTCCACCTCATCCCGGAGGTAAAGCAGGCGCTCGACGCGTACATCTCGGCCGGCTTTCTCACCGCCACGGAGGACTACGAGAAGGGAGGCATGCAGCTGCCCGCAACGGTGGGCGGCGCGTGTCAGGCGGTTTTCGCCGCGGCCAACATCGGCACCACGGCGTACGTCTCACTCACCATCGGCAATGCCAAGCTGCTCGCCGCCTTTGCTTCGCCGCAGCAGAAGCAGCGTTACCTTGGGCACCTTCTCTCGGGCCGCTTTTTCGGGACCATGGCGATGACTGAGCCGCAGGCGGGATCGTCGCTCGGGGACATCCTCACCACCGCCACCCCGAATCCCGACGGCAGCTACTCGATGCGCGGGACCAAGATCTTCATCTCCGCTGGCGACCATGATCTTGCAGAGAACATCGTCCACCTCGTGCTGGCGAAGATTCCGGGATCGCCTGCGGGCGTGAAGGGGATCTCGCTCTTCATCGTCCCCAAGTACCGCGTCAACGCCGACGGCAGCATCGGTAGCCCCAACGACGTGGCGCTCTCGGGCCTCTTCCACAAGATGGGTTACCGCGGCACCGTCTCGACACAGCTCAGCTTCGGCGAGAACGGCGAGTGCCGCGGCGAGCTGGTAGGCCAGTCCAACCAGGGCCTCGCGTACATGTTCCACATGATGAACGGAGCCCGCATCGGCGTGGGTCTGGGGGCGGTGATGATCGGGTACAGCAGTTACCTGCACGCGCTCGATTACGCGCGCGAGCGACCTCAGGGAAGGCCCCTGGGCGCCAAGGACCCGCGCACGCTGCAGGTGCCCATCGTGCAGCACGCGGACGTGCGCCGGATGCTCCTCGCCAGCAAGTCGTACGTGGAGGGCGGTCTCGCACTCTGCCTGTACGCGGCGCGGCTCGACGACGAGTTGGAGATGGCAGCCTCGCCGGAGGCGCGGCGCGAGGCAGACCTTTTGCTTTCGCTGCTCACGCCGATCGTGAAGGCGTGGCCTTCGCAGTTTTGTCTGCAGGCGAGCGACCTCGCCATCCAGGTGTACGGCGGATACGGCTACACGCGCGAATACCCGGTCGAGCAGCTCTACCGAGACAACCGGTTGAACCCGATCCACGAAGGCACCAACGGCATCCAGGCGCTTGACCTACTGGGGCGCAAGGCGCTGGGCGACGGGGGCAAAGCGCTGGAGCTGCTGGTGCGCGCGATGATGCGGGACATCCAGGCTGCCGAGGGCGAGGAGGCGCTCCGGGGGTTTGGCGCGGAGCTGATCGAGGCCACGGAGCGGCTGGCAGCGACTACGATGCGCATCGGCGAGGCGGCGGCGCGCGATGTGGAGCGCGGGCTCGCGAACGCCAGCGTGTACCTCGAGGCGATGGGGCACGTGGTGGTCGCCTGGATGTGGCTACGCCAGGCCGTCGCTGCGACGCGCCCGCTCAGGAGTGCCCGCGGCGAAGATGCCGACTTCTACCGGGGCAAGCTCGCCGCCTGCCGCTACTTCTTCCGCTGGGAGCTGCCGCGCATCGGACCTCAGCTCGCGCTGCTCGATTCGCTCGACTCCACCTGCCTCGACGTGCAGCCCGCCTGGCTGTGAGAAGACCGCGACAACGCTACGGCGTCCAGATGTAGCATTTGTGATCCAGTGCGAAGCCCGTTTCGAGCTCGGGGACGGGGGGGACGAGCGATTGCATCGCGTCGCGCGCGCTCTCGTACGCGGGCCAGAACGGCTGGCCGAACCAGTTCGGCGAACCGGTCCTCGCGAAGTTCGTCCAGTACGTCGTCATCGCCCGTGCGAGCCGCCGCTGATCCTCGGTAAGTCCCGGCGAAGGTATCGGGGCGCGCAGGTCGAAGAGGTACTGCAGCTCGGACGCGTGCGCCGAGCCGTACGGGTAGCTCACCGGCGGCAGAAAGATCTCAGGCGCATCCTCGTCGCCGAACTCATACGCGAAGGTTGGAACGTACTGCGAGAGCAGGCCCGCTACCTTGCGCGAGTTGCAGGCGAAGGCCGCATCGGTGCCGATTGCGGAGAGCGCGAGATCCGGGCTGGGGTAGTTTGCGAGCGGATAGGACATGGCGATTATCTCCGCAATGGGAAGTGGCAGGCCGAACGTCGCCGCGATCGCGGGGACGTACTGCTCGGGCGTCAACGGCCCACTGATCAGGTCGAAATCGAGCGCGGTGAACAGGCGCCACTCGTCATGGTTCGATCCCTCGATCACCGGCACCCGGTTGAACTGCCCGGACGCGAAGGACACGCCGATGGTCTGCGTCAGCACGTGCCCATCAATATTGGGGACGACCGAACGAGTGATGAGCGCGGCGATTAGCGTCTCGACCGGGCGCGAGCGAAGGCATTCCGTCGACTGATCGGTGCATCCCACCCGCTCCGCGATTGCCTGCCCCTGGGCCTCGGCATCAGAGAGCGATGGCTGGGTGAGCGAATACGCGCCGCTCTCGACGATCGCGCGGTGGAACAGCCCTGCCGAGAGCGGCGAGGCGAGGTGCGAGTGGACGCTGAGGCCGCCGGCGGACTCGCCGAAGATGGTCACCCGCGACGGATCGCCGCCGAAGGATGCGATGTTGCGCCTCACCCACCGCAGCGCGGCCTGCTGGTCCATGAGACCGTAGTTGCCCGAGCCGTGCGTGGGCGACTCCGCGGTCAGCGCCGGATGAGCGAGGAAACCGAGCACGCCGAGCCGGTAGTTGAGCGTCAGCACGACCACACCGTGCCGCACGAGCCGGACGGGATCGTAATCGTTGCTCTCGCCGACCAGCAGGGCGCCACCATGAATCCACACCATCACCGGCAGCCGTCGCTCGTGCCCCTCGTCGTCTCGCTCGCCACCTTCCTCTTCGTTGTCATCGCGCGCGGGCCTAAAGACGTTGACGTACAAGCAGTCCTCGGTGGTGCTGCCCAGACCGAAAGGCGAGGGAAGCTGCGGACAATGGTTTGCAAAGGCGGTCGCGTCGCGCACGCCGCTCCAGCGGCCGTGTGGCTGCGGAGGGCGCCAACGCAGGTCGCCGACCGGCGGGGCCGCGTACGGGATCCCGAGGAACCGGTCGACGCCATCGGAAGAGATGCCGCGGACACGGCCGTCGCTGGTCGCCACCACCGGCTCCCGCTCTTCGGCGGACGCGGCCGATGCGGCGAGCGCGATGACAGCAAGTAAGAGATTACGGACCAGACTCGTAGAAGCCGCGTTGCGCATGAAATCCCTCCCCCGAGAGAACGTTACCGCGGGACCCTAGAGCATCGGGGGCTTCTTGGGAATCGCAGCTGAAACGCCGCAACGATCGTCGGGCTTCTAGGGCTTCACTGCTATTCCGGGCTTGAAGGTGTAAGGGTCGCTCGGATCGCGCTGGGCGCCGATGTCCTGCAGTCGCAGCTCGACGGAGCCGAGCAACTTGGGATGGGTGATGACGTAGAAGCGCCCCTCCCGAACCGCGTCGAACGTCATCCGCGCCACCTCCGCGGCGCTTAGCCGGCCGGAGCTGACGGCCTTCTCCGTGCGTTCCCGTGCTGCAATCTGCGAAGCGGTGGGCGGGCCCTCCTCGGTCAGTTCCGAGGGGCGGTTGCGCTCCGACCGAACGATGTTGGTGGGCACGAAGGCCGGGCAGAGCACCGAAACACCCACTTTCGCGCCCGCGGCGCGCAAATCGTGGAACATCGTCTCGCTCAGCGCCACCACACCGTGCTTGCTCACGTTGTAGACCCCCATTAGCGGGGCGCAAACGAGCCCCGCCGCCGAGGCGGTATTGACCACGTGGCACTCGCAATCCTGCTTGAGCATCAGCGGGACGAAGCTGCGGGTGCCATGGACCACCCCCATGAGATTGACCCCCAGGACCCACTGCCAGTCCTTGAGGCTGGCCTCCCAGACGAAGCCCCCGCAGCCGGACACCCCCGCATTGTTGAACAGAAGGTGCGCGGCGCCAAACTGCTCCATCGTGTGGTCCGCGAGCATCTGCACGTCCGCAGCGCTGGCGACGTCCACCCGCAGGCCAGCGGCCTCAGCTCCCGAGGCGCGGGCTTCCTCGACCGCCTCGTCCAGCGCGTCCTTTTGGATATCCGCCAGCATCAGCTTCATCCCCTCGCCCGCAGCAATGCGCGCGAACTCCCGTCCGAAGCCACTGCCGGCGCCAGTGATGACCGCGACCTTCCCGGCGAGCTGCTTCACCAGCACCTCCTGCTGTGTTCGACTACCATGCGCGCCAGCGTACTGCATTGGTACCGGGAAGGTTGCTCATGCATCCACAGGTCCGCGCGTTCATCGAAATGCTCAAGGCGAACATCCCCGTCGACGCGCCGAAAATATGGCAGCTGACGCCGGAGCAGGCCCGCAATGACAGCGAGCGCTTTTGGGCGCCCTTCAACCAGGGCGGTCCAAAGGCCGCCGCGGTGCGCGAGCTACGCGTTCCCGGCCGCCGGGGCGGCGTTCCGGCGCGCCTCTATGTCCCGGACGGCGCCGACGCGCTCTCGCCCGGACTGCTGTACCTGCACGGAGGCGGATTCGTCCTCGGCAGCCCGTCGACCCACGACCGGCTGACCCGGGAGCTTGCGCAGCGCATCGGCGCGCGCGTGCTCTCTTTGGACTACGCCCTCGCTCCAGAGCATCCCTACCCGCAGGGGCTTGACGACTGTGTGGATGCGGCGCGATGGACCTTCGCCCACGCACAAGAGCTGGGGATGGATGCGAAGCGGCTGCTGATTGGCGGCGATTCCGCTGGGGCGAATCTCAGCGCGGCCACTCAGCTGCGCCTGCGCGACGAGGGCTCGCCGCCGTTCTTCCGCGCGGCGATTCTCTTCTATGGCCGGTTCGCGTTCGGCGAGACCGATTCGCTGCGGGCCTGGGGCGATCGCGAGCTGATCCTCTCCCTGCGCATGATGAAGTGGTTTGCAAAGGCCTATGCTGGCAGCGCGCCACTGCAGCCGGGCCCGTACCTGGCGCCGCTACAAGCGGATCTGCGCGGGCTTGCGCCGGCGCTCCTGGTCGTGGGGACGCTGGACCCGCTGCTCTCCGATTCGGAGCTCTTCGCCGCCGCGCTGCAAAAGGCCGGCGTGCCCGCCGAGCTGCTCGTCTACGAGGACGGTATCCACGCTTTCCTGCAGATCCCGATATTCGAGATAACGCGCGACGCGCTAACGAAAACTACGGAGTTCTGTCGCAGGCATTTGGGGGTTTTAGACTGAGGTGAAGCAAACACGGACTTCTCGGAATCGGATCGCGTGCGCGACCTTCGCCAGATGGTGGGACGTGAGACCCAACGCCAACGCAGCGCCCGCCGCGCCATCTCCAACAGAGTTCGAGAATTACGGCCCCCTTGCGCGGGTATTGTTCGGTTTGGTCGGTGCGACTCTCGCAATAGCGGGCGCGGGGCCGTTGATGCTGTGCATCTTTTTGGCCGCATTGAACCCCGCCGTAGGCCGATACCTGCGACGGGATAGTTTTCTCGCAGCAGCTCTGGCCTTCTTCATCGTGTTCATATTTGTTGCGATCACCGCCTATGGTGCGGAACTCACGTTACGAGCCATCCGGGGACATTCTCCGCCCCGATCCGAGCGGTCTCAAGCATGGTACCTGCGTCATTGGTACGCCCTGACGTTGGCGAATTGCGGTGTCCTCGCCGGAGTTGGGATGGCTATGGCGGGCGGGCCCAAAATGTTTTTGTTGAATGATGGCGCACTATTCCGAATTTACTGGTTCGCCTCCCTCGCATTTTTGATTTTGCCAATTCACGTGGCCATACACGAGCTTGGCCACGCTGCCGTGGGCACGTTGGTGAAATTCCGTTTCGAGGAACTCCGCGTCGGGTGGCTTGTCGTGCGTCGGGAAGGTGGCCGATTTCGCCTCTCCTGGGTTCCTACGGGCTTTGGTCAAGTACTCGGACTGCACAGCGCTTTGCCGCAGACCGAGCAGGCCATCGGAGCGCGTTTCGCGCTTGTCTGTGCCGGTGGTCCGGCAGCAAGCATTGCTCTTGCGGCCATGTTTCGCGCCGCTTCCACGACGCTTCAACCAGAGGCGACACTCAGTTTCACCTTGGCGTCACAGTTGCTTTCGGTGGGCTGGTGGGTCGGCGTCTATCTCGCGGTGATCAGCCTATTGCCTGCGCACATCGGAAGCGGGCTAATCACCGACGGTGCCCATATCCTACGCGTCCTGCATTCAAGGTCACCTGCTGAGAAGATCATGCGCTTCGTGGTGCTTTGGCAGCAGGGGCGCAGACCGCGGGACTGGGGTATGTCGCCGCAGTCAATTTTGAACGCAATCACCCTAGAGGTTCAGGATCCAGAAGCCTTGCTCCTCGCAGCGCTCTGCGTGGCGCTCGACGTTGGCGATAGGGAGCACGTCGACGAAATCTTGGGTCGAATAGCAGAAATGGAACCGGAGACTAACTCGATGTGGCAAATCGAGATCGAGTTGCAAACCATAATGATCGAGGCGTTTCGCGGGAACGCTGCTGTGGCCCGCGCGCGGTTTGATCGCCTCGATAGCCATACAACTTTACCCGACTATCCGCGTCTGGCTGAGGCAGCGGTTCAGATGGCTGAGGGGCGCCCTACGAAAGCACGTGCATGCCTTGATGCGTGGCATCACTTCCTAACGAAGACCGAGAACGCCGCCGCGATCCGCGTGGGGAATGAGTGGGCCGTGGAGGCCTTAGAGGCACGCCTTGCTCGGGTTGCGGAATCGAACCTGTGAGCCGGTCTGTTAGCTTTGATGGCACCGTCTAGCTCTGCGGCCTGATATCGCGAAAAGTGGTCGGGACTTGTCGAAGCCACATTGGCGATGATCAAGGCTTTATCTCGGTGCTGCTGGGCAATGCCGATGGGACGTTCCAGGCCGCGCAGCACTTTGCTGCGGGCCCCAACACTCGCTCGGTTGCTGCGGGCGACTTCAATGGCGACGGGCTGCAGGACCTCGTAGTAGCCAACTGGGGTTCGAACACCGTCTCGGTGCTCATCAACAACACCCCTCATTAATGATGTTGGAAACTCAAGTTGGACGAAGTAGTCACCTCTTAGAGGTTGGAACCCGAGAGTGCGCGCAGGAGAAGTTCCAGGTAGAGATCGACGATTGCGTGCACTGAAAGTCGCGTCATCGGTCTTCTTTCAGATCGCTCGTGTCTCCAGTATGTCTCCAAAATTGAGGTCGACTGACGGATTCACACGAGGCCTAACGTAGATATCCCTTTCGAGCTAAGTCCTCGTTCGGCAAAGCGAAACAGCAAAAAGGCGTGCGCTGTCGCGTGTTTAATTTAATTGCCGAAATAGGGTTCGAATCCCGTCGGGGACACTCTTAGCTGTTCCAACTGGTCTCATCTGGGCCGAAATTGGGCGCAGGGTCCGCTCTTTGGTATGTCCGCGAGAACGTCGAACCGCTCTGCGAGCTCTGCCATGCCGGCCTTGCGCAGCGCGGCACTAAGGGCTTCAAGTTCCATCGCATTGAAGACGAATCCAGCGTCAACTTGTGCCTTTGCCAAAGAATAAGTCTTTGCGCTGGACCGCCGGATCACTTCCACCGACTCATCGGGTTCTGCGTAAATCATTGCGAGTTTGTTCAAGGCGTCATCCAGTCGTCTCCGATCGAGCCAGTAACCGTGCGCCATGACGCCCCGGTTCGATCTGAAGGCCGATATTTTTTCAAGAGGGTTCTCGTCAAGAAGCACCAAATCGGCGCGCATGCCGTGGCGAATCGCGCCGAATTCGTCGCTCGCGCGCATTGCACGCGCGGGCTCGGTCGTCGCCGCTCGCATCGCCGCAGCCGGGGACAAGCCTGCTTCGTGCAAGAGCTGGATCTCGTCCACCAACGCGAAGCCCATCACCTGGAACGGGTAGCCGGCCGCGTCGGTTCCGGCGAGGAATTTCGCGTGCACTCTAAGAAGCCGCGGTATGATTTGACGCATCATTCCGGCCGCCTCTCGCCGCTTGCGCCCGAGCTCGTCTTCAGGTTGATCGATCGAACGGCTCCAGCGGACGCGCTGGCGCAGCGGCACATAGCGGGCATCTGAGCTCTCCAGAACCGCCCGCGCTTCGTCGCCGCGAATGTTGCCTCTACCTCCGTAGAGTGTCGGCGTGTTCCAGACCTCGGGTCCGTCCACCGCGGCTGCATAGTCCGTGTCCCCAATCTTCAGGGTCTCGTCGTTCAAGAACCCTTTCAGATGCTCCACCGTTCGCATTCCGCGCTCCACCGCATGGCGGACCGAAATGCCGTGCGGCACGTGACCCACCAGGTCCATGCCGAGCTTGCTCGCTTCGTCTGCGATCGCGTCGAGCATCGGCTGAGAAAGGACGTTGTGCACCTTGATGAAGTCGTAGCCGCAGGCGGCCTGCTGGCGCACGATGCGCCTCGCATCCAGAACATTTCGAGGCATGACTGCGTAACCCCCCAGCGGCTCCGCGTTGATGATGGTGCCAGCGAGGTAGACGACTGGCGCTAGGATGCGCCGTGCGCTCACGCTCTCGCGGAAGCGCAAGAGCCACGGAAAGCCGCCCATGTCTCGCACCGCGGTGACGCCGTTGGCGAGGTCCAGCAGCCATCCTCCGGCCGAGCTGGAGTGGACGTGCATGTCGACCAAACCTGGCGCCAAGTAGCGGCCGCCTCCATCGATGACCGTCGCACCGGTAGCCTGAGGCTCCTTCGCCGCGTCCCCCACCCAGGAGATGACGTCGTTTTGGACGATCACCGACTGACCCGGAGTGACCGTCTCCGCTATCGCGTCGACCGTCTGCACGTTGCGGACGACGACCAACCCGTGCTGCGCTCCTTCTTGCAACGAGTGCAGCAGCTCGGCGACGTGAATGTCTTGCTGCAGCACGTGAAGCGCCACTTGCGCCCGCGTGGGCTCGGCTTGCTTCGCCCCGAGAGAGGATGTCCCCACGAGCACGGCCGCCATCGCCGTCCAAGAGCACAAGCACCTCAGTTTGTTGCCACTCGCCATTGGTTCGTCGCGGCCCAAGCGCTCTTTCAGTTGGCGCCGACAGCGCGCTCTGGTGCAGCCTCGGTCCAGACGAGCTGCGCGCGAATCAGAAAGATCGCGCGTGGCGCATGATTCCCTCCGATCGCGCCATACGTCGCCCGAGCATACCGATTGCCTTCGCACGAGGTTCCGACGGCTGGCGCGATCCCCGCCCAGGTCATTGACCATGACCTTTGCGCCCTCCTTCGCGAAGGCGAGAGCGCACGAATAGCTCGCGGCGGACTTGCAGCCGCGCAGTAGTCCGTCGGCAATCGGAAATGCGGTTGCCCCTGTTTCGTACACGGGTGATGGCACGTTCACGGGTGATGGCACGTTCCTCGCGGAAACGGCCTGCCCGAACGCGAGATCGCGCCCGCGAGCTCGGGCGGGCCGAAACGCCTCTGCCCGGAGGGGGAACGGAGAACGCTCCTCCTGACTACCGATGGACCCGATTTGCGATCCTCTTTGCCGTAGCCGCCCTGACGGTGGTCCTAGCGTGGCGTACGGAGTCCTCCCGCGATTTTGGATATCACCTGGCTAC
>WNEZ01009816.1_pt1 | contig 11401 bp, 10 predicted proteins | sample 5400521 | NCBI WGS metagenome assembly WNEZ01 (sample SAMN13153339, study PRJNA577476) | soil metagenome | isolation source: 120 cm saprolite under Douglas fir tree site 2 hole 1 replicate 1 | place: USA:California | collected 2015-04-18
TATTCGATGAAGGGCTTGCCGTCACGCGAGATCATCCGCGGCGGCGCCGTTCGCCTCTCGAGGGCCCGCGCCAGCGCGCGCGGCATGTAGTGAGAGTGGACGTCGATCAGCAAGTCAGGAGACCGACCCTGCTTCCTTCCGCATGCGCTCAGCGGCGACCCCCACAGCTTTAACGATGTTCTGGTAGCCCGTGCACCGACAGAGGTTGCCGGCCAGCGCTGACCGAATCGCCGCAGGTGTGGGGTTGGGCTCGTCTCGCAGAAACGCTTCCATCGTGATCAGGATCCCCGGTGTGCAGAAGCCGCACTGCAGCGCGTGGTTCTCGTGGAACGCTTGCTGCAGCGTATGCAGCTCGTCCGCACTCGGCGCCATGCCCTCGACCGTCGCAATGCGGTGGCCATTTGCCTGTACGGTGAACATCAGGCACGATCGCACCGGCCGTCCATCCAGCTGCACGGTGCAGGCTCCGCACACTCCGTGTTCGCAACCAAGGTGCGTACCCGTCAGGCCGGCGTGGTCGCGAATGAAGTCGGCGAGCAGTAGCCTTGGCTCAACCTCCCCTTCGACCGGGTTGCCGTTGATCTCGATCGCGACCTTCCGCATCACGCCCTCCCCGCCGCCCGCTCTGCCGCCTTTCTCAACCCTCGCTCCGTCATCGTTCGCAGCAGCTTGACGCGGTACTCGCTGCTGCCGTGGAGGTCGGATGTCGGGTGAAGATCCCGCACCGCCACGTCGGCAGCGGCGCCGATCGCCCGCTCGTCGAGCATCTCTCCGGCAAGCACCGCTTCGGCGTTTCGCGCTCGCACCGGCCTCGGGCCCGCCGACAGCAGCGCGATCGACGCTTTCTCGCAGCGGCCGTCACGCCCAACCTTGATCATCACCGCGGCGCCGCCCAGCGCGAAGTCGCCGTGCCGCCGCGCGTACTCGACGAATGCCGTCGCGGTCCAGGCCTCGATCGGCGGTATCTCGACCGATATGAGTAGCTCGTCAGGCGCCAGCGACGTTGTGAATTCCGCTACGAAGAACTGGTCCCAGCCGAGCGTACGAGCGCCGCGCTTCGACCGGATGTGGAACTTCGCGTCCAGCACGGCCAAGGTGGCCGGCAGCTCGGCCGCGGGGTCTGCATGCGCGACCGAGCCACCGACCGTGCCCCGGTTGCGGATCTGGCTGTGGCCGACCCAGCCGATCGCCTCGGCCAGTAGTGGCCAGCCGTACGCGACCTCCTTCGAGCGCTCGACGTCCACGTGCCGCGTCATCGCGCCAATCGACAGCGAGCCGCCTTCGCGCTTGATGCCAGCCAGCGAATCAATCCTGTTGATGTCGATCAGGCGTCCCGGACGGGCGAGCCGGAAATTCATCAGGGGCACCAGGCTCTGGCCGCCGGCGAGGACCTTGCACTCGTCGCCGTAGCGGGCGAGCAGGTCAAGCGCACCGTCGACTGTCGTGGGATCGTCGTACTCGAAAAGCGCGGGTTTCATGCTCCAGCAAGCTCCATCACACGCTGAGGGCTCAGTGGCAGGCGGGTCACCTCGACCCCGAGCGCGTCGGACACCGCGTTGGCGATCGCCGCCCCGACCGCCGCGGTCCCGCCCTCGCCGGCCCCTTTCACGCCAAGCGGATTGATCGGCGAAGGTGCGTCCTCGGTCACCAGCATCTCGACATCCGGCACCTCCTCTGACGTCGGTAGCAGGTAGTCCATGAAGCTCGCGGCCAGCGGCTGGCCGCTGGAGTCGAAGCTGAATTCCTCGAGCAGGGTGCCTCCGATGCCCTGCGCGACGCCGCCGGAGATCTGGCCCTCCATCAGCATCGGGTTGACCACGCGTCCGACGTCGTAAGCCACCGCGAAACGGCGGACATGGACGGCGCCCGACCTGGGATCGACCTCCACCGCCGCGAAGTGGATCCCGTAGGGGAAGCCGAGCAGGTCACAGACAAATCGATCCTCGACTTTGAGCACGCCGCCGTGCGGCTTGAGCAAGGTGCTCAGAGGGACCATGCGCGACGGGGAGCCTGCGACCGAGACGCCTTCGGGGGTGAGCAGCAGGTCCACCGGCGCCGCCTCCAGCTCCTCACCCGCGGCGTCGAGGAGCTGCTTGCGGAGCGCATCTGAGGCCCCCATCACGGCAGCTCCTCCCAGCATGGTGGCGCGGCTGCCAAAGGCCCCCATGCCCTCGGGGATCGTCTCGGTGTCGCCGTGCAACACCGTGATGCGCTCATACGGTAGGCCCAGGTGGCTCGCGCACACCTGGGCCAAAACCGTCTCCACCCCCTGTCCGACCGAGGCCGAGCCCGTGTAGACGAACACGTCGCCCTTCTCGTTCAGCTCGATGCGCGCGTACTCGCGTTCCGCCGGCCCGGCCTTCTCGACGAAGTAGCCGATGCCGACACCTCGCCTCAAGGCCCCCGGGGCCGGCTCCCGACGCCATCTCTTCATGCCCTCCCAGTCGAACGACTTGAGCGCCTTGTCTAGCAGAAGTGGGTAGTCGCCGCTGTCGTAGATCACCGGATGGCCCTCATACAGCGTGCCCACGTCATGTGGGAAGCTCTCGCGGCCGATGAGGTTCATGCGCCTCACTTCCACCGGGTCGAGGCCGAGCCGGTGGGCCGCGATGTCCACGAGGCGTTCGCGCACGAAGTTGATCTCGAAGCGCCCTGGCGAACGGTAGGTTCCGCCAGGAGTCTTGTTGGTCACGACGCTTCGATACTCGCCGCGGTATGCGGGCCAGCGGTACGGACCGGGAAGCATCGACACGCTGAGGCCCGGCACAGTCATGCCATGCGTGCGAACATAGGCGCCCGTGTTGTTGAGGAACGTGTCCGTGAGCGCGAGAAACGTTCCGTCTTTCTTCAGCGCCATCCGGCAGCGGTGCACCTGCTCACGCGAGTGGTTTGTCGCGCGAAGATTCTCTTCGCGGTCCTCGACCCACGCCACCGGCTTGCCGGTGCGGATCGCGGCAAATGGAATGAGGAAATCCTCGGGGTAGAACTCGCCGCGCGCGCCGAAACCGCCGCCGACATGGAGCTCGACAACCCAGCAGTTGGGCGAGGATCTTCTTGTTGACGTGCGGAATCTTGGCCGCGCCCCACACCGTAACCGACTTGCGCCGAGGGTCGTACTCGGCGAGCAAGCCACGAGTCTCAAGCGGGACGGCAGCATGCCGCTGGATGCGGAACTCCTCGTCGATCACGAGATCCGCATCGGCGAACGCCTTCTCGAGATCGCCCATCTCGACCCGCAAGTGCCCCGCGACATTGGTGCCGGTCTCTGGACGGAGCAGCACGGCCCCAGTGGCGACCGCCTCGTCGGGATCGAGCACAGGTGGGAGCTGCTCGTAGTCGACGTCCAGCAGCTCGGCTGCGTCTTCGGCCAGGTAGCGCGACTCGGCGATCACGACCGCGACCGGCTCGCCCGAATACCGCACCACGCCGTCCGCCAGCGGTCGCTGCAGGAAACGCCTGGAGCCTTCGTCATGGAATTGCCGGGTCGGAATGAGATGGCCCCGATCTGGAAGATCGGCCACGGTGATCACATCGATCACGCCGGGCGCCGCCAGCGCGGCCGCGGTGGTGATGCGGGTAAAACGCGCATGCGCAAGCGGGCTGCGCGCGACGAAGGCGTGCACCATTCCCGGCCGCTTGAAGTCTGCGACGAAGGTTCCTTCGCCGCGCACCAGGGGCCAGTCTTCTTTGCGCAGTGGCGACGTGCCGATGCCGTGAAGCGCCACGGCCATGATCGTATCCGTGGACGTGCTCATCCGGCTTGTCGCCGCCGCCAATAGAGTTCTTCAAGCTTAGATCTCATACAGCGCCGTCTGAAACGCTTGCCGATGTCGGTGATTTGTATTACCGAATTGGGTGGTCAGCCGACCCGCCGGCACGCTGGTGGAGGTGTCGGCCTTTGTCATCCGCGACGCGTTGGTGGAGATCGACGCGGTCGCACGTTAGGCTAGGAGCAGGACGTCATGAAGCTCATCGACCTCACGCACACCTTCTCGATCCACACCCCCGGCTGGGTGGGATATCCCTCACCCAAGCTCAGCTACATCCAGCGCCACGCGACCAATGGCATCGTTTCCCAGTTCCTCGAGACCCCATTGCACGCCGGCACGCATTTCGACGGCGAGATGCACATCGTGTCTGGTGGCAAGGACATCGCATCGGTGCCGCTTACGACGCTGTGCCGCGAAGGCGTCATCGTCGACCTGTCAGACGAGATGGACGACTGGTCTGTTATCACCCCCAAGCAGGTCACCGACCGAATGGAGGTGAAGAAAGGCGACATCGTCGTTTTCCACACCGGCTGGCACCGCTTTTACAACGGAAGGCCTGAGGAGGACGAGGAGCGCTACTTCCTTCGCCACCCGGGCGGCGGCCGCGACCTCGCGGAGTGGATCGTCGAGATGCAGCTCGCCTGGACGGCCGTCGACTGCGGCTCTGGCGATCATCCGATGAACACCACCATTCGCACCAAGCGGCCCGACGCCACTCGCGAGTACGAGAGGCGCATGGGCAAGAAGGTCGAGGAGATCTGGCCCGAGTCCGATCTGTTTGTGATGCACCGCGTGCCGTTCCGCGCCGGGATCACCCACGTCGAGAACCTCGGCGGTGACGTGGAGCACGCGCTGAACAAGCGCTGCCTCATCGGCGCGTTTCCGATTCCTATCGAAGGCGGCGAGGCGTCACCCTGCCGCATCGTTGCGTTCCTGAACGACTAGGGCGACCTGGCTCATCAGGAGCTGTGCGGGCGGTGCGCCTCGCGCAATCCGCCGCGTAGCCGAAAGATGGCGTGTTCGAGCAGCCGACGCCTCGGCACGCGCCAGCACCGCAGCGAGTGGTGCGACTCATGCATCAGGCACAGGTTGCACGACGTACATTCGACCGGGCCACGGCGACCCTGCGCCAGCTTCACGACCAGGTCGGGCTCGCGGATGAAGGGCCTCGCCATGGCGACGAAGTCCGCCTCGCCACGCTCGAGGATCGTCTCCATGGTCTTCGGCAGGCGCATCCCACCGACGAGGATGATCGGCACTCTCGTGCCCTTGCGTAGCTCCCGCGCGGCAGGCAGGAAGTAAGCCTCAGGGTGAGGCGCCGATAGCAGGCGGTGCAGGAGCAAGTCGCCCAGGGCTCGACCGGGTCCGACTGCCACGTACTCTTTCGCCGAATCGCTGGGCAGGCGCATCGCGTTGCACGAGACCTCGATCGCATCCGCGCCGGCGGCCGCCAGCGCCTCACCCCGGCGTACGCCCTCGTCTAGCGCCATGCCCCCGGGTACGGCGTCCTGCAAACCGAGCTTCACAGTGACGGCGATGCCCGCGGGCACCTCGCGCCGTACCGCCTTGAGCACCTCGAGGACGAACCGATCGCGCGCCTGCGGCGAACCGCCCCACTCGTCTTCGCGGCGGTTGGTCAGGGGCGAGGAGAACTCGCTGATCAGGTAACCGTTGGCGGCGTGGATGTGCACCCCGTCGAAACCGGCGCGCACCGCCCGGCGTGCGCCGGCGGCGAAGGCCTCAATCACCTCGGCGATCTCCGCTGCGGTTGCGGCCTCCACCATGCGGCCTGTGAGCGAGTTGGGCACGGGCGACGGAGCGAGTGGGCGGTTCTCGGGCACCCTGGACTGACTGCCGGCGTGCGCCAGCTGCGCGAACACCTTGCCGTGGTGACGGTGCACCGCCGACGTAAGGCGGGTCAGGCCTGGGAGCAACGCGTCGTCATGGATACCGGTCTGCCGCGTGGCGTAGCGCCCGCGGGAGTGACAGAACATGTGGCCGCTCAGGATCAGACCGACGCGGTTGCGCGCCAGATTCTCGTAAATCTCGAGGAGGTGATCCGTGATCTCGCCGCTGTCACCGGACGCGGTCTCGGAAGTACCGGCACGCACGATTCGGTTGGCGGTCTCGATCGCGCCGATGCGTCCGGGCCGGAAGAGAGCGCTCTCAGCCATTATCGGTGAGGCTGAAACTCAGGCGGTCCCGCGTATCGAGCGACCGTTGTGCTTTACAGCCCCACTGAAGCGTGCTAAGAATCACGTTCGACGCTGGCATCAGATTTGCGTGAGTTCAGAGGGAGGCTTGTGAGCATGAGATTCGCCAGGATCGTAGCTCTATCCCTGGCGGTGGCTTTCGTGGTCGGCGCATGCGGCAGTAGCACCACCGCCACCGGAACTACCAAGCTGAAGGTCGCCTTCATCTGGGTCGACCCGGTCAACGGGTCCGGCTGGACGCTGCAGTGGGACCGCGCGCGGCAGGCGCTCGAGACGCAGCTCGGCGTGCAGACGACCGCTGTCGGGCCCATCGCCGAAAGCGCTGACGTCCTCCCCGTTTACGAGGACCTCATCCGCAAAGGCAACAAGATGATCTTCGCGACTGCGTTCGGATACCAAGCCTTCACGACGCAGGAGGCGAAGAAGCATCCCGACGTGAAATTCATCGGCATCGGGCCGAACACGCAGCCTCACCTCGACAACGTGTCGACGGTGTACGGCAACCTCTGGGAGGCGCGCTTCGCCACCGGCGTGGCCGCAGGCCTTGTCTCGAAGAGCGGCAAGATCGGATTCGTGGCCGCGCACACCATTCCGTCGGTGGTCGCCGGCATCAACGGATTCGCGCTCGGCGTCCAGATGGCGAACCCAAAGGCCATCGTCAAGGTCACCGTCACCAACACGTGGTATGACCCGCCGACCGAGACGGCCGCTGCCAACTCGCTTATCCAGTTCGGCGCCGATGTGACCGCGCAGCATGAGGACTCCACCGCGACATTGCTCGCCTCGGCCGCGGCTCACATCTACAGCGTCGGCTCGGAGGCGGACACGCACGACGTCTCCCCCACTGCGTACCTGACCGGCACCTACTACGACTGGAGCAAGTACGCGATCGATCAGGTGACCGCGCTCCAGAACGGCACGTGGAAGGCCGACGACTACTCGGGCGACCTCGAGTCCGGGCTCATCGCCGTCGGCCCTGTCAACCCGGCCGTCACGGCCGATGTCCAGGCCAAGGTGGCCCAGGTTATCGCCGACCTGAAGAGCGGCAAGATCAAGGTCTTCACCGGTCCCATTTACGACAACACGGGCAAGCTGCAGATCCCGTCCGGCACCACATGGACGGTCGGCGACATCTACACCAAGAGCACCTTCTTCGTGAAGGGAGTGGACGGCAAGGTCAGCCAGTAGGCACCGAGAATGAGGTGCTGACAAGTCGAGCTACCGCGGGGGCGGCTCCGGACCCGGGAGCCGCCTCCGAGCCCGCGGCAACCGTCCTGGAGGTCAGGGGAATCATCAAGTCGTTCGGCGACCGCGTCGCCAACGACCACGTCGACCTGACGCTGAAGGCAGGCGAGATTCGCGCCCTGCTGGGCGAGAACGGCGCCGGCAAGACGACCCTGATCTCGGTCCTGTGCGGACAGTACCGTCCCGACTCCGGGACCGTCGCGGTCCGCGGCCGGCCCCTGCCAGCCGGCTCGCCTCGGGCCGCGCTTGCCGCCGGCATTGGAGTCGTGCACCAGGACTTCAGGCTCGTGCCGCGGTTCACGGTGACCGAGAACGTCGTCCTGGGTACGGACTCATGGGGAGGACGGAAGGTCGAGCAAAAGGTGGCGGAGCATGCAGCGGCGGCGGGCTTCCAGCTCGACCCAGGCGCGCCCGCGTGGTCGCTCAGCGTCGGCGAGCTGCAGCAGCTCGCGATCCTCAAGCTGCTCTACCGCGGTCTCGACATCCTGATCCTCGATGAGCCCACCGCAGTGCTCAGCCCGCCCCAGGCGGCCGAGCTGTTCAGCTCCATGCGGAAGCTCGCCGACGGCGGGAGGTCGATCATCTTCATCACACACCGGCTACGCGAGGTCATCGCGGTGGCAGACGAGGTCACGATCTTGCGCCACGGCAAGGTGGTGGCCGACCGCGAGGTCGCCGGGCTCGACGCGCTGCAGATGAGCGTCCTGATGATCGGTTCCGACGCCGCGGCACAGCATCCCGGGAGCCGGGCGGGCAATCCTGGCGAGGTGGTGCTGAAGCTGGAGTCCGTCACGGTCGAGGGCCGCGGTGTGAGAGCGCTGGACAGCGTGGGGCTCGAGGTCCGGCGCGGCGAGATTGTCGGGGTGGCGGGCATCAGTGGCAACGGGCAGAACGCTCTGGCCGAGGTCGCGGCCGGCATCGTGCGCCCGATGGCCGGCTCGCGCATGTGCAGCGCGTCGGCGGTCGCCTACATCCCGGAGGCGCGCATGGAGCGCGGGCTCGTGGGCTCGATGTCGGTGTCAGAGAACCTGTCACTGCGGCAGTACTGGCGACCGGCGATGAGCCACCCGTTGTGGATCTGGAGCCATCGCATGACCTCGTTGGCCCGACGCTTGATCGAGGCGTTCAGCATCCCAGTCAAAAACCCGGGCTCGCGGGTGGCCGACCTCTCGGGGGGCGGGCTTCAGCGCGTCCTGCTAGCGCGCGAGCTGGACGAGCAGCCGGACCTGATCATCGCCGCCCAGCCGACGCGCGGGCTGGACGTTGCGTCGACCGCGATGGTGCGCAGCCAGCTTGTTGGCCACCGTGACCGCGGCGCGGGCGTGGGCGTCATCAGCGAAGACCTCGACGAGATCCTCGAGCTCTCGGACCGCGTGCTCGTCCTCTTCAAGGGGGCGGTAGTCGGCGAGTATTCGCGAGGGAGCTTCGACCGCGCCGAGATCGGGCTCCGCATGGGCGGCGAAGGAACGGACTGAGTGTCGGTCGCCATCCACCTCGAGCGTCGCCTCAACGCACCGCTCGCAATGCGGATCGCTGTGCCGGTGGCCGCCGTCGCGCTCGGGCTGGTGGCGGGGGGGGTGATCCTCGCCCTCGGTGGCCACGATCCGATCGACGCCTACAACTCGATGTGGGAGGGCTCGCTTGGCTCGAGTGACGGGCTCCAGGCCACGCTGATCAAGGCCTGCCCGCTCGTGCTCACGGGCCTTGCCGTGGCGACGGCCCTGCGTGTTGGTCTGTGGAACATCGGCGGCGAAGGGCAGCTCATCATCGGCGCCACCGCCGCCACCGGCGTTGGCCTGTACGCGACTTCGCTGCCAGGACCGCTGGTCCTCCCGGCGATGATCCTCGCCGGCTGCCTCGCCGGCGCAACATGGGCGACGATCGCCGCGATCCCGCGCGCGCTCATCAGCTTGAACGAGATCATCGTCACCCTCTTCCTCAACTACATCGCGATCCTGCTCATGGACCACCTGATCTTCGGTCCGTGGGCCGACCCGAAGGCATTTGGCTTCGCTTACTCGCGTGCGTTGCCCGAGGTCGCCGTCCTGCCGGTCATCCCCGGCAGCTATGTGCACGTTGGGATAGTGATCGCGCTCATGGTCGCGGTTACGTGCTGGTGGCTGATGGAACGTACGCCCTGGGGATTCTCGGTCCGCGTCGCGGGCGGCAATCCGCGAACGGCCGAATACCTCGGCCTGCACATCAGCCGGCGGATGGTCATCGTGCTCGCGCTGTCGGGCGCGATCGCCGGCCTCGCGGGGGCGATCGAGCTGACCGGAGTGACCAACCGCCTGCAGGATGGGATCTCCGTCAACTACGGATACACCGGAGTGCTGATCGCCTTTCTTGCACGTGGGCGGCTGCTGGGTGTCGTGGTAGCCGCATTCCTCTTCGCCACCCTGGTGGTAGGCAGCTACGCGCTCCAGACCACGGGTGTAGCGCAGCCGATTGCGACGATCATCCAGGCGCTGATCATCGTCTTTCTCCTGGCGGGCGACGCCGCGCTCGCTTTTCGCGTGCGCCTCACGCGCGCGCCTCGCGCCCTGGAACCGGCGACCGCCGGAGTCCGGTCGTGACCTTCTGGCTCAACTCCGTAAGCGTCGGGATCGTGTTGGGGACTCCGCTGGCCTACGCGGCCCTCGGCGAGCTGCTCGCCGAACGCGCCGGCGTGATGAACCTGGGCGTCGAGGGAATGATGCTCATGGGTGCCGTTGTCGGTTTCATCGTGACCGTCCGCACCCAGAACGCATTCCTCGGGATGGCAGGGGCGGTGGTGGCGGGCGCGGCGCTGGCGTCTGTGCACGCGTTGATGACTGTCGGGCTCCGGGTGAACCAAATCGTCATGGGCCTCACGCTGACCATCCTGGGAGCCGGGCTATCGGCCTACCTCGGCGCCGGCTACGCGGGCCGCCGGCCGGGCGGCGAAATCAATGCGATCCCGATCCCTGTTCTCTCGCAGCTGCCCGTGGTCGGCAGCGTCCTGTTCAATCACGACGTCTTCGTGTACGCCCTACCGTTCATCGCGATCGCCATCTGGCTCTTGATCTACCGCACCCGCTTCGGCCTGTGGCTGCGCGCAGCGGGGGAGCACCCTGGGGCCGCAGACGCCTCTGGTGTCCCTGTGTTTCTCATCCGCTACCTGGCGGTCATGGTGGGAGGAGGCTTCGCCGGCCTCGCAGGCGCTTACTTCTCGGTCGTATACACGCACTCGTGGGCCGAGGGGATGACCGGCGGGCGTGGTTGGATCGCGATCGCGCTGGTGATCTTCGGAACCTGGAACCCAGTTGTCGTATTGCTCGGGGCGCTCGTGTTCGGCTTCGTCGACGGCCTGAACTTCCAGTTCCAGAGCGTCGGGGTGCCGGTGTCGACGCACCTGCTCGCCATGATGCCTTACGTGTTCACGCTGGTCGTGCTGACCGTCACCTGGACTCGCCTGCGCCGCCGCCGGGTAGGCATGCCTGAAGCGCTGGGGCTGCCGTACGAGCGAGAGGCGCGATGACCTCAAGGAGGAGGAAAACATGACTCAGATCAGACTTGGAGTCGCACAACCTCGGACCTGGTATGGGACGGACGAGCGGCGCAACCTCGATGAGGCGGTGAGCCTCATCCGTCAGGCAGGCGCGACCGGGTGTGACCTGCTGCTGTTTCCCGAGAACTTCCCCGGGCCATACCGCGAGCGCGGCCGATTCGATTCGATCGGACCACTGTCAGCGGCGGCGAAGGAGAACAAGGTCGCGGTCGTAGCCGGCACGTCCGAGGAGACCGAGCCTGGCAGCAACCGCTTCCACATCATCGCCGCGATCATCGGCGCCGATGGTTCGGTGAAGGGCCGGTACCACCGCACCCATCCGGCCGGCCCATACATCTACCCGAACGGCGACCTCTGGGACTTTCATTACAAGGAGGCCGACGAATTTCCCGTCTTCGACATGGGCTGGGGCAAGCTCGCGATGCTCGTCTGCAGCGAGGTCTTCGTGCCGGAGATTGCGCGAATCCTCGCCCTCAAGGGCGCCGAGGTTTGTCTGATGCACGCCGGCCTCTTGATCGATGAGCTCGGGTACACCGACAACTGGCGCACTCTCGTGCGCGCGCGGGCGATCGAAAACCTGATGTACACGGCTACCACAGTGCATCTCTTCCCGGAGGAGTTCGGCCGCAAGTACCGGCAGGCGG
>WNEZ01013247.1_pt1 | contig 11401 bp, 9 predicted proteins | sample 5400521 | NCBI WGS metagenome assembly WNEZ01 (sample SAMN13153339, study PRJNA577476) | soil metagenome | isolation source: 120 cm saprolite under Douglas fir tree site 2 hole 1 replicate 1 | place: USA:California | collected 2015-04-18
GTGCCGCCATCCACGGCGCTGACGTATACCGAGTCACCCGACGCGAACACGAAGTGCCCTCCGTCGGGTGCGATCGTACCGGGTGCGGTGACACGGGAGCCGGCCACGAGCATCCGTGGTGTGCCCCCGAATGCGGGGACCACTTCGATCCCCCGTTGCGACCAGTAGAGCAGGCGCCGCCCGTCCGCTGACCAGGAGGGCGCGCGCTGCCAGCCGCCCACGTCGCGCACCACCGGAATCGGCGCGCCCCCCTCCAGCTGCCGGACATACAGCTTCATGGCGGTGAGGGGCCCCGCCACGTAAGCGATGAGCTTGCCATCGGGGCTCAGCGCCGGCTCGATCTCGAGTCCGGGGTCGAGGGTCACCTGCGCCCGCCCGCTCAAGCTGAGGGCAGAGGCGTGCCCGCGCGAGAGGACCAGAACCCCCGCGACGAGGACGGCGCCGACTCCCGCCGCGATGGCCAGCCAGCGCCCCCGGCGGCGCTCAGGCGCCGCCGCCCCGATCGGTCGCGTCACGGTGGGCGTGGTGCCGCCGCTCGGCGTGGCGAGCGGCTCGAGGGCGGTGAGCAACTCGTCGGCCGTCTGCCAGCGGTCGGCGGGTCGCTTCTCGAGGCACTTCATGATCACCTGCGCCAAGGGCGCCGGGCAGGCCGGCCGCCGCGTCTCGAGCGGTTCAGGTGCTTGCGTCACCTGAGCAGCGAGGATTTCGGCCGCGCTCTTCCCGGTGAACGGGGGTCGACCGGTGAGGATCTCGTATCCCAGCGCCCCCACGGCGTAGATATCGGCGCGCTGGTCGATGTGCGGATCGGCTGCCGCCTGCTCGGGCGACATATAGGCCGGCGTCCCGATGGCGACCCCGGTGGTCGTGACCGACTGGTCTCGCGCGGCGTCGCTCACGGCTTTGGCCACACCGAAGTCAGTCACGAGGGCGTGGCGCCGCGAGAGGAGCACGTTCTCCGGCTTGATATCCCGATGCACGACGTCCAGGGCGTGTGCGTACCCCAGGGCGTCCGTCACCTCGATCAGGATCTTCACGGCGTCGTGAATCGGTAGCTCGCCCTCGCGCGCGAGCCGGTCGCGCAGCGATTCGCCTTCCACGTACGGCATCACATAGTAGAGGAAGCCGCCGCTGTGACCCGACTCGAGCAAGGGCAGGATGTGGGGGTGTTGGAACCGGGCCGCCGTGGCGATTTCCCGGTCGAAGCGCTCGGCGCCCAGCGTGGCCGCGAGCTCGGGCCGCAGCACCTTGATGGCGACCTTGCGCTGGTGTTTCAGGTCCTCTGCGAGGTATACCGTGGCCATCCCGCCCGCGCCGAGCTCGCGCTCGAGGCGGTAATGGCTGGAGAGCGCCTTCACGAGGCGCTGATAGGCGTCGGGCATGGCGACTAAGATGCGCACGGCCGCGGGGGGCGCGCGAGTCCCTGGGGCGACTCGCTCCCGGTGCGGGTCCCAGACTCCGAGCGCGCCTAGGTCAAGTTCTCTTGTATGAACCGTGGGCTGAGATGGACATCGAGTTGGACGAGCGGCGCGTCACCAATGCAGCGGAAGCTATGGATCTCCCCGGCCTTGACGACCAGAATGTCCCCTGCGCCGGCTTCGAATTCCTCACCGTTGACGACCCAAAGACCACGACCGTCCCGCACGAATTGGACTTCGTCGTAGGGATGACGATGGGGCCCGGGACCACGCCCCGGGAGGGCACGGAGGAGGAACACGGAGACATTCACGTCGCCGTGATCGGCCCCTACGAACTCGTGAGAGCTGCCCACAAACGGCAGGTCCTGTTGACGGACGCGGTACATCGCGATGCTCCCTATGGAAAGCGACGACGGGGCTGAAGCGCTCGCAATCTACGTCAGGACTCCAAGTTGGCGTCAGCAAGCGCCCGACCGGCGGCGTAAACGCACCACGCGAGCGTGACGTGACAGGGGAAGACGACGACGCGTCGTACTAGGCGGCATGCCCCGAGTAGACGAACAAGACACTCCCCGCGCCTTCCACGTGACCTCCCGTGCTGTGGTACAGGCGCACCGCTGCGGGGTTGCCCTGGTCCGCGAGAACGAACGCCTCCATCAGCGACTCCTCAGCCAGCAACTCACGGACATACCCCATCAGGCTGGTGCCAATGCCACCGTGCCGGTACTGCGACGTGACGCCGATCTCGTAGACGAACAACTGGGCCGCTTCGCGGTCGAGCCGTTGGAGCCGGTACGCCAGAACGAAACCAGCGGCGGCCTTGAACGTGGCGGCAACCCCGCCGGCACGCGTCTCGTCACCCGATTTTAGTCGACGAATCACGACGCCCACAGGGCCCTCCTTGTGGTCAGTGTGCCGTAGGGCATATCGACTCGGGAGAAACGCTCCCCGAGTTGACGTAGGGCGGAGCCCGGACTGCCCACCGTCCGCGAGACCGTTCGTTTGCGGGACGGGGACGACCCCAGTGCCGGGCGTGATCGGGCAGGGTCCGAGCGAGGCGCAGACCGGCCAGGTCCTCAGGACGCGGTGGAATTCCTCAACGCGTCAGGAGCCGGCGCAGGTTCTCGACGATCCCGTACAGCTGGCGCTCCACTTTGCGCTTCTCGAAGAAGCGACCGCGCAGCCACGCACCGAATGTCTGGGGAATCCACAGGTCGCGGACCGTCAGGGCGGTGGAGCCGCCGGCCCCTTCGAGGTGGAAGAACGTTTTCCAGCCCGTCCGTCCGCCGTGCTCGACCCAGCCGAACGTCGCGGGCGGGGCGAAATCGACGATCTCGAACTGGGTGACGCGCGCGCCGAAGTGCGCCGTGAACCGGGCACCCTTCCTGAAGGGAACGTCGCACTGCACGCCGGTGCATCCCGGGAGCCACTGGTGGATGCGCGTCGGGTCGCTGAGCAGCTCGAACACCTGGACCATTGGAACTTTGATGGAGTCGATGACAGTGTGTGCCACGGGTCGCATACACTGATAGTGCACCACGCCGGGCCTGGGCACCACCCCCAGGAAACGAACCCTGTCGATCACCCGCAACGTCGGCCGCGTGCATCGCCCCGAGATGTGTCACGTCTCAGTGCTCGCCCGCGAGCCGTGCCATCCGGGCGCGCACGTCCTTCACCACCGGCTGCAGCTCAGGGTCCGCCGCTTTCCAGAGATCGACGAAGCGGCCGTAGTACTCGAGCGCCGTGGCGCGGTTGCCGCGCTCCTCGGCGGGTTCTCCGAGCCGTTTGAGGGTAGCGGCGAGGGTGCGCGCGTCCTCGAAGACACGGGCGAACGCCGGCATCGTGACGGTGCGCTCGTAGTAGGCCGCTGCCGAGTCCGCTGCGTGAGCTTGATCATACGCGGTGGCGAGCTCGAAGGAGCCGTCGGCCGCTGCGCCGATCCCGTTGACGCCACAAATCGGGCAGCTCTCGCCGCGCCACGCCTGGTAACTCGCGATCGCGTCGGCGGTCCGCCCCGCGGCGAGTTGCAGGTCCCCCTCCGCGCCATGGCGCTCCGGATCGCCCCGACGGATCCCCTCCGGAACACCCCGCTCGAACGCCGTGAGCAGGCGGCGCGCCCTTCGAGGTGACCCGCGGCTGCGTAGTAGCGAGACAGGGCGACGCAGGCCCGTGGCACAGGGCACAGGACGCCACCGAGAATACGTAGCGTCCGCGGGCGGCGAGCCTGCTTTCGCTTGCCTCTTAGAGCAGGTGGCCTACCCCTGGACTGTTCTTCCAGGGGTTCTTGAGAAGGCTACACAGTGGCGGCGGTAATATCCTTTCGGGCGCCGCTCTTCCGGACGGCGTTCCACTGCGTATGTTCGGATTCGCTGCCTCGCGAGGCCCGCCCATGTCCGCGGCTCTGCCGGAGTCGATGGCGCCACGCACTGCCGACACGCTGCAACGGACCACGCTCTTCAAGGTGACGTGGCGGCTCCTGCCGTTCCTCTTCCTCCTGTACATCGTGTGCTTCCTGGACCGCGTGAACGTCGGGTTCGCCGCGCTGCAGATGAACCAAGACCTGCGCTTCAGCCCTGCTGTCTACGGCTTCGGTGCCGGCGTCTTCTTCCTGGGCTACGTGCTCTTCGAAGTGCCGAGTAACCTCATCCTGGTGCGAGTGGGGGCCCGCGTGTGGATCGCCCGTATCATGATCACGTGGGGGCTCGTGGCTGCGGCCATGATGTTCGTGCGAGGCCCGCTGAGCTTTTACGGGCTCCGCTTCCTGCTCGGGGTGGCCGAAGCGGGCTTCTTCCCGGGCATCATCTACTATCTGAGCGGATGGTTCCCGGCGGCGGAGCGGGCGCGGGCGGTCGCCCGGTTCATGATCGCGCTCCCCCTCTCCGGGGCTGTGGGTGGTCCCATCTCGGGTGCCCTGCTCGGCCTCAACGGGCACCTCGGGCTCGCCGGCTGGCAGTGGCTCTTCCTTCTTGAGGGGCTGCCCGCGGTGCTGCTCGGCTTCGTCGTCCTGGGCTACCTGACCGACCGCCCCGAAGAAGCAGCGTGGCTCACGCCGGCGGAGCGCGCCTGGCTCAGTACGCAGATGAACCAGGAGCGCGAGCAATGTGAGCGACGCCACGGCTTGAGCGTGCTCCAGGCGCTCTCGAACAGCGCCGTGTGGCAACTGGGTCTGCTCATCTTCCTCTGCACTTCGTTCGGGCAATACGTGCTGAGCCTCTGGCTGCCGCAGATCGTTAGGGGGCTCGCCGGGCTGAGCGATTTCATGGTCGGGCTCGTCTCGGCCGTGCCGAACCTCCTGGCCGCTGTTGCGATGGTGCTCGTGGGCGCTCACTCGGACCGGAGCGGCGAGCGCCTACTTCACATCGCCGCGTCCGCAACTGTCGCGGCGTTCGCCTTCCTGACGAGCGCCTTCGTGCACTCCCCCGTGGTGGCCGTGCTCGGACTCTCAGTGGCGGCGGCGGGCCTGCTGAGCTCCCATGGCCCTTTCTGGACGCTCCCGTCGGCCTTCTTGAGCGGCCCTGCCGCCGCCGGGGGCATCGCCCTGATCAACTCGATAGGGAACGTGAGCGGGTTTGTCGGCCCCTACGTGATCGGCCTCCTGAAGGGCACGAGCGGAAGCTTCCACAGCGGGCTCCTGCTACTGGCCCTGGTGCCGCTGGCCGGTGCCGCCCTGGCACTGCGCCTCCGACGTGCCCCGGTTCTCGCTGCCGTGCCGCGGTAGCGACGCCAGTTGTGCCCTAAGTCAAACTGGCGGGTGCGCCCGTAAACGTGCCCGGCGGCCGCCCCAATGCGAAGTTCGAATCAGCACCGCGTCCGGATGACACGATCCTGGAAACGGGTGTTGGGCGCGTGGCCGGGGCAGGTTGCAGTTCGCGTAGCTCATCGCGAGATACGCCGACCGCTGGAACTTCAGCCCGGCTGGCTGGAAGCGGACCGCGTTGACCCCGTACCCCGTCACCAGGTCGCCCGTGATTGCGACCGGGGAGAGCAGCGCCCCGGCGGGGACCGTCAGTGTGTGCGGTCCGACGCGAATCGTGCCACCCGCGGACCCGATCGTCTGGGTCGCGGAGGCGTACGGCAGGTTGGAGCATTGCAGCAGCCCCGTAGCCCCAAGCAGGTCCCGATGAGCGATGCTTGAGGGGGCGGCGGAGCGGAGCGGACTGGGGAGCGGTGGGGAGGGCGCGCTCCGTGCAGCCGTAGGCGACCAGCGCGACCACCTGCAAACGAACGGCCTTCATGGTGTCACCTGTCCTCCTGTGGGGCGGGGTCGCCCGGACGTCCTCGCGGCGGGTCTTGCCGAGAGCCTGCGAGCGGTCCCGCTGTGGTTGCGTTCTCCTGCTTTGCGACCAAGAGCTCCGGGATCGCGAGTACCGCCTCCAGTTTCTCGCTCTGCGCCTTCGCCCGCAGCCGGTCGAACGTCGCGCCGGCCGACTGCGCTAGCTGTTTCGCCGCAGCGACGTTGCCCAAGAGGGCCAGTAGGTGGGCGAGATCGCGCTGAGCACTGGCGACGAGCAACGGCCGCTCCTGCGCCGTCGCGCGGTCGATCACCTGGCGTAGCATGGTTTCGGCAGCTCGCGTCTTCCCCGCGGTTCCCAACGCCACGGCGAGGATCCGCAGGTCCTCGGTCTCGAGGACCGTGTCCTTAAGTTGACGGTGCACCGCCAGGGCATGCTCCGCGTCCCGGACAGCGAGCTCGGGCTCACCCCGGGCAACTCGGATCTCGGCCACTCCCGCGAGGGCCTGGGCCTGGAGCGCCCGGTCGCCCAGCCGCTCGGCCTCACGCATGGACGCCTCGGCGGCCTGCATGGCGTGGTCGAGCTGCCCCTGCTCGCGGTAGCTGATCCCGAGATTGTGCTGCGATTCGACGACGCCCCGGGCGTGGCGGGCCTGCTGGTAGGCGTCGATCGCGCGCGTGTAGGCTGCGATTGCCCGGCGATAGTCGCCCTGCATGTTGGCGATGATGCCCAGGTTATTGGCGCACCGGCCGACGGTGGCCATATCCTTTTCCTCCATCGCCTGTTCCTGCGCGCGCGTGAAGAAATAGGTGGCTTCATCGATCCCGCCCCGCTCCAGTGCGATGGCGCCGCAGACGTTGAGTGCCCGCACTTCCAGCGCCCGGTCCCGCAGCATGCGCGCCCGCAGCTGCGCGACCATGGCCCACTGCTGACCCAGGGCCAGGCGGCCGAGCCGGCCGTGCGCGATGCCACAGAGCAGGGTCAGCATGGGGGACTGCTCGAGTTCGTCCGGCGAGCGCTTGCTCAGGTACGTGAGGAGCTCGACGTAGCGTCCGCCATCGGCTAACGCTTGCGCCACGTGGAGCGGCACCAGCGACCCGCGCAGCTCGGCGGCGAACTCGTCGCCCCACGCCTGATTGGCCAAATTGCGGATTTCGCCTTCAGCTCCGAGGCGGGTAAAGACGGCCTTCGCTCTCCGCGCGGCGGCCTGGGCTTCCGGGTTCCGCCCACTCCGGAGCAGGAGCAGGGCGAGGTCTCGCGTCGCTTCGGCCAGGAGCTGAGACCGCCCGTGCGGCTCCGCCCGCGCGATCGCCTCACGTAGCGCCCGCTCGGCGGCCGGTATTTGACCCTCGGCCACCAGCAGCGACGCCGCGACTCGCAGATCCTCGGCCTCTCCGACGGTATCGAGCAGCCCGCGGCGGAGCTCGCCCACGCGGTCCAGCGCGGCCCGCGCCCGCTCCAGCTCGCCGCGGAGCACGCAGATCTCCGCCCGCCCCCGCAGCGCCATCGCCCAGAGCGCGCGATCTCCGGCCTCTTCCGCCTCGGCGACGGCCCGGTCTGCCATTGATAGCGCACGGTCGAGCTCGCCCTGCTCCCGATACGTGATCGCCAAGTTGTGGGAGCACTCAGCCACGCCCTGGCGCAATCCGGCGGAGTTGAAGGCGGCGACGGCGATCTCCCAGGACCCGATCGCCTCCGCATGCCGCCCGCGCAGGTTACTGATGATCCCCAGATTATTGGAGCAGCGGCCGATCGCAGCACGATCGCCGTCCCGGCTGGCGGCCATGAGGGCCTGCGTGAAGCAGTCCGCCGCCTCGTCGATCTGCCCGCTGACCAAGGCGATGGCGCCCCGCGCGTTGAGGGCGCGACGCTCGACCGCCGGATCGCCCTGCTGGCGCGCCCGGTCCAGCGCCAGATCGAGCCACCGCAAGCCTTCACCGTGGCGCCCGAGCCGCGCCTGCGCCGTCCCGTATAACAACGCGAGGCTCGGCGAATCCGCCAGCTCGGTCTCTTTTCGCGCGCCGAGGTACGCGATGACCTCGGCGTGCCGCCCGGCGGCGGTGAGTTGCCGGGCCTCGTCGAGTATGAGTGACGACGGGTGCATCGGGCCTGTCCTCCGCCTACCAGGAAACGGCATACTCCGAGAAGTGGGGTAACGCGCTCGTGAGTGACTTGTCCGAGAGCGACTGGGCCGCCGGGATTCTCGCCCAGGCGCTGTCCGTGCCCTCGCGATACCACAACCCCAGGAGTTGGCTCTCGATGTAGGCGTCGGTGCTGTCGACCACGCCGTCCCCGTTCAGGTCGCCGCCGGCGCCGCCGTACCAGATTTGCAGCTGGGCCGGATCGCCGAACAGCAATCCCGTCGGATCGAGCGACACTCTGACATTGTACGGGTCGACCGTCACTGTCATCAGCACCGAGTCGCCCAGCGCGAGGTTGCCGAGACCAGGCACATAGGCCGGATCAGCCGCGGTGAGCCGCAAGAAGGCCGAGCTCGTGTCTCCGGTGGAGCTCAAGTAGTTGATCTGGACGGACCGTTGCTGCCCCCGAACCGCCCAGAACGACGCCGAGTACTGATACAGACTGAGCCCGTACGACGAGGAGGCCAGCAGCAGGCCGTTCGTGCCCCGACCCGAGAGCGCGCCGATCGCGCTGAACTGGGGCGGGGCAGCTCCCGCCCATCGGAGGAAATGCGGGGCGGTAGCGAGCGACAGTTGCGGCGCGGTGGGATGGGGTCCGCTTTCAGAACATCGAGCTGCGAACAGCGCCAGGGCCAGCGGGATCAGGAAACGGCGCACGACGATACGATTCTCCGAGTCCATGTCGGTCCTCACCAGGCGATGGCGTAGTTCGAGAAATGTTGTAGCAGCCCAACGACATACTGTTGGGCTTGGCTCCAGGGGTTCTTCTTGGCTCTCACGTATGTCTGCAGGTACCCCAGGATGCTGAGTGAATCGCTGACCTGGGCAATCTGGAGGGTGCTACTCGTTGGCACGCCGCAGTCGGTGTAGTTGGTGTAGAGCAAGGCGGACCATCCGTCCACAGTCGGCTGGAAGACGAGACCGTCGGGGTGGAAGCGAACCCATCTCACGCTGCCCGAGGCCGGCGCCACGGCGGTGATGCTCACCGTGGTGGTGAGCGCCAGCGAATCGACGAACAGGTAGTGAGGGCCTACGGCAAAGTATCCCCCACGAGGTCCGATCACTTGCGTGACCGAGTCATACGCCTGGCCACACGGAACCAGGCCGGTGGATTTCGTAGTGGTGCTGGGCGAGCCGCGAGCCGCCTGCAAGGGCGCGGTCGGAGCGGCAGTGGGCGAGCGCTCGCACGCGAAACCTGCTGCCAACGCGGTGAGCGCGATTGCGACACGACGAGCGGCCTTCATGGCCTACGTTCTCCTCACGGGCGCGGGGAGTGCTGGCAGGGAGTAGTGGCGGAGGGGTGTCTTGACTGCGGCGGTCATGTTTGACACCTTGTGGCCAAGTTGCGTCCCACTACCTACTACTTGAGTGGCGTTTCCGTCACCAAATTAGAGCCCAATTGAGATCTGTCAAGGCCGATCACGGATCGAAGCAAGGCCCCATCGTAGAGCGCCTCGCGACCCTGCTCCAGGTCTTTAGTCCCTGGGAGGGCATCTCATTGACCTATCGGCAGTTCGCTGCCGAGATCGGTGCGCCCGTCACGGAAGCCGCCGTCAAGAAGTGGCCCCAACGCAAGAAGTTTCCGGCTGACGTGGCACGCCTGATCGTGACCAGAGCGCGGGAGCGCGTTGGCCTGCCAGCAGCGCCCCAGGGGCCGCAGGGACAGTTCTCGGCGCGCATCGCCCGGGCCCTCGAGGCGGACTTGAGCCACAATGAGCTCGGCCAGTGGTCCTCGCTCGAGGTGCAGCGGACGGTCATCTGGGCGCTCAAGGATCTGGCCCGGCGGCTGTGGGTGCTGCGCTTCAGTATGGGTGAGACCTTCGAGCTGACCGACGACTGGGCCGGGAAGATTGGGCTTCCCGTTCGCCCGTCGGAACCGTCATCGAGCGAAGGCAACGAGCCGACCGCTTCGCCGGTAGCGTTACCGAATCGCTCCGTTGCTAACCGCACGGCCGAAGCTTAGGACCAGCGACTCGACCTCGACGCCGTAACTGCCCGGCGTGACCGTTATGCCGTCCTCACGCCGCAGGGAGAGCTGCAGCCGCTCTACTCGGTCGAGCTGCGGGCGGTCTCCGGGGCCGCCCCGTCCCGCCGCCGGCCCCACCCAGTAGTTCCACTCGCCGGGAAACCCCTCTGGCAGCAACACGCCACGGCCGAGGACGAAGGCTGCGAGCGGCAGCGTCGGCTCGCTCCAAGTGCTGTCCACCGGGACGGCGGCGCTCCAGCTCGTGCCGTCGTCCTCCATCAGCGTAATGTGGAGGAGCTGGTGGGGTCCGAGGCCGCGGAGCCGCATGCGCAACTCAGTCGCGGCGGCAATGGTCTCCTCGCGGGCTCTGATCCGGTCCCTGATCGCGAGTGATGCCGTGTAGTCGGCCAGGCCCCCACTGCTCGCATTCATGGGCAGCTCGAAGTGGAAGACCGGCTGGCCCGTGACCTTGGACAACGCCACGCGGAAGAGCCCACGCCTCCCAGCGTCGCCGATACGGGTGAAGGCGAGGCGGGCGGCGTCCCACCCAGGGACGAACAGCCGCAACGGCATCTGCAGGCCCACCACATCGAGGCGCCATGACGCAGCGCCGTAGTAGTCCCAGTCCGTTGGCTTCCGGTGCAAGCCGCCGGGGAACGTTAGGCTCGAGTCCCCGCGGAACAGCGTGATCACGAACTCATAAGGACCCTCCCGCAGGGACGCCGCCGGAACTGAGGCGGCATACACGTACCCGCTCGTGGGGTGCATCGCGAAGCCTGAGGAGAACCCTCCGGCCGTCGGTCGGAGGAAGAGCTTAGCCGAGTCGGGCCGCGTCTCTTGGACAACGCGGGCTCGCACCTCGGCGGTGCGCCCCGCGAGGTATTCGGGCGCAGCCAGCGACCGGACGCACGGCGGCAGCGAATCGGGCGGTGGCGCGTGGTACTCGGCGAAGCCGACGTTCCCGACGTATGCCGGCAGCGTGCCAGCGTCCGCGGGCCCGGTGACACTGAGGACGTAGACACCGGGCGTGACCGTGAAGCGGCCCGCCGTCGCCCGCTCAGTCCGCGGGTTGCCCGCCGTGATCGGCTGCACGGTGAAGGCGGTGCCCAAGTCTCGCAGCGTGAGCGTCATGGGCCAGGCGCGGCTGATCGCGCGCGTCACGACCTTGTCGGGGCTGGGCGGCTCAAACGGGTCGCGGACGGGCACGGCGTCGGGATAGACCTCAAGGCGCCAGAGTCCCGCGCGCACCTTGTCCAGGAAGTAGATCCCCTCCCCGTCGTAGGTCACGGCGGGGGAGGAGCCATAACCCGCGATGCGACGCAGCGCGGCCGGGTCTGGAGGCGCCGCGCGTGTCGAGCCGGCGTACAGGAACGCGTCACGCGCGACCAGCTCCCCCAGGTCGCCGTCCGCGGAGATGTGGAAGTCGCCGAACCGTGTGTTCTGAGGGTAACGGCCGTACGAGCGCAGCCGGGGCAGGCGGTGCATCGCCTCGGCGGCGATGATGGCGCTCATCGCCTTGCGCGGTGTGTAAACCAGGTTCAGGTAGTGCGTCTGCCAACCCAGGTTGCGCGAGGCCGTCGCCAGCATGTCGTAGGCGAACATGGCGACAAACTGCGCGCCCACGGCGCGGAACGTCCGCGCCATGGC
>WNEZ01005189.1_pt1 | contig 11390 bp, 7 predicted proteins | sample 5400521 | NCBI WGS metagenome assembly WNEZ01 (sample SAMN13153339, study PRJNA577476) | soil metagenome | isolation source: 120 cm saprolite under Douglas fir tree site 2 hole 1 replicate 1 | place: USA:California | collected 2015-04-18
AGCTGGTCGAGGGCGCGGTTGGTGGCGATGCGAAAGAGCCACGCGCGGAACGAGAGGCCCTGGAACGAGGCGATGGATCGCCACGCAGAGAAGAGCGCGTCTTGAACGATGTCCTCGGCGTCCGATGTCGTTCCCACGATGCGTAGCGCATGCCGATAGAGCGCTCGCTCCTCTCGTCGCGCAAGATCCTCGAATGCCCGCGTGTCGCCCTGGCGCGCGCGCTCGATGAGGAGTTGAATTTCGCTGTCAGGAGCCCCGCTCAAGGTGCGCTCGTCGTTGCGAATGGGCTAAAGTCCGACGCTAGCCGGGTGGAAGAGAGAAAGAAAAAGGTCGTCGTCATCGGTGAGGACGACGAGCCGATCGCGGCGCTCCTGCGAGACGCCATCAGCGACGAGCCTGGATACCAGGCGGTGGTCGTCGCCGACGGCGCGCTGGTGCTCGAGACCGTGCGCCAGGTCCACGCCGACCTCCTCATCCTCGACATCATGATGCCCGGTCTGAATGGTCTCGAGGTCTACGACCGCGTTCGCGAGGACGCAGGAATCCGCGAGATGCCAGTGCTCTTCGTCAGCGCCAACGTCCCGCAGTTCGACCGCGAGTTCCGAGCGCGGAACATCACCTCCGTGCTCACGAAGCCGTTCGACCTCAACGAGCTGCTCCAGCGCGTGCGGTCGCTCTGCCCGGCGTGACGGGTCGCCGCGCCGACGGCGCGGCGGATGCGGCGCGTTACGCGGCCCTTGCGCGCGTCGCCACGGAAACGGCCGTCGCGGTCGGTGGGGCGATCGTGCAATCGGACGTGCACATCGTCACACGCAAGAAGGGCCGCGCCAACTTCGCGACCGCCGCGGATCACGCCGCCGAGAAGGCGATCATCGAGCGACTCGCCGCGCACGATCCCGACGTACCGGTGCTTGCGGAGGAGAGCCCGAAGGCGGCGCTCCGGAAAGCAGAGCGACTGTGGGTCGTCGACCCGATCGACGGCACGCTGAACTTCAGCCGCGCCATCCCCTTCTACTGCGTGGTCATCGCGTACGTCGAAGGTGGCCGAACGCGCGCAGCCGCGGTGCACGCGCCGCGGACCGGCGAGACGTTCACCGCCTCGGAGGGGCGCGGCGCGACGCGGAACGGGCTCGCGATCAGCGTCGGGTCCGTCACGAGGCTGACCGAGGCGTTCGCCGTCGCGAGCCTCGCGTTCGGCGCGACGAAACGAAAGGACTCGCGATTCGTCGCGCTCAACTCGACCTGCGCGCGACTGCGCGTCCTGGGATCTGCGGCGCTCGAGATGTGCTATGTCGCGATGGGAACGTTCGACCTCTTCGTGCACGAAGCGCTCTCGCCGTGGGACGTCGCGGCGCCGGCGTTCATCGCGCGCGAGGCGGGCGCGAGCGTGCTGTCGCTGAAGACCGGCGACGATGCGGCGTGGGACGAGCGGCAGGTCGTGATCGCGAATCCAAAGCTCGCGCGTGAGGCCTGGAAGCTCCTGAAGCGGACGTAGAATTCGGATAACGCCGGAGTGGCGAAATGGCAGAACGCGAGGGACTCAAAATCCCTTGGGCTGTGAAGCCCGTGAGGGTTCGACTCCCTCCTCCGGCACACGGTTAAACCCGCAATCTTCGGCTGGCGCGATGACCCGCCACTGTCGACTCGTCTAGAAGAAATCGACGCCACACGTCCTGCTTCCGTTTGAGATGAGGCGCATCTGCGTCTGCGTAGAGGCGGGTAAGTAACTGGCGCGACGCCGCCTTCGCGAACTCGAGCTTGTAGAGCGGATGTTTTCGTGTCGCGCGATCGTCGACGCTAATCGCCCCTCGGATCGAGAATGCGCAATCCAAGCGTCGAGCTAGCCACTCCAAATGGGGCCTGCTCGCGGCGTAGAAACGCATCACAAGCCGCAGGCTCCTGTGGTTCGGATACCGCCGACGATTAGGTGCATGCCAGTAGCTCAGGATCGAACCGTCGCCATCGATCAGTCCGCGCGCGAGGGACATGAGGTGTTCTTCAGGTACCGCGATCTCGGACAGTTGGAACGTCTTTCGGGGCATCAGTCCGACGCTCAGTAACCACGAATGCAGCCGCCGGTCGTAAATAGCGACCTGGTTTGTCCACGCACCGAAGCCACCGAGCTTCCGGTAGACCCGGGGCCTGCGTCCCACGGCCGCGCTGAATTGATCGACGAGCTCGAGTTCCTTCGATGTGAACGAGACGATCGGTCGGCGTGCATCTAGGCAGCCATCTGTAGCGATGAGACCGACCGCGTACGCCGTTGCGGCTGACCAACCCCAAGCACGCTCGTCGTTCATGAGCGCATGAGAGCGCAGCGTGAACGATTTGTCAGCGCCTGGCGGTGGCTATTTTGCGCGACAAGGCGTCGCACGTTTGTGCGACAAGGTCGTCTACAGCGGGAGTCGCACCCTTACGGTCGTTCCCTTGTCCTCGCCCGCGCTCTCGAGCTCGAGCGATCCGCCGTGCGCCTCGGCCACGAGCTTCGCGACATGAAGGCCGATCCCCATCCCCGCGAAGGTCGCGGCCTTCCCGATCCCGCGTGTGAACGCGCTGCCCAACCGCGAGAGATCGCGTTCGGGGATGCCGATGCCCTGGTCGGTGATCGCGATCTCGGCCGCGCCGTTCTGCCGCGCGAGCTGAACCGCGACCTGGCCGCCGCGCGGCGAGTACTTCACCGCGTTCCCGATGAGATTCATGAGCAGCTGGTCGATGCGCGCCTGGTCACCGTCATAGGTCAACGTCTCGGGTGAGTCGATGGCGAACGAGTGTCGGCCTTCCTCGCGCGTTGCCGCGATGTAGCGCCCGACGACGTCGCGCACCTCGAGCGCGAGGTCGAACGGCGCCCGCTCTACATCGAGCTGGCCACGACCAGCGCGTGACACCGAAAGCAGATCGCTCACGAGGCCGTTCATACGGTCGACTTGACGCTCGATCGATTCGAGATTGCGCTCGAGGGCCTCGAGATCCATCGGCGTGCCGCGCTGTTGCGAGCGCCGCAGGCGCCCGAGCTGAAGCTGCGCCAGCGCCTTGAGCGGAGTGAGCGGAGTGCGCAGCTCGTGCGAGACGATCGAAAGGAATTGCTCGCGTTCGTCGTCTACCTGCTGGAGCTGCGTGAAGAGCCGCGCGTTGGAGATCGCCACCGAGACCTGAGCGGCGAGGATCTGCGCGAGATCACGGTCGATCTCGTCGAAGTCGCGCTCAGGATCCCGCGTGTAGATATGCAGTGCCCCGAGGAGCTCGCCTTCGCGCGCGACCGACAGCGCGAGCACCTTCGCGAGCCCTTCGGACTGGATCAGACTCGGATTGCCGAGCGGCGTGCGGAGATCGCGCACGACCACCAAACCGGGACGCTGGTAATGCTGTAGTGCTCGCTCGAGTGGAATGCGCTGCGACTTTGCGTAGTCAGGCGATAGGCCGCTGTATCCACGGATCACAAGCGCCCTCTCGTCGGGGTCGACGATCATCAAGGCTGCGGCGTCCGCAGTGTCCAAAGACTTCGCGACATCGGCGACCCTCGAGTACAGCCGCTCGAGGTCCATGATGCCGAGCATCTCGTTCGTCACGTCGTGGAGCTTCTGCAGACGGTCGCGCATCGTCACGCCCTGAAGTATCGGTCCGAGTGGCGCCGGTCAGGCGAGCGAGCGAGGCGCTAGCGCGGCAGGACGACCTCGACCACGTCGCCGCCGACCTCGTTCGCGACGGCCTCCGCCAGCTCGCGTGACGGCAGGGCACGGAACGACGTCGGCACACGTCTGACGCCGCCCGACGCCCGCGGCAGTTCGAGGATCACCACCGACGAGCCGCCGTGCGACCTCAGGACCTGCTGGATCCGCTGAAAGATCGCGATCGATCGTTCGTAATCCAGCGCCTCACGGAAGCGAATGACAAGCTCCGATCGAGAACCCGCCGAGGAAGCGGGCGAAGTGGCGGACGACGAGGTCATGCCAGACGGCGGCGGCGAGGCGGGTGACGGCGGGGGGACTCCCTCCGAGGACGGCCGTTGAGGCAGCGCCATTGAGGAGTTGCGCGGAGGGGCAAGCGGAGCTGCCGAGTTGGCCGGACGAGGAGGGAGCCCCCCGCCGGCAGGACCCGCCGAGCGTTCATGGCCGTTGCCATTCGTCGGTCGGACGAACTTCGCCCGCTTCGCGAGGCTCTGGCGCCGTTCGTCGGCAACACGTCGGATCTCGGCGATCCCAGCGTCGTCAAAGCGCACGGCGTGCTCGCACAACAGCTTCGGCGCCTCGTCGCGTTGCTCGACGCGGGCCAGGACGAGGAGGACCTCGTCGGCATTCCACAGCGAAGCCGTGGCCTCGTAGGTGCGTGGGAAGACCGTCACCTCGACCGTGCCGGTGAGGTCCTCGACCTGCGCGAACATCATGAGCTTCTTCTCTTTGGTGATGTGCTTCCGCGCGCTCGTAACGACGCATGCCACCGTCACGAGCTCCTCGCCGGCCTCCTTCAGCTCGGCGAGGTAAGCCGTGACCACGTCACCCATCCGTTCCGCCATCCGCTGCAGCGGGTGCTCCGACAGGTAGATGCCGAGGAGCTCCTTCTCCCAGCCGAGGAGCTCGCGTTTGGGTGCCTCCGGTCCGGACGGCAGTGGCTGCGCGACGATCTCGTCGGCCATCCCAAGGCTCGCGAAGAGACCCACCTGGCCGCTCTCGCGATCACGCTGCTCGCGCTGCGCGGTCGCGAGCGCGAGATCGAGATGCGCGAGCTGCACCGCGCGCGCGCCGAAGCCATCGAGCGCGCCGCACTTGATGAGTGACTCCAGCACGCGCTTGTTGCAGCGCTGCAAATCGATCCGGCCGCAGAAGTCGTCGAGCGACTTGTACCGACCGCCCGCCTTCCGCGCCTCGATGATGCCGTCGACCGCTCCCTCGCCGACGTTCTTCACCGCACCGAGACCGAAGCGGATGCCCTTCGGCGTGATCGCGAACCCGAACTCGGACTCGTTCACGTCGGGCGGGAGCACCGCGATGCCCATTCGCCGGCACTCCGCGACCGCGATGGCGACCCGTTCCGAGTTCCCCATGTCCGAGGAGAGCACCGCTGTCATGTACTCGAGCGTGTAGTTCGCTTTGAGGTAGGCGGTGTGATACGCGATGACACCGTAGATCGCCGCGTGGGCGCGGTTGAAGCCGTAGCGCGCGAACGGCTCGAAGTCCTTCCAGACCTGCTCGATCACGTCGGCGTGCACGCCATTCCGCAGGCAGCCCTCGACGAACTTCATCTTCTGCGCGTCGAGCTTCTCGCGGATCTTCTTGCGGATCGCGAAGCAGAGGACGTCGGCCTGCGAGAGCGTGAAGCCGGCGAGCGCCTGCGTCACCGCCATGACGTCCTCCTGATAGACCATCACGCCGTACGTCTTGCGCAGGACCGGCTCGAGCAGCGGGTGCGCGTACGTGACCGGTTCCTGGCCGTGCTTGCGGCGGATGTACGCCGGGATGTAGTCCATCGGACCAGGGCGGAAGAGCGCGACCATGGCCATGACGTCCTCGACACGGTCCGGCTTCAGGTCGCGGATGTGCCGACGCATGCCCGCGGACTCCAGCTGGAACATGCCGGTCGTCTCTCCCGACCCGAGCAGGTCGAACGTCTTCTGGTCGTCCAGCGGGATGCGCGCGCGATCGATGTCGATCCCGCGTGAGGTCTTGATGAGCTTCAGGGCCTCGTCGAGGATCGTGAGGTTCGACAGACCGAGGAAGTCGAACTTGAGGAGCCCGAGCTTCTCGAGCGACTTGTCCTCGTACTGCGTCTGGATCGCGGACGTTCCCTTCGAGCGCTCCAGCGGGACAAGCGCGCTCAGCGGCTCGGCCGTGATCACCACGCCGGCGGCGTGGGTGCCGGTCGATCGCACGAGTCCTTCGACCTTTTCGGCCAGGTCGAGCAGGCGCTCCACGTGCGGTTCCTGCTCCAGTTCTCTGAGCTCGGCCACCATGCGGCGCGAGTCCTCCAGCGTGACGCCGAAGGGGATCGTCTTGGCCACGCGGTCCGCCTCGCCGTACGGCATGCCGAGCACGCGCGCGACGTCACGCACCGCCGCGCGCGCCAGCATCGTGTTGAAGGTGCCGATCTGTGCGACACGATCAGCCCCGTACTTCTCCGTGACGTAGGCGATCACCTCGTCACGACGGTTGTCCATGAAATCGACGTCGATGTCCGGGAGCGTGTAGCGCTCGAGGTTGAGGAAGCGGTCGAAGATGAGGCCGTAGCGGATCGGATCGATGTCGGTGAGATCGATCGCGTAGTTCACGAGCGATCCACCCGCCGAGCCACGCACCGCCGTGAGGATCCCGTTCTCGCGCGCGTAGCGGATGAAGTCCTGCACGATGAGGATGTACCCCGAGTAGCCGAGCTTGCCGATGACCGACAGCTCTTTGTCCAGGCGCTCCCTCAGCTCCGGGGTGATCTCGCGGTACTTCGCGCGCACGCCGGTCTCCGCCATGCGACGCAGGTGCTCCTCGGGCGTCGTCCCGGTCGGCACAGCGAAGGCCGGCAGCTGGAGCTCGCCCAGGGGAAGCCTGATGTCGACCATCTCCGCGATGCGGACGGTGTTCTCGAGCGCTTCGCGGTCGTCCGGGAAGAGCGCGGCCATCTGCTCGGCGCTCTTCAGGTAGAGCTCGGGGTGGTCGATCATCTTGAGGCGGTCCTGCGTCTCGATCGTCTTCCCGCTCTGGATGCAGACCATGACGTCCTGCGCTTCGGCGTCGTCCGCGTGGACGTAGTGGATGTCGTTCGTCGCCACCAGCGGGATGCCGGTCCGCCGCGCGACCTCGCGCACGCCTTCCAGCACGGCCTGCTGTTCCGGCACGTCGTGCTGCATCAGCTCGAGGAAGTAGTTGCCCTTCCCGAAGATCTCCAGGTGCTCGAGCGCGACCTTGCACGCCGCGTCGATGCCGTCGTCCTGGATCGCGCGCGCGAGCTCACCCTGCAGGCAGGCCGAGAGCGCGATCAGCCCCTGCGAATGCTCCCGGAGGATCTCCTTGTCCATGCGCGGCCGGTAGTAGTAGCCGTCGAGATGCGCGGTCGTGACGAGAGAAACGAGATTGCGGTAGCCCGTAAAGTCCTTCGCGAGGAGCACGAGGTGGAACGGCTTGCCGTGCCCCTCGAGGCGCGGATCGCGCTCGAAGCGATTGGTGCGCGCGACGTACGTCTCCACGCCGATGATCGGTTTGATGCCCGCCTGGTTCGCCGCGACGTAGAAATCGATCGCACCGTAGAGCGCACCGTGGTCGGTGAGCGCGATCGCCGGCATGCCGAGCTCCTTCGCGCGCGTGACCAGATCGGACACGCGCGAAAGCCCGTCCAGCAGGCTGTACTCGCTGTGGGTGTGGAGGTGGACGAACGATCCGGTGATGGCGATCCTCAGTCCGCTGGTGGAAGCCCCGCGGCTACGACCAGTCTAGTGGTGAGAACCTTTCTCCGTCGCGAGCCGAAGGGCGGTGATGACCTGCTCGCCCGCGTAACGGACTGGCCACAGCGGCGACTTCTTCTGGATGAGGCGTTCCTCGGTATCGCGCGCAACGCGTAGGCCCTCATACGTCAGCACCGCGAATGAGACCGCACCCGCGACCACCTCGAGCGGCGCCTCTCTCGCGACGAACGCGCGGAACAGCCGCTCGATGAGGACGAGCATGTGGCGGTTGGCCCCGCGCACGGACTCGTGCTGGCCGCCTCCGATGAAGCCGCCGCCGGTGCTGAAATACATGCTGGTCGTCCCGTCGGCGACGGCGACCAATGACACATCGGCCTTGCCGACGCGGATCTCCATCAGCGCGGCCCACACACGCGGCAGCTCGGAAGTGGGGGCGATCTTGAACTCGGAGGGTTTCGCCGACAGCAGCATCTCGCGCAGGGCCGGCGTGCCTTCCGCGGGCTTCTTGCTCACCGGCCGGTGCGCGTGATGTTCACCACCAGGCCACGGTGATCCGACGAGAGGTTGTTCTCCGCCGTCGTGTGCGCCTGTGCGCCGACGACGCCGAGGCCCCACACGTAGTCGATCCGCTTGGGTGGCTCGTCGCCGGTCGTCGTCGGTCCCGCCTGCTGTCCGAGATCCTGAAAGCCGGCCTGATCGAACAGCCGGATCTCGATGTCGCCCGGCTCGGCGTTGAGATCGCCGGCGACGACGACCGCGGTCGCGTCGCCCAGCTCACGGAGGATGGTACGCACCTGGTCCTGTCGCACGAACGTGCCGTCGCTCGTGTGGTCCAGATGCGTGCCGACGACGAGCAGGTCGCCGATCCGCACGAACAGCGCGCCACGCGGCTGGTTGCGCTGTGTCGGCCCCGGCGCATACGAGACACGCTTCACGACCTCCATCGGATAGCGCGAGAGGATCGCGTTGCCGTACAGATCACCGATCGTCGGGAGGAACACGTACTGCATCTCGAGGCGCTGGGCCATCACGGAGAGCACATCGTGCTGCTCGTCGATCATCCAGCCACGTGCGACCTCTTCCAGCACCAGCACGTCCGGCACCTCATGGGCGACGGTCGCGACGATCTCGTCCAGCGACGGGATCTGGCTGGCGTTGAAGCCTTGATGCACGTTGTAGGTCATGAGGCGGAACGTGACCCTGGGCGGCTGCGGCTCGGGCGTCGCGGGTGCGGTGAAGAACGCGACGAGCGGCACGGCGACGGCGACGGCAGCCGCGGCGGCGGCCAGCGGCGCGCCAAAACGCGCGACGGGCGTAGGCGCGACGAGCGTCGCGAGGACGACCAGCGCCGTCGCGGCCCAGACCGCTGGCTGGAGCGCGAAGAACGCGTAAAACCCGAAGGCGGCGCCGACGAAGAGAAGCCAGCCGAACGCCAGCGTGACCACGGGACCGGCGGGCGAGCGCGCCGGGACCTGCGGCGCGCCGAGGATCGTCGCCGCGGAGATGACGATGCCCGCGGCGAGGATCAGGCCGCCCACGAGCGAAACGAACGGCTGGTGCCACCAGAGGAGCGCGGCGCCGATCGCCACAGCGCCGGCGCCGATGAAACGGTTCGGACCGAAGCGAACCAGGGCGAGCGCGCCGGCCGCGAGGCCGAACCCGAGTACGATCTCACCGATCTGCGTCGCGCGCGCGGGCTCCGGCCCGAGGCCCAGACCCGCCGCGAGCGCTACCTGCGCTCCGTTCGTCGCGCCGGTCTCAGCGACGAGAGCGAGCGCCGGCACGGCGATGAGCGCGAGCGTGCCGACCACGCCGGGTGTGCTCCACTGGCGCTCGGCGGAGAGCGACGCCAGGCCCGCGGCGCCGAACACGAGCACCGCGACGAGGACGATGCCGACCGCGACCGGCCACGCGAGATCGACCACCGGCTGTGTGCGCAGCGCCGCGCGAAGCGCGAGGTCCACGACGAACGCGATCGGCAGCGCACGCGCCAGCGCTGGCGGTGCCTCGCCGGCCCGGGAGCTGTGGAACAGCGCGAGCCACCACATTCCCGCCGCGAGCGCGATGACGGAGAGCGCGAGGTCAAGCCAGTTGCTCCGCGACGCGGTGAGCAGCAGCGTCGCGACGCCGAAGATCACTCCGCTGAGACCCACGGCACGCCGCGGCCCGAGGCGCGCGGCGACGAGCAGCGCGAGGAACGACGTGGCGAATACGGCGACGGCCGCCACCGCGAGGTTGGTGTTCGGCGCGCCAAAGAACGTCTGCTGGAACGTCGAGCTGAACGTGCGGAGATCCGCGAACAGGAAGAGGAGCCCGATGACTCCGAACGTCACCTCGCCGATCACGCGCGGGAGTCTAGGGCCTGCCCTCCGCGATCAGGTTGATCGCGCGTCGCAATCTAGCGAGATTCGGCGCGCCACAACTCCGCGAGCTCGCGTGTCGCGTCAACGACGTAGCCACGGACCATTTCGATGGCGGTGAACGTCGGGTCGTCCGACATCGGTCCGAGCACGAGCGCTCCGGAGGGGTCGCCCTCGACGACGATCGGCAATGTGATGGTGCGGCCGCCGCGGGCGAGACGCTCGAGGGCCAGAGAGGCGTCCCAGTCCAGCACGGGTTGCGTGATCTCGTGGATCGTCGGAGCTGGAACGATGCGCGCCTCACGCATCGCGCGGGCGATCGCGTTGTACCGCTCGTCCATCGGGATCGTGAACTTGCCGGTCGTGATGCCGAGCGCGTAATCGAGCTCCCGCGCGATATCGGAGTCGCTCACGAGCTCGCCGCGAAGGACGCCTGCGCCGGGGTCGACACCGAGGATGAACGCGGTCGCGAAGCCCGCGCCCGCGCAGCGCCGCAGCAGATCCGCGAGGATGGTCTCCCCGGTGCGCTGCTGTGTCGCGGGCCGCTGCGAGCCGGCTCCCGGGAGCACGACCGGGGCGGACTCGTTCGGCGACGGAACGTTCGACGGTGGCGGTTGGAAGCGACCGGAGAGGCGCACCTGTCCGAAGCGCGGAGCGGCGACCTCCGCGACCGCGGCGATGAGCCGGAGCTCGTGGTCGGAGAAGCCCTCGGTCCGGAAGGTCTGCACCGTCATCACGCCGAAGACCTCGCCGGCACCGACGAGCGGTATCTGCAGGACGGCGACATCGCGGTGCCGGACGTTCGCGCCGTCGCGGATCGCGAGATCGCGCTGGAACACGTGCCACCGGCGATCGTGTCGCGCCGCGTAGCAGCTCGGGCCATCGTCCACGCTCTGCCGACCGAGCTCGGACGCGTCGGCCTCGGGGCCGAGCACCTTGTACCGATACGCGACCTCGCTCAATGCGATGTGGAACACCGAGATCGAGAACGCCGAGGCGTCGGAGATCACGTTCATGACATCGCGCAGGATCCGGCCGAGGCTGCGCGCGTCGCGCGCGTCTTCGAGCGACTTGCGGACTTCCTCCACCACGAGATCGACGCTGTCGCTGCGGCTCATCGCTTCCGCGCGCGGCGCGTCGGGCTGGGGCGCGCCCACCTCGGTCGCGGTCTCGGAGACGAGCGTGAGCTGCGGCTCGGTCTTCTCGGCCGTCTCGGGCGGCGGAGTGAAGACCGAGGACTGCTCGACCTCGACGGGATACGCCGGGGCGTTCGGCGCGAACAGTTCGCCGGCCATCGCTGAGGCGATCAGCTCGCACGCAAGATCGAGCGCCTCGCGGGTGTGCTGCGCCATCTGCTCGCGCGTCATGAAGGTCCCGAGCAGCACGCCGACCGTGTGCCCCTGCGCGACCAGGCGGGCGATGAGCAGTCGCGGCGGGGCGCCGACCCATTCGGCCTGGTAGGGCACCGGCCAGTCGAGGGCGAGGCCGCGGTTCGCGGGCAGCGCGTCGTCGGGCAGGTTGAGTGTCGTGAGGCGGCGGTCGTGGAGCCAGGGCATGCGGCCGACCTGGACGATCGACGCGTCGTTGGCGGGCGGCTGGCGAACGACGGCGACGCCCATCAGGAAGGGCACGCTGTTGAGAAGGATGCG
>WNEZ01005190.1_pt1 | contig 11390 bp, 7 predicted proteins | sample 5400521 | NCBI WGS metagenome assembly WNEZ01 (sample SAMN13153339, study PRJNA577476) | soil metagenome | isolation source: 120 cm saprolite under Douglas fir tree site 2 hole 1 replicate 1 | place: USA:California | collected 2015-04-18
TGGCGATGGCGGTGCTGCTCGCGCCGCTCGTGGAAGAAACGTTGTTTCGCGGCTATCTGTATCCCATCTTTGCGCGGACGTTTGGGATTGCGCCGGGAGTCGTACTCACGGGAGTCTTGTTCGGGATGATGCACGGGGCGCAATTGGCGTGGACCTGGGCTTTGGTCGCGACACTTACCGCGGTGGGGATTGTTTTTACGTTGGTACGCTCGCGCACCGGCAGCGTTTTCGCCAGTTTCATGATGCATCTAGGCTATAACTCGCTGATTTCCGTTGCTGCGCTTTGGAGCACGCACGGATTCACGAAACATCCGTAAAGTCACTGACGGAAGCGATTCATCATCAAATTGAGCGCGTTTAGAAAAGAGAGGACGCGGAAAAGCATGTACGTAGCGCAGCCGATTGAATGGACCGAGAAGGGCGTGGTGATGCTGGATCAGCGGCGTTTGCCCGCGGAAGAGGTCAGCTACACCTACACCGATTATCGCGAAGTGGCCAAGGCCATCCGCGAAATGGTGATTCGCGGGGCGCCGGCGATTGGCGTCGCGGCAGCCATGGGAGTCGCGCTGGGAGTGCAGAAATCCACGGTTTCCAACGTGGATGCACTCAAAACAGAGTTTGCCGAAATCTCTCGAGTGATCGCCGAGACGCGCCCGACAGCTGTGGATTTATTTTGGGCGCTCCAGAGAATGCGAACTCGTTTTACGGAATTGCTTGCGGCGTCCGCCAGCTTGGATCAAATTCGAACGGCCCTCATTCAGGAAGCGCAGGCAATCCATCTCGAGAAAAAGGCGACCGACGAGGCCATCGGCAGATTTGGCGCGGAATACATGCCCAGAGACGGCCAGGTGATGACCCAGTGCAACGCGGGAGCGCTGGCTACTGGAGGAATCGGCACGGCGCTCGGCGTGATTCGCGTCGCATTCGAACAGGGCCGCAAATTGCATGTCCTGGTCCCGGAAACGCGGCCGTATCTTCAGGGCGCGCGCCTCACTGCCTGGGAATTGCACCGCGGGGGAATTCCGCTGACGCTGATTACGGACAACATGGTCGGGCATTTCCTGAAGACTGGGAAAGTAGGCGCCATCGTGACCGGCGCGGACCGCATCGCCGCGAATGGCGATACGGCGAACAAAATCGGCACTTACCAGATCGCTGTGCTCGCCAAGGAGAACAACGTGCCGTTTTATATTGCCGCGCCGATTTCGACATTTGATCTCTCCATCGCTACCGGTGAGCAAATTCCCATCGAAGAGCGCACGGCCGAAGAAGTCACCCACATCCAGGGCGTACGCATCGCCCCGGACGTCCCCGCTGCTCATCCGGCATTTGATGTGACCCCACATCGCTACATCTCCGCCATTTTCACCGAGCGCGGCGTAGCCAAAGCCCCCTACACCGAATCGTTAAAGAGATTAGCGCAAGCGCAACCAGTCGCCGTCGCGCGCTGACCTGATCTTCGCGCACAGCTCATAAAACACGCCGTAGAAGCCCACAGCGCTATTTAGGCAGGTTTTTCTCGAGTTTTGCCACGATGTCTCGCACCTGCGGCGCCATGCTCCCCGCAGGCTCCAGACGCAGATATTCCTTGAACTCCCGCAGCGCGCCCGCGCCGTCGCGCTTTTTCAATAGAATGTTGCCGAACAATACCCGCGCCGTAGCCAGCTCCGGCAGCCCTGCCACCGCGTCCTTAGCGAGGGGAGCGGCGTCGTCCCAGCGGCCCATCGCCCAGTACGTTTTTGCAAGCTCGTATTTCGCGGAACTGGCATCTGGACTCAAGTCCAGCCCCTTTTTCAACGCCTCTTCCGCACCCTGATAGTTGTGTTGCTGATTTTCAACTGCTCCCAAATCGACATAAGTTGCGGAAGATTTGGGATCCAGCTGTACGCTGCGCTGCAAAGCCGCCTCGGCGTTTTTCCAGTCTTTCTGCTCCAGGTAGGCCTCACCAAGCATGTGAAAGGCCTCTGGATAATTTCCGTAGAGCTTTGTGGCTTTCTCGAAGTATTTTACGGCTTGCGCCGGGTCCTTGGCGCGAAGTGCGGCTTCGCCCTTATCATATTCCTGGAGGGCATTCTCCGGGACACCCAAATCGGCGGCGGAGATCACCTTGCGAGCGGAAGCCGAAGAGTCGATGATTACATCGTCCTCACGCTCGTTCTTGAGAGGTTTCAATTCAATGGTCACGTAGCCCCGAGTGATGCCGATAAGCTCTACCCTTTCGGTTACCGGTTTATATTGCGGCTCAGTCAGACGAACGAAGTAGACTCCACTGACGGTGGGATTAAACTGGCACTTGCCTCCGTCTTGCGTAACGGTGTCGTCTGAAGCGCCGCCTTCGGCGGACTCCAGCCGAATATGAAGCCCTCTTGGACCGGGAGTTCCATTGGGATAACGGACCCGAACGTCTATCACGCCGCCGGTCGCATGTCCGCCACTCCCCGGTCTCTGCGCTTGAAGTAAACCGGGGGTGAGAAGATAAAGGAGTGAAAGGAAGGAGAACACTCGCCACGTTCTTGACATAATGCCGCCTCAACTGCACCCTGAGCCGAGAAACAACAGTCGGGATAATGATTTGTACTGGCAAGATCCGCAATCTTCAAATAAAAAAAAGGAGGGCGCGGTTAAGCGCCCTCCTTCGGAAAGAGTTACGTTTAGAACTCGAGTCTGAGAGAGAGCCGAGAGCTAAACGGATCCACGAAGCCCTGAGTAATGAATTGCGGCTGGGTGAAGGGCCTCTGGAAGTCCGCATTGCTCAGCCCAAAGCCCAGATCGAGGTTCTGGTTCACAGTCGTCTGCCGCTTGGTGTTGCCAATGTTGAACATGTCAAACCCAAGCTTCAGTCGAAACCGCTCCGTTAATCTCCAAGGATACTCGATGTGAGCGTCCACGGTACCGGTTACCGGTGAGCGGCCCAAATCGCCGCGACCGAAGATAGGCACTTCGCCCGCGTTCTGATAGCCCTGCTGGGCGACGAGGGTCGTGAGGGGCACGCCGGACTGAACTTTAAGACCGGTGCCGAGCACCAAGCCCTTCAGTTTTCCGTTGGGCAGGACGTAGGTCGCGTGCAGGTTGAGGACGTGTTTACGGTCTCCATTCAGGAAGCCGATAGATTGCTGGTTCGCGAGGAGGCCCAAGGCGCCTTCGGTGAAGTCGAAGAGCGAGCTGATGCCCGGATCGGCCTGGCCGTTGTCGTTGCGGAAGGCACCTTCATAATTGCCTCGCAATTGCGCGATGCGGTAGTTGGCACTGAGGGCCCAATTGTGGCTGAAGCTCTTGGTTACTTCAAATTCCACCGCTTCATATTCACGCTTGGGGTCCTTGTAAGAGTCCGGTTTGCCGTCTCCGTAGAACTCGGCGCCAAACGCAGCGCAGGCTCCAGCCGTCTTTTGTTCGGCAAGGCTGGTGCACTCTGGAAGGAGTGAACCGACGCCCCCCGAAACAGTGCTCCATGTGCCGGTGTTGACGGCCGGGAAGCAAGCGCTTCCGGCGACTGGGCCCGGAGGGGTCTGCGCAGCATTGAAGCCAGTAGTCTGGTTGAGGGCCACGTAGGGGGTCACGAAGTTGTTGGAATCGACGCAAGCGGCCGGCAAGCCAAAAGCTTCCAGCGCCTGTGCACTCGCCAGAGTTGGATTCGCGTTGTTTGCGTCGATCATCGCTTCGAAGTCGTGAGAACTAATACCCTTGACCTGACCAAACAAGATTTCGTTTGGATTAACGAAGATGTCTTGCGCCTTATTGGGGTTGCCAATAACGTAGTTCAGGCCGCTGCCATGACCGCCGAATAGGAGAGCGTTGAACTGTTCGACGGAGATGCCGCCTTGGTCTTCGATGACGCGCTTCAGCCGGCGATCAATATACCGAACGCTGGCCACAATGCCGCCCCGGAACTCACGGTCATATCCGACCACGAACTCATCCGTAAATTCCATGCGCGTCCCGGGAGCGAAAGGTTCGCCACCGCTCACAAGACCGCCGGCAGAAACTGGGATTCCACCCGTCGCGTTGTTGAGGAGATGCATTTGGTCAGGGGTGAAAGTCACCGTACCTTGTGCGTCCAGAATGGCGTTGCCACTTGCGTCAGAGGCTGGTGCCCAGTAAGGATTCTGAATGTCGTCTTCCTGACTCAGCGAACGAACGGCTGCGTCCAGAGGCAGAATGAAGGCATAACGCCCGTAGTTGGCGTAGAACTTGGATTTGCGATCACCCTTCGGGTCCACAATGACCCCGATGCGCGGCGACCACATGTCGTTGAACACCTTGCCAACGACGTTTCCGTCCAGGCGCTGCTGTTCCCAGCGGATGCCGGCGTTGAGGGTGACATGCTTGCCCATTTCCCACGCATCGTTGACATAGGCAGCGTGGTACTTTCCGGTGCTGCGGGTGATGCCCGCATCGAAACGGCCGCGTGTCTGTTGCAGGACAACGCGAACCGGAGTGGAATATCCGGGCACATTATAAAAAGGACAGAGGGTGCAGTCCGTGTCATTCGGATTCGTAACTGGATCAAATAGGCCGTCCGGACCGGGTGCGAACAATCCTGCCAGCGAGAGAGAAAGAGCCGCGTTAGAGCTTGCTCCGGCGATCGTCGGATTGACAGCGCCATCGTAGCCTGGGTCACCCCCCGTTGCGTTCGAGGTGGGTAGAATGAAGTGGCCACCCGAATAGGAAGTGATGTCATTGTAGATTGGATACTGCCAGGTATACCCGGCACTCAAGGTGTGCTGGGAGCCCAGGAAGTGGAAAACTTTCGAGACGTTGCCTTGGAGGCTCTTGGTGTTGCCGTCGTAGGGCTCAGAGAAGCCGAAGCCCTGCGCGTTGAAGGCACCACGCTGTCCGTTCAATCCATAAATCTGCGTGTTGTCAAAGACCTGGGTGACGTCAAACAAAGGCTGTTCTGAGAAGTGGTTCCAGCTGTAGGTGAACGCCCCGTCCACCAAGAGGCTGGTACCGAACGTACCGTCGTAGCGAACCGAGACGTTCCGCGTTCCGTAATCCCACTTGGAGTTCGCGGTCTTGTCATTGGAAGTCAGGGTGGCAAAGGGGGCGTCAAGAGTGTGGGAGGGATCGGCCGAGACCGTCGCCTCAACGGTGTGCGAATTGCTAAGTTTGAAAGTCAGCTTAGCCGCGTAGTCGTAGCGGATCGTTTCACGGTCCAGCTCGCCGTTATAAATGGTGAACAATCCCGAGCCGACGGCGGGAGCAAAGTAGCCGTGATTCCAGGAAGGGTTGAAGGTGCCGAAGAAGAACAGGCGATCCCGCAAGCCGTGAAGCGGAACATAGCCGCCGAGTTCGAAGTCACCTTCATAGTTGGCATTGTTTATGTGCCTGCCGACCAGGTTGGTAACGCCAAACTTCGGGTCATCGGCATTCGCATAGTCCGTCTGCATGGCACGGGCGTTGAAATAGCCGCCGATGGTGCCGAAGAACTTGGTCCCGCCGGACTTGGTGACCAACTGGATGATGCCGCCGCTGACGTGACCATACTGGGGTTCAAAACCGCCAGTCTTGATCTGCACTTCCTTCACAAAGGAGAGGTTGATACCCGTGCCGAGCGGGCCATACGCGCGGGACCACACGCCGATGCCACCGAAAGCCGGATCGTTAATGGAAACACCATCTGCCACGTACAAATTTTCGAGACCGGTGGAACCGGAAATGGAAGGATTCGCGTCACCTGTGCCGCCGCCGGAAACCACACCGGGGGCCAGGTAGAAAAGGCTGCTCACGCCTCGGCCAAGTGGGATCTTGGAATAGAAACTGTCTGAAAAATCGGAGTTCACCGAAGAGGCGCTAGTGTCCACGGTCACTGTGGCAGCGCTTACTTCTACCGTCTGAGTGACCTCGCCTGTCTCCAAAACCACTTCGATACTGGTGGTCTTATTGATCAAGACTTCGCTCGAGCCGATTTTAGCAAGCTTGAAACCAGCCTTCTGCACGCGAACCGTGTAGAAACCCGGAATCAGCGTTGAGAAAAGGAAGGTGCCCTGGTCGTTCGTAGTTTGCGTCAGGCTGCCGATCGGACCGGTAATAGTCACATCTGCCCCCGGAACCGAAGCCTTGGTCGCATCCAAGACCACGCCGCTCAAATTGCCGCGCGAGGAACCTTGGTCTTGCGCTAATGTCCCTAGGCTCATTCCGAGAGAAAGGAAAAGCACGAAGAACACATACAGATACTTCGTTTTATTGCTAAGAATGCTCATTGACACTCCCCCAATGAAGTTAAAGCAAATCAGAAACTTTGGATTGAACCAGAGACCACAAGAGCAACCGATATACTGGAGAAAGAAAGTGCACGGGTGGGGCCAAAGGCGGGGAGAATTTGTGAATAAATAAATACTTTATTATCTTATAGTTAAAAATGTGAGAAGGAGCTTGTGGACAATCTGCATACAATATTCTGTTGAAGATTCCTTGTTATACAAAAAATAGAATTACTGTGTCGCCGTAGCAGAAGGACTTGCCTAGTTCGCGGAATCAGTTGGGAGCTGAAAGCGCTTTGCCCTTCCGGATGGCTGAGGAGGCCAGTTCCGGCTTCCCCATTTGGTTGTAGAAATCACCCAAGGCCAGGTACATGGGGGCGCTTTCTGAATGGATGGCGACCCCTTTCTGGAGAAGTCTCAATCCCTCCTCCTCATTGCCGGTTCTACGCAGACTAGTGGCGATTCTAAGTAAGGTGTTGGCGTCCGCGCTGTCGGTCACTCCAGCATCCTTATACAGTGCGCAGACGGCGGCGTAGTCCTGGAGGGAGAAATAAGCCTCGACCAGTCGGGAGCGGGCAAAATCATCTCCGTGGTCCGCAGCCAGAGCCCGCCGAAGCCAACGGCGTCCCTCCGCTTCCTGTCCCTGAGCCAAATAGACGAGTCCGCGTTCGCGGTCGAATACGCCCTTCTCCATGTCCTCGCGGATTGTTGGGTCTTGAACGATCCAGGGCGCAGGAGGCAACGAGGAGGGATCGATAACTTTCAGGTTCAACTTGGCAAACAGGTGGTTGTCAGGCTGAGAGCCAGTGGCGGACAGAGTCAGGATGTAGCTGCCGATTTCCGGCTGGAGCGCCAGTTTTTTTCCGGTCACCAAAGAGCCACCGGCATCGAATTGGGCCAAGTCAACTTCGTCTTTGAAGGACTTGGCGCTCCCCGGAAGCGCAGGCTGGCCCAAGCCATACTCGACCAGGAGTTTTTTGCCCTGGTTAACTTGGGGATCACCAGGAGCGGTCCAGATCTGGTAGGCAACTTGCAGACTCTGGTCGGAAGCAAGCCAAAGATTGCTGGTGGACATGGGAGTGAATCTCACACCTGCAAGGGTGAAAGGGGTAACCTCGGCGGCGATCGGGTCAATTTGATCCGCGGCGGAAAAAGGCAAAATTCCGGGAATCTCGTAGCGAGAAGCTTCTGCTTTGGGAATCGTAACTTCGCGCTCGGTACGGTAGGAAGTGTTCTTCACCCAATCGGTATATTGGATGGACAGGCGATATTTTCCCGGCGGAAGAGGCAAGATATTCTCGTAGGAAAAGGCTTTGTCCTTAATTTCGCGATAACGATTTTTGTCGAAGGTGTCGTGCAGATCCTTCTGGGTGCTAAGAACAAGTTTGTTGCTGGCGGTGTCGAAAACCAGCACCTTCAATTGAATGGAATAGGAAAGACGCTCGTCCTTTTCTGGCGTAACACTGAAATCGCTGGGGTTTTTCAAGCGCACCGAATAATCGAGTCTGGTTACCCCGTGAGGATCGCGCACCGGCAAGAGAATGACGTCCAGGTTACGGCCTTCCAGGATCAAACTTGAACGGACCTGCTCGCGGTTCATTCTGCGACGGCGGATATCGTCCCGGGAACTGGGCTGGTCCGCCAGGCCCCTCAAAATGTCCAGCATGGTATCGGATTGCAGGCTGACACGGGGGTTCCTGATATCCACCGGTTCACCGACGATCAGACTCAGGGATTGCCGCGCCAGCTCCCCGCCGACAGAGTTCAAGATCATCTTAATGCCCGCCGATGGAGAGTTAGTCGCTTCCACACCGGTAGTGAGCTTGTCTGGGCCGTCGAAATAAGGGCTGTAGAAGCGATAATCTCCTGTATTGTCGCGATCAAAAAACATGACGTAAAACGCCGTGGGCAACGCGGGGCTGACGTTGGCATAAAACCAGACTTCGATGGGCCGAAGGTTGGCGCTGTTGCGGTAGAGCTGCTTCTGTTGTGGTGCTCCGAGAGTGATATAGGTGCGGCCGCGATCCGTCCGCCAGCCGTCTGAGCCAGAGCTCGGACCGAACCTCGAATTCGCAAAGGCAATCCGCTGGTAGAAATCCTCTTTGTAGGTATTTACCTCGGAGCCCGGATTTGGATTTCGAATGTCCCAGAAGTCCTTGATGAATTTGTCCCTGGCTTCGTCAGTTGCCAGCTTTCCAAACTCTTCGCGCTCGTCCTTGGTAATGATGTAGACCACATCCTGAGTAAGCCATTCGCGATAGACCTTGGGGAGTTTTTCTTTCTTCTGGGCGAAGCCGGCCATGGGCAAGGCGATCGCAAGGAGCAAGAGGAATGCCAATTTGCGACAAGTGCTCGGGCGCAAGATGAACATGGAACTGGGGTAATTTTGCTTCATTTTCATATGGATTACTTCTGATTTGACGTTGTTTAGCATCGTTGGGTTTCCTCAGGCTAAATGCCGGACGCGCTCGGCTAGGGAGCGGGCGCGTTGGCGGGCAATTTCGACGAAGCGGGAATCGGCGGCGATCTGGTCGAGAAGCGGGAGCAGGCGCTGGGGCTCCGGCAGAACGCCCTTGGTGAGATCGGTTTCGGTTTGCAGCAAGGCGTCATTGATGCCCAGGCGGTCGTAGCGGATGCGGCGCTGCAAGAGGTCGAAAAGCTCCTGCTGGCGGGCCAGGCCTTCGCAAATTTGCAGGAGCTGGGTGGCCGTGGCGTTCAAGGTGTAATTGAATTTTACTTCGCTGGTTTGTCCGCCGGAATCCCAACGAAAGGTTTTTTCGCCGAGGTTGGCGATTTTGCGATGGACGTCCAGATCCAGCCCGCGGAAATATTTTAGCTGGGAAACCAGTCCAAGAATTTTGGAGCGAAGAGCGGGGCTGAGTTCAAACGGGGAGGCTCCGGGCTCTTCGTCAAGTTGGCGGAGTTCATAGGTCGCGTGATCGGAGGTTTCGGAAATTTTTATTTCGATGAATTCCGGGACGCTGGATTGAAACACGCGGCGATAAGTGAAGACCCCGCCGGCAGGCGAAAGCTCCGCCGCAGGCGCGAAGGGAATGGCGGCCATCGCAGCAAGAACCAGTGCAATCGCACAAATAGAACGGAGCGTAAGCATCATTAGATGGATTGGATGCGCGGGTTGCGACCCGGCGTTACGCGGGAATTTGTTTGCTCTGAATTCTGGTGGCGTGGCGATTTGGGCGCTGCTTTCCGGTTCGCAATCGTGGCCCGTGAAACGCCGAAACGATTCTCAAGCCGCTCGCCCTGCAAGTGGCAGAATGCCACGGCCAGCGCGTCGGCAGCATCGGAAGGTTCGGGGATTTCGCTCATTCCCAGCGTGGCCTTAACCATTTGCTGCATCTGCTTTTTATCGGCGTGGCCGTATCCCGCCACGCAAGCCTTCACTTCGCGCGGAGAGTAACTGAAAACTTCCACTCCATACTGCTCGGCGGCAAGCAAGACCACGCCGCGAACTTCCGCGAGCCGCAGAGCGGTCTTGATGTTTAGTGCGGTGAATACGGATTCGATGGCCACGACATGCGGTGAAAAATCGCGCAGGAGTTCCGAAATCGTCGTGTGGATATCGAGGAGTGCAATACCCGCCGAAATTTTTTGGAGTTTCGCGGGAGTCTGGAAGGCACCGTAATTCACCACGCGGCAGGTGCGCCCGTCCGTCTCCAGAATTCCAAAGCCGGTTGGTCCGGCGGCGGCGGGGTCAACGCCAAGAATGCGGCGCCAGACTGTTTTCCCGTTAGTGCTGGAAGATTCGTTCATCGCGGCGCGAATTCGCCTCCGGAAGCGAGTGAGATTCCTGCGAAATATTTGGCAGTGAGTTCTGGCACTAGCAAGAGAAAAGGCGTTGGCCGCCCCGGGTAAAGAACAAACGTGTCTCGGCTAATTGGCGCCAACGGCAGCCTGAATTTCAGATTCGTCGATATCGAAATTGGCGTAAACGTGCTGCACGTCGTCGTGTTCTTCAAGTGCTTCGACGAGGCGGAGCATCTGGGTGGCCTGCGCGCCGGTCAGTTTGATGTAATTCTGCGGAACCATGCCGATTTCCGCGGAGGTTGGGGTTATACCGGCCTTCAGGAGCGCTTCTTTCACCGGTTCTAATGCTTCGGCAGGAGTGACCACATACCACGTGGAGCCATCATCCTTCAGATCTTCGGCGCCAGCTTCCAGCACCAGGTCCAGCAATTTGTCTTCGGAGGCTGCTTCCTTCGGAATGTTGATTTCGCCCTTGCGATGGAACATCCAGCCGACGGCTCCGGCTTCCGCCATGTTGCCGCCATTCTTGCTCATCAAGTGGCGAAACTCGCCGACGATACGGTTGCGGTTGGTGCTCACCACCTGGATCAGCAAACCAACGCCGCCTGGTCCGTACCCTTCGAAAATCGCCTCCTCGTACACTTCGCCTTCGAGCTGCCCGGTGCCGCGGAGAATGGCTCGTTCAATATTCTCGTTCGGCATATTCTCATTTTTTGCGGCGAGAATAGCGGTGCGGAGCCGTGGGTTCGAGTTTGGGTCGCCGCCGCCGATGCGCGCGGCAATGGTGATTTCCCGGATGATGCGGGTGAAGGCGCGGCCACGCTTGGCGTCTGTGGCGGCCTTCTTATGCTTGATTGTGGCCCATTTTGAATGCCCGGACATGACAAATCCTCTTTATCGGTCGTGACCGCGGGGCGGCCATCAGAATTTTGGGTAAATGGCATCCCATGGGCGCCAGAACTGCAGCCCAGAGCCGCAATAGAAGAAGCGGAACTCGTTCTGCTCGCCTGACGTGCTGGGTTACCCGTGCGGAGTCGTGTTTCGCAAAGTAAATAGGAAAAGCAAAGAGCTTTCCGATTCCCCGTGAAACAGAAGAATTCTAGCATATTTGGGCCAGGTTCAGAATGCACAGTTCGCGGCCGAGGCGGGGCGGCTGTAAGTTTAGTAGCCGCTGAGCCGCAGTCGGCAGGGTGTATACTTTTCCCGGAGAACCCCTCTTGAGGCACCGTGCAGAGGTGTGGCATGCCTGAGCCGCGCTATCGCGTGCTGACGGTCTGCGCTCGCCCGGTCCAATATATGTCGCCGTTGCTGCGACGCATGGCTCAGCACCCGCAATTGGAGCTTCGGGTGGCCTATTGTTCGCTGCGAGGGGCCGAGGCCGGGCATGACGCGGAGTTCGGGGCGACCGTCCAGTGGGATGTGCCG
>WNEZ01006354.1_pt1 | contig 11389 bp, 8 predicted proteins | sample 5400521 | NCBI WGS metagenome assembly WNEZ01 (sample SAMN13153339, study PRJNA577476) | soil metagenome | isolation source: 120 cm saprolite under Douglas fir tree site 2 hole 1 replicate 1 | place: USA:California | collected 2015-04-18
ACCGGCGTCGGCAGCGACACGCAAAAGCCCTTCGCCATCGTAGTCGTCGCCGGGCTCATTTCCCGCCTGGTCCTCGGCTTCTTCATCAACCCCGTCCTCTACGAAGTAGCCGCCCGCGAAGGCGACCGCCTCCAAGTCTAATCATTCATCATCCTCATTTGACCTATCGATCACGCGATTTTTGTGCCGCAGTTTCTTCCTCATTCCGGTGTAGCGGCCACCTTCAGGTGGCCATCTTGCGCTTGCTCCGTCTATCTCCCGCCGGTGTCGCAGGCAGGGTCCTCAGAGCGCTTCTTTATCCGAATCGTTCTCCGCGCCCTCCGTGCTCTTATCTCTATGCCCTCTGTATTACTAATCCGTAGTTTGTTTGCTTCGCGCGACGAATTTCATGCGGCCTTCGGCATTAGTTCTTGAACGGTTGAGCGGAGCGCGGCAAGTATGGCGGTGATGGCTTTCTGTCCGGTCTCCGTCAGTTGGTAGCGGTAAGTGCCGGCAATCTTGCGGATGAGTCCGTGTGCGCGGAGCAGCCGTAGTTTGCGGCTCACCCACGCCGAGCGGCGACGTATCTCTCGCTGATCCCGCGCCGCTGCTGCAAAGAAGAATCCCTGGTGATCCCGATTCCGAAAGCCGTTCAGGGTGAACTCCCCGCGGCGAATCACTCCCAACAGTGCGCGATCGTCTCCCAGCGGACGCAACGCCCGCACTCGCCGCCCTCCCCATTGTCTCGGCTGCCCGAGTCGTTCGATTCTCGCTTACCTGCAGCACATGCCGGCCAAAGACGGTCAGCCGCACGTTATTGCCCGACAGGTAGCCCATCATCCCTTCCGGATAGCTGATCGGCCGCAGCGTCCCTCGAAACACCAGTCGGTCGAAGCCACTCAATACTCCTGTAATCCTTTCCGCATGTCTTGCGATAAACTCGTTCATGGCGCTTCTGTCCCGCCCAAGATTTGGCGTTCTCACAGAACCACCACATCTTATCGAGAACAGAAGCGCCTTCTATCGTTTGGTTGCGGCTCCGCCGCGCTATGTTAAATTCTTTCTTAGATCCCACGCGGAGGAACAAAATGTCCGAACCAAGTTACGAAGAACTGAAAGCCCAACTCGAACAAGCACAAAAACAGCTCGGCGCAAAAAAGAGCGGCGCCCTCGATTTTCGTGTAGGCGAAAAAGGCGGCGTCAGCGTCTACGGCCTCGGACGCTTCCCTGTCACTCTTTATTATGAACAATGGACTCGCTTGCTCGGCGCCTCCGGCGAGCTAAAGGCCTTTTGCCGGAGGGGTTCGACGATCAGGACCGAATCCATGGTTGACGAATGAATTGCAAGAAGTTTGTGGAGCGCAACATCGGCACCCGCACCGTCACCCGATTCGCGCTTCGCGTGCGCCATCAGCTCTAAGGAAAATGCATCATCGCTCGCTTGTTCCAGCTCAGAAAGCGCTTCTGGGAACTTCTTCTGTTCCAGCAGCCACGCGCCACGCAGCGAGTGCAACTGCTCGCCGATAAACTCATTCTCAGTCGCTTCATATCTCTGCTGCATCACCCGTATACACACATCTGCCATCGCCGGATTTCCGGCATGGAGAGATCGCACTCCGCGCCAGCGGCGAATCACCGCCATGTGCTCATCGTGCGTGATCGTTGCCAGATCCGCATCGTCGCGAATCGCATCTTCCGCCGCGTCCAGATGTTTCAGCGCTGCAAGATCGTCCGTTTGATATTCGGCCATTGCTTCCTGAAAACCCGCCTGCAGGTCGGCGTACTTGCGCGCTTTCGCTTCCGCCGCCAGTGCCGCGTATTCCCGATCGGCGAATCCGTACAAATTGTCGCGAACATAACTCAATGCGATTGAGGAGCGGTATTCCAGGCTGCGCCGCGGATTCGCCGCCAGCTGCGCGGATTTGTGATAAGCCTCGCGCGCCGCATCCTGATTGCCCAGCATCGCGAACACATCTCCCAACTCGTGTTGCGACGGTCCAAACGACGGATCCTTTTTCAGCGCCGCTTCAAAGTGTGCGCGCGCTTCATTGTATCTGCCGGCCTTGAAAAGGATATCTCCGTACGAGTCTTCTGGATTCGCATCCGTCGGCATCGCCGCCACGTAGCGCTGCATCAATGTTTCCGCACGCGCCATATCGCCCATTGCCGCGTAGGCGTAACCCAGTCGGTTCAAAACCGGGGTGAACTCCGGATCGAGCAGCAAGACCTTTTCAAACAATGGAACCGCCCGTTGCTGATCTCGCTGATCCACAAACCACCGTCCCGCGAGATATAAAATAAATTTGTCATCGGATTCGCGTTTCGTTAAATCGTTCAGGTTGGAAATCGCCGCGATCTGGTCGTTTTGTTTTTGTGCAGCGATCCAGCGCACAAACAGCATTTCGCTCGGCGAACTTTTTCCCGCCAGCCTTTGCGCGTGTGCCAAGGCGTCCGCAGCTTCATGCGCATCCGTAGCAAAATATGCAAGCAAGCTCCAGCCCGCTGCGAAATTCGCATCTTCACCGACTGCCGTCCGCAAACTTTTCAAACATTCATCCAGCCGGTAGTTTCCGCTCAAAATAATCGCCTGGCCAAAAAGCTCTCGCGCATGCTCGGACTTCGTTGTCAGACGCATTTGTTCCATGCGTGAGTTAGACAGCGGTTTCGGAGCGGGCTGAGCCGCCGGCTGCTGCGCGAAATCCGGCGCAGCGCAAAACACCCATACTAACGCCGACAAAATAAGCCTTTCGCCCTTCATTCCGAACTCTCCTAACCACCGGTTACAACGTCATTTCGATGCTAGCAGCAACCGGATTTGCCGCTGCCTGTACCGATGTACAGTTGCCGCGCAACAGTCACGCGCAGGAGGTGAACAAGAGCATATATAATGTGCAATTGCGAACCGGGGAGGCGAGATTGCCATGAAATTGCGGCACTTTGGACGCACAGGGTGGCAGGTCAGCGAAATCGGCTACGGCATGTGGGGCATGGCGGGATGGACCGGTTCGCAGGATGCCGAGTCGCTGGCTTCGCTGCAGCGCGCCATCGATCTGGGCTGCAACTTTTTTGATACTGCGTGGGCCTATGGCGATGGCCACAGTGAAGAGTTGCTCGGCAAAGCGCTGCGCGCAAATCCTTCCAAAAAATTATATGTCGCGACTAAAATTCCGCCGCAAAATCGCCAGTGGCCATCGAGACGTGAGTTCACGCTCGATGTATCGTATCCGCCGGAATATGTTTTCGAGTACGTGGAAAAAAGTCTGCGCAACATTGCAACTGACACGCTGGATTTAATTCAGTATCACACCTGGGAAGACAGATGGCTCGCTGATGAACGCACGGTACGCACGATCGAAAAATTACGCGAGAGCGGAAAAGTCCGTGCCATCGGAATCAGCTTGAATCGCTGGGAACCGTGGAACGGAATCCGCGCGGTGAAATCCGGATTGGTGGATGCCGTGCAAGTGATCTACAACATTTTCGACCAGAATCCCGAAGACGAACTCTTTCCGGCGTGCCGCGAAAAAGATGTCGCGGTAATTGCGCGCGTTCCGTTTGATGAAGGTTCGCTGACTGGAACGCTGACTCTCGAAAGCAAATGGCCGAAAGAAGATTGGCGCAGCACATATTTCGTGCCAGAAAATCTGCGCAGCAGCGTGGAACACGCCGACGCGTTGAAATATCTAATTCCGGCTGGTTCTTCCATGCCGGAAATGGCGCTGCGATTCATTCTAAATAATTCTGATGTGAGCACGATTATTCCTGGCATGCGAAAAATCCGCAACGTCGAAGCAAATATCGCCGCCAGCGATAAAGGCCCCGTGCCCGGCGCGCTGCATTCAGAATTGCAAAAACATCGCTGGGATCGCTCACCGACCCAATGGAGCCAGTGAGAACGGCCGCCAGTTAAGGAACAGTTGTCGATTTTTCTTGCCGCTGCGGTGAAAGAATTCGTGATGAGTTTTTATCAGGAGCACATTGTTCCGCACCTGGTGAAACTGGCGATGCGCAATCGCGAGCTTGAGCCTTATCGCGAACGTGTGCTGGCGGGAGCAGAAGGCCGCGTACTGGAGATTGGAATTGGCGCGGGCCCGAACCTGGAATTCTATCCGGCCAGCGTGAAAGAAATTCTGGCGTTGGAACCCTCGGCAAAATTGATTGCGATGGCGCAGCGCGCCGCCGGAAAATCTTCCGTTGCCGTGAAATTCCTGGAAGCTTCGGCCGAAGCGATTCCGCTGGTGCGCGGCAGCGTGGACACCGTAGTGATGACCTGGACATTGTGTTCCATTCCCGAGGCGCCGCAAGCGTTGCAGGAAATGCGGCGCGTCTTGAAGCCGGGCGGACGCCTGCTGTTTGTGGAGCATGGGCGATCGCCGGACGCCGGCGTCAGAAAGTGGCAGGATCGTTTGACGCCGATATGGAAGCGCTTCGCCGGAGGGTGCCACTTGAACCGGCCGATTTCTGGGTTGCTGGAGCAGGCGGGTTTTCACGTCACGCACCTGACCGCCGGCTACATGAAGCGCGGGCCAAAGCCGATGACGTTTCTGTATGAGGGCAGCGCGTCCCGCGACTAAGCGGTTTGTTTGAGGGCGCGTTCGACGAGGGTGAGGCAGCGCTCGGCTTGTTCGCGCAAGAGTTCTTCCTGTTCGCCGCGTTCGCGTAGGCCGCTGTGCAGCTCGTCGGCAATGGCGAGAGCGGCGAGGACCGCTGCTTTCTGGGTGTCCACGGTGCTGGTAGCGTCCGAGATGGTGCGCATTTTTTCATCCACATAGGCGGCAAGTTTCTGCACGTAGGCGGCATCGAGTTCGCCCGCGATGGAATAAGTCTGCCCGTAAATCTGGACTCTGGTGGGTGGCATGTGCGTTTGGCGGCGAGGCCAAAAGGAAAGGTAGCACAGAAAAGTGGGGAGTGAGCAGTGGGCGGTGGCAACCGACACGGCCAGGAACCCGGCAGGCGGCCGCTACAACGGCCAAACCACAGCGTTCTTGGGGCTACGGCAGGTAGGCGGCGGTGGAGGTTGGGGTGAAGTCGAAGCGGATTACGGTGGAGGACGGAAGAGTGAAGGCCGAGGCTCCGGAAGAAGCGGAGGAGCGAGACGGGGAAGATGGCGCGCCGAACTGCCATTGTTGGGCGGCTTTTAGGGCCAGGTCGGCGAAGAATTGGCTGGGAGCGGGAGCGGCTAATTCGGCGGAGGAGACGGTGCCGTCAGGATTGAGTTGCACGCGGACGTTGATGCGCACGGTGCCATGGATGGTGGAGCGGGATTTTTCGGAAACTTGCGGTAGGACTTTGCGGATGATGGACGGGGACGCGGGATTTACGTTTGCTGGCGCGTGCGTTACCAGCGCGGCCGAAGGTGGAGGGGCAGCGGGCGCCGATGGAGTCGTGTTGCGCGAGGAAACCGACGGACTCGGCGATTCAGATTTTGGCGACGGACTGTTTCTGTTGATGTGCGAATTCGTGGTGGCGGAATTCAGTTCAGGGGAATTTTTGGGCGAGGCTGGCGCGGAGTTTGTTTTTGAATTCGCGGCGTTTGCGGAATTAGAAGATGGTGGTGGACTTGTTTTGGCGGCGGCAGAGGGTTTTTCTGCCGGCGTAGAGGAAGCGCTGGAGTTGGCGGAATTGGGCACGGCGGATTTGGACGAACGGAGGATCAGGCGCGGCACGAAGATGATGGCCAGGATGACGGCGGCGGCTGCGCTGACCAGAAAAAGTTTATTCGAACGCGGCTGCGGATTGGGAGAGATAACGCGGCGCGCGCTGCCGATGGTGGCGTTGACTTGTGGAAGTGAAGTGACGGGAATCGGCGCGCGCGAGGCTTGCGGCGCAACGCTCCGGGAGGCGTTGGGCGAAACTGGGGAAAGCGGCACCGCAAGAGGATCGATTTCTGGAAGCGGTTGGCGCTGAGCGGCCCGAGAATGCGTCGACGGGGACGCGGCGGAAGGCGAGTCGACCGCGGCGATCAGGGACTCGGGCGAGTTAGGCGCCTCGGGTGGACGAATATATGGGGAGTCTGCAGGGAGGTGATTTTCATAAGAAGCGGCGACTTCGTTCAAGGTGGGCTTGCGCTTTGCGACATAGGATGGGTCAAGAATGGAGCGTACCTGGTCGAGGGTAATGCGTAGCGTGGCGTCTTCGACGAGAGCCGAGCGAACGATTTCTGCGTAGGGCGCGGGGAGTTCGGGAAGAACGAAGCGCCCGGATGGACGCTGCTGCGGCAAAATTTTGCTTAGCGTTTCGCAGATGGAGATGCCGAGAGACCACATGTCGGAGGCGGGGAAAAGTACGGATTCGGGCGCGGCAAACGGAGCGGCGAGCGGCCAGGTGGAAGCGGATTCTCCAGCGGGCACGATGCGGTCGGCGGATAGCTTGACGTTATCGCCGGTGGCGTGAATGTTGGAAGGCTTGATGCCGGCATGCACGAAACCACTTTGGTGTAGAAAATCGAGCGTGGGAAGAACCGCGGCGAGCATACCGCTGGTTTCGTCTGGTGTGAGGGCGCGGCGGGGAAGAAGCTGGCCGAGATCTTCGTCGGCGCGATCGGTGACGATGTACAGGCACTGGGAACCATCTATGGCGCAGCGGCCGAAATGGTGGATGCGAAGAAGTCCGGGATGAGAAAGAGCAGCGGCGGCGCGCCAGTGTTCGAGTTGCAGGTCGGAGGTGGCGGGATCTTCCGGAATTAATTTTATGGCGACGTCGGGAGCGGGATCTCCGGGCTGCACGGGTTCCGAGGTGAGGAAGACCGCGGAATTCTGCGAGACGCCAAGAAGCTTCCGGAGCGGGAAACGGCCGTCCGCGAGCTGGCCCAAAAGATGTTGCGTCGTTGCTGACATCGTGCACCGCCGGTCCGCGCGCGGGGTTGCGTGCGGCAGAATGTAATGATAGCGAAACAGAATTCGGGCTAAACGCGCAAGAGAAAATGTTGCGCGCGATCAGGCCGGGGAGGCTTCTTGGAATTGTGATGGCAAGATGCGGGAAAGGAAAGAGGGTTGTGCGAAAGAGATAGCTGGTCCGCGGTGCAGTGCGGATATGGATGAAAAACAGGCGCGTGAAACTGCTACAGAAAAAGGGCGCCGGAAAAAGCCGCCGCTACGCTATGTGAATGCGGCGACGGAATACCCTTCGCTTAGGAGCCCATTAGGAAGAGGGGCTTGTTAGCGAAGCTGGTGTATTGCGGGCGAAGACGCTCGGTGTTGTATTGCTCTTTTACGTTGACGAATTTTTTTGTGGCGGTGATGGTGCCTATGGGCACATTGTCGTAGCGCCCTTCTTTAAGGACCACGAGGCGGCCGAAAGTTTTGTTGAGAATGAGGTCGAGCGCGAGATTGCCGTAGGCCATGGGCACGATGGAATCGAGAGCGTCGGGATCGCCGGAGCGGACGAGGTAGCCGAGTTTCTGGCTAATGACTTCGATTTTCTTGCCCTTGTTGAATTTGGCCGAGCGATTTTTTACTTCTTCGGCGACGATTTCGCCGATGCCGCCCAGTTTTTTGTGGCCGTAGGCGTCCGCGGATTCACTCTCGAAGATCATTTCCCCGCCTTCGAACATGGCCCCTTCGGAAACCAGTACGGTGGCGTAGTGGCTGGGATTTTTGTGGCGGTCGGAGACTAGGCGCTCGGTAAGATTGTCGATGTCGAATTTGTGTTCGGGAATAACGCAGCGATGCGCGGCGCCAGCCATGGTCGGTAGCATGGCGGTGAAACCGGCGTAGCGGCCGAAAACTTCGATGACCAGAAAGCGTTCGTGCGAGCCCGCCGAGGTGCGCAGATCGTTGGTCAGCTGAATGGTGCGCGTGACGCAAGTGCTGAAGCCGATGCAGTAATCGGTGCCGGGGACGTCGTTGTCCATCGTTTTGGGAATAGCGACTACCTTGAAGCCTTCCTGATGCAGGCGGACGCCGTAGCTGAGCGTGTCGTCGCCGCCGATGGGCACCATGTAGTCAATGCCCAGCCATTCGAGGTTTTTCAGGACTTCGGGAGTGAGATCGTTTTTCTCGGCGGAGTATTGAGATTTTAGATGTTCGGGGACGTTGCTCTTGCTGGTGCGGCCAGGGTTGGTACGCGAGGAATGCAGGAAAGTACCGCCGGTGCGACCGGCGCGATTGACGATGTCTTCGGTGAGCAGCTGGAAATTTTCCGAGTTGTCGTAGGATTTGTCGCGCACCATTTCAATCAGACCGCCCCATCCGTGGCGGAAGCCGATGACTTGATAGCCCTCGCGGAGCGCGCGGAACGTGACGCCGCGAATCGCGGGATTGAGGCCGGGGACGTCGCCGCCTCCGGTGAGAATGCCGATGATGCCCTTCTTGGTGTTGACGTTAGCCATGTTGAGCCCTCAGGGTGAATTCGAACTGATAATTTTACACGGAGTTAGCAGGAAACCGGAGAGCAAACGCACTATTCAGCAAGGATCGGAGGGTTTATGCAATTCACGGCAAAGGTACTGAAGGTTCTGGTGTGCGTGGCGTTGGGATTGGCGTTGTTTGTGGCCCGGTACTTGCGTGGAACGACCGGGGACATATGACGGTGGCGTTTATCGCGTACAAGCAATTGACGCCCACAACGCGCGATCGCGTCAATGCGCTGCTGAAGCTAAATCCGAAATATAGTGATCGGTCGGCGACCGTGACAAGCAAGCGCCTGGCTCGTCGGCGGATGACAAGAAGTACGGTGCTGGCTTCGACCAGTGCCGATCCGCTGAAGTCCTACGATCTGACCTGGCTAACTGCACTTGGTGGGAGACGTTCATCAGCCGCTGCATGCTTCGACGCGCGTGAGCAGCACCGACCCGAACCGAGATTCCGGCGGCAATCTAGTCAAACTCAGTTGCACGAGTTGCGAATTGCATGCGTTTTGGGATGATCTGCTCGGCACCAACAACGACTTGAAGACGGTGGTGAAGGCCGCGAGAAAATTGCAGGCGGCGGGGCCGCCTTTGGCAGCGAAGTCCGATGAAAAAGACTGGATTGCGGAAAGTTTTATGGAATCACAGCAGACTGTATATGCCTCGCCAATTGCCGCGGGAAATGGGCCGTTTACATTGACCGCCTCGTACAAAAAAAAGAATGCGGGAAAATTGGCGAAGGTGCGAGTAGAGTTGGCGGAAGCTCGATTGGCGAATTTGCTAAATACGGAGTTGAAGTAGCTCACGTCGTTACGAGTCTTGCCGATTGCGGAGCAAGAGAAAGAAGGCACGGCATGCCGTGCCCTATGGGAAAAACGCCACGCGATGACTAGAGTGGCCGGCGGATGCCTAGTTTGCGGATGCGGGCCTGCAGAGTAGTGCGTTTCATGCCTAGCATTGCAGCGGCGCCGCTTGGTCCGGCGATGCGCCATTGGGTTTGCCGCAGAGCGCGCAGGATATGCTGACGTTCGGCTTCTTCCAGTGTGGCCACCGGCGCCGCTGCGGAAATGGCGAGCGGAGATTCCTCGACGGGCGCGGCCAACGCGTTGCGCAATTCAGAGAGCGGCACGCGCAGCTCCTTGCCGGGAGAAAGAATGACCGCGCGTTCGAGAAGGTTTTCCAGTTCGCGAATATTTCCCGGCCAGGAATAGCCGACCAGCGCGTCCATGGCTTCGGACGGAACATACTGAACGATTTTGTTGAGACTGCGACTGAATTTCTGCACGAAGTAGCGGACCAGCAGTGGGATGTCTTCGCGGCGATCTCGCAGCGGCGGAATTTGAATCGGAAAAACGTTCAGGCGATAGAAAAGATCGCTGCGGAATTTGCGCTCGGCGACCAGGCGGCTTAAATCCGCATTGGTAGCGGCGACTACGCGAGCATCTACACGCACCGTGCGGGTGGCGCCGAGGCGTTCGAATTCATGCTCCTGCAAGACGCGCAACAATTTAGGCTGTAATTCCAAAGGAATATCGCCCACTTCATCAAGAAAAATAGTGCCCTTATCGGCGAGTTCGAAGCGGCCAACTTTCTGCGCAATGGCCCCGGTGAATGCGCCGCGTTCGTGGCCAAAGAGTTCGCTCTCCAGCAACCCACTGGGAATGGCCGCGCAATTAATTTTGACGAAAGTACGCTCGCGGCGCGGACTTAAGTTGTGGATGGCGCGCGCGATCAGCTCTTTGCCGGTCCCGGTTTCGCCGAGAATCAAAACAGTGGTGTCGCCGGGAGCAGCCAGCTCCACCTGAGCGAGGGCGCGCTTGATGGCGGGGCTTTCACCCACAATTTCCTCGAAATTAAATTCGCTGCGAATTTCTTCTTCGAGATAAAGTTTTTCCACCGCCAGTTTATTCTTGAGAGAATCGATTTCCTTGAAGGCCAGCGCGTTTTCAACGGCGATGGCAATCTGCGCAGCGACTCGATCGAGCAGTTCAGCATCGCCGTCGGTAAAGGCGTCGAGACGGCGGCTGGCGAGATTCAGCGTGCCGTAGGCGCGGCCTTTGCTGATCAGCGGAACGCAGCACACCGACGTGAGTCCTTTTTCGCGCAAGACGCGCACCAGTTCAGCGGGGAACTGATCCAGTTCCGCGCCATGAAAAATAGTGGGCTTTGCGGCACGCATGCAACGGCCGGCAGGCGACTGCTCGAGTGAAACGGTGACTTCTTTTCCGGCAAACAGAGAGTCCGAGCCGTCGAAATCCAGAGCGTGAATGCGCAGCCGGTTGGTTGACTGGTCGAGAAGCGCCAGGCTGGTGTAATCGTGATGAATGACGCGAGTAAGAGCTGAAACGATGCCGCGAAAAAGATCGCTCAGTTCGCGGCTGGTGACTAGGACATTGTTGATGTCCAACAAGACCTGCAGACGATCGCGCTGCTCGGCAAGTTGGTGCTGATAGGCTTGGGCGGATTCGAAGTTGAGAGCGTTGTCCACAGCGACAGCGACTTGCGCGGCCACGCGTTCCATGAACTGAACGTCGGAATCGGAGATGGCTTTTGGCAGCAAGCGGCCAAAGCCGATGGCGCCCAGGCGGCGTTGCGCGGTGGTCAGAGGCAAAGTCGCGAAGGAGCGAACGCCGGATTCGCGCATGCGAACCAGAAAATCGGGGAAGCGCGTCTCGGTAAGAATATCGTCGGAGACAAAAGGCTGCTGGGATTGCCAAACCCAGCCAGACGGATTGCCCTCGACGGATGTTTCCGATCCGACCGGCTTGCTATAACCTGCGTGGGTTTCGAGAACGTGCAGGCGCATGACATTTTTTTCGGGATCATGCAGCACTAGCGCCAGAAAATCGGATTCGACCACGGAATGAAGGCGCTCGGCCAATTCGTGGAAAAGCGTCTTTAGATCGCGATGCTGCGCAATGATTTTGCTGACGTCCAGCAGCGCTTCCAGTTGACGCCGGGAATGGTCGAGCACCGGGGACGGAGCGGCCTCCGGAAGAGAAATCGTGGGGTCCGCCATGAAACGAGAATAGCATTGCGCGCAGAGTCGCTCAACTGAACTTG
>WNEZ01013163.1_pt1 | contig 11388 bp, 11 predicted proteins | sample 5400521 | NCBI WGS metagenome assembly WNEZ01 (sample SAMN13153339, study PRJNA577476) | soil metagenome | isolation source: 120 cm saprolite under Douglas fir tree site 2 hole 1 replicate 1 | place: USA:California | collected 2015-04-18
GCCAGCCAAGAGGAACGACCATGCGTGTTTATTACGATCGCGACGCCGACCTGAACCTCATCAAGGGCAAGAAGGTCTGCATCGTCGGCTATGGCAGCCAGGGCCATGCCCACGCGCTGAACCTGAAGGATTCCGGCGTCAAGGACGTCGCCATCGCGCTGCGCAAGGGCTCCGCGTCCGCCAAGAAGGCCGAGACCGCGGGCTTCAAGGTGATGGAAGTCGCCGAGGCCGCGAAATGGGCCGACGTGATGATGATGCTGACGCCCGACGAATTGCAGGGCGACATCTACCGCGATCATCTGCATGCCAACATGAAGAACGGCGCGGCGCTGTTGTTCGCCCACGGCCTCAACGTGCATTTCAACCTGCTCGAGCCGCGCGCCGATCTCGACGTGCTGATGATCGCCCCAAAAGGTCCCGGCCACACCGTGCGCTCGGAATACCAGCGCGGCGGCGGCGTGCCCTGCCTGATCGCGATCCACAAGGACCCCTCTGGGAATGCGCATGATCTCGGCCTCAGCTATGCCTCCGCGATCGGCGGCGGCCGCGCCGGCATCATCGAGACCTCGTTCAAGGAAGAGTGCGAGACCGATCTGTTCGGCGAGCAGGTGGTGCTATGCGGCGGCCTGGTCGAACTGATCAAGGGCGGCTTCGAGACCCTGGTGGAAGCCGGCTACGCGCCGGAAATGGCCTACTTCGAATGCCTGCACGAGGTGAAGCTGATCGTCGACCTGATCTATGAAGGCGGCATCGCCAACATGAATTACTCGATCTCCAACACCGCCGAATACGGCGAATACGTCACCGGCCCGCGCATCGTCACCGCGGAGACCAAGTCGGAGATGAAGCGTGTGCTTGCCGACATCCAGTCCGGCAAATTCGCGCGCGACTGGATGCTGGAAAACAAGGTCAACCAGACCTCGTTCAAGGCGACCCGCGCCAAGCTCGCCGCCCACCCGATCGAGGAAGTCGGCGTCAAGCTCCGCGACATGATGCCGTGGATCAAGAAGGGCGCCCTGGTCGACAAGACGAAGAACTAGGATGCCGTTCCCCGGACGCTGCGCAGCGCCATCAGCGTGTTCACGATTGGAGCAAGGACGACGGATGCGTTCCCCGGATGCTGCGCAGCGCCATCAGCGCGTTTACGCGCGTCTTCGACACGCTATGACTTGCGGCGTGGTGCGCTGCAATCCGGGGTCCATCTTGCTTGACGACCAATGGGTCCCGGCTCTGCGGAGCAGCGCAAAAAGCGCTGCACCGCGTCCGGGACACGAGACCCATCCATCCCTCTCGCCGCAATGCCGGGCGAGGGAGCGCGCTGCCCGTGGAGCGGGCGCGCCGGATCGCGGCTGCGAAACCCTACTTCTCGAGTTTGTTGTGAACCTGCCAGAAGCGCAGGGTGCGCTGGGCGGTTTCCTCGGACAGCTTGCCGTAATCCCTCCAGGCGACCTTGAGGGTTTGTTCATCGATTTTCTGCCTGGACGGCCGGTGTTGCAGGACCGCTTCGACCGCCAGCCAGCTCCATCCCGCCGATTTGCAGGGAATCAGGACGAGGTCGGATCGGGGTCCCTCCAACAGTCGCGCCATCATATCGGTCGGCACATTGTTGAGGAGGGCGAGCGACGCGGCTACTTCGTCGAACTTTTTTGTTTCGGCAAACTTGATCACGGCCGCGTCGTTCAGCTCGTTCAAGCCTTTCATCAGCTTCACGAGTTGTTCGGCGCGGGCGAAATTCCGCGCCGGCTTATCGCCTCGCGCCGCGTCGGAGATTGCTTTGAGAACCCGCTTGATCTCTTCCTGGAGCTCGGCAGGTGCGACGGCCATCAGTCGGGCGCGAACCGCCTCGGTCGCGCGTCGCAACAGATCACTCAGGAATCTCAGAGGAAGATCGATCCGAAGCCCGAGAATCTCGACGAGTTCAGCATCTGCCTCCGCATGCGCGACGATGCCGGAATAGCCGGCATCGGAAAAGCGCGCGCTGGCGTTGTTGGCAAGCTTTCGGATGACCTTGCGTTCGCCGCGGTCGACGATGACGTCGGTGACGGCTTCCGGGAGGTCGGTTCGGCCCGAAATCGCAAGCAGATGATCCTGGCCCCTTGTGCTGGCAATCTCCACGAGGTCGCTTGTCCTCAGGCGGCTGGAGTTGGCCAGCACGGCGCCGGCCACGGCGATGTCGCTGTCCCGGGCAAGGTGCTGAATGACTTCGAACGGTGCGTAGTCGAGCGGCGCCAGCCGCTGGCTGAGTTCGGCTTTCGCCCGGCTTTCGACGCGGGCGATAAGAATGCAGAGCACGTCGTCAAAGACCTTGACCTGATCGTCGCTCAGGCGGTCGCCGTCATGCAGGAATAGATCGGTCACCTGTCGAAGGGTACCGACCCGCTTCTCCGACGAGCCATTCCTTACGGCGTCTTCGAGTTCGGCAATGATTGAATTTTCTGCCTGTTGCACCACTATCCCCTCGGCGGCCTGCCGGACATTGCGCGAGTTCAAATCACGACAATGACCAGCGCCGCCTACGCGCGCGTTAAATTAGACCCCCGTAGAAATACCGGGTGGCTGCGCCCTGCTCGGGGCGGCTCCGCGGCACATCGTCACCGGTGCTTCGAATCTCGGGAGGCGCGCCGCTTCGGAACAAAATTGGGCACGCCAAAACCCGCCGTTTTGCGCTTGAAGCGGCGACGAGGGTGCGCAGCAGTTCGCTTTTCGACCCCATGATGCGAAGTTCTTGCGCGTCGACTTCGACGCGTTGGGCGAGCGCGCGAAGATAATCGCGGCGATAGCCGCCGCTATCGGTGCGAGCCGCTCGCCGAACACTTCACACTGATCCGAAAACGCGCATTGCATCGGTAGCCCGCCGACGCACTGCTAGACGCCCGTTGCAAACAGTGCGCTCGACCAGCGGTGCGGATGAGAATCCGACGCATTGCCTGCGCTGTCCACCGCATCATTTACGGGACAGACTATCTCGGAGCCGACTTCCTCGCGTGCGCATCGATCGAGATGCTGAGGCCATAGTCGGTAGATTGGCCGCAGTCAGTCGTGCCACCGAGATTAAAATGATTGCCTACGGCGCGCTTGCAGCACTCAATGAGGAACGTGTCTTTGGAGTCGTTCTAATCCAAACAGCTAGATGGATTCTAACTGGGTCATCTTGTCTCAAACCTAACTCCCATGATTTACGTATCGACGCTTGATCCTTGCAGGAGCCGATAGCTTACCGAGGGTTCAGCAGAATACGCGAAACGAGCTCTGCGGCTGCGGCTGCGGGGCAGGCAGAATAGTTGCAGAACGCGCTCAAATGAATGCAAGAGTCAACAAATCAGCTGACGATGGCAAAGCAGTCGCTGCGGGGCCCATCGGACGGTCGCCGCGAATGGTCAGCAGTCGAGACCTCTTACGAGGCGAAAGGTTGCTGATCATCAAGCACGAAGAGGATATCTATCGGCTGCAACTGACAGCCGCAGGCAAGCTCATTCTGACAAAATAGCGGGAAGAATCGTCGAGCAAGAACGGGGAGTTCACGCTCGGCGTGCAAGCAATTCAAGTTTTTAGCCAGCCACCTCTGCGAAAGCGGAGGAAGCCAGCCACTGTACAAGTCTCGGCATGGGCTCAAAGGGGGTGGCAATGGTTGGAAGAATTTGTCTGCGTGCGTCTCGGTTATCGGCTTTGCGACCGAGAAAGAAACGAGGTGGCGGCGATGCCTCCCAGACGGCGAAACGGATTCACGCCCGCGCAAGCCGAACGGGTTGCGCCGTCGCACTCGCGGCGATGCTCTTGATGGTCGGTTCTGCCGCCTTCGCCGAAGAATCGATGTTTGCCTTCGTCTACACCACCGACCTGCTGCCGCAGGGCGGCAAGGAAGTCGAGCAATGGATCACCTGGCGGCATCAGAAGAACGGCGGGACCTACGATCAGCTCGAAGGGCGAACGGAGTTCGAGTATGGCCTCGCCAGCAACCTGCAAGCCGCAGTGTACCTCAATTATGCCTGGACGCAGGCCTATCACAATGGTCCCTTCGGCGCGACGACCCCGCCCGAGCAGTTCGCTGACTACGTGGCCGGTCCGGACGATTTCTTTAACGCAAAGCGCTTCACTGGCGTTTCGGGCGAACTGATCTACCGGATTCTCAGTCCCTATACCGACGGCATCGGTCTGGCTCTCTACACCGAGCCCACGATTGGCAAGAATTTCTTCGAGCTGGAAAACAAGGTCATCCTGCAAAAGAATTACCTGGACGATTTGTTGACCATTGCCGTCAACTTCACTTACGCACGGGAATTCCGGAACGTGCCGAGCAATGACAATCCTCCTGTATTCAACTGGCAGGAGGAAACGGACATCAATTTCGGCCTCGCGGTGTCTTATCGCTTCATCGAGAACTGGTCGGCAGGGTTCGAATTCCTGAACGAACGTGAGTTCAACAGCTTCGATTTCAGCCATCTGTCGAACAGCGGTTACTATCTCGGACCCACCATTCATTTTGGTGGCGAGCATTTCTTCCTCACCGCCACGGCGCTGTGGCAGATGCCATGGGCGACTGTGCACACCGATACGGTACCGGGTTCTCTCGTGAACCACCTGGTGCTGGACAACGATTTTGAACGCTTCCGCTTCAGGCTCAAGGCCGGTTACACGTTCTGAGGTGGTGCACGATGAAAGCAAGTCATTGGGTTTGGCTCCCGGTCGCCGTGATCTCCACTTCGGCCTATGCAACGACGTATTTCACCGTTGAGCAAGCACAGCGTGCGATTTTTCCGGGCGCGTCTTTCACCAGCATGGGGCAGCCGAACACGTGGCGGACATCCAATGGCGGCTATTTCGTCGTTGAGCGGGTGGTCGGCAAGCACGAATACATCACGGTTGCGATCGGCATCAATCCGAACGGAACGGTCAAGCAGATCGAGATCATGGACTACAGGGAGTCCTATGGCTACGAGGTGCGCGACGCCTCATGGCGAGCGCAGTTCGTCGGCAAGAGCGCGAGCTCGCCGCTGCAGCTCGGCGCCGACATCAAGAACATCAGCGGCGCGACGCTATCGTCAAAGCACATCACCGATGGCGTTAAGCGAGTCCTGCAAAATCTGAGGGCGAAGGGATGAGGCGCTCGCGTCCGCTGCTTGGAACTTTCGTCGAGGTCGAAGCCAGCGGCCTTGCGGAGCCGGCCTTGGAGCGTTCGGTCACTCGCGCGTTCGACGCGATCGAGCGGGTGCATCGGCTGATGAGCTTTCACGATCCTGAAAGCGATATATCGCGCCTCAACCGTCACGCTGCATTTTCACCCGTAACCGTCGATCCCTGGACGGCAAAAGTCCTGCACAAAGCCCGGGTCCTGTTTGAAGCGACCGACGGCCTGTTTGATTGCGCGGTCGGCTATGAGGCGATGCAGCGCGGCTTGCTGCCTTCGCAGGACCTCCACCATGTCGGGCGTGGAACGTTCTCGGCGGTTGAATTTTTGGCCGACAACCGGGTCAGGTTTTCAGCCCAGATCGCGCTCGATCTTGGCGGCATCGCCAAAGGCTTTGCGGTTGACCGCGCCATCGCGGTGTTGCGCGCGCAGGGCGTGGGCGAGGCGTTGGTCAACGCGGGCGGGGACATGCGGGTGATGGGCGGAACGGCCCAGCCCGTCTACATCCGCTGTCCCGGTGCAAATGGTCACGTCGTCCAGGGCGGCCTCTTGCACAACGCCGCGATCGCAACCTCTTCCGCCACAGCAACCCAGCGCAAGGGGAATGTGCAAAGGCTGGGGCCGCCGGCGTCGGCCACCTCCTCAGCGGAGGAGTCGGCCTACTCGGTGGTTGCTCCGACATGCCTGCTGGCCGACGCCTTGACGAAAGTTCTGGTACAGGTCGGGAATTCCGGCACCAGCTACTTTGCCCAGTTCGGCGCCACAGCATTTGTCACTTCCGGAGATGTAATCGAAGGCAGGGCGGCCTGAACGATGCGTCTAGGATTTTGGCAGAAGGTGGCAGTTTTTTTCACGGTCGCCGCGGTGGGCGTATCGGGTCTGCTTTGGTTCGTTTTGCACGATGTCGTGGCTGAAGAGTGGAGCGAATCCGCGCACCTTCTGCTGACGGTGCATGGCGTTTCGGCTTACGCGTTGCTGGTGGCCGTCGGCTCGCTGCTGCCGCTTCACGTCCGATCGGGATGGCTGCGTAAGCGCAACGTTATAACTGGCGTCATGATCACGGCGGTCATGGTCGCTCTGAGCGCAACTGCACTTATGCTGTACTATGGTGGGGAAGAAACACAAGCGGTGGCCAAATGGCTGCACTTGGCATTCGGTTTAGGTTCATTCGTCTTGTTTCCAGCTCATGCGCTTCTGAAGGTAAGAACGCGCCGGCGGGCGGGCATGGTTGTTACTTAAGAACATTAGTTGTTGCTCGCGCGAAATATCAAATAAGGTTTCGAGGCCATATCGCCGTGCGATGAGCTGGGGAGGCCGCAAGCACGACCCCTTCTGCGAAATATCAGTCTTGTGCCAATCGATGGAGGCGGAAGGGGCCAATCCAGCACCCGGCCGTCAACTTCCGGTCGACCCCCGAGAGCGGACATACCACCGAACCCTAGGATGGGTTCGGTGCCCTGTTCATTGACGACAGGTCGTTGCGCGAAAGCATCAGGGCAAGTGCGAAAATCTGCATGGCCGCGATGAATGGTTGAAACGAGAATCTTTAAAGCGCTTCAAATTTAGCCACGTATGGCCACGAGGCGAGCAAGCGCGTCGCCGCTGGTGCGCGCATCGAACTTGCTTTGGCCTCCGGTCTGCTTAACTCTGCGAGCAGAAGAGGCGCGGGGAACGATCTGCGAGCCGAGGGGGAATCTGAAATGCAATCTGTCGTCATTACCGGGGCGTCGACCGGCATCGGCTGGGCGACCGCAAAACTGCTGCTCGATCGCGGATTCCGTGTATTCGGCAGCGTGCGCAAGCAGGCTGACGCCGACCGCCTCAAGAGCGAATTCGGCGCGAATTTCACCCCGCTTTTGTTCGATGTCACCGACGAGGCCGCGGTGCTGGCCGCCGCGCGCGAGGTCCGTGCGGCGCTGGGCGGCGAGACGCTGTTTGGCCTCGTCAACAATGCCGGCATTGCCGTTGCGGGACCGGTGCTCGAACTCGCCGCCGACGAATTCCGCCGCCAGATGGACGTCAACGTGATCGGACCGATCATCGCTACCCAGGCGTTCGGCCCGCTGCTCGGGGCCGATTCCTCGCTGAAAGGAAAGCCGGGGCGGATCGTGATGATCAGTTCGGTGGCTGGAAAAAACGGCAACCCGCTGGCTTCGGCCTATTCGGCCTCCAAGCACGCGATCGAGGGGCTGTCGGAAAGCCTGCGCCGGGAAATGATGCTGTTCGGCATCGATGTCATCATCGTAGCACCTGGCGCGGTGAAGACCCCGATCTGGAGCAAGGCCGATGACGTCGACGTTTCAAAAGGTCCGTCAATTCACAAAGCACCTTAGCGAAATCGGTTTGCCGCCGGAGAAGATCGCGGAAGTGATCGCCGAGGCCCTGACGGCGTCGAGCCCAAAAGTGCGCTACCAGATCACGCCGGATCCGATGCGGCACCTGATCACGGCCGTTCTGCCGAAGCGAATGGTCGACAAGATCATCGCCAAGCGTCTCGGGCTGATGCCGCTGACATGAGATGGACATGCGCGAGATACTGAGAACGCTGATCGCGGCTGCTTCGATTTGCCTTCTGACATCAGCCGCCCATGCCGGCGATCAGGGCGATCCGGCCCAATCCTGCGACGGCAACACCAATGAGATGGTCGAATGCCTCAAGGCCAAGACCGCGCAATGGGACAAGCGGATGACGGTTGCCTACCAGCAGGCCCTCAAGGACGCCGTGCCGCAGCAACACGACCAGTTGCGCGCGGCGCAGCGCCTATGGATTCAATATCGCGACGCCAATTGCCTGTATTACGGCGAGCATTTTCCGGCTAAGTGGAATCCGGTTAGCCGCAAGAAAATGCTCCTAAATAATGTCGGCGCGTATTCTAATCGCAAAACCGGTTGCCACTTTTGCGGAATACGCGCTGCGAGGGCACCATCGCCCGGATCGATGCCGGCGAATGCATGCGCAGCATGACCGAGGCGCGCGCCCGCGAGTTGGAAGGCCTCGGTCACAAATAGCTGGCGGCTATCCCGCCCGCACTGTCCGCGCGGATCGCGCGGACGCCATCGCGATCAGCCGCAGCGCCATCACCGCCAGCAGCGGAATCAGGAACAGAGCGTAAAGCGGCATGTCGGGAATCCACTTGCCGAAAGCGACCATGAACTGAAACCACAGATAATAGCCGCCCGTGAGATGCAGGATGCGCCAGGCGCGCGGGCCGATCGCAGCTGTGGTGCGATCGAACGACGTCGCCGCCATGGCGAAGATGAAGGCATAGCCAATACCGCCGAAGATGTAGGAGGCAGCCGATGTCGCTGCCGCGTAGCCGGCGGGATCCATGGCTGCAAAGCAGACGATTGCAACGGCATGGATGGCATGCGACGCGGCGAAGGTGACGCCGAGATAGCGCCGGTTGCTGCGCTGCCATCGCGTCCACGCGTTCGGCCAAAGCCGCGCCAGCGCCGCGGCGCTGAAGGCGAGGCAGAAGAACAACAGCGAGGTTCGCGCCGTGAAGCGGATCACCATCCGCACGCCGTCAGCCTCGAACTGCCGCATGCCTGCGATCCAGATCGACAAGGCGATCAGCACCAGCGTCAGCACGGCGAACAGTCGCCAGCCTTGGAACCAGTTTCGGCGCAGCGACGGCATGATGCTCTCCTTTCGCGAATGATGTAATCATCAGTTACATAGCCTCCGGCGCCGGCCGTCAATCGTGTATGCAGTGCTTACATTCACGTTTCGTTGATGCTAGAACGGCGCATGCCCACCTCCGCCAGACCGAAACGTCGGCCCGCCCGCCGCCCGTTGCCGCCGCCAAAACCCTATCATCACGGCGATCTCAAGCGCGTGTTGATCGACGCGGCGCTGGGATTGGTCAAGGAGGGCGGCGCCGAGGCCGTCAGCGTGCGCGAGGCGGCGCGCCGCGCCGGGGTGTCGCCGGGGGCGCCGTTCCGGCATTTTCCGAGCCGCGCCGCGCTGCTGACGGCGGTGGCCGAGGAGGCGCAGCGGCGCTTCCGGGCCGAGATCGAAGCGGCGCTGTCGGAGGCTCCGGCCTGCGATCCGCTGGCGCGGTTTCGAAGCTTTGGCCTTGCCTATTTGCGCTGGGCGATGCGCAATCCCGCCCATTTCGAGATCATCTCGAGCGGCAGGTTTTTCGATCACGACAAGGCGACCGGGTTGTCGCAGGACAACGCCGAGCTGATCGGCATGACCGAGCGCATGCTGGCGGACGCCTTCGCGTTGGAACAATTGCGCGTCCCCGACCTGAAGCGGGTGCAAATTGCCGGCCGCGCCCTGGTCTACGGCTTTGCCCGGATGAACATCGACGGCCATCTTCCGCGCTGGGGTGTCGCGGAAGATGACGCCGAGCGGACCGCCGAGGCGATCCTCGATCTGTTCATCGAGGGCATTTCAACGCGCCCGGGCATGGCCTGACTGGGAAAGTTAACGCTGCGGGAATCGGCCGACCTTCGCCGCGGCGAATTTGGCAAATTCATTGCGTGTTCATGACAGTTCAATTACATTTTTAAGACATGCCGCAGGCTCCGGCTGCGTCGTGCGTCTCCTGGTCATCGCCAGCCAAGGCCCAAAGGCAGTGCCGGGTGTCGTTGCGTCCCGCCATGGCGCCTGCGCCAAATCCAGGTCCATCCACCACCGTCGCCGCCGCGGGCATCGCCGCGGTCGGCATCTGGCGGCTGCTGGCCGTCGCGGCGCCGCATCTGGCGGCGCTGGCCGTCATGTTTCAGACCGAAACCGACTTGCGTTCGCGCGCGGGCTTTCTGCTCTCCTGGGGGATCCTGAACTTCTTCTGGATCGCGCTGTTGCGGCGTCCCGCCCTGTCAGGCGCGCTGTCGCTGACGTTGGTGGTGGTGCTGATCCTGCTGTCGCGGCTCAAGCACGACATCGTGCAGATGACGGCGAACTTCGTCGACCTGATGGTGATCGACCGCGATACCGCGGCCTTCCTGTTTACGATCTTCCCGAATCTGCGCTGGTCCGTCATCGGCGCGGCGCTCGTCACGCTTCCGTTGATGTATGCGCTGTGGTGGCTCGATCCGTTCCGTATCCGGCGCTTGCCGGCGCTGGCATGCAAGCTCGCCTGTCTGGCAGCCCTGGTCGGATATTCCTTTGCCTGGCCGGACGAAGCCTGGCGCGGCTATTACGACGACGGCTATCTGTCGAAATTTGCCCGCTCCGGCGTCACGGCGGTTTCGGATTTCCTCAATTACGGTTTCATGGAATCCGATGCGGTGGCCGCCGAGCATCTCAAGGTGCCGCTGGTCGATTCCTGCCATCCCGCGGGACGGCGGCCGAACATCATCATGATCCACGACGAATCGAGTTTCGACATTCGGCAGGCAAATGGCATCAAGGTGCCGGCGGGCTACGGCAGCCATTTCAAATCGTACGATGGCAAGGAGCGCAAATTCCTGGCCGAGAGCAATGGCGGTCCGAGCTGGTTCACCGAATACAATGTGCTGGCCGGGCTGTCGTCGCGGTCGTTCGGCCGGTTTTCCTATTTCGTGACCCGGATCGCGTCGGGCCGCGTCGAGCGCGGATTGCCGCTGGCGCTGCGCCGCTGCGGCTACGACACCATCTCCCTCTATCCGGCCTATGGCGCGTTCATGAGCGCGCGCAGTTTCCAGTTAACGACCGGCATCCAGCATTTCTACGACGCGCGCGATCTCGGCGCCAGGGACGTCGAGCCCGACAGCTTCTTTTACGATAAAGCCTTGCACCTGATGTCGGAGCAGGCGCCGAAGACGCCGCTGTTCATGTTCGTCTATCTCGCCGCCAATCATTTTCCCTGGGAGACGCGCTTCCGTCCCGACCTGATGCCGTTCTGGCGCAAGCCCGGCAACGAGCCGGTGGTCGATGAATATCTGCGCCGGCAGGCGATGAGCGCCGACGATTACACCGCGTTCGTCGCCGGGCTGAAAAAGAAATTTCCGGCGCAGCCGTTCCTGATCGTGCGCTATGGCGACCACCAGCCGGAATTTTCGCCGCACGTTCTCGATCCCGATCTCGATGAAGCGGGTGTCGGCAAGAAGCTGGAGAATTACGACCCGCGCTACTACGCGACTTATTATGCGATCGACGCTGTCAACTTCGAGCCGGTCCAGAGTCCTGTCGTGATGGAGACGATCGACGGGCCCTATCTGCCGCTGGTGATCCAGGAAGCCGCCGGCATTCCGCTCGATCCTTCGTTCGAGGAGCAGAAGAACATCATGCTGCGCTGCAAGGGTGTTTTCTATGCCTGCAAGGACGGCGC
>WNEZ01005814.1_pt1 | contig 11386 bp, 9 predicted proteins | sample 5400521 | NCBI WGS metagenome assembly WNEZ01 (sample SAMN13153339, study PRJNA577476) | soil metagenome | isolation source: 120 cm saprolite under Douglas fir tree site 2 hole 1 replicate 1 | place: USA:California | collected 2015-04-18
ATAAATGCTTTAGCTGGTCTCTAAGACATTTCTATATGCTATAATTGATGGGCATTAGCGTCTATGTCAATGGGGTATATGCCCATCCATCTTTTCATTCATTCATAATACCTGTTTCCGGATAGTACCATTACATTAAAAACGTGGCAGCAGGTAGAAGCAGCCAAACTTCCTAGCATGGAGGACATTGTGACAGTAACGCCTGATCCAACATCAAAAGCAAATAATGACTTACGCTCACTTGGTGAAGCCCTTATGCGAATCTCGCGTATGCTTCACGAGCATACACGCAAGTTGGAAGTAGCCGTCGAGAGTACCTATGCGGGCCAGGCCAGTGATCACCGCGTCCAACTGCTCAGTGACTCACTTAGTGTGTGTCGCACTGCTGACCTTCAATTAGGACGGCTTAACCAGGTCGGGCAGCGTGTATTGTTCTCATTGCAAGAACAATTAGTACAGGCGCAAGCTTCTCAGGCTCTCCCTGACTCCCCCTCTCGCTCGCTCTCGTCTCCAACCCGCACTTTCGAACGTGAGCGCGAGGTCCTCAATACCAGTATCAACAACCTCCAGCGCCAGCGCAACGAACTGGAAACCCTCTATGAAATAGCACGCGTCCTCAACTCGACACTTGAATTCGATCAAGTGCTGCGCCTGGTCATGGATGAAGTGATCGACGAGTGATCGACGTGGTGAAAGCAGAACGTGGCTTTCTCGTCCTGGTGAATCCAGACACCCATAAACTTGAGTTCACTATCGCCCGGGACAAAGAAAAGAGAACTATCGATCAGAGCGCTTTTCAGTATCAAATCAGTCGTAGCACGGTTGAGCGTGTGGTAGATACGCAAGAGCCGGTACTCAATGATGACGCGCAGATTGAATCAAAGGGGCAGGAGAGCATCATAGCCTTTGGCATCCGCTCCATCATGTGCGTCCCGCTCGTAGTACGGAAAACCTGCATTGGCGCGGTATATGTCGATAGTCGAATAGACGCAAACCTGTTCAGCGATAAGCACCGCAATCTTATGGTCGCCTTTTGCCATCAGGCAGCTATTGCCATTGATAATGCCCGCCTTTTCGCCGATCTCAAGAAGGTATTGCAAAGGGTCGAAGAAGACAAACAATATATGGATAACATCTTCGCGTCCATAGCAAATGGCGTCATTACCACCAACTCCTCCGGTATCATCACAAAGTTTAATGACGCGGCTGGTTTCATCCTGCAAATCAGCCCGCTTTCGGCAGTAGGCAAGGACTACCGTGAGGTATTTAGTGTATTGCCCCAGGTCCATCTAGTCGAACTTCTGCAAAACGCGCATGTGCAGCATTATCATGGCACGATTGTACCTAATGCCATCGATTGCGAGATTCCGGGAAGAGGCGTGGTCAACTTGAACTTCTATGTCTCTGCATTGCGCGACACACAGGATGCACCTATAGGTATGGCGCTTGTTATAGATGATCGTACCGAACTCAAACGTGCCGAGGCCAAAGCCAAAGATATTCGCCGCATTTTTGGTCGCTATGTCCATCCCAATGTTGTGCAACAGCTCATCGAGAATCCGAATGCATTGAACCTGGGTGGGGAAACAAAAGAAATTTCAATCATCTCCGCCGATGTTCGTGGATTTACGCGCCTGAACGAACGTATGGCTTCCAGAGAAGTGGTGAACTTGCTCAATACCTACCTGGAAATAATGGTCAAAGAGATCTGGGATGAAGAAGGCACCGTGACTGGGTTCTGGGGTGATGCGCTCATGGCGATCTTCAATGCACCCCTGGCCCAGGAAGACCACACATTGCGCGCGGTACGCGCTGCCTGGAAGATGCGTATGGCGGTATTGGAGTATCAACGTTCTCAACCACAGGACTCGCTTATCTCGTTTGGTTTCGGCGTCAATACCGGTGAGGTAATGGTGGGTAATATCGGCTCAAGAGATCGCATTCAAAACTATACTGCTATTGGAGATGCCGTCAATGTGGCATCTCGCCTTCAGCAGGAAGCAAAGGAAAATAATATCCTTCTCAATCATGCGACCTTTACACGCGTGCGCCAGCACGTGCGCGTCACAAAACTCCCGCCCTTACAAGTGAAGAATAAAACCGAACTGCTTGACGTCTGGTGCCTGGTCGGATGGATCTGAAAGAGGGTGCTGTTTCACATCGCTCCCTACAAAAGTTTGCGTAGGACAAATCCTTCCTGCTCTATGCGCTCAAACCCAAACCATTCGTAAAGGCGATGTGCTCGTATATTATCGTCCTGCGTATTGAGCATAATACGCAGGACATGCGCTTTTTTGAAGAAATCTATCGCTTCGCTCATTAAACGCACACCAATACCCTCGCCGTTCACTGAAGGATGGACTGCAATCCGTACAAGATAGCCAAACTCGCCATCCAGCGCGTTAAATTGATAGCCCACTACTTTGCCGTCCAGTTCGGCTACGACAAAATAAGGATGGGTTTCGGCAATATCTGCAAAAGAGAGCGCATCATAGCGCCAGAAGTCCTCAAAACATGCTTCCTCGATAGAAAGCAGCGCTGGTATATCCCGTGTCTCGACAGGTCGCAACTTGACATCCGCATTTCCTGGCGCGGGGACACTATAGTCGTACTTATCATAGGCGTAGAGCAGGCGATGTAAGGCAAATCCGCGCACTAAAAGCACGTCGCGCAGCCAATCATTCTGCATGTCGTTACCCGAATAATAGAGATAGCGCACACCTCTTGTAATTAAATACTTCGCCAGGTGCTCCAAAAGCATGTCTAGCAATTTGACATACGATAGGCTCTCTGTCCAACTCACCCCAAATCCACCTATCCATGCCGAGGGAGGATTCACAGTTTGCGAGAGCAAAAAGCCATGCAGCGAATCACCACTGAACATACCCATCGTCGGATAATGCTTGAGCAGTGCAGGTAACTCTTCATGGGTGAATCGCTGGTAAATGTATTCAGAAGTATTGATCAGGCGCAGGAGCAACGGCAGGTCATTGCTTGTAAGTAGTCGTATTTGTGCAGACTTGAGCATGCTTTCTCCAGGGAGGGATCAGACATCCGGTCCTTTGATTTCGCGTCGTAGCTGTTCGATATCGGGCTTGGGCGCGTTCCGCATACGGTAGCCAGTCAACTTGTGGATGCGACGTAATTCAGCAATAAGCACGTCAGTATTGATGCGAAATTTGGTAGTTGGGGCCGGACCCAGGCTATCGACAGCAGCATCGTCACCTAGCAGCAGATTTATGCAAGTTGATACACAGCTAGCCATCGCATCCAAATCGTAACCGCCTTCCTGGACTATGACCAGTCGACCATTACACAGGTATTGAGCCAGTTCTATGATGATCCCTGTTAGCTTTGCAAAAGCTGCCGTAGAAAGATTCATACCTCCTAGCGGGTCTTTCCAATGAGCATCGAAGCCGGCGGACACAAGAATCAACTGTGGGTTATAGCGCTCAGCAGCAGGGGCCATCACCTGTCGAAATACCGGTTCATAGGTCTCATAACCAGTGGTGGCCGGCAATGGTACATTTATGGTCGTGCCAAGGCCCGCTCCTTCGCCACGTTCATCTGAAAGTCCAGTACCAGGATAGAATGGCGCTTGATGTATCGAAAAGTAGAGTACACGCGGGTCACTATAAAACATCTCCTGAGTACCATTTCCATGATGCACGTCATAATCGATGATCATCACACGCTCAAGCCCGTATCGATCGATAGCATAGCGTGCCGAGACCGCAGCGTTATTGAACAGGCAAAAGCCCATTGCGGATTCTGCTACCGCGTGATGACCAGGGGGACGTACCAGGCAGTAGGCGTTGTCGACCTCTCCTTTCATAATGGCGTCGATGGCCGTAAGAGAAGCGCCGGCCGCCTTGATGGCCGCTTCATATGAGTGTGCTGAGACATAAGTATCGGTGGCAAAGAAGCGTGTCTTGCGTCCGCCTGAGCTTTGTTCCTCGGCAACTTTGCGTGAGGCTTCCTCCACGCTCTGGATATAGTCGCGTTCATGCACTGTAGCTAACTCATCTACCGTTGCAGCACGTGGCACAAGCTGTACCAGGCCCTCGCGCTCCAGCCAGTTTAATGAACGCAGGACATCCATCACCACTTTCAAACGCTCTGGCCTTTCAGGATGGTGCTGGGGTGTAATATGCTCTAAAAAGATTGGATCATAGATCAGAGCCGTTGTCATTTATTTCCTCTAGGTAGTTAGGGGCACGTGCATTTCACCCCAACGTCATGCCTGCGCTAATGCCTCTTCCACCAAACCAGGAATGTCGAATATAGTATCAGCAACCGGAACCTTCGCGGCCTGCAATGCCGCAACTTTTCCCTGTGCCGTGCCGGTATTGCCGGAGATAATTGCGCCAGCATGCCCCATGCGCTTTCCAGGAGGCGCTGTGCGTCCCGAAATAAAAGCAACGACGGGTTTGCTCATCGTCTTGATGTACTCGGCTGCATCTTCCTCGTCGCTTCCGCCAATCTCACCGCACATCACTACTGCCTTCGTCTCTGGATCAGCTTCAAACAGCTTCAGGTGATCAGTAAATGTGGAGCCTATGATGGGGTCACCACCAATGCCTATACAGGTGGACTGGCCAATACCTGCCTCGGTTAGTAAGGCGACAACTTCATAGGTAAGTGTCCCGGAGCGAGAGATGAAGCCCACCGGTCCCGGCATAAATATCTGGTAAGGAATGATTCCAATCTTACCATGACCCGGTGTGCACATGCCCGGGCAGTTTGGACCAATCAGACGAGCCCCATGTTCATGCACCACGAGGATAGCGCGTGTCATATCGATAACAGGAATGCCCTCAGTGATGCAGACAATGAGTTCGATACCGGCGCTCGCAGCTTCCATAATGGCGTCGGCAGCACCAGGAGGTGGAACGAAGATACAGGATGCGCTGGCTCCTGTAGCCTTTTTAGCCTCTTCAACAGTATCGAAAACCGGCAAATCCTCGACCAACGTGCCGCCTTTCCCAGGAGTCACTCCGCCGACGATGTTTGTGCCCGCCGCTATCATATTGCGGGTATGGAAATGTCCCTCGCGCCCGGTTATGCCCTGCACGATAACCCGCGTTGTATTGTCAAGTAAAATACTCATGCTAGTGCCCTCTATTCCATCGATTCTACAGCTTCAACGATCTTTTGAGCCGCCTCGCGCATATCTTTCCCCCAATCAAGTCCGGCATCCTTTAGCATCGCCTTCCCCTCTTCCGCGCCAGTACCAGAGAGGCGAACAACAATAGGCATGCCTTGGGGGAGTTCGGTCTGGGCCATAATCACACCTTTTGCTACTTCTTCACCGCGGGTGATGCCACCAAAAATATTAACCAGGATACCCTTGACTTGCGGGTCACGTGCTACAAATGTTAATGCCTTGCGCATGACCTCGGCCTTGGCCCCACCACCAATATCAAGGAAGTTAGCAGGCTTGCCCCCGACGCGTGCAACCATATCGAGCGTCGTCATCACCAGTCCCGCGCCATTGCCAATAATACCCACATCGCCATCTAACTTAACATAAGTCAAGCCTTCCTGCTTGGCCTCAAATTCCAGTGGATTGGATTCTTCTGACTCAGCCCAGGCAGCATATTCCTTCTGACGGAACAGCCCATTGTCATCGATCAGAATTTTAGCATCTGCTGCCTGTACCTGCCCATCGGCTGTGAGTGCAAGTGGATTGATTTCGGCCAGGCTCGCGTCGCTCTCAATAAAAGCTCTGGCAAGCGCTGTGAGGATTGCTCCGCCTTTTGCAATCACTTGGTGAGGTAAGCCAGCGCGGTGCAGGATGTTGCGTGCCTCAAATGGACGCAGACCCCAGCGCATATCGATTGTGTACTGAATGATCTTTTCAGGTGTTGTAGCTGCCACTTCTTCGATATCGATGCCGCCCGCTTTGGAAACCATCACGACGGGAGCCTGTGATTTACGGTCGAGGATAATACCCAGGTAGTATTCCTCTTTAATGTCCAATTTCGAAACCACCAGCACCTTTTCAACCGTCAGCCCTTTGATATCCATACCCAATACTTTAGCCGCGGCAGCGCGTGCCTGTCCAGGAGTGTCGCCAAATTGGATGCCACCGGCCTTGCCACGTCCACCTACATAGACCTGGGCTTTGATCACTACTGGTCCATCTAATTCGCGGGCAATTTCTTCGGCCTCCTCTGGTGTATACGCTATTTGCCCTGGCTGAATCGGGATTCCGTAGCGTGCCAGGATGTCCTTGGCCTGGTATTCGTGAATTTTCACGTGACTTTCGCTCCTTAAAATGTTAGTTTTATAAGGTAGGAGTAAGGCTTTGCCTTGCCCTCTACTGAAATAGTAGGCACCCCGCAGGTGGGTAGTAAAGTATGCTAGCCTATAGTATTGGTATGCTAACACGCGTGCAAAGAGGGTGTCAAGAATTGCTGACTGACTGAACTTGCTAGAATGAATAGTTACAATGAATATCAGTTGCTCAAATTTGCTAGAATAAAGTATGGAATACAATCTGTCTCTATATAATAACCATCATGGGGGATAGGCTTATGGTAAAAAAAACATCAATAACGGATGGAGTTATTGATTCTAGCTATCAAACTACTGACCAGTGGTTTGTAGCGCCGCTGAAGAACTTGATGCCATCTAAACTCTGGATATCGGTCGTTGGCCTACTCATCATAGGATTGATAATTCTGAGTGGTGTCAGCTATTTCACCTGGAACTGGCTGAGGAATGTGCAAGTTGTTCTGGGATCTGCAACGAATACCCAACCCACCATTACCACATTAAATGTGCAGCGAACCGTAACCTATGCAGATTTAAACCTTACGGTCTTGACCGCACAATATGCTATTTCTTTTCCTGATGATACTATTCAGATGAGGCCAGCAGTAGTGCGTTTAAATATGCGTGTCACGAATAAAATGACCGCGCAGATAGACGTGATGTATTATGATATTGCCCGGTTGATTGCACCTGAACTCAATCCTATAGAACCGACCAATGTACATCTCTCTGCAGGTCCAAAACCCGGCTCTAGCGAAATCGGTTGGATAGATTTCCCTGTCAATAAAGGAATACAGCTCGCCACCTTGAAGCTACAACTGGGTTCCGTACCGCTAGGTGAAACCCTTGTAACCGTACCTTTCAGCGGACCTTTTGATCCTCATCACTTTGACAGGAGAATATCTCCCCAATCATTGGACATTTATTATGACTTCAAGGGAAATACACTTGTCTACCACCTGACAAGTGTAGACATTCGTTATTCCTATACAGGGACTGAATGTAAAGCAGGAAACCAGTTCTACATACTCAACTTCACTGTCGATAACGACAACGGAGTAACGGTCAATCCCGGCTTTGGTTTTGATTATATTCGCCTCGTTATTGATGGCTATAATCGCCCACCGATTGATAATACTCTGCCCTATGGCTTTGATGCCGGTGCACATGGGGTCGCAGGTCGCGTTGCGTTTGTAGCGCCGGCAGGCCTGCAGACCCTTACGATCGCGTTCCTGTTGCAAGTAGTGCAGGGACAGGGTACCTATAGCACAAATCTTTGACAGGTTATTACCTGGACCTCCGTGCACAACACAACTCTTGACGTTCTGCCTTCTTTGTGGGTACACCTTCATCGTAAGTGCCTGGTGCATCGTCCCGGTAGATCGTTGAGGTGGGCTCCGTGCGCAGCGGGCTTCTTATAGTACTCTATCGAAGCATTGAACTATGTAACGTGGTGGAAGTAGGAAGAACATGGATGACGAAAAGAAGAGGTTTGGCGGCAGAGAAAGAATGGGTTATCTACGCCCAGGGCCTTTCTTGCGGCGCTATCTCTGGCAAATTATCACTGCTGTGCTCGCCGTGCTCCTGCTGGTTTTTGCTTACCACACCTACTCTCTTCCGCTCCCCAAACCAGCGAACGTGTTGTGTCAATCAGGCGGTACGGATAACTGGAGTGGTTGGCATCTTGCAAGTGGCTGGAAACGGCTCAACGGCATGCTGCTGAATGACGGCTCAAATGGCGGCTATAATGGAAGGTCGACACTCGTCGCTCCAGCCTCTTGTCAGCCAAAAACAATGGACTACGCTGTGGAAGCAAATATTCAGGTAGTACAATTCACTGGAAATTACTCGGGTTTCGGTATAAATATGCGAGAGATTCAATCTTCATCTAATGAACAAGCATACTCGGCCTATATAGATCCTACTAGCGCTGGCGGGGCTGGGATTTCTGTTGTAGGAGGAGATGTACTTAAAAATGCTTCTTTTAACCCCGGTACGAATTTTCACGTCTATCGTGCTGAAGTCAGGGGTAATACTATTACCTTCTTGATCGATGGTGCAGCTGTCCTCAGCGTAGTTGATAATAGATACATCTCTACTGGAGAAGTGGGATTGTGGTGTTCTAACACTCAAATTGAACTGAGCAGTTTCAAGGTTATCAAGCTATAGATCTGTCAACACCCACTCTTTACATCCTCTTCTTCCAAATTTCTAAAAGTATCCAGGGTTCACCTGCACTGCGAGGATCGTAGATTTGTCCAACTTCGACAAAACCTGCTTTGATGAATGCTCGCCGCGCGGGTTGATTGGCCTTTGCTGTTTCAGCATATATACGCACAAAGCCTGGTAAGGAAAAAAGATAACTTACAAGTGTGCGAATGGCCTCTGGCCCATAGCCTTTGCCCCAACGGGTTTTATCGCCCAACCCTAAGCCTATCTCAGCCTGGCCTGCACGATAATCAACATTAAAATAGGTGATAGTGCCAATAGGGATATGCTGTTCATCCTCAATGATAAACCAGAATTGCCTGCCATTCCCTTGCACGTAATTCCGTTTAAAAATGGGTAGGAATTCGGGCATAGTCTGCGAGTATGGACGATGGGGGTCATAGCGCCATACTTCATTGTCGCGTTCCCAGTTGAAGACGTTATTTGCGTCTTGCATCATGGGCTGGCGTAAATAGATGCGCTCTCCATGTAATATAGGATAGGTATCGTTGTGTTGTGTCTCGGTCATGCTAGACCTATCTCATGCGCAAAGCTGGTTCCAGCAACCAGCGGTGAGACCTCAAACGCCTGTACCAGCGTTTGTCCCAGGTCAGCAAAAGTAGAGCGTGCGCCGAGATCCACTCCGGCGCGTACTGGCTGACCATAAGCAAGCAGTGGCACTTGTTCACGTGTATGATCGCTGCCTCGATAGGTAGGATCATTACCGTGATCGGCGGTGAAAAAGATTGCATCCCCTGGCTGCATTACCTTTTGCACTTGTGCAAACCAATCATCTACATCTCGTAATGCTTGGGCATAGCCCTGGCTATCTCGACGATGACCCCATAGCATGTCAAATTCTACCAGGTTGACGAAGAGCAGTCCCGTAAAATCGCGCTCAAGCAAGCGCAAAGTTGCTGCCATCCCGTCTTTATTCGTTTCGGTATGATCCCGCCGGGTCAGGCCGCGTCCAGCAAAGAGGTCTTCGATCTTCCCAATACCGATCACTTCTCTACCGCTTTCTTTTATCACGTCGAGCAGCGTTGTGCCTAATGGTGCCAGGGAGAAGTCGCGTCGGTGTTCAGTGCGCCTGAAGTTCCCCGGCGTGCCGATAAACGGACGGGCGATCACCCGGCCCACCGCGTTATCCCCGCTAAGCATATCACGGGCAATACGACACATATGATACAGCTCCTCGAGCGGAATAACATCCTGGTGTGCAGCGAGCTGGAAGACACTATCGGCCGACGTATAGAGGATTGGGCGGCCGGTTCGCAGGTGTTCTTCGCCCAGTTCCTTGATGATTTCAGTACCCGAAGCCGCCTTGTTGCCAAGTACCTCGCGCCCGATTGCCTTCTCAAACTGGTCCACAAGATGAGCGGGAAAACCATGTGGATAGGTAGGCAAAGGCTTATGTAAAACGACCCCGGTCATCTCCCAGTGGCCAGTCGTGCTATCTTTGCCTGTTGCAGCCTCTGCCATGCGGCCATAGGAACCCAGGGCTTTATCAGTCGGCGGTGTACCCAATATAGGAGTAATGTTCCCCAGGCCAATGCGTCCCAGATTAGGAAGTTCCAGACCGCCAACAGCCTGTGCACAATGCTCGAGTGAGCTGGCTCCATCATCTCCGTATGCATGTGCATCTGGATTGGCACCTACACCCACCCCGTCCAATACGACAAGAATAGCTCGTTTCAGTTTACTCATCGCGTTTAATCCTTATCTCTTCTAATTGTGGATATTTCGGCAATGGATCACCAATCAATGGCAACGCATAATCGTAAAACGCCTCTGAAACCATAATTTTGCTTTCATCAAGGTAATCTTCGGGCATTAAGCGCTGTTCATTCGCTACTTTCGCAAGCTCCACCAATCCTGTTGTGCAGTGATAAGCTGGCTCTGGATGGCGAACTAATGTGATCATTTTATCACTCTCGCCATCCAACAGAGCATTTGTACCCATTTTCCCTACCAGGTAGGCCTCTTCGTGGTCCGTGCGTGAAATACTATTTGATGCCATGCGCTGTAGATCTCCCGGTTTATCGAAACGCGCGCGTAGCTTCAAATGTTGTATTACCAATTCTACCAGATATTGGCCTGCTCCGCTTAGAAGTGGATGGTGAAATGCATCCATTCCAGCCTGTCCGATTGACCCAATTGGCTGCCCTTGCTCATCGCGAATTGTTTCTGCCGCGACAACGACCACGTACCCTAATTGACGATAAACGTCTTGAACCTGCCTCAGAAAACGTTCGGCGTTAAATCTCTGTTCTGGCATAAGTATAATATGCGGTGGATCAACATAACTACGTTTGCCGAGTGCGGAGGAGGCTGCTAACCAACCTGCATCACGGCCCATAGTTTCAATCACTTTAACGGGATAGTGCGATGGTATGGAAATGGTGTTCATCGTCGAGTCCATCGTTGCTAAGGCGAGAAAGCGTGCCGCGCTGCCATAGCCTGGACAGTGATCGGTAAACGGAAGGTCATTATCAATCGTTTTGGGGATGCTAATGGTATGTAAATCGTAGCCAACACGCTCGGCCCCCTTTGAAAGGCGATGTGTGGTATCAGCAGAGTCATTACCACCAATGTAAAGTAAATAGTGAATAGTATATCGGCGCAGAATAGCTATAGCCCGCTCAAGGTCCTCATCTTTCAGTCGATAGCGGCAGGAGCCGAGAGCTGCTGAGGGTGTGTGAAGCAATCTGGGCCAGATATAGGAGGGTTGTTGCCTTAGATCGATCAAATCTTCCCTTAGAAAACCCTCCATGCCATAACGCATCCCATAGATGCCGTCAATACGCTCATCTGCCAGTGCCGCCTCGACAGCTCCAACCAGGCTGGCATTTATTACCGCAGTTGCTCCGCCCGATTGCCCAATAATCAGATTGTTGTG
>WNEZ01016945.1_pt1 | contig 11386 bp, 15 predicted proteins | sample 5400521 | NCBI WGS metagenome assembly WNEZ01 (sample SAMN13153339, study PRJNA577476) | soil metagenome | isolation source: 120 cm saprolite under Douglas fir tree site 2 hole 1 replicate 1 | place: USA:California | collected 2015-04-18
GTTCCTCAAACCACGAATTCTCCGGACCCTCGCCGGCCCGGCCGAGATCGCTGCTCCTCGAGTCGGCCCACCGCATGTCCCAGAAGAACGAGACGTATGACCAGCAGGGCCGACGTTGCACTCCTGCGGGATTGAGCCGTCCGAACTGGTCGCAGTCGTCGATCTGGGCTCGACGGCCGTTCGCCTGCTGCTCGCCCGGGTCGCCCCCAACACGGGGTATCGTGTGCTCGCCGAGGAGCGAGTCCCCACGCGGCTTGGCGGCGGTGCGCCCGGCACGCTGCCCCGCGGGGCGATAGACGAGACGCTCCGGGCCGTGCACCGTTTCTTCGCGCGGTACTCTCCGAATGGCCGAGGGCCGCGCGTCGTCGCGCTGGCCACCTCGGCCGTGCGGGACGCCGAGAACCGAGAGCGGCTGCTCGATCCGCTCCGGCGCAACGAGGGCATCGAGGTGCAGGTCCTGAGCGCGCGAGACGAGGCACGGCTCGGCGTCGACGCCGCCCTCGAGAGTCTACCCTTCAGGGACGGCCTCGTCGCAGATCTCGGCGGCGCCAGTCTCCAGCTCAGTCGAGTGCGGCGGCGCAAGGTCGTCTCCACCGCGAGCCTGTCGCTCGGCTCAGTCCGGACCACGCGCCGCTTTGTTCGCCACGATCCGCCCACGCCGAGCGAGCTTCGGGCGCTCCGCAACGAGATCCGTCAGCAGCTCATGGTCAATCTACCGCCGGCCGAGCGCGGCGAGATCGTGGTGGGCCTCGGTGGCACCGTCCGCGCTCTGGCCAGTATCCACCTGCGTGCTCATAGCGATCGCAACCGCAGACGTCGCCACGGGCTGCGGCTCCACCAGTCCGACGTCACCGCCGTCCGAGAGCGCCTGGAAGGTCTCTCCCGTCGAAAGCGCCGGAGGATCCGCAGCCTGAAGCCCGAGCGCGCGGACATCATCCTGGCCGGAGCCATCGCCATTGAGGAGGTCATGGTCTTCGGCGGCTATCTGACGCTCGCGGTGTGCACGCGCGGAATTCGTGACGCCATCCTTCTGCGCGAGACCTTTGGCGGGAGAAGCTGAATGAACGGGGACGCGTTCGTCAACCGCGAGCTGTCGTGGCTCGAGTTCAATCGACGCGTGCTCGAGGAGGCGCAGGATCCGAGCGTCCCTCTGCTCGAGCGCGTGAAGTTCCTCGCCATCTTCAGCTCCAACCTGGACGAGTTCTTCATGGTGCGCGTGGCGGCGCTGAGGCGACGTATCCACGCGGGTGATCTCACCTCGGGCCCCGACGAGCTCACGCCTACCGAAACGACAAAAGCGGTGGCCACGCGCGTGCGCGAGCTGGTGGACGCTCAGCACCGCTGCTTTCTCACCGAGATCCTGCCGCTACTGACCGCCGAGGGCATCCGCCTGCTCCGCCCCCAGGAGACCAACGACGAGCAGCGACGCTTCCTCGAGGAGTATTTCCGCCGCACGCTGCTGCCCGTGCTGACGCCGCTGGCCGTCGACCCGGGCCATCCCTTTCCCTATCTCGGCAACCGCTCGCCTTGCCTCGTCGCCTCCATCCGGCCGTCGGCGCCCTCGGCGCTGCCGGTGAGCTCGCTCTCCGTGATCCACATCCCGAGCCAGGTGCTCCCGCGCTTCGTCGCGCTGCCCGATCCCAACGGCAAGCATGCCTTCATGCTGCTCGAGGACGTGATTCGCCAGCATCTGCCGAGCATCTACAACGGCTACGACGTCCTGTCGAGCCATGCCATCCGGGTCACGCGCGATGCGGATCTCCCCGCGCGGGGCGGCCTCAAGGACCTGCTCGCCAGCATCGAAGAGGGCGTGCTCAAGCGCCGCCTCGGCGCCGCCGTGCGGCTGCAGTACGACGCGGACCTGCCACCCGAGATTCTGGCCACGCTATGCGAAGAGCTGGAGCTCTCGCCCGAGGACCTGTACGAGCGCGAGGGCTTCACGGCATTCTCCGACCTGTTCCAGCTCTATGCGGCTGTCGACCTCCCCAGGCTCAAGGACCGGCCGCTGCCGCCGCAGCCGGTTCCGGCGTTCGAGAACGCCTTCGACATATGGACGGCCATCCGCGCGGGCGACGTTCTCGTGCATCATCCCTACCACGCCTTCGACGCGGTCACCCGATTCGTGCGCGAGGCCGCCCTCGATTCCAAAGTGCTGGCCATCAAGATGACGCTCTATCGCGTGAGCCCGGCATCACCGATCGCGCACGCGTTGCGCACGGCCGTGGAGAACGGCAAAGAGGTGACCGTCATCGTCGAGCTGCAGGCGCGCTTCGATGAGGAGGCGAACATCCGCTGGGCCCGTACGCTCGAGGAAGTGGGCGCTCACGTCGTCTACGGCCGCGCGGGCCTCAAGACCCACTGCAAGGCGTGCCTCGTCGTCCGGCAAGAGACCGACGGCCTCCGGCGCTACTGCCACCTCGCCACCGGCAACTACAACGTGCGGACGGGCGGCGTCTACGGCGATCTCGGGCTCTTCACCTGTCGCGAGTCGTTCGGCGAGGACCTCACCGAGCTGTTCAACCTCCTCACCGGCTACACGCGCCCAAGGGGCTTCCACCACCTCCTGCTCGCGCCCACGGACTTGCGCGACGAGCTGGTCGCGCGCATCCGCCGCGAGGCCGATCATGCCCGGGCCAGGCGGCCGGCACGGATCATCGCGAAGATGAACGGCCTCGTGGATCGCCGGCTGATCGAGGAGCTGTACGGCGCCAGCGAGGCCGGCGTGCGGATCGACCTGATCGTGCGCGGCATCTGCTGCCTGCGCCCGGCCGTGCCCGGACTCTCTTCGCGGATCCGCGTCATCTCCATCGTTGACCGCTATCTCGAGCACGCGCGGATCTTTTATTTCGAGAACGGTGATGACGCGGAATATCTGCTCGCCTCCGCGGACTGGATGCCCCGCAACCTGGACCGCCGCGTCGAGATCGCCTTCCCGGTGCTGGATCCTCACCTCCAGACCCAGATCCGCGAGATCCTCGAGATCCAGCTCGCCGATACCGTGAAGGCTCGGCACATCCTCCCCGACGGAAGCTCGGTGCGTATCCGGGGGCACGCGGAGTCCCGGCTCCGGTCGCAGGAGCGCCTCTACGAGGCGATGGCGGCGAACGGAGTCTTCAGGTAGCCGGTCACATGAGACCGAAGTGCCGCAGCGCTTCTTCGATGGCCTCACGCTTTTCAGGCGGACACGGTTCCACACGACGACCGCGACCAGCTCGGTTCGCCGCACGGCGCGTTGGCAGACCTCGAAGAGCCTTGACGTGAGCGATCCAGCCATTTTTCGGCACGAAGCCGTGGTGCCGTTGAACGAACTTCTTGATCTCGACATAGGTCGCCATAGCTAGCCTCCGCGAGCACGTGCGCCAGCGCGAACGATGCTCAATGTTGCCACCAAATTCAGGAACTTGTCGTATCCATGCGCGGACGCGCCAGCATATCGCCTCGCCTGACACGGCTAGAGCAAGGTGCCGCGGAGAATCAGATAGGCGACGCCGAAGTAGATGACCAGGCCCGTGACGTCGACGAGAGTCGCCACGAATGGAGCCGACGCACTGGCCGGGTCGAAACCGAGTCTTCGGAGGACGAAGGGGAGCATCGATCCGACGAGCGACCCGAACGTGACCACGCCGACGAGCGCGGCGCCGACGGTCACCGCCACGAGACCCCAGTGTGTTCCATAGTCGTAGAAGCCCGCCAGCTGCCAGACGGTGATGCGGAGGACGCCGATCACGCCCAGAATGGCACCGAGCGCGATCCCGGCCGGGAGCTCACGTGTCGCGACCCGCCACCAGTCGCTTACCTGCACCTCGCGGAGAGCCAGCGCACGGATGATGAGCGACGTGGCTTGCGAGCCGGAGTTGCCTCCCGAGCTCATGATGAGCGGGATGAAGAGGCTGAGCACGAGCGCGCGGCTCAACTCGACCTGGAAATGCTGCATGGCCGTGGCCGTCAGCATTTCGCTGAAGAACAGCGCGCAGAGCCAACCTGCCCGCTTCCGGATCATTGTCGAAAGAGCGATGCTCGGGTAGGGCTGATCCAGCGCCTCGAGACCTCCGAACTTGTGGACGTCTTCGGTCTGCTCCTGGACCAGCGCATCGATCACGTCGTCGACCGTAATCGTGCCGACGAGCCGCCGCTCGTCGTCGACCACCGGGACCGCGAGCAGGTTGTACTTCGCGAGGAGCCGCGCAACCTCCTCGCGATCGGTCGTCGGCTTCACGGCCACCAGGTGCCGATGCTCCCCCACATCGGTGATCGATATACCCGATTCAGCCGCGACGAGCTCGCGGAGCGAAACGACGCGGACGAGGCGATGGTCGGGGGCGACGACGTAGATCGCGTAGACGGGCTTGCGGGTTCGTCCGTCCCGGCGGATGTGATCCAATGCTTGGCCCGCCGTCCAGCCCGACGGAACACTGGCGTAGTCCGTTGTCATGATGCCGCCAGCGGTCTCGCGGGGGTAACCAAGGAGGCATTCCAGTGTGGTCCGCACGGGCGGGTCCAGCAGGGCCAGCAGGCGAGAGCGCTCGGTCGGCGGGAGCTCTCGGAAGACGTCGGCCTGCTGGTCAGGCGACATCGCTCGGATCAGCGCCACCGCTTCATCGTCTGGGCGGTCTCGAAAGAGCGCGGCGCGCCGGTCGAATTCCGGCTGCTCCAGCACGCGGACTGCGAGCTCGAACGGAAGCGAGGAGAGGGCCCGGCCCGCCGTGTGAGGGTCGATGCTGTTCAGCGCTTCCGCGATGTCCACTGGATGTGCGCGAGCGAGGTCGTCGGGGGCGCCAAGCCGCGCAACTGCTGGAGCAGTTCGGCCTCCGGGGCAACTTCAGTGCGAGACATAGGTCCTCCCAGATGGTCCGCATTCTCCTGCACCCTTGCCCTCCCAAGAGGCGGCAGGCATACGTACGACCTCCTCATGACGGCGAACGGATCGAGGGAGAAGGTCGGCTGGTCGTCATCCACACTCTCAGACGACGCCAATCGCCAGGGCTCTCGGGGGGTAGTGAGCCTGGACCCGTCGCGAACGCGCGATCCATCCCGCGGCTGCTGGGGGAGCCTTATGCCTGAATCAGATCTGGTCACGACAGGAATCAAGGGGCTCGACGAAGTTCTCTTCGGGCATTCCACGTGGGAACATCACCCTGGTCGCGGGAACAGCCGGGACGGGGAAGACGACGCTCGGGGCCGAGTTCGTGTATCGCGGGGCCAGCCGGTTCAACGAGCCGGGCATGATCGTCCTCTTCGAAGTCGCCCCGGATAAGCTCATTCGCGACGCCGCGCTATTCGGGTGGGGCTTGCGAGCCCTCGAGCGTGACGGGCGACTGCGGATGGTGTTCACGAGACGACAGCTCTTCCAGCGGGAACTGCAGCGAGCCGACAGCCCACTTCTTGCGGAGGCCGCCGAGATCGGCGTGCGGCGAATCTTCGTCGACGGCCTCATCCGGCTGCCCGGGCCCGATGGCGGGGACGGTCGCGACGCGTTCCATCTCCTCGCCGCGGGGTTGCACCGCGAGAACCTGACCGCCGTGCTAGCGCTAGAGTCGACACTGACCGACACCGCAAACGCCAGAGCGGCCGAGGAGTTCGTGGCTGACACCGTCATCCGGGTCAGCATCGAGGCGGTCCAGCGCGCCGCACTGCGGTCACTCGAGGTCGTGAAGTCGCGCGGCCACGAGTTCGCCCTGGGGCGCCACACGTTCCGGATCATCAATGGCCAGGGGCTCGAGGTCTATCGTCGCGTCCAAGCGCCCCGCGGCCAGCAGCGCGAGGCCGGCGCCGCGTTCGACCCGATCACACGGGTTGCGACGGGCGTCCCGGGCCTGGACGAGCTGGTGAACGGTGGGTATTTCGTCGCGAGCACGACGCTCGTCGTCGGCATCTCGGGCGTCGGGAAGAGTGTCATGGCCCTGCAGTACATCGCAGAGGGGGCCCGGCGCGGCGAGCGCAGCCTCATGATCACCCTGGACGAGCCACCAGCCCAGGTCCCTCCGCAACGCCCACAGCATCGGGATCGATCTCCAGGCGCTCATCGATCGCGGCCTGGTCCACCTGTGGTACGAGCCGCCGCAGGAGATGGAGATCGACGGGCATTTCGCTCAGATCGAGGCGATCGTCGAGACCTTCAAACCCCGCCGCACGGTGATCGACAGCCTGTCGACCTACGGAGCCTGGGCGCCACCGAGCGAAGTTTTCGCGATTTCTTCAATGCCATCGTCGCGCTGATGAAGGAGCACCAGATCACCGCGGTCTACAACCACGAGAACCCCGAGATGCTCGGCATGTCGTCGATGATGGGGGAGTTCAAGGTCAGCTCCCTGGTGGACAACATCATCTTGATGAACTGGATCGAGCTAGGTGACACCTTCCGCCACGCGCTCACGGTCGCCAAGATGCGGGCGATGCCGGCGAGCCGCACGACCCGCGAGTGCGAGATCGTGAACGGCCAGGGCATGAAGGTGCTGCCGCGGCCGTTGCGGGCGGCACTCCCGATGGTGCCCTTTGCGGGTTACCTTGGCCTTCTCTCCCGCGCGCCCGAGCGACGCGCGAGCCGGATCGAGCCCGAAACGCCTTAGGCTCGAGCGTCCCGAATCGCCGCGCGCGCCTTTCTCTCGACCTCCATCGAAAGAGCCACCATCCTGTGAGCAGTCTTGGTGTGCTCGGCGGTTCTCTTCATCACTTCGCTGTCATCCTTGCCTTCGGCCACGAAGCTACAGCCAGGCATCAGATCGGCGCACTTGAGTTCTCTCGTCATGAGGAGACCCTCCTCTGGATCGTTAGCGACCGAGCCATTGATGAGCCGCGCGGCCGCGCGCCGACGCCGTTCACCGTATCGTTTGCCTGTTGCTGGCAAGACGAATCGGCACGCCGACGACCTGGATCAGGCCGAGCGCCGCCAGCGGACGAATGACCAGCCACGAGGGATCGAACTCGAGCCGTCGCACGCTGAACTTCGGCGACCGCGGATCTGCGTGGTGATTGTTGTGAAGACTTTCGCCGCCCGTTAGCCATGCCAGCACCGCGGAGTTGTACGCCGTGTTCTTGAAGTTTTGCGCTCCTCGCCAGTGCCCGACGCCGTTGATGAGCGGCGCCAGGACGCCGACGTACAGGAGGGCGTGCGCCAGTGCCACGATCAATCCGGGCCCGACGCCGAACAAGAAACACAACAGCGCGATCCCCAGGGCGGGGCCGGCTAGGCCTCTCGAGAAAATGGCGCGATCCAGTCGGTCTTCAGGCAGGTCCGCCCCGAACTTTTTGATCGTCTCTGGATCCCGCGCCTCTCGCTGATAGTAGTACGCGTTCAAAAGCTGGACACGCCACAGGCCGAGCAGCCGTGGGCTGTGGGGGTCCCCTTCCCGATCGGTGAAGGCGTGATGCTTGCGATGGACGGCGACCCATTCCTGGCGGCGCTGTCCCGTCGTAAGCCAGAGCACCGTCCGGAAAACCACATCTGCGATCGGGTGGACGGCCAGCGCTCGATGCGCGAGTGTGCGGTGCAGGTATATCGACGTCGCCAAGACGGCTGTTTGCGTCAGCGCGATGACGACCAACGGGATGATCCAGACCTGAGTCAACAAGGCTTCCCCTCCCACCCGCGAGTCTTCAATCTTCCGTCCTCGAAGCCATTCTTCAAGACTGCCTTCGCCACGATCACGTCCGGCGCCGCGCGGGCTGCCGACCGCTCTGGCCCCGCGGACTTCCAGACCGTACATTCGTTCCATCTTCCTCGGCCCTTCTCCGACGCGCCATGCTCCGCTGGTGGCGAACCGCCCTGGCCTGGCTCTCGACGTTGGCGAGGAAGGGTGGATGGCCACCAAGCTTCAGCCCCTCCTCGATGAGGGCGCGGAGGACGATCTGGAGACTCACCGGAAGGTTGAGGGAGATCGTCGCCTTCGCCGCAACGACGCGAGCCCGGTCCAAGACCGCTCTGGAAAGAATGAGAAGGACTGTCGTTCTGTCTTCGAGCACCCCCACCTCCGCCTCCTTGCCGACCAGCGCCTCGGCGTTCTGGTCAGTACCTTAATTTATTATATAAGTTATACTGCGTGCCTGGGCAAGCAAGATCTCACGGGCGGCTGTGAGCAGTGTGCGCCCTCCGGAATCCCGAGCGAGCGCGCCTGCTCAGGGAAGGTATGAGCGATCGAACAATGACCGAGCGCGTTATCTCGCTGGGGGCCGTTCCGGCTCGCGAGTCCTGTGCCCAGGTCGGGGAGACCGGCTACGCGGAACGTGCGTTCGCAGAGTGCCGGCGTTACGAGGCCCTCTTGCGAGGCGCGATCGGTCCCGAGCCCCAAGGCGCACGGCTCCGCATCCGGCGCTCCGCGCCGGACCTGGGTTCTTACCTCGAGCTGGTCGTCGAATACGACGACGAAAACGTCGTCGCGCGCGCATATGCCATTCGCTGTGATCGAGAGGCGCCGACGAAATGGGAGTAGGCGACACGAGCCTTTGAAAGGAGTCCAGATGACCATGCTGTATAACATTACGAGTGCTCTCGGGCTGATCTTCATCGTTTCGCTCGCCGCCGCGCGGACGGCCGACGGCCAGGTTCCCACCCTCGCTGACTTCACCGCTTGCAATGAGGAAGCGCCCAAGGCGGTCAAGGCGGGAAGCGCCTCACCGACCACTGGCGACCTCGCCCGGGCCGGTAACTTTCGCACCGACGGCACGCCGCCGAGCCCCATCCACGACAAGGGCAAAGTCATCGAGTCGTCCGATCCGCAAATCCACGGAATGAACGCGGAGGGAGCAAGGAACGCCTCCTACCAGGCCGCATACCGCAGTTGCATGCGGCGGAAAGGCTTCTGAGCGGGGGCGCCGAGAAGTTCAGAAGGGCGCGCGCAGGCGCTGTCGAGCGCGCGGGCCCATCTGCTCATCGAGCGGGACCACGGTCACCGCCATAAGCACGCAGCGGCAGCCCGGGTGAATCGGCGGCATGGTGTCCCGCCCGTGCCGCACCTCGCGACCGTTGAGCGACTCACACACTGGGCACCGCAGCCCGTCTCCTTGCTGCACGATCCGCGCGCGCCTTCCCTGCCTCGTGTAGTGGTGGAGCGCCATGGCCCCGCGCCGGAGCGTCTCGAGCCATTCGAGTAGGAGATCCATTTTCCGCAGCCGGTAGGCCGCGCTCGTGGCCGGCGACGTCCGAGGTGACGGGACTTCATGCAAGTCCTTCCACCGGGCGGGGAACGTGCCGCTTGCGGCGAAGATGGCTTGCCAGCGATCGAACTCGGGCCAGGTGAAGCCGCGATCCCCGAGGGCGGTCACGGCCGTTGCGCCCTCGCGGCCGGCCGCCACGCGAGTGCGGCCGACTTTGAGGAACTCGACCACCGCTTCGCGCTCATCGTGGGAAAAGCCCTGAATGCTCTCCAGGGCGCTCGCCACCGCGTCGAAGCTCTTGCTCACCCGTCGAGGCGATCGAGGCCCACGGGGGCAATGCGGCGCTTCAGGATAGCTCTGCGCTTTGGCGTGGCGAACTCACGACGAGGAAAGTCGAGCCCGTGTGTGTCGTTGTCGAGCATGCCGTGTCGGCCTCCGCTGTAATTGTATACTATTTATTTTTTATATAATTTATGATAGTGTTTCGGTTGCCTGACGTGGCTCTCTTCCCGGAACGCTCGTGCCTCGCCAGGCCATGACTCCAGCGTCCATCCACGTGCCTCTGGAGCGCGCACGAACTCACAGCGTGGAAGCAGCGAAGGAGACGCCTCCATGGCGCAAAAACTGTTCATCGGCGGTCTCGCATTCTCCACATCGACGGAGCGGCTTCGTGAAGTGTTCGCGGCGGCCGGCCAGGTCGAATCGGCTGCCGTCGTGACCGATCGTGACACCGGTCGCTCGCGCGGCTTCGGTTTCGTCGAGATGGCTACGGCGGAAGAGGCCGATCAGGCGATCGCGCAGTTCAACGGCAAGGACCTGGACGGCCGGCAGCTCAGGGTGGAAAAGGCCTCGGCCGGCGGCACCCGCAGCGGGGGTGGGGGCACCTCAAGGGGCTTCGGCGGATCCCCACGCGGCGGGGGGCGCTGGTAGGGCGGCCTGCCTCGGCCAAGCATGGCGAAGTGCCAGACTTGTGGGGCAGAGCTTGCGGACGCCTCACAGCGATTTTGCGGGGGTGACAGGTGTCAGCGCGTGTTCACGAAACACAGCCTGGTCGCCGACGATCACCGATGGTGGAGCAACGGGGTGCTATGCCCCATCGGACCGTGAGCTAACGCGCACGAAGAAGTCTTACTTCGACAACCGGAGAGGTGTCACATGCAACTGCAATTGCCGTGGTTCAAACCCGCTGCTTGGGGCGTGGTCGTCGGCGCTGTTGCAACCATGTTCGTCGGCTTTTCCTGGTTGGGCTGGACCCTCGGCAGCACCGCCGAGCGGGTGGCAGCAGAACGAACCAACGCGGCCGTGATCGTCGCGCTCACCCCTGCTTGCGTCACGAGATTCATGCAGCAGCCGGGCGCCGCCGCAAAGCTCGCAGAGTTCCAGAAGATCGAGTCGTGGAAACAACGGGAGTTCATCGAAGCAGGTGGATGGGCCACTGCGCGCGGCGACAAGACGCCCAACTCGGGTCTTGCGAACGCATGCGCCGAGGAGCTCGCGAAGACCAAGACATAGCGTCCGGCGCCCGAACTCGAGCGGAGGGACGGTCGTCCATCTGGGCGGAAGCGCGCGCGTCTCTATCGGGAGATGGGGGCTCTATGGCTACGCACTCGAAAACGAATCACGCCGTTCAACGACTCCGCCGCCTAGCGAGGCGTCGTCGCGTCGCAGAGTTGAAAGAGGCTCGGCGCGGCAGGTCTGCGCCTGCTTCCGGCGCACCCCCCCAACGCCGCGACACCAGCTGACCGGCGGAAGCCTCGGCACGAGAGATGTCGATCGCTCGGGCCGGCGTTCGGCTCCTCCGCGTCACTGCGGCGTCTCGTCTCGCTTGCCTCTTGCGATCCTCCTCGTTCTCGTGAACCAGGATCTTCCCCGAGACGATGCCCTGGGCGTCCATGGCTGCACATGATGTCTGATCGGGTCGAGGAAACCAGGAGGCGGAAATGGACCGAGCGACGGCGATGCTGGCGGTTGTTCTGGATATCTACGAAGGCGGTAAGGACTTGGTCCCGGGTTGGGAGTTGAAGGAGCAGGCGGAAAACGCGCTGGCAACAGGTGGCGTCGAGGGTCTCAGGCGCTATTACGACGCGTGTCTGGCTCGTTCGGGCCCCCAACTAAAGACCACCCTCGAGCGCGACAGACGAAAGACTCTGCAATCTGAACGCGACCGCTTCATGTCGATCTACCTGGGTGCCGCTCGATGACCAGGCTTCGGGGCAAGCGTCGCGGTGCTCCAACGCTAGCTTCAAAGGCGGCAAATGGGCTGGGCGTTCAGATGAAGTGCGAAATGGTCAGGTAG